>Ga0307373_10000050_pt1 | contig 176516 bp, 156 predicted proteins | sample OX2MG_FD_202534 | JGI IMG/M metagenome (GOLD analysis project Ga0307373, IMG submission 202534) | Soil microbial communities from Risofladan, Vaasa, Finland - OX-2 | ecosystem: Environmental > Terrestrial > Soil > Coastal area > Acid sulfate soil | place: Finland: Risofladan, Vaasa...
CTTCAATCTTCCGAAGCAGATTGACAACTTGCTCCGGCTTATACCTCTTCCTGGACATGATCGGTCCTCCTCAAGTGAATTCTCTCTCACTTCACTTGGTACCAAAACCCCCGGTCAGGTCACCGGGACGCGTCAAATGGCTGCGCTGGGCGTTAGAGTGGGATCTCGAGCGTCAGGCTAGCGATGCCGCATGATGGTGTCTCTCGGCTGTGCAGAGACCCGCCGTGTTGGCTTCCTTGTCGCCTAGGTTGAGCCTTTGCGAGAATCAACCCACCTGGCCGTGTAACCGGAAACTGACTCACTACCCGGCGTCTTTCGTGATTGACTTTGCCGCTATGGATTTTAATAATAACGGGTGGCACAGAGTCAGGGGACAAACTAATGCCCGAAGGACATCTCGCTTTTGAGGGAACGCATGGGAACGATCACTTCGGCCTATAAACCACCCAAACTGTCAAAAGAAGCGTTGGGCAGCGTCTACCGCGTCATGTACATGTCGCGCAGGATCGACGACAAAGAGATCCAGCTCAAGCGGCAGAACCACGCCTTTTTCCAAATCAGCAGTTGCGGCCATGAAGCCATCAACGTGGCGGCGGCAATGCAGTTGAAGGGGGGCTACGACTGGTTCTACCTCTATTACCGCGACCGGGCGTTCTGCCTGCAAATGGGAGTGACTCCGCTTGATATGTTCCTCGGCACGGTCGGGTCCAAGGACGATCCCACTTCCAGCGGGCGGCAGATGCCATCGCACTGGACGTCGAAGGAACTGCACATTGTCTCGGGGTCAAGCCCCACCGGCACCCAGATTTTGCAGGGAGTCGGCGCGGCGGAAGCCACCCAGTACTTTTCGCGCGTTCCGGAAGCAAGGGAGCTGGCGACAAGTTTTCACTCCGACGAAATCGCCTACGTATCGCTCGGCGACGGTGCCTCCAGCGAAGGCGAGTTCTGGGAGTCTATCAATTACGCCTGCCTGCGCAGCTTGCCGGTGCTTTACGTCGTCGAAGACAACGCTTACGCGATTTCGGTTCCGGTGGACGACCAAACCGCCGGAGGCAGCCTTTCCCGCCTGGTCAAAGATTTCCCCGGCCTTTTGACGCTGGAATGCGACGGCACGGACTTTTTGGAAAGCTACGAAACCGCCGGGAAGGCGATTGCTTACGTCCGCGAGCGCCGCGGCCCGGCGCTTATTCACGCGCACGTGATCCGGCCCTATTCTCATTCCATGTCAGACGACGAGCGGCTCTATAAGCCCGAGCAGGTTCGGCACCAGGAGGCCAAGCGCGATCCCTTGCTGCGGATGTCCGAGTACCTTCTCAAAGAAGAGCTCGCAACCCAGGAGGAACTGAAGGCTCTCGAAGCCGAGGTGGATCGGGAGATCCAGGAAGCCGTTGACAAAGCGCTGGCGGCGCCTCCGCCCGAACCGCAGACTTTGATGGACTTCCTCTACTCGCCCACCGTCGATCCCACTTCCGAGCGTTTTGACCACCCGGCAAGGCCTCAGGGCGAGCCGCGAACCATGGTGGACCTGATCAACTCCTGCCTGCGGGATGAAATGGAGCGCGATCCCCGCGTGGTGGTGTACGGGCAGGACGTGGCCGATTGCAGCCATGAAGACGACTTGGCCAAGGTCAAGGGCAAGGGAGGCGTCTTTAAGGTCACCCACGGGCTGCAGCGCCAGTTCGGCAGCGCTCGCTGCTATAACGCGCCGATTGCCGAGGCCAGCATCATGGGCCGGGCCATGGGCTTGGCGACCCGAGGGCTGAAACCGGTGGTCGAGATTCAGTTCTTCGATTACATTTGGCCCGCCATGCTGCAAATGCGGGATGAAGTTGCGGTGCTTCGCTGGCGCTCAATCAATTCGTTTTCCTGCCCGCTGGTTCTGCGGGTTCCGATTGGAGGCTATCTGACCGGAGGAGCCATCTACCATAGCCAGTCGGGAGAGTGCATTTTTACGCACTTGCCGGGCTGGCGCGTGGTGATGCCCTCAACCGCGCTCGACGCGAACGGTTTGCTGCGGACGGCCATTCGCTCGGACGACCCGGTTCTCTTCCTCGAGCCGAAACACCTCTACCGCCAGACCTATAACCGCGCTCCTTATCCCGGAGCGGATTACATGATTCCCTTCGGCAAGGCCAAGCTGGTGCGGGAAGGAAGCGATTTGACGATTGTGACCTATGGCTCGCTGGTCCAGCGCGCCGTGCAGGCCTCCAAGCAGTTTGAAAAGGAGGGCGTCAGCGCGGAGATTCTCGATCTTCGCTCGCTCGACCCTTATGACTGGGAATTGATCAGCGCTTCCGTCAAGAAAACCAATCGCGTCCTGGTCCTCCACGAAGATTCCGTCTCCTGGGGATACGGAGCGGAAATCGCCGCCCGCGTGGCCGACGAACTTTTTGAATTTCTGGATGCTCCCGTGCGCCGGCTGGCGGGGAAGGATGTTTTTGTTCCCTACCATCCCATCCTTGAGGATGCCACTCTGCCACAGGTGGCCGATATCATCCGGGAAGTCAAAAAGCTGGCGGAGTTTTAAGGAAGGCGGACACTTCGCGGCCCAGAGCGATCACAGCCAAAGGTGGGGTGGAAAACCCGAAGCCTTGAGCCATCCGCAAGCCGGCAACAACCGTCGCGGCTTGCGCGCAGGCGGCCCCTAACCCACTCCCAGGTTGTCGATTTCCTCAAGCGGCGCTCCGCAGCGGCGGCAAATAATGGCCGCGCAATCACCGCATACTAAAGGATCCTCAACCACCGTTTTGCACTTCGGACAATAGAGCGTGCCGCGTTCAAGGTCTTCGGCATCTTCCATGGGTTCACCTGGGCAGAAAAGTTATCGATAGCTTAGCGTACCAAGACTATTGTAGACCTTCCAGGATGCCGTGGAGAAATTCCTGAATGGCCGATTGAAGCTCGGCAAGTTTTCCCGCAAAAAAGTGGTCGGCGTCTTCCACGATCTGCAAGCGCTTGGGTTCTTGCAGAGCGGCGAATAAAGCCTGCACCTTTTCCCGCGAGCCGAATTCGTCCTGTGCGCCTTGCACAATCAGCTTGGGCTTCAGGACCGGTTCGAGAAAACTCAAATCCACGGAGTTTGCGGGAATCCCCATGCCGACCAGAGAGTTCACGCGCGCTTCCTCCGATCCAACGGCAAGCGCGACCACCGAACCGAATGAAAAGCCCATCATGCATACCGGGAGTTCGGGGAATCGGCCCAGCAGATAGGCGAGCGCGGCACGGGCGTCCTCACGCTCCCCGTCGCCATCGGCGTATTTCCCCTGGCTGTGGCCTATGCCCCGGAAATTGAAACGGAGCACCGGAATGCCGCAGTGGACCGCGGCTTTCGCAGCCCGAAAAACCACCTTATTGTGCATGGTGCCGCCATAAAGGGGATGCGGATGGCAGACCAGCGACAACAGCCTCGGCGACCACTCGGGATCCCACTCCAGCAGCGCTTCCAGATTTCCGGCAGGTCCGGAAAGATTAAGACGTTCGATCTTCGTGGCAACCTCCTAGGGTTCGCAGGCTGCTGAGCGGCAACCTGCCGCGCCGCCCCTTCGCTTTGCTCAGGGTGACGGTTTCTTCAGCAGACTGGCAAAATATCATCCTTCATGCCCGCCGGCCTTGCTGACCGCCGGAACCGGCTCCCGCAAAATCTCCCGGCCGCTGTCCGCTCCCGCTAAATAGTGTAAAATGGCGGTCAAGTTCCGTTCGGGCGCGCCAGAGGGATGCGCGAGCGCAAAGCCGGCGGGACGGAGGCCATACTTTGTTGCTACTCGGGAGGAACCATTAAACCCAAGTCCATTGTCATCATAGCAGTCCTCACGCTAGTCTTGGGCGGAACTGCTTATTATCATTGGGGCCGCATGCCCCAATCCACCCCAAGCCTCCAGGTAAAATACGTCATTTCACCCTCGCTTGATGTGCTGGATACTCGCGCGCAGGTTCACCGCGTGATCAACGTCCTGAAGGCCGGCGAGCGCGTTGAGGTTTTGAGCGAAGCAGGAGAATGGGCAAAGATTCGACTGAGCGCGGGAAGCGACGGCTGGGTTCTCGCGAAGGAACTGCTCGACTCCAATACCTATGGAAAAGGGCAGGCCGTCCTCAAGCAACTTTCAAGCGAGCAGGTCCAGGCCGCCGGACACGCCGCAGGAGCCGTCAACCTTCATACCGAGCCTTCCCGCGAAGCTCCCGTGCTTGCCATGCTGATGCAGGGAGAAAAGCTCGAGGTTTTCAACCGAAAACTAGTGGCAAAAAGGGGTTCCAGCAACCCGCCGGGCAAGGCTGCGGCGGCTTCCGCGCGCGAAGCCTGGTATTTAATCCGGTCCGGTCCGCGGGCCGGCTGGCTGCTTGGGCGACTGGTCACGCTCGACATTCCTTCGGCCATCTCCCCGTACGCTGAAAACTACAACATGGTGGCGTGGTTCCAGCTAAACACGGTGCTGGACGGGGGACAAAACATCCCTCAATATCTGGTGGCTGACCGCGCAGGGTCTGACGAATTTGATTACACCCACATTCGCGTCTTCACCTGGTGGGCGAAACAGCACCACTACGCGACCGCCTACGTTGAAAGCAACCTTAAGGGAAGTTTCCCCATTCAAGTGGAGCATATCGATAACGTTCCTTACTTTCGCCTGCGGCTCGTCGATGGCAAAGGAAACAAGTTCCAGAAGATTTACAAACTTTCGAACACCATCGTGCGGCCGGTTGGAATAGTGGAAGGATGGGAAAGCAATGCCCTGCCCCAGCCGCACCGCCGCGGGATGAGGCGATAGCCGGAACAGCAAACTCCCGGGCTCGATTCACAAGAAAGGCCTTTGAATTTGCCAAACTCTTCTTTTGACCGGTCCTGGAGGGTCCCGGCTGCCTACCGGCTGTTGCGCGCGCTCGTCCGCTTTGGAGCGTGGCTCTGGTTCCCAAAGGTCCGGCTGCTGAACCGTGAAAAACTCCAGCAATCTCAGGCAGCCTTGCTGATCGTAAACTATCCGGCAAGTTTCCGCGCGGCGCTGCTGCTCGCGGCAACCCTCGATCGGCCGGTGCTCTTCCTTCTCCCTTCTCAAAACTTTCGCGGGCCTTTCCAGAAGCTGATGGGCCGGGGTCTCGGAATCATCCCGGCCGGATTCACGGCTGAAGATCCCAGCCTGGAGATGAGCTTTTTCACGGGCGCTTTGGCAAACTGGGGAGCGATTGCGCTCTTCGCAGGGGGGTCCGGAAGAAAACGCGGCCAACGGACGCCGGACGCGGACCTTGCCGCGAAAATCAGCGCTGAGGCGGCAAAACAGCAAATCGAGCTTGCGATCTGCGCGCTGCACGGCTTTCTGACCTTCGATAACCGAAAGACAACTCCGGTTGTTTATGTTCAGGGCCCCATCCATGCCCAATCCGCTCGGCCGGAAACTTCTGAAAATTCTTTGGAGCCCGCAGAGCGGCTTGCGGACGCTGTTCAGAAAAACCTGGAAGAAAACGTCTTTGCCCTGGAGCCGGTGGAAATCGACCGCTTCCGCCGCGACCTTGAGGACATTTCGCACGAGGACGTTGAAGAGGAGTGGTCGCAATTACCGAATTGGAAACAGCAGGCCGGGGACCTGCATCTGAGCGGGCTTGTAAAGCAATGGGTGGATAAACAGAATCAGTCCGACCCTGGACGGTTGGTAGCGCTCAGGAATCTGGTGGACGACTACCGAGAGGCACGGCGGCGCTGCTGGATGGGAAGGTTCGTAGTGGAAACCGCAGGCCCTTGGCAGAAGTCGGTCTTCCAAATAGCCCTTGCATGGATTGAATGCCTGCTCGGACTGCCCATCGCCTTATATGGTTTGGTCAATCATGCCGCGCCGGGCGCCATTCTGTTCCTGGCGGGACTGCTGAAGAAATCCGGCAAACGCGATCCCAAGGTCGAATGGCTGTTGCGGGCCTTTGTTGTTCTTGGCTGCTACAGCGTTCAGGTACTGCTTTTTGACTTGTGGCAGGGCCGAGCGGCGGCAGGCTATTACGCCTTGACGCTGCCCCTTTCCGGAGCTTACCTCTGGCGTTATCTTTGGCTCGCAAGACACCGCGGCCATTTGCTTTTGTTGCGGGCCACCCTGCCCCTCCGCTCGGTTCGCCTGCTCCGGGCGCGGAAAAACCTGCTCGGAAAGCTGAAGCGTGAAATCGCACGATACGCGGAATCGCTCGGAATGCCTTCTTAGCCATTTTCAAAATCTGCCCGGCCGGGACCTAGTGGAATGCCTGACGTTCTTCCGTCAATTCATGGGCCACTCAACTCCATAAGACCAGCCGGCGGGATTTTTCGCCTTCAGGAACTCAATTTCACCGAGCTTGAGCAACTTAACCGCGACCGGTCCGTCGTTCTTTTTTCAGTCAGCCCGCTTGAAGAGCACGGGCCCCACCTTCCCGTCGGCACCGATGTTTTTACCGCCGAGTTTTTCTGCGCGGAACTCGGCAAGCGCATCCGCAGAGAAAAGCCCGGCTGGACTGTGCTGATCGGCCCGCCGCTGCCGATTGGGGCCTCGGCGTTCGATCAGGCTGGAACGTTGCTGGCGCGGGCGCGCACGGTTCGCAACGCCACACTCGATTACGGGGCGGCGCTCGCCCGGCACGGCTTCCGCTACATTCTGGTCATCAACGGCCACGCGGGGCCGCGCCACGTTGTGGCTCTTGAGGAAGCCGCAGCCGCCGTCTCCAGGCGTTACAGAGTTCGAATGCTTTCTGTCAGCGGCCTGGTGCTCTGGAAATTCATGCGCGGCAAGTATGCCAAGCGTCTCGAGGAGCTGCTGGGGCGCCCGTTCACGCCGGATGAACAAGAAGCCATCCGTGGGGACACTCACGCCGGCTTGTGGGAAACCTCTCTGCTGATGCTGATCCGTCCGGATCTAGTGAATCCCATCTACGCACATTTGCCCCCCATAAGATTCACCCTCCTCGAAGCGCTGCGGAAGAATTATCCTTTGCGTCTGGGAAACAAGTTGGGCTATATCGGAACGCCTTCGGCGGCGCAAAAAGAGTTTGGCGAGGCAGCCCGGCGATTATTCGAAGAGGTCGTCTGGGAAGTGGCACGGCCGGTCTTCGAAGCTCCGGACAAAAGCTGGCAGAAGACTTCGATGCTTTACAAGATTCCGTTTTTCCGAAGCATCTTTCCTTATATCATCGTATGGACGGCGTTCCTGCTGGCCGGATGGACAATTTTAAAATGGCTCCATTGGGTAAATTGAATAGAGGGAATCATGGCCCTTTTTCTTTCTGAAGAAAACGTTCGGGAACTGCTGCCGATGCCGGCGGCGATCGAATGCGTGGAGGCCAGCTTTGCGGATCAGCACGCAGGCGCAGCCACCAATCACCCTCGGCAGAGAATCTTTCTGCCCGGGTTTTCTCTGCACTATATGGCCGGCGCGGTTGCCAATGAGCATTGGGCGGGGATGAAAGTTTACACCGTCGCGTCGGGTCAGGCTCGGTTTTTGGTTTTGCTATTTGACACCCGGAACGGCGACTTGCTGGCTGTCCTTGAAGCCGACCACCTGGGCCGCATCCGGACCGGAGCCGCCAGCGGCGTCGCAACCCGGTACCTTGCCCGCGCCAACGCTTCGCGGGTCGGGCTGGTGGGCACGGGGCGCCAAGCGCGCACACAACTGGAAGCTGTGGCGGCGGTGCGCCCCATTAAGGCAGTCCGGGTTTTCTCGCGGGACGAAACGCGGCGGATGGAGTTTTCCAAAGAGATGACAGTCCGGCTGGGACTTCCGGTTGAACCCGCGGAGAGCGCCGAACAGGCGGCGAGGTTCGGCGACATCGTCATCACCGCAACATCCTCCAGCAGCCCGGTTGTGAAAGGTGAATGGCTTCAGCCGGGAACCCACGTGAATGCCATCGGCGCCAACGCCTCCAAACGGCGGGAAATCGACGAAACGGTTCTCGCGCGGGCCAAAATAATCGCAGTTGATTCTCTAGACCAGGCTCGCGGGGAGGCGGGTGATTTGATTCAGGGACTGGCGGCTCTCAAGCGGGACTGGGACGACGTTGTGGAACTTCACGAGGTTATCGGGAGAAGCAAACCCGGCCGCGCTTCGGATGAAGAGATCACGGTCTTCAAATCATGCGGAATCGCAATTTGGGATGTGGCAGCCGCCGGCTATGTTTACCGGGCAGCGCTTCAAAAGGGAAAAGGAAACAACCTCCGGATTTGGGAGACCGGATAAGGGCAAGAGTAAATTCGCAATTCCCAGGCGGGCCACGCGAGGGATTTCAGACGGATTCGCGTTTTATTTTTCAGCCCCTCCGGCTTTCGCTTGGATAACAATCTTCTTGGCGATAATATCCCCTGCCTCGGTCAGCAGCCCCTTCACTTGAATTTCAAATCCAACTTTGAGCTCGTTTGCTTTGGCGGGGCTTCCGTCCTGGTATTGAATCTCTGTCTTGGAATCGTATCGCACGTCGAACTCCATGTTCTGGCCGCCGGACACGGTAATCTTTCCGGGAGAGTGGCCGATGATCTTTCCCGCAAGAGTAAAGGGCATGTCCTGAGGAGGCGGATTGCCGCTTTGGGCGAACAGGACTGAGGGATAAGCATGGAGCGAGACGAAGGTAATCGAAAGCAGCGCAATTGCTACGATGAAAACGAATGCGTTCGTTCTCGCGACGAAAGCTCTCACAAAGCTGATTCTAATGCCAAACCCAGGAATTCTCTACCCAAGACGAATCAGCCTGAGAAAAATCTCAGGGGAGGTTGTTTTTGCCACGTCCAATTTGCAAATCAGTCTGGAAACGCCACCCCGAGAAAATTTGAAACCTTCACATACTGAATGCCGACTTCGCCCGCGCGGTGCGTGCCATCGCGGCCCACCCAGACTACCTGGAAAAGGGCATCCTCAGATCTCGCTTTCGACTTGAGCCTGATCTCCGTACCCGGCTCGAGCGGATAGTCCGTTTTCAGCTTGGCGCCAAATTTGCTGACGCTCACAACGCACGTCCTCTCTGTAAACGGCGTTCCATCCGGAAGTTCGCCGGTAACAATGACGGGAATTCGAACCCGGACTCTGGCACTGCGGCGCAACGAGGGAACTGGATTGGAACTCAAGGGATGTTATCTCTCTCGGGGCGAACCACCGGACGGAGCAGGCTTCACATTTCCGTCCGTAGTGTCACGCAACCAAAGGCCGTCCACCTATCCTTTATGATTGTGACAGCCTCAACGGATGCCACTACAGATGGGTTCGTCATACCTTGAAGGAAACTTGAGGCGATCGCGCCCCTCAGGCCCAACCGTGCCGTTTAGAACCAATGCTTGCGGCGGATATAGATAAAAATCGCGACGGTTGACGCCGCCATGATCCCGCCCAGGGCCGCGAGCGCGTGGGGATTTCTTTGGAAGGGAAGCTCAACGTTCATGCCATAGAAGCTGGTCAGGACGAGGAGCGGCATCGCAATGGTACCCCATAGGGTAAGGATCTTCATGACTTCATTGGTCCGGTTGGCAACCGCGGAAAGATAAATGTCCAGCGATCCCGTCAGCAGGTCCCGGTAGGTCTCAATAAAATCAATCACCCGCACGACATGGTCGTACACGTCCCGGTAGTAAATTCGTAACTCCCGGTCGATGTGGCGGCCCTCGGCAGTGAGCGGCGCATCATAGCGTCGGACTAATCCATTGACGGCCTCACGCATCGCCGTGGCCACGCGGCGAAAATCCAGCAAAGTCCGCTTCAAGCGGAAAATTTCACGCAGCGTGGGAGGAGCCGGATTGCGGATCACCCGGTCTTCGAGGCGATTGATGAAATCGCCCAGATGGTCAAGGGCGGGCAGGTAGCGATCGACGGCGGAATCAATCAGGGCGTGTGCAATGCGGTCGGGATTCTGAAGCCCCGCTTCTGCCGTGATACGCGGGATAACCGACGAGACCAGGGGCGATGCGCCTTCACTCACGGTCAGCAGGTAGTCGGGCCCAAGGAAAATATCGAAATCGTCAAATCTCAGATGGCCACCATTGCCGCGGCCCTCTGGAAGACGAGGTTGAGAGGAATCGGACGAACTGTGCGGATTTGCGGGTTGCTCACCGGTCGCGACAGTGGGACCCGTCCGGCTCGAACGCTTTTCGCCCGAAGCCGTCACCAAGGTCTTGATGACGATGAAAGTATACTTCTCGTGCTCTTCAAGACGGGCCGTTTGGCGGCGATGCCGGCAATCTTCGACTTGCAGTGGGTGAATTCCAAAATGCGCCGCCAGGGCGTCAAAGGTTACGGAAAAGGGATCGGAAAAATGGAACCAGCGAACTTGCGGAATGACGGCAATCGAATCCAGCAGAGCTTGGTCCACAGTTTGTGGATTTCGAGACGTCCTCTCGGCCATTTGGACCCAATATACCACGAAGCTCTTGATCGACGCTCTCGCGATTTGTACGGGTAGCGGCAATGCTCATAGAGCCCGTGGCCGTGCAGGAGAAAAGGGACACCCACCCTGATCAAGGTCGCCGCGAGAGATCACGCACCAGGCCGCCGGGTCTACTTTGCCACCCACGCGCTGTTCTCGCACACGTATAAGGTCGTTCCTGTCGAGCCGATTGTGTTCAGATAAATCGAAGATGTCTTACAAGCTCCGGAAGGCGCATTACGCCCAAAAGTTATCGTTCCAATCGTGCCAGCCGTGGGGTCTTCCCACTTGGCCACTTCACCGGTCCCAGCCGCCTTGAACGTCGGATTAGGATTTCCGTAGGCTCCCGACCACGAAAGCTCATGCTGGTAATTGCCCACGGGATTCAGGTCGCCGCAATTCGTTTCAGACCCGCAGAAGAAATAAACATGGTCGATGATGTTGACGCCGGGAGAGGCGTTTGCCTGGGCGTCGTAGTAGGCGTTCGCGCTCGCGCCTGAATAGCCATCGACGATGTTAAAGGTATCGCCCTGAAGCCTGACGCCTGATCCGTTAAATTCTACGCCGTGCAAAGGCGTCGAGGCTCCCGGCGCGGTCGTGCCATGGAACCGGGCGTTTACCATCGGACCGTCAATTTGTGCGAAGCCCGGAAATCCTTCTTGCCTCCAGTTTGTTGAGAAAGAATTATTTACGCCGATAAAATGCAAGGCGTAACTGTAAGGCGGATTGGTTGTGGACTCCCAAGAGTGCCCCGTAAGGATCATGTCTGAGGAGCCCTCAAAAGTCACCGCGGGTCCAACTCCTGCGTTGTTGGTTTCGATGCTGTAGAAAAAGTCTTGTGTTTCGCTTTGGGAGCCCGTTGCTTCGGTGATGAAGGCACTGTGCAATCCACTGACATTCGACGCGGTTACGGTGAGAGGAGCGTCAGCAAAAAAGTTATCGCGCGAGAAATAGTCATCCTCCGAACCGTAAAGGTAGACTCCATACGTGGTAACGCTTCCGGTTGAGTGAATCGGGAAATTGAACCGCGAATCCAACACGCGGATTCCCTGGGCGCCGCTATCGCTGCTATTTCGAGCTGCATACAGACCGATTGTACTGGGGTTACTGAGTCCCGTTGCATTCGCAGTCACGTAGACATTCAAGAAAGTGATCTCATTTGAACCCGTAACGTCGAAAACGATTCCTCCCGTATTGCCACAAATGCCAACTTTACTTGTTTCAGGAGCCCCACCCGTGCCACCGCCTGAGCCTTTGATGATGATCGGGTGGATCACTGTCTGAAACGTTGCATTCGTCATATTGATTGCAGTATTCAGCAGATAGCATGACGACGAAGGCGGAACATAAACCGTACCGCCCCCAGCTGCTACCGCTGCGTTGTAGGCAGCTTGAAATGCAGCACTGTCATTCGTTGACCCATCTCCAACCGCACCATATGCCCTGACATTGAAGACTTGGCCGCCCTTGTCCACCAAGTTGGTAATCACCGATGCGCCCGTCCCGCTCGGCGAGAGCGTAATGTCCTGATTCGTTCCGAGCGAAGAGATCTGAACCGCTCCGGAACTGCTCATCGCCGCCGGGTTTGGGTTGGACCAGGTCCGCACATCCGTGACGGCGGTGATCGAGGAGGCGCCCGTAACGGCCTTGGCGATGGGAATGGCGCCTACAGAAAAACCCGAGGTGTTCGCGGCGGGCGCGCAATTCGCGGCGGGATTGAGATAGACGTAGTTCGTGGCGCTGGGGCTCAGGGTGAGCGTGCCGCCCGCATAAGTCACAGGGGCGGGGGGATTGCCGCAGTAAGCCGTGCCGGAACTGAGGTTCAGCGTGAGGCCGCTGCCGGCCGTCGGCCAATAACCGGGCGCCATGCCGTTCACATACTTGGCATTCACCGCATAAAGAGGCGCGCCGGCGGACGCCTGCGGCTGCTGTGATAAAAGCAACGATGCAGGGCCAATTGCGAACGCAAAAGCGACGAACATCATCACTGCGCGTCCATGCTTCGCCCGATTCATAATCCTGCATTCATCATTCATAATGTTCACCATATCTGTACCTTCGCAGTCACCCCGGGATCCGAGGAAACCAGATAGAGATTCGTATTGTCGTACATCGTAAGCGACTGGAACCAGATTGCGCCACTCGCGGTCATCTGAACCAGTGCGCCGGCGGGGGTGCGTCCCAGAAGATGGGGAACGCTGAAGTTGCCTGCCACGCCGGGAGCAATCAGGAGCTGTCCCCAGATCTTTGTGGCTTGAGTAACCGACGCGACGGCCGTCGCATTTGTCACCACCACGCCGATAAAGGCATCGCCCGCCGTCCCCGCCACCCCGGTCAGGTTGTAGTAAAAACCGCCCGCCGCGTTATAAAAAAGGTAGCTTGTGGAGCTGGCCGGAGCGGCAGCAAGCGTGATCGACGCGGTTGGAACATAGCGGGCTCCCTGGGCGTAAAGGACGCCCGCCCCAAGCCCCGGCACCAGGGTTGCGGAGGTCGCGAGGGTAAACCCCGAAACCACGCCGGAGATCCCTCGATCCGAGACCCATGCCGACACCGTGGGAGCGGCGTCAATCGCCGTCTGCACGTCATTGGCGTCTTGCAGCAGGCTGTCGATAATCTGCCAATTCGTATCAAGATCGGTTTCGTAATTCGCCCCGTGCTGCGGCTCAATAATTCCTTTACGTGGAAGAACTGTTCTGACGACTGCCATATCAACCTCAGTGCTTTTGGTTTAGATGCAAACTCATCTTTCAAAGAATGGGCTGTTCCAGTTGTCTACCTTAACCGGAAAGCCGGGTCGCAATGGTTCGGACTTTTACAAATCCGCCGTTTGCGTAAACTTCGTTTCCGCTGTTCCAATAGTGGACATCGCAGTGCACAAGGCCGGGATTGGCCTCGTTTTTCTCTTCGACCCAGAAGTCCATCAAAAACAGGACGCCCGGGCCGTCGTTCACATCGGCCAGCGCGGGTTTGCTGAGAGCCCCGTTGGTAGCCGCTCCTGTCGCCGGCGAGCGCGAACACCACGCCGCCACTCCATATTCAAGTTCCGCCCGGGCGTAGACGTAGCCGTCAACGGGGCTCACGGGAATCAGGACTGTTTCACCGTTTATGTACCACCCGTAAAATGTCTCCGGGCGCACGGCGGCAAACTTGGCATTGTTCGAAATCTTGGTCAGGTCATAATCGGTCAGCGGCTGGTCGGCCGCCAGATTTCCATCGGAAATATCGACGAAGCCGGGCATCGTCGCAAAAGTCATTTGAGCCATTTTCAACTCCTCAATTCCTAATCAATCCAGCAGGTGAAAAACCTAAACCGGACGGCCGGCTCTCGTTCACCATACCGTCTTTCCTGAAGTTCCGTCTGAATATTCTCCACTTGCCGAACTCGAAAGAAACATATAGCGATTCCGTTCGGGGACGGTTGCGGAAGCCCAGGCGGGCGTCCCGGCGGGAGCGATCAGCGAGAGCGGCTTGGAACTCAGCCAGCTCATATCCAGCAGTTTGTACGTCATCGTGGCTTTTGAGTAATCGGGCTGCTTGTCGATGACCTCGAAAATCTCGTTATAGATTCCGCGGCGCCCGGTGCGAAGATTGGGCGCCAGAGGATGCGAGAAGTACACCAGGTCGCCCACCTCAACCGTCAGCGTCATATACTGTGCGGTAACCGTCAGAACCATGGCCCCACCGGCCGGCTGGTCCGTCACGGAGTCGATTCCGGAAAAACGGCTGAAGATGCGCCGGGCGGTGATCCCCGCAAGCGCCGCGCCGCCGCGCGCCGTCCGAATCCCTTTGGATTCGATAATGTCCTCGCCCTCCAAATCAAAACGCTCGAGTGAAGGCGCGTTCACAAAGTTCAGTTCCGTTTGAAACTTTGAGCCGTCGTAGTCCATCCGGAAAGTGACCTGGTTGGTAATGGGCTGGCGGTCCACCGTGGGCAGGGCGGTCACATTCCGTTCGCTGAAAGTAAATAGGTTTGAAAAGTCGTAAGGCGGCGTAAAAAAGCGCGGGGATAAGCGGCCATCCGCAAGCACAATCAAATAGCCGCCGAGAGTTTTGAATACTTCGTAGTCCAGAAACTGCTTGGCTTCAACGGACTGTTCGAGAGTAAATTCAAAAATATAGCCCGCGAAAAAGCCGTTGCGGTAAAACAGAAACTGGTCGAGATCGAGAAAGGGATTCGGCGTGATCAGGGTCGGGTTTGTATCGCCGAACCATTGCGCGGGATCATAAATCTTCCAGGCGGATTCAGGCAGCCCCGGCGCCTGGCCCAGGCCCAGCTCGTTCTGGTAAACCATCAAGCAGACATCCATCGGGTTTGCCGAAAGCTGCCGGGGATGGCTTTTTGAAATGGCAGATCCGTCGTCGCCGGTAAGGAAGATTTTCGACTTCGCCGTGCGTTTTAGGTCCGTGCAATTGATCTGGAAACCCGTCGCATCCTTCAAAATTTGGATGTTGTCAATCTGCTGGGTCGCCACCGTCACAAAATCCGCCGACCCCATGCCGGGGTAGCCGACTTGGAGGCTTACAACGCGCCCTTCCAACTTCGCTCCGCTCACCAGCGCCGTCATAGAGCCCCGGCCGTCAATAACCTGGAGTTGCAGCGCTCCAATGGACGTTGTGCCACCGAGTAAGCTGATGGTCTGCTGCACGCCCTGCGGCACCTTAAGATAAGGCGTCCGGCCAAAGTCGGCCGCGAGCGTTGTGAACAGGATGTCGTTGCGGTCTGCGGTAATCCAGAGCCAAGCCGTGGAAGCAACGGTCTTGCGCACCGAAACTTCCCAGGGCAGCGCGCGCGAAGCCAGTGAATAGGATAGGGCGCCGCTGGAACTGGTTGTTCCGGCCATCGTTGCCATGCTGGCAACCAGGTCTTTCAGGAATGACGTAAGCCCGCCGGGATAAGCCGAGCTGAAGTAGGTTTCAAGATCGCTGTTATCAATGAGACGGAGGTACGCGGCAATGGCGCTCCAGCTCCCCTCCGCCCAGACCGCCGAGGGTGAGCCGCTATAGCCGCCCGCTGAATCCGCGTATGGCTTGAAGCCATCAAAGGGAGTGGGCTGCTGATAGGTCTCATTATATCCATTGGCGGTTGAATTCGGCAGAATCTGCCGGCCAGTCAGAAAAAGCGTTTCGTAAATGAATTCCAGGCAGGAGACTGCCTTCGTGTCGTCGCCCACTTCGTGGCAGAAGAGCGCCGCGCAGGAACCGGAGGGCTGCAAGGCGTAAGAGTCCGTTAGTCCCGAGGACGATGCTTCCTCGGCAAAGTGCCCTTTCACGCTTCCTGCGGCCGGAATCCAAAGCTGGTTGAAGATGGCGTTCTTCACGTCTTGCGCCTTGGCGGAAGCCGTGGTCGCAGTGCTGATGAGAGTGTCGTTCTGGATCTGAGTGACCGCCTCGCTGGTCAGGAGGGCCTGAGCTGCGGTCGGCAAAACGCGGGCTGCCTTGTCAAAAGCAAAATAGCAACCAATGTTGTCTTCGGTGGAAACGGTTGCAATCGGCCCCGGCAGGTACTGGTAACCAGGATCCTGATAGAGTCCCCAGCCGTGTGTGACCAGGTTCTCGGTTAGGTCGGAAGCCGTCGACTGAAGAGAGAAAAGAAAATTGAGCAGGTCCTGAAGTCCCGAGGCGGCGCTGCTGAAGTCTCCTGTGCGCTCCATATAAATGCCGTAGGCGTAGGCAAGCCAGGCGATGGGCCCGGAGCGGATCGTGATCTGGTCGGGCCTGGCCGTTGTAGACGTCGTAGGAGAAGCTGAGAGACCCTGCGGGCTTGGGCGTGCCCGCGGAGAGATCGTCCAGGCTCAGGCTGCCGGCTGCCGCCAGAGTGACGGAAAAAGAAGTGATGGCCGCGAGAGTTTCTCCCGTGACCCAACTCCCCACCAACGCGTTAAGGTCCGGCGTCAATCTCTGCCAGGTATTTAGCGCCGGCGGCAAAAGCTGCGTTGCCGTTTTGGAGCCTTGGTCGTAGCCGGGAGTTCCGCTTGAGGCAAAGTGCAGAGATGTAATCTGGCCGGTGGAGGTTGTCACACCAACAACAAAGTCAAAGTCCACCGCGCTCTTGAACCGCCAATCGAGAATCGAATCAACTCCGTCGGGAAGCCCGATGCCCGTAAAGTTCCAGGTGGCCGCCGCCGGTGGATTCGCAGCGGTCGTGTTGGTGAAGGTAATAACGTTGGACCCTCCGGATTCAGAGGGCGGCTCTGTTGCGTCAAAGACGTTGGCAATGGACCCGCTGCCCGAAGCAAGCGCCCAGCGCGCCGTTGAACCGTCTTGCGCGTTTTCGAGCATCACGGCGGGAAGGTAACCCGGGCCGAGCCGCAATTCGTTAAGCCGTGTGATGATGTTTCTCGCCAAATCCCAAAGCCCGGCCAGAGAAAACGCAATGATGGCAAGCGCGGCATCATAGACCGAGCAGCGGTTTTGCAACGCCGGCATCGTTGAGCTGGTCAATTCTCCCGGGCTCACATAGTCAGGATCGCCGGGCGGCACTTCCATCGTCCGCGGCAGACCGGAATAGACTGCAAGATGCTGGAGCGTCGAATAGAGATCCACGGGCCCTGCGATCGGGTCGTTGTGGATCACGTGAGCAACCAGCGTGCCCGGCTGAACGGCAACGCTTGACCCGAACCGCGCATGTCCACTGTCTTGGACGATGATCGGAACGTTGTCTTCCTGGAGCGTTTCCGTGTCCGCCTTGACGTAAACCCGGACAAAGTAATCCTGAAGCTGCGCCCCCACTCCCATATTGGAGTGCGCAACCCAGCCCGCCACGCTCGCGGCCCCGGAGCCCGCCGCAGGCTCTGGCGACGCGGAAGGCATCAGAAAAGCAATCACCGAACCTGCCGCAGCGTTTGCGACCGACCAGGTTCCGTCCGCCGCGGGCGTGGCGGAACCCTGGTAATAGAATGCGTCGGTCTTGCTGTAAACATCGATTCGATAATTTGAAGTTGCCGAGGTAAGGTTCAAAACCCGCCCGCTAATCGTCGTCTCCGTGGTGATCTCAAGAACATTGACGAGCAAGGTTCCTGAAACAAGCGGCGCCGGGCTGTAATTCACGGGAAAACCGTCGGGCCCGTTCGTGTTGTCAATGGGAACCGTTGCCAGCGGATCGAGAACAACGTTGGGGACCTGAATCCGGGTCAGGTTCGAATAGGAAACAGCAAGCGCATCAATGGCGCCTTCCACAAACGCCGCCGAAGTCGGAGTCTGAACAGCGTTGCCCGTGAAGGGCGACACGTTGGCGTTCATCTGCTGGACCAGCCAGCCGAGCGCGCCATCGAGCGTCGCATCGAGATTTCCGGGAAAGTAATTGCTAACGTCAGTCATCATTCAGTCCGTTCGTCAAGAGCTTAATAGCCGTATCCCGTCGTCCCATAACCGCTCATTCCGTACCCGGAGACGGCAACTTGCATATCCTCGGGGCGGAACGTGGTGAAGGGCGATGCGATGCCTTCGATCACCAGAACGTAAAGTGGCCGCTTGACGAGCGTCGCGTTGTTGCTGTCAAAACTGAAGTTGGTTTCAATCGCCATAGGATTTCTCGCGCGGGCTATCATGCTTTCCGGAGCTGGGTGCCCGCAAGCCCGGCGGCCACGTTCGGCCTAGGTGACTTGTTGTCGTAACTTCAGCGTAAGCGAATACAGTCCCGGAGCCTTGTAGGCGACTTGTGCGATCGTATTCTCGAGTAGGCAGTTGATGTATCCAGGTTCGGAGGCGTCGGGATAAAACGCGAAGGGCCCTCCGGTAAGCGCGTAGTCAAGAAAGGACGCCCAGTTGGCCAGGTCGGTTCCCGCCTGGATATAATCCATCGTAAACTCCAGAAAGGCGTCGATCCGCTCAAGAACCGACTCGCGGATTCCGGCGGTTGAGATGTTGTCGTGCCGGATGGCGGTCTTCAAGTATCCCGGCTGTTGCCTGGGAGGGGAAGTAAAGTCCAGAGTCTGCTCCGTGCCTCCAGCCGGTATGTAAACGATTTTAGGGTTTGCCATGGGTTTACCTGCCGATTAACAGATTGCAAGATTGAATCAATGGTTCAATCCCGCAATCCTTCAATTTCCTCACGCTCGCGTTGCCGGTTGCCGCACGGTCGTGTAGGCAACCAGATTGACGTCACGTTCCTGGACGGCCCGTGAAATTTCCTGGGTCAGTTGATCAATGCCCGCCTGTCCCCCGTAAATCGGCCCTTGAAAAACAATTTGAACCGTTTGCTGCGGCTGCGAAGATGCCAAGGAACTCGACGACTTGGTGCTCGTTGAACTCTTGGTGGTTTTGGTTGAGCTGCTTGATGAGCTTTTGGTTGTGGAGTTTGCCCCTCCGAGGGCGCTGCTGGCCATGCCCGCGGCGCCACCCACGGCGCCGAACACGGCGGCCGCCTCAAAAGCCTGGCCGGCGCCCGAGAAGTCGCCCACGGCAAGCAGGTAGAAGCCCAGCGCGGTTGAAAAGATGGCCCGGACGATCGCTTCCTTGGCGATGGCGCCGATGGAGGTCAGCGCGGCCTTCTCAAAAGCCTGGCCCACGCTCTTTTGCCAAACGCTGGCGTTCCCGGTGTTTCTGACGAGCGCCGAGTCAAAGGACTGAAAGCTTCCCAGCAGGCTTGTTTGCAGCGCCCCTGACGCACTCATCGCCGACGTAAAGGCGTCGGAGACGCCCGACTTCCACTCGGTGGCGGCTTGCCGGCTGCGGCTAAAGGAAGCGTTCAGACTGCCCAAGCTCGAGCCAAAGCTGGTGGTCAATCCACCGAGCGATTGCTCAACGCCACCAAAATTCTTTGTCCCCTCGCTCGACCACTGCGAGATATCCGAGGTCATGCCAGACATATTGGACCCGAATTTCGAGCGGAATTCGTTGATGCTCGATTCCGCTTTCGAGGGATCGGCGGAGATCAGAATGAGAAGTTCAGCAGCAGTGTTTCCAGCCATAGTTTACTCGTGGGGCTCCGAGGAGCCGGTTGTTGATTTCAGTGCCATTACCAACGGACGTTCCGTGCGCGCTCGCGCGCAAACGGCGCGTCTTCCTGGCCTTCGCTCAAGGCGATTGCGGCGGCTCTTTCCATCTCCAGCAACTTGGCCGCGGCGGCAAGGTCAAAATCGAGCGCCAGGACGGGGTCGCGGAGGCCCGCCATGCGGCTGGGACGGCTTCCGAATTTTTCCGCGGCGACGGCCAGCAGAATAAAATTGTCACTTCTGACAAAACCTCTCCAGCTTATCGCTGGAGAGTTCCTCCTCGGTTGAGTTCCGTCCCTTCGCCGTTTCCGCGCCGCCCGCGCCGCTCAAACCGCGGCACGCCCACTCAAAAATAAAAGCGCGGTCCTGCAGCGGAATCTCGTCGAGCGGAAGCTCGTCGGGCCCATCACCGATCGGTGGATCGACGACGCTGGCCACCACCAGCCGCGCCGCGAAGTTCGCCAGGTCGATAATTTCCTCCCGGGTCAGTTCGCGGTCCGGCCGCGCCGTCCGCGAGGGTGGATCGTCAAGCGCCGCGCCCAGCAAGCCTTGCGGGATGCGGCCGGAAATGATCCATTCAAGCGGCTCCGGCCGCGCCGCCAGAATCGTGGTGCCGCTCGGCAGCAGCAGCGGTTCAGCCCGAGCCTCGCGTTCGGCCTCGCTCGCCGCCCGCCAATCCATTGCCGTCGCAATGTGGTTTCCTTTAGACATGGTCGCTCCCTCAAACTGCGTTCTGGGGCCAGCCGGCAAACCGGACTAGACCTGGCGATAGATCTTGCCGACCTGGTCGCCAACGGCGCGACTGGGATCGGCAAGTCCCGAGAACTTCACCTTGTAAGTGGTTATCTTGGCCCGCTGGAAGGGCACTTGCACGGCCTGGGCCTGATACGCCTGGTAGAGTTGCGCCACGACGAACTTGCCGGGCGCGTCACGCCGCTCCGAGATCACCGCCACGGAGGTTTTGGGAATCGCGATCAAGCCTCCGAAGGAAATCTCTTCATAACTTTGCGAGCCCGCGGGCAGTGTGCTGTCCGTTCCGGTGGTAAAGGACCCGTTCACGACGTAGTTCTTTAGCTTGGCCAGGTCGGATTCCATCAAAGTAACCTCGATGTCGGCGGCCTCGGCCGTCATCACCACGTCCACGGGGCCCGACACCTGATCAGCGTTAATCTCCTCCAGCTTGGGCGTCAGAACCACCGTTGCCGCTCCGTCGGTGGCGCCGGCAAACAGCGGCGTGCCGGCCGTGGGGTTGCCGCCCGCGTCGATCACCAGGCGGTTGCCGCTGGTCGGGACGCTGACGTCAAGCCACAGCTTGCCGGGTCCCTGGTGAATTTTTGTTACGTCCACATTTGCCATATATTCCTCCCTTTTGCAGAGATCATTCGAAGTTCATCCTTGCCCTACTTGGCCGCCCAAGCTCCCGCCTCGCAGCCGTAAAAAGTTGTTCCCGCGCCTCCGGCGGTATTGATGTAGCGGCTGCCGTTCGAGCAGGAGCCGCTTGGAGATCCCGAGCTGACCTGTGACCACACGACCTGCGCGGGAAGGTTGAGGTAGGGCTTCGTGACGGATGAAAAGGTATTGTTGCCGAGCGTTCCGGAGTCGCCCGTGGTATTGAAAAGGATGCCGTAGTAAGAAGAATCCATCGCGTTGCCCGTCACCGCGACGTTGGCGAAGGGCGACGTGGAGTTGACGAAGTAAATCCCGTAACCGCTCGCGTGGCCGTGGATCGTGTTGCTCGTCACTGAATCGCTCAGGCAGGGCGACGTTTGCAGGCAGCGCATCTCGATGGGGTATCCGGTCGATGAGCTTACCGTGATCGTGTTCCCGCTGACCGGCGTGGCGCTGTTGTTGACCACAACGCCATTCGACGCGGCTATGATCTGGTTTCCAGAGACAACGCCCTCTCCCGCCTGGCTGATGCCCGCGCCTGCACTGCCCGACTGAATGTAGTTTCCAACCGCCGAATACAGGCAGTAAGCCCGAATATCAATCGCGTTTTTTGAGCCTGTCAGAGCATCGCTCACGTAGTTGCCCGTGATGCTGCCATGAATCACATCATTCGCTGCGTCCGGTTCTACCTCAATCGCCTGCTGGCCGTTGATGATAACGTTGCTGGAAATTGTCAGAGCGTCGGCATCCATGACTTCCAGGGCGTTGGAATAATAAGAGGGAGCCGCGCCCGGCGTTCCCTCGATCAGGTTCGAGGCAATTGTAGAGTTCGTGAGGGTTCCGGTGCTCGTAAGGCCGCCGCTGATAACGATGCCGTCGGATTCCTGGGAAGCCAGGATGGGGAAATAAATCTGATTGTTGGAGATGCTGACGTTGGACAGCGTTCCGCCGGAGTTCGCAACCACGTACATTGAAACGTGCGCTTGCCCCGTATCGAGATTTAAAGGCGTCGAGGTTGTGCCCATCACGCTGTTGACGACGCGGATGGAAGACGCCGTATAAGCGCCAACCACGCTGATGTAAAAATCGCCCGGCGCTCCGCCGATAAAGGTTGAATCCGTCACCAACAGATTGGAAACGCCTTCGGGCCCGGCGTAAAAGTCAAACGATTCGGCATTTTCCGCTGTCACCTGGTCAATCGTGATGCCCGACTGCGCAGTCGAGATGCTGATGGCGCGGGAAGCGTGCTGGGCAGCGTCCAGCGTCAATTGGCGGAACGACACTCCGGAAGCTGCCACGGAGAACATGTCGCCCGTAAGGGATACTCCGGCCCGGACGGTCGCGCATGACTGGCTGGCCCCCTGGAATCGGGCGGGACTGGAAATGGTAAGCGTTAGAGTGGTCAGGTAAGTCCCGCAGGGAAAAAAGACTGTGCCGTTTGCGGCGGCCGCGGCGCTCGCCGCGGCCGCAATCGCCGCCGAATCGTCCGTCGCGCCATCACCCTTCGCCCCATATGCCTTCACGTTGAAGACTTGTCCGCCCTTGTCCTCAATGGCGGAGGAGTTGATGATTACCGGCAACTGCGACGCGGCGATCATGACGCTGGGCGTTGGAGCCGGGCTGGTGCGAACCTCGGCCAGCGTCACCGGGCTCGCCGAAGAGGGCACAACCCAGGTCTCGTGAAGGTAGGCGGAGCCCAGGCTGTAAATGACGTTGTAGCTTGAGCCCGAGGGCGTCGAGCCTGCATTCGGCACAAGCGACACCGAGAAAGCGCCGTTCACAACCGTAGCCGTCCCGACCGCCCCCTTGGGAACCACGGTGCCGTCCGCGGCCGTGAAAGTGGCGTTGTTGGTGATGGTAACCGTGCCGGAAAGCGCGTTCCCGGCCGGCGAATAGAGCGTGTCTGAAACCGTCGTCCTGGTCTGCGCAAAGGCCGGCTGGATTAGGGCGGCAACGAATGCCGCGCAAGCCGCGAATTGAAAAATCTTCTTCATGAGTTCCTCCCCTGCTATCCGGGAATTGGGGCGCGCACGGAGCGCGCTGGCTCTCGCAGCCGTCATTGCTCCTCCAAGTCGATAACGAATTCGACTTGCGGGCCGCGCGCCAGCGCTCCGTTGCGCCGCTGCACCAGCGCCCCCAGGTCATGCCGGACAATCTGCAGGTCCTGCATCTTGGAAACCGATGAGTCGATCCCGGCGGTCATGCCTCCCGGAACCGTGGTGTGGCTGATGGCAAGAGGCATGTAAAAATCCGAAAGCGGCGCGGACGTCAGAACGATATCGACAACCCTCAGCGTGTCCATGGCGTCCTCCGCCATCCATTCAGGGTCTGTGCCCATCAGGGCCGCCGCGCAATAGAAGTGCAGAGACTCGCTCCGCACGTCGAGATCGGTGGTCAAATCAAAATTCACCTGCTGCGCCACCAGAACCAAAGCGGGCCAGTTCTGGATTGGCGTCGCTTCTTTTAAGAAAGCGGCGAAGGGGCCGAGCGGGCGTCCGGCCGGCCGCGTTGAGTTCACAATGTCGAGCGCCGCCTGCTGGTCGCGCTGGAAAATGGCAATCAACTGGTCGACCACGGGCTTTGCGAATTGGGCTTGATATTTTGGCGTCATAGATACTCTTCCGAACACAAAATGAGAAGTTCTGAGTTCCGGGTTTTTCGCTAAAAAGGACGGGCATTGCCCGTTAACTCATAACTCTGAACTGAACACTCGTTTCAGCCTCCAAGCTGCGTGATCCCAAGCGTGCGGGCGTTCATCTGGATCTGCTGCGCCACAAAACCCACCCAGCGGTCCTGGGCATCAGCGGTCAGAACCAGCAGCGGGCGCATCGGAACACCGGGACCGTGCCGGGGAGCAGGCGGCAGTGACGTTTCACCAAGGCCCCAGCCCGCGCCCTGCTGCTGAAACACTGCGTAGGGAAGGTCGGTGCCGATCGTAAGTGAAAGGTTGTCGCCGGCCTGGACGTGGTCCGGCGATCCGGCGTCGGTAAGCGACTGAAGCAGCGCGCCCGTGTTCTGGAGGATGCTCCCGCCGCCCTTCTTGCGCTTGAGCGTAGAGGGTGCAATATCCGCCCAGGGCGTGCCGCCGGATTCTCCCCGGGTCGCAAATTGCTCGGCAACCCTCTGGCTGAAATCTTTCGAGATTTCGGAAAACGCCCCGGAGAAATCGCCAAGCAAGGCCGCAAAGTTCTCGATCCCTGCTTCGACGCCCTGCGAATTGACTGAACCGCCAAGTTCCATCATGGTTTTTCCGTACTCGCTTTTTTGTAGCGGCGGGTTTATCCCGCCCACGCGGCGGTGTTACGCCGCCGCTACATCCGAGCCCCGCGCCACGAGCTTCATCATTCAGAGTTCAGTACACGTCACTCTTTCGGAACGACAGGTTGCTGCCGGTCTCCGGATCGGTTGGGTCGGTCTCCTGCCCCGCGATGCCGCCAAAGGAAGGGGAAACATCTCCCGTCCGCGCCGTCGCGACAAACAGCTTGTCGTAGGTTCCCTGGCCGAGCTCCGTCATCATGCTTTCGTAGGTCTTGCGCAGGGTATTGGGATTGGCCCACCCTTGCGCCGAGCCGCCGGGCCCCAGCAATGAAAACAACGCGTCCCCCAGGTCCGCCGCGGCTCCGGTTTCGTTAATGAGCGCGAGCAAGGAGTACGCCTGCGCATTGAGCGTGTCGAGATTGGCAAGGTCGTAGCCCCGCCCAACGGCAATCGCCGTGATTCGGGCGCCCTGGTTGTCAATCCAAGCCTGGATTCCGGCGTCCGAGGGATTCTGGTTGGTCACCCCGCGCTGAAAACCCGGATAGTGCGCCGCAACAGCGTCAATGGTTGTAAAGCTCATGAAAAACTCCTTCCCCTCTCAAGGGCAAGTAGCAGGTTCGAGGCCTGAAACAGGAATCCACATTTGGGGTTATGAGTTCTGAGTTATGGGTCGCGCCCCAAGGGCAGCGGTTACTGCCTGCAGGGTCTTAACCCATAACTCATAACCATGAACTCATAACTTCCACCAGCCACTGATTGCTGCGTTTGTTACGCCACCGCCGTCTGCCACAAATAGGCGGCGTTTGACGCAACCACTTTGGAGTCGTAGTAGAGTTGGACTTCCACCACGTCCGCCGTGCGCGACTCATCGCGATAGCGCTTGACCAGAAAGCCGTCGGTGTTCGCGCCGAACAGCCACGTGAACTGGTAGCCCAGCGAGACGGTCCGCCGGCCGGGGTTGGGCGGCTTGTAGAACAACAGCGCGTTCTTGCCCCAGACGTATTCAAAGTTGTCCGGGTCGCCTTCCTTGGCCACGTTCTCAATGGCCCCGCCGATCAGGAAGTAATCAACGTTGAAGACGGCCTTCAGGTGGTCGGGCTGGATGATGCCCACCTGGGTGTACTTGAACCGGTCAATGATCGCCGGGTGCTGGCGGAGTTGCAGAAAGACGGGATAGCCCACCATCAGCGCGTTCGGAGGCTGTCCGATCTGCTGTTGAATGGTCGCCTTCTGCGTCTCCACGGCCGCGATGGGATCGGAGTTGGCGAAGTCCGACCACTGGCTGGTTCCCGAAAGCGCGGTGGTTTGCGTCACCAGCGCGGGATTGGTCACCACCGAGGCCACCTGGATCTCGCGCTGCAAATAGATCAGGTCGGTCAGGGTCTCGGTCGTGTCCACGTCCACGTCGATGGCCTGGTCGGCGTTGGCGCGGAGTTCGTCGGGAATGGCTTGCGCCAGCGCATGGCCTTCGGCAAAGTAAGTGTCGGTCGAAAGCGTCCAATTGATTTCATTGGCGCGCGCTCCCGGCCGGCGGGCGTCGTCCATAATGCGGAAGCGGTCCTTCGAATAAATGAAGTACTTGTTGGACTGCTTGCTCACCGGGATCGGCTGGAAGACCTGGTCCGCGATGAACTGCGCATTGTGATAAGCGATGGAAACATTGGTCAGAGCTTGATCAACATGAACCATCGAAACGTCAGGCATGTCAATTCTCCAAATCCACTTCGAGCTCGCGCTCCGCGCGCGGGTGGCAAGAGGGCGCCGTGCGCCCGCCTTGCAGAGAACGCGGAGACCTGTCAGCAGGTCGCTCGACTCAAAGTGGGTCGTTGTACCCCGGCTGCTGACCACCAGGGTCGAACCCGCAAAACGATTGACTCATTGCAAGATTGGTTCATTGATTCATTGCTTGAATGAGCCAATGAATCAATGACTCAATCGTTCAATTCATTAGCTGACCGGAACGATTACCGGGGCGGGCGAGAGAAAGACAAAGAGAACTTCGCCCGCATTCGCGGAACTCTCCGCGATGCCCACAATGTTGTGCAGCGTTGCGGCGCCCGGCACCGTCGTCAGGTTGGCGGCCTGCAGAGCGCCGGTCACGTCCGCAACTTCCACGTACTGGCCCTTGGTAATGGTGCTGGCGGCGTAAGCGCGGGAAATGCCGTACTTGCGCACGCTGACGTTTTCGTTCTGGGTGGGCTGGTCTTCCTGAGTGATTCCCCAGGCGAGCTGGTTGGCCGCTGTGGGCAACTGGCACTCGCCATCGTTGGTTGCGGGCACGACCGCGCGGTATTGCGTAACGCCCGCGGCGTCCGTCACCTTATAAGTTTTGTCCAAAACATAGGTTGCTCCTGCCACGAATTTCCTCCTGTAGGGACCGACAGCGTCGGCCCGGTGATTTGGGCACGGCATGCCGTGCCCCTACAACAACTAGCGTTTTATCCTGCTCGAAATTGCAAAGCTGTTATTCGCCGCTGCTGACGGCGCGGCGATAGTGCTGGATCAGGTCGGGCTGTTCCCGACCGATTTCACTGAGCGCCTGGCCGTAACTCACGCCGCGCTCGCGCATGCGCTGCTCCGCCAGGAACTTCACCTGCGCCTGCGCGTTCTGCGGGATGCCGCCGGAAAATCCGGTGGGCCGCAGCGGGATGCGGGCCGTCTGCTCGGACATCAGCCGCGTGAAGGTGTTGAAATCGGCGAGCGCAATGCGGCGCCAGTCTTCGCGGCGGCGCGGCAGAATCTTGCCGCATCGGACCGCCTCGTCCAGCGCCTGTTCCACGCGCGACCGGAAGAACTCGACCGCGGGAATGGATTTGCCCTGCGCCTCAGATTCCGAAAGCACCGAGCAGGCCTGGGCCAGCGGCACTTCCTGCGCGTCCTCGCCCGGCGTGCCGTCAGGCGAGTTTGAGAGCGCCGTAAGCGCGTTGGCGCAGTCGTCCGGATCGGCGTAGTATTCGTCGGTCAGGTCGGGATGATTGATTTTGATTTTTCCGTCGGCGACGGAAAGCTGAACTTTTTTCATAGATCCTCCTGTAGATTGGGCGTCGTCGACGCCGGCGTCCGGTAGTTCTGCCGTGCTGTCGACCAGGCGGTACGCCGGATCGGCCAGCCGTATTTGCGGCATTTCTTCAAGAAACGGGCGGTTGGTAAGCGCCACGGAAGTGAGCGTTGCGCCCTGGGGTTTTCCGGTGCGTTTGTTCCGGGCTCCCCAGTCGATGGCGGGAGAGATGTACCGGTACTCGCGGTTGCGGACCAGCGCCTGGGCGCGCTCGGTGGGTTCGAACCACCCCCAGAGGATGGTGCGGCGACCCGAAGTTTCCGGCGGATCGATGCTCACAATCCGGCCGGCAGAGGGGATCGGGCCGCCGGCGGCGACTTCCGGCATTTCGCTCGCGTGGTCATAGTCCACGTTGATTTCGCCGTTCTGTCGCTCGCGAAAGTTCCGCACGATCGATTCCAGATCCTGCGGCGTAATGGAAAACTTATGGCTGCCGCGCACCCAGGTTCCGGCGATGGCCAGCGGAATCCGAACGCGCCGCGCTCCCTCGCCCGCCTCGGGCGCCAGCGTGGCCATAAATCGGGGTGTTGCCGTTTGTTCCAAGGTGCTCAACATTTCATCTCCTCGCCAATTGCTGATTGACCGATTGCAAATCTCCAATCACTAATCGCCCTTCACAAATTCCCCGTTCCCAACCCCGAATCCCTGTTCGCTGTCCGCGGCGGCTGCGGCAGTCCCAGCTCCCGCGCGATGTGTTGCGCAAGTTCGGGATACGGCTCAACCACGTTCGCCGTGGCCAACTGGCTCAGCGCCGTAAGCGTCGCGTCCAGGCTGCGCGCGCGCAGATTTGAGACTGCCAACACGGGATAGCGCTCAACGCCCTCCCAGTTGTAATCCACCAGGCGCTTGACGGATGTTGCCGAGATGGTCCGCGCGATCTGGTCGGCGGTGGCCTGCACGGCCAGGAAAAAGAAGTCGGTCATCTCCTGGGAAAGCGAGCGGTTGCCGCTTGATCGCGCCCCCTGCCCGAGGTTCATAAAAAAGGCAAGAGCTGTTCTGGATATTTCAATGTTGTGGTGTTGTATGGAATTGAACAGGTCGCGCACCTGCCCCTGCACGCCCTGCAGGCTAAACTTCCATCCGGCCGGCAGCGCCAGGCCGGTTTTTTCATGCGCGGCCAGTTGCGTCACCCAGGCCTGCGCGGCCAGGCGGTCTTCTTTTGAGCCGTTCGGTCCCTGCTCGATGGTGGGGACGCCCAGCCCGTTCCGTTCGCCGGCGATGGCGTCAATGCGGTAGAGCTGATTCTTGATGTACCAGTGCATGTAGGCGGGGCGCAGCATCGACCGCCCAAAAAAGTTGGCGCCTTCCTGGTTGAACGTGAACACCGCCAGGCGGTCCACCGGAATCTCGACGCTCTCAAAGTTCGCGTTCCGGTAGCCATACTGGTTGAGCGCGATCAACGTTTCGCCGTCCACGTCCGTGATCCAGCGGTAAAAAGTGACGGGCAGCCGCGCGGCCAGGCGCGCCAGCCGCACCCGGCTGCCGTCCACGGCGTAGATCTCTTCGTGCGCGGCCGCGCCGAACGCCAGCATCAGCAGCGCGTTCCGCAGCACGTCGTCCCAGCACTGCGTGGACTTCACGCCGCTGGGGGAAACGTATTCGAGTCCGCCAAAAAGGTTGTCTTTAACAAACTGCGCGATTTCCCGGTCCAGCGGATTGCTGCTAGCCGGCAGCACGTCCCAGTTGGCGGCGCGGATGGGCAGTTCGCAGGCCAGCAGCGTGGCCGCCACCTGCGCGTCCGAGCGCCGCATCTTTTCGTAAGTGCGAATGGCCGTGAGACCTTCGAGCATCGGGTTGTATTCGCCAAAGTCTTCGAGGAAGCCGTGGAAGATGGGCGTTCCCGGCAAGCCCACGGGCAGCGTCTCGGCGCTCGCCTGTGTCCGCTCCATCGGAACGTTCACCTGCGATTCCGCCAGCATTCGCGTGTTCCAGCCTATTTCAATCGGTCCAAGTTTCATCGCTCACCGTTTAAGGGCGGCATCCTCACCGCCCGGTTTTTTCTGTAGCGGCGATCTGTGATCGCCGGGCGTTCTTTCTGGTAAATCCGGCGGTCATCGACCGCCGCTACAGCCACTTGGTGGCGGCGTCTCTCACCGCCCGATAGGGCGATTGCTGAATCGCCCCTACAACAAAGTCTCCCATCCACCTTCGAACTCCATAAACGCCCGCGGATTCACGATGGGCGTGCCGGTGGCAAGATAGGCATCCGCGGCGCTTGGCCGCGGCTTCGCCTCGGCGGCGGCATGGTCAGCCAGGGCCTTGGCCCAGAATTCGTCGGCGTGCCCGGAGGCTGTGCGCACGGCGTCAAAGCGCAGGTTGCCGCTGGGAGTTACCAGTTTCTTCACGGCGCTGAAGGCGCGCCGCACCTCGCGCGTGTCAGGCAAAAACGACATTTGATTTTCCATGCGGCGCTTGGTTCGGAAGGCCAGCTCTTCTTTGCGCGCCGCCGTAAAAGTCACCGGCTCAACGCGCGGCGTAAATTCCGCCGCCAGGGTTTCCGCCAGCATGGCGCCGATGCCGGTTGCATCAATGGCCGCGCGGCGCACCAGCGGCGTGCCGTCTTCCCGCTCGAGCAAGAGCAGCTCCCGCGCAAACGCCAGTTGCTCGGCAAAGGGCGCGCGGTCCAGCGTGCGCACCATGCGCGTGATGGCGAGCCGTGTTTCCGTAGGGGCGGGTTTCATACCCGCCCCCGACGGCCGAACGACTGTAGGGGCGGTGTCCTCACCGCCCGGCGAAAGGGCGGGTTGGAAACCCGCCCCTACAATCTGCAATTCATCCAGCCAAAAGACCGTGCGGTCGTGCTGCCGCCCAATATCAATGCCGAGGAAAAACTCGCCGTCAGAGGCGCCGCGCGCCGAAGCCAGCAGGAGGGGCGAAGCGTCGGCTCTGGCCTCGGCGCTTAGGCAGGCGGCTAGGAGTTCAGGAGGAAAGAAATTTTCGGCGGTGGAAACAAACTGGCAGCAAAATTCCTGCTGCCAGGTGGCTTCATCGTCGCAGCCGGAGCGCAGCAGCTCAATGTTGATCTTGAGCCCCTGGCGGATGGCTTCATAAATGTCGCACCAGTGCGCAGACCATGAAACCAGGGATTGGGGCTTGACAATGGATGGTTGGTGATTCGGCATCCTCAAATTTGAAATCTCAGATTTGGGATCGCCCCCTACCCCCAATCCCTGCTCGATCAATCCCGCCGCTTTCGCCAGTTCATAAAACTTCCCCTGCTGCCCGTTGGGCGTGGAGATCACTTCCAGGCTGTAACCGCGCGTGATGGTGGGGAAAAGCGCCGCATAAATCTTGTCCGCCTCGGCGTGGAAGGCGAATTCATCGAGCGTGACGTTGCCGGAGTACCCGCGCGCCGTGTCGGGATTCGAAGGCAGGCCGTAAATCACCGAGCCGTTCGGGAAGCGCACCTCCAGCTGCTTCAAGCTGGTCCCCTCAAAAAACGTGGACTCATAAACGTCGGCGATGATGCCGCAGGAGTGGATGTGCTCGTGGACTTTCTCCATCAGCAGGCGCGATTGCCGCTCGCCTTTGGAGAGGAATATCCAGGTGGTCTTCCGGTCCAGGCAGCGCAGCAGGGCGCGCAAGGTGGCCGAGAACGAGTAGCCGATCTGCCGCCCTTTCACCACGATCTTCAGCGCGGAATCGTCTTCTACCCAGCGCCGCTGGTAATCGAGCAGCCGCACGGTGCCCGCGTGGATTCCGGCCGCCGCCTCCCTCCGTGCTTTCCGGCGCTTCGAACCTCGCTCCGTAGGGGCGGGTTTATCCCGCCACGGCTTTGTGTTTTGCAGCGGCGCGCTTTCCGTCACGGGTTGTAGTTTCTTTCTCGCCATCACAATTCTTTCTGCTTCTGTAGCGCAGGGCTCGCTTTTCAGCCCTGCGGCGTTTCGACCATCTTTTAGGACTGCCCGCGGTTGCCAAACCATCAACCGTGGCTACCACTGCCGGCGGCGTAAAGCCGCTGCGACCGCTACCCGGATGGCTCTTTCCGGTCCGGGTCGCGGGCCACCACCGGAATGCGCAGCAGGCCGTAAATCTCCTGGATCTTTTCCATCGCTTCCGGGCCCAGCATTTTGGTTTTGCCTTCCTGCATCAACTGGCGGCGCAGTTGCTGGAGCTTGACCTTCGCGGCCTGCCACTTTACCAGCTCCGCGTACATCTTGGTGCGGCGCAGGCGCTGGTCTTCCACCTCGCGCGCCAGCCTCATCCGCAGCAAGTCCTGCTTCAGCAGCAGGTTTTCCCGCTCCAGCCTGGCCCGCATGGCGTCGCGCAAGGTCAACTCCGCGCCCTTGCGCGTCAGGCTCTGCAGCCCCATCAGGATGGCGGCGTTCGCAAGCTGCGCCTCCGCTGAATCCGGATGCGCAAAGGACTCTTTCAACTGCCGGGCGCGCTCCAGTTGGAACTGGATGCGGTTTTTCTGGAGTTCCAGATTGCCGCGGTAATGATTCTGGATCGCCTGGAGCGTCACCGCGGGCCCGCCGCGCTCGTTCACCGCCTCGCAAGCGTCCTCAAAGGTGGCGCCTTCGGTCAACATGCGCTCCACCAGCTTCGCAAGGTCATCCGGAAGCTCCCGAACGTCGCTTGCGGGCTTCGCCTTCGCGGCGACGGCTCCTTCGGCATCCGGGAACTGGGCCAGGCACAGCTTTGCGGCGTCCTCCCCTCCCCAGGGGGCATGGGCCTTTGCAACCGTGGGCTTCTGCCCTTCTCGATCCTTCCCGCGTCGTCGTTTCTTCTGGTCCATAATCAATTCCCTGCACTGCTTGTAAAGGCGGCGTCCCCCGCCCGGATATGGTCGCCACCGTCACTGGTTTTTTGAATTGACCGTGGCTTCTTCATCGCCACCGTCCCCCGGCGTGTAAAACTCGAACCGTGGCGAGTGCTTTTGCCGGGCGGCGATTCATTGGTCCGGCTCGAGATAAACCCCTTCATCAACCGGCAACCGCCCGTCAAAGTAATCAATGCCCTTGGCGGTGATCTTGACCAGGGTGACGTAGCGGCGGGCCTGGGGTCCGCGAACGTTTTCAAGGTTGACCAAACCCTTTTCGGACAGGTAGGCAACATGGAAATCAAGATCTTCCATGGGCACCGGGTAGCCGAAAATGTCCAGTTCCCCTTGCAGCAGCGGCAGAGTGGCCGACTGCGGGTAGATCAGCTTCAGGTAATACAGAATCTTGCCTCTTACGATTTCCATCTGCCTTAAGGTGCTTGTCATGGGGTGTTCACTCCTGATGGCTTGGCCGGCGCCTCCCGCCTGATCTTTTTGAGGCGCTTCCCTGCATCGGCCTTCCCTCTCCAACCTCGGTTATCCTCGCGACCCCACCTGCTGCCGAGTGAGGCGCTCGATGTCCCGGTGCATGGCCCGGAGCGCAATCAGGATCTGCTGGTGCTCCAGGCTGTCACGCGAATCGCTTCTCTCAACCGAAGTGGCAAGCCGTGCAAGCGCGTCAGCCTGCGACCTCTGCGCGTTCAAGAATTGCTTCACGTACTGCTCCGCCATTCCGAACACGCTTTCCATCTGCTGGCGCTTCGTATCCATGGTTCGGTCAATCCAGAACCGCGCCAGATGCAAAAACCCGTAGGTAAACATCAGAAGCAACAGCACCCCGGGTCCCCACCACAACGCCATCTGTGTCAAATCTTCAGGCATCATCGGACAGCCATCCCCACCGCCACGCCCAGCGCCACACCGATCGCCACGTGCTTGGTGGTATGCGCCAGGCGGCTCCAAAAGGTGCCGCGCACGGCGCGCAGTTCGGTTTTGTATTCGGCCTCCTGCTCGCCAAGAATCTGGCCCTTGGCCGTGAGCGCCTGGTTCAGCTTGCCGATCGAGTCAGCTTGTTCCCGGATCGTCGCGGCATCGGTCGCGGCGCGCTCCTGGCAGTTTGAAACCCGCTCCCCTTCAACCTGGCTCTCGCTGCGGCAGGCGTTCAGTTCCACCAGAGCCGTCTCAACCTTGCGGGCGCCTGAGGCGCTCAAAGGCAGCACGTAGGGCTCCGCGCCGGCCGCCGCCGCGCCTTGAGGATGTCCCGCCACGGGAGGGGCAGCCGCGGCTGGTCCAGAGGGCGAATCAGCGGCGGCTGTCGTCGCACTCTGGGCGCCTGCGGGCATCAGATCCTGCGATCGGAGGCCGAGCTGGGCGGTCACCCGGGTCACCACTTCCGGCGTGGGAAGGGCGGCCACCTGCTCGGCCTCGGCCTGTTCTGCTTTGCTGAGCGAGGCAAGCCGCGCCGCAAGCGCCCGGTCTTGCCGCTCAAGCTTTTGGCGGCGCGATTCAAGCTTCGCAACGGCCTGGGCGTCCGCGACGTTCGCCGCCTGCACGTTTGCCGCGACCTGCTTCTTGAGGCTTGAAACCCGCGCGGCCGATTGCTGCTGCGCCTGCGCGGCCAGGGCTTTTTGACGAACCCACACGTCATGCTCGTGAAGCCACAGCGCCCCAAACCCCAGACATGCCGCGCCCAGCCACACTTGCCACGGAATCCTCCGCAGAAGGCCCAGGAACGGGTTCGCCCAATCGAGCGCCGAATTGATCGAGGACTTCAAGTTCACTGTTTTTTCCCCATCACCCGCTGCACGGTCTCGCCCGTCTTGCTGAGGCCGTAAAGCATGGAAATGAATCCCGTGACGCCGTCGAGATGCGGAAGTTGATGCGTCTTCCAAACAAGGTAAGAAATCCAGCCCATCGCCGCCATCAGCGTGATGAACGACGCCGTGCGGCCGTAACTTGCTTCTCCGGAATCTGAAAAAAGCTGATTGAAAAATCGCATCGTTTTCTCTGTCGCGGCGGCGTCCTCACCGTCCGCCTTTTTGTTTCCGTAGCGGCAATCGGAGCCTGCCCCTCGGTGTCATTCCGAGGAAAACGAGGAATCTCGCCCTGAAATCCAGGTTTGGAATAACAGGTCGCGCGAGTTCTTCAACAAACGGCTACAGCTTGGCGGCAAGCTTCTGAAACTCTCCCGCCACGTAGGTGTGCAGCTTTTGAACTTCCGCCACCGCTCGCTTCTCAAGAAACACGTTCAACACAACTCCCACCGCAAATCCCACAAGAAACACCACCAGGTTGGGCATCGATCTTCTCCTCTCGGATTACCGGCCCGCCGCAGCGCCCGCCTGAAGCTGGCGGTAAATCCGCATGCGCCGGAGCCCGTTTTCAACATAGTTCGGATCAAACGTCTTGCCGTTCGGACGGCCGGTGTTCCAGCAGCAGAACATCTCAGAAAACTCGCGGGCCGGGTCCAGATCGTAGCCAGCCGCAAATTCAGACAACAGCCGCAACGCCACGCGATAGTGAAAAGGCGGATCGATCAGGTCGCGCACCTTTCCCGCGCGCCCCACCATGTGGTAGCCCATGATCTGCGTGTATCCCCAGGAGGTCGAAAGCTCCCGCAGCGCTTCATCCGGCAGGCTGGCAAGCTGCGCCCCGTGGTTCGCCGCAAAAGCCGCCGTCAGATGGCGCGCGTGAAGCGCCGCGTCGCTCGGCAGAAGTTTCGCCGCTTCAGCGTCCAGCGCCGCCGCCGTCAGGCTGCCATAGGCCCCGGACTTGCCGCTCGCTACCGCTTGCAAATGCCGGTAGACCCCCGGCTCAAATCGCGTCGCGTCACGCCGGCCGCCCGATTCGTTTGCCGTCAGCGCCCCCAAAAACTCAGGCGGCGCCGAAGACAACGGGCACGCCTCCCGAATCACCGCATCACACTGCTCAAAAACCCGCCCCACCAGCCGGCGCTCGGCAAGCGCCGCGGCGGCGGATTGCACCCGGGGCAGCGAGCCCGCAGGCTCGGCGGAGGCTTGAACGGCGCTGGAATGTGTCTGCAAATCACCCTCCCCTTCGATCGCACGGACGCGTCCGAGAGCAGCCACCCTCAGGGGCTCACCCCGCATCCCATCTACACTTCTAGCCTATCCCCTGGAAATGGGACGATGGGGATTTTTGGGACGTTTTTGAAGTGGAAAAGTAACCGTCTCCTTATCAAGTAGTTGCAACGATATTGATCCAGAAATAAGTTGACGAAAATCGCCATTGTGTTCATATCCGCAACACCGGGTAAAGTTTACCTGCCACCTCTTCGTTGGCTGCTCCTTGCGATGCCGCTTCAGGGGTTGGCATCGCACGGAGGGAAGTGATACAAGAGCAAAGGGGCTGATTCTGCGGCGGCTGGCGGTTCGGTCGGCGACGAAAAGGAGCGGAGATTAATGCGAGCTGTGGTCCAGCGCGTGAAGCGCGCCGAGGTGCGGGTGGAAGGCCGGACGATCGGGCGAATCGGGCCGGGAGTCCTGGTGATGGTCGCAATCGCCCGAGAAGATACCCGCGAAACCGGAAAGTCTTTGGCGGAGAAGATCGCAAGCCTGCGGATCTTCAATGACGATCAAGGCCGGATGAATCTCGACCTTCGCGAAGCGGGCGCCGCTGTGCTCGTCGTGTCGGAGTTCACGCTCTACGGCGACTGTCGCAAGGGCCGCCGGCCAAGTTACATACAGGCTGCGCCGCCCGGCGCGGCCCGGCCGCTCTATCACGCCTTCGTGGAATCGATCTCGGCGCTGGGGGGGCAAGTAGAAACGGGCGAGTTCCAGGCCATGATGGAAGTGGAACTCACGAACGACGGGCCGGTCACCTTGCTACTCGATTCCAACCGGGTCTTTTGAGGCGGGCAGGTGGGAACCGATGCGCGCTTCGCATCAGGCACCCGTGCGCCCATCGCGCCGGAAGAGAATCTTGATGCCCTGCCGCCACTGATTGTTGATTCCCACCTGGATCACGGCAATCGCGGGATCAAGGTAGCGAAGCAGGCGGGATGTTGTGGAATGGAATCGGAACGCAGGGGCGATCAGGTACAGCAAGGGCGGCGCGTCCGCCAGGGACAAACCTGCAAAGTATCCAAAGTCCTGGAACTTTGCCTTCCGCCGGATCGCCTCCACGCGCAGCCAGTAATCGAGCGCCTGGAAAGGCAGGTTGATTTCTTCGTGAAGCTTCAGTTCGATCACCGCCAGCCTGCCGCTTCTGGAAGCGCTCAGGATGTCAATCACGCCGCGATCCGTTCTGGAAAAGGCCGGCACTTGCGGGTACACGAAGTCGGGCGAAAGGCCGGGATCAATTTTGGTGATGTCTTTCACCAGCAGGCTTTCAAGCCAGCGCTCGGATTGCAGACGATAGAATTCATCGGAGGCGTCGGGGCACGAGGCGTTGCGACGGCTGAGCACAAGCGAGATGAAGTTCTGAAATTCTTCGAGCCCCGTCTCGTCCAACCTCCGCACGCTTCCTTCTAGGCCGAAATAGACACGCGGCGAAAGGTCGCCTTCCACGCGGGCGACCTCAAGCCCTTCGACTCGCACGGAAACAAAACCGCCGGAAGTATCGGCCACCGTCGCAAGCTGCTCCACCTTGGCTCCCAGCAAACGGCTCAGCATGTCGCGGTGCCGCTTGACGAGTGATTCGCTTGACCCTCGGGACACCAGGCGCGATCCAACGTTGCGATGCGCCTCCATGCCAATCCATTGCGGGTGCAAATCGCCACGGTTCCATTCATACAGTTCCAACTGCACCGCGCGGTGATTCAGGCACAAGGCGCGCTGCGCATTCAGATCAACGGCCGCGCGCGGCAAGTAAATCCGAAGCTTGGAAACCACAGTTTTGTCTGCGCGGGCGCGCAGCCAGTCGAGCCAGATCAAGCCGAACGCCAGCGCGGAGTCCGCCGCCGCAGGAGACTCGTCATCGCCAAGCCCGATAAAAGCCCAGGCCGTGCGGCCCTGCCGCGCCAGCCCGCGGGTGTACCACGTGGAGAAGGAATGCTCCCGGTCCGAGCGATTGCTGACGTATTCCCGCCGCCAGCCGGGATACTCGCGCTCGAGCATCGCCACAAACTCGCGGCGGAAGGCGGAGCGCCCGTTTTCCCTGCCCCTGCCTTCGGCGGACCGGAGATCACGAAACTCCAGCACGCTTGTTGCCCGGGCATGCGGCCGGCGAACAAAAAGTCCCAGCTTCCCTCCGTCGCGATACGCCAACTCTTCCACGCGCCGCGCCACCGACCGTTTAGCATTCCAGGCTTCAAAAAGCAGCTTGTCGAATTCGAGCGTCAGCCGCCACTCGGTGGAAGCCAGATCGAACAGTTCGACCTCGTCCTCGACCACAGCCGGGCGCGCGAGCGAGTGGATAAACGCCTCAACTTCGCTTTGCAGATTCCGGAGAAACTCAGGGTCTTGTTCGTACCCCATAGCGATTCGGTGCCCATTATAGCGGGGCGCACACGACATGTCGATGCGCCGATGCGGCCGGAGCGCCAACGGCTTCAGGCGAGATCGATTTCAAGTTTGGTGACGGAGGCGGGTTTAAACGTCCAGGCAAACCGGGAGCCGGAAATGTTGGCCGGCGCTTCGCTGGGGCGGACGGCGTTCGGGTGTTCAAAATTGTTATGCGCATGGATATCGGTTTCCGCCAGCACCGTAACCCGCCCGGACCGCGCGGAAGCGCCATGCAGGGCAATCTCCGTTGTGCGCTCTTCGCTCACGTTAGGATTTACCACCGTCACCACCAGCTTCTTCTCTTTCTGGTGAAGCGAAGCTGAACCAGCCAGCCCCCAAAGCGAGTTGTCTTTCCCTTGGTAGGAGTATGATATCGACGGAGCATCGCCCAGGAAGCGCAGCGACTGGCCGCCGCGATGCGCCTTGTACATCTCGAAAACCCAGAAATTAGGCGTGACCGCGAAGCGGTCTTCCACGGCCAAAAATAGCGTGTGGAGATTGTTGATGAGCTGCGCCACGTTGCACATGGCAAGCTTTTCAGCGTGGCGGTTGAAAATGTCGAGCGTGATGCCGGTGACCAGGGCGTCCAGCATGGAAGGCGGATAGCTGAAGAGATAGCGCGGGTCGATCGCCGGCCCGCGGTGCCATGCGCCCCATTCATCCACCACCAGTTTCACCTTGTGCTCGCGGTCGATTTCCCCCATCGCCAGCCAATGCGCGGTGAGATGTGAATCCATCACATTGGCCTGCCACAACAACTGGTACCAGTCGTCCGCGCTGAACTCGATGGAACTGCCGTTGCCGGTGGTTCCACAGTAGTAGTGCAGCGACAGGCCGTAAAGCTGGTCAAACAAACTCACGCGCTTGGCGGCCACGGCCTCAAGAAAGCGGCGCGTCCAGGCCACGTTCGGATGGTCGATTCCCATGCCCGGGCCGGAGCCGATAAAGTTGAGCTTCATGCCGTAGTCCGGAACCCAGGCCGTAAAGCGCCGGTACTCCGTGGCATATTCCTGCGGCAGGAAGTTGCCGCCGCATCCCCAGGACTCATTGCCAATGCCCCAATAGGTGACGCCGTGCGGCTTCCGGCTGCCGTCTGCCGCGCGCCGCCTGGCAAGCGTCGTCGACTCCGCGGGGGCATTGCAGTATTCCACCCACTGATCAAAGTCGAGAGGGCTGAGGCTGCGAACGTTCGCGGCAAAATAAGGTTTGGCGCCCGTCAGGCGGCAAAAGCGCATGAACTCCGGAGTCCCAAAGGTGTTGGGCTCGTACTTCTGCGGGCCATCCGGAGCTTTCCAAAGCACGCGGTCATTGGCCCAGAAGTTGGTGCGGACGGGCCGCTCGGCCTGCGGGCCGGTGCCGTCACGCCAGTTGTAGCTGTCCGCAAAGCATCCGCCCGGCCAGCGAACCACGGGAACCTGGAGCTGCCGCAGGCGGTCCACCAGCGCCTTGCGAATGCCTCCCTGATTCGGGATCTTTGAGTTTTCGCCCACCCAGATGCCGTCGTAGATGACGCCGCCGATGTGTTCGGTAAACTGGCCGTGCAGTTCCGGCGCAATTCGCCCCACGGGTTCGTTGATCAGGATTTCGATCACTCCATTCGCAGCGCGCCCCGTCCGCGCCGCCATGCCCGTTGAGGCCAGCGCCAATGATGAAGCAATAAATTCCCGGCGTTTCATAAGTGCCGCCTTCCGGCAACTGAAGAAAGCTTGCCCAGCATTGCGAGTTGGCATTTCTGCATGGCCCTGAAAATCAGAATCCATGCGGCTTTAACAGTTTGTTAAAAAATGTTTCAGCGCCGTGTCATTCCGAGCGTAGCGAGGAATCTCGCCCTGAAATCAGACCCCCTGCGAGATTCCTCTTCGCCTTTCGGCTCCTCGGAATGACAGGTCGCAGGAGTGTTTCAACAAACTGCTAATGCGCGGCCGCCCAGCCAAGGCCGTCCGTGACGGGTCCCGTGTCGATCAGCTTATCAACTTTCCAGGTGCGGAGATCAATCTCGGCGACCTGGCGGCTGCGGTCGCAGGAAACGTAAGCGAAGCGATCGTCGGGCCGGACCAGGATTTCCTGCGGCGCGGCGGGAACGTCAAGCGACCGAACCACTCGCATCGTGCGGAGATCCACCACGGCCACCTTGTTCTTGTTGATCACGGCCACCAGCAGATAGCGGCCGTTGAGCGTGGGCGCGGTTCCATAACCGATGCCGGGCAATTCCACCCAGCGCGCCACTTGGTTGGTGGCGGTATCTATCACCGCCAGGCGCGGGGCTTTCTGGTCTGAGGTAAAAGCGTACCGGTCATCCATGGAAACGGAAATCCGCTGCACCTCTTTCGCCACGTGGATGATCTTGAGCGTCTTGCGCGACGCAACGTCCAGCACGGAGACGGTTCCCGGCCCCACGTTCGCCGTGTAGATGCGGCTGCCGTCGTGCGTGAACGCCAGCATGTGCGACTCAGACTGCCCGGTGGGAATGGAGCCGACAACCTGGTTGGTGCGGGGATCGATAATCGTCACGGAGTCGGCAAGCTCCGTCGAAACATAGAGCAGGCCGTCCTTGGGGCTGAACTTCGCGCAGTGCGGGCGCATGGGCCGCCCAAGATCGATGATTGAGACCACGCGCCTTGAGGCGAGGTCCATCACGTCGATGGTGCGGCCGTCGGTTCCGGGGCTGCCCACCCCGGAGTTGCCATAGATGGGAACATAGGCCGTGCGGCCGTCCGGAGACGCCGCAACCTCATGGCCCCGGATGCCGGTCTCGGTGATTGTGGCGATTTCCCGGCCGGCTTCGGGATCGACAATGCCCAAAGTGTGATTGCCTTTGATGGCCACCAGGAGCATGCCACGGGAAGCGGAGCGGCGTGACGCTCGGGCCAGGGGAGCCGCGGCCCATAAGGGAAAACCCAGTGCCGCCACAATCAGAAGTGCCGAAGAGGCTTTAAGGGAAATCATGACTTCCTCCTTGCCGTTATCAGGCGCATGATCGAAGAAATCCCCGTGCAAGCGATGGGTGGAAGTGGAGATTCTTGACTTCGGTGAGGATGATAGCCTTGCGAGCGCCTTTTATCAAGCTGCTAAGTCAGCTGATCCAGCGCCGCTTCACAATCGTCGCAGAAGCAGAGCTCGCGCAGATAATCAAACGTGTAAATGCCGGAAGAATGCCCGTCGTTCCAAAAGATCTGCAAGGCGTAGCGGCCCACCAGTTCCGCCCGGTCGGGCCTTAAGGGTTTCGGGCCCAACATGGGGAGCTGGCTGGGCGGGGGCTCGGGAGCAGGCTCGGAACCCGTGCAGGTGGCGCAGGGGCAGCGGTCCCGAAGATAGCGATAGGGATAGGCGCTCCGGTGGCCGTCGGACCAATCGATCGCGAGCGTGCCGCCGTCGCCGCGAAGCTTGATGGTTTTGGGAAAGACCGCCACTGCCAACCCTACTCCGTAATAATCTGCGGCGCCTGGTCGCTTGCCATGCTGACTTGCTCCGCCAGCGCTTTGGCCACCGCTTCGTAGTTGCGGGCCAGCGGAGAATCATCAAGCGCCACAGGCCGCCCGCTGTCACTCTGGACGCGAATGGCGGGATGGAGAGGAATCTCGCCGAGGAACGGATAGCCGAGCCGCGCGGCGGCTTCCCGCGCTCCGCCATGGCCGAAAATATCGTCGCGCTCGCCGCAATGGGAACAGACGTAGTAACTCATGTTCTCGACAACGCCCAGGATGGGAATGTTCAATTTCTTAAACATGGCGATCGCCTTCCAGGCGACTTCGAGCGCAAGGTCCTGGGGCGTGGAAACAATGACGGCTCCCGTCAGCGGAATCGTCTGCGAGAGGCTGAGCTGGATGTCGCCGGTCCCGGGAGGCAGATCCATCACCAGGTAGTCGAGTTCTCCCCAGCGCACATCGCCCAGAAACTGCTGGATGGTTTTGTGGAGCATCGGGCCGCGCCAGATCACCGCCTCGTCTTCCGGAAGGAAGTAGGCCATCGACATGATCTTGATTCCCCACTCGACGGGAGGCTCCAGTTTGCCCTCCACCACGGTCGGCTCCTGCTTGGCGCCCATCAGCGAAGGAACGCTTGGCCCGTAGACGTCCGTATCCATCAAGCCGACTCTCAAGCCCTGGCGATGGAGCGCCACGGCCAGATTGGCAGCCACGGTGGACTTCCCTACGCCGCCTTTGCCGCTGGCGACGGCGATGGTGTTTTTCACCTGGGGAATCAGATTCGATTGTCCGCGGGGGGCGGCAGCGGCAGCGTCGGCCGGCTCCGCCGGAGCGGGAGTGGCGATTTCAACCTCGACGCTGGGGACGCCCAGCGCTCCAACCGCCTTCCGGACGCGTTCGGCAAGCTCCGCACGCCCGGGCGATGAGGCCGACTTCAATTGCATGACCACCACGACTCGCTCATACCCGACTTCAATATCCTGCACATAGCCGAGGGAAACAATATCCCGATGAAGCGCCGGGTCTTCGACCTGCTTCAGCGCATCAAGAACTTCCTGCGGACTTACCTTTTTGCTCATGATGACTCCCAGAAAACCTCTTCCATTTGATTCGTTAACATTGTCGGCCGCGGCTCATTCGATTGTCAAACCGGCGGCGTTCATCTTGGACCATCCCCACACGCGCGACGTCATCCTCATCACAGGCTGTCATCCTGAGTGAAACGAAGAATCGAAGCGCGGCTCAGAATCGCGGGCAAACGGGTCCGGAACGGCAGCGTCGGCCCGTTAAGGCTGCGACGTCCGGACCAGCCGCGCGATGCCGTGCAGCAGGTCGTACTTGGTGAGAATCTCGTACCGGTGATCGCCCAGGTCCACAAAAACCGCCGGGCAATCCGTGGTGATGCAGGCCGTCACCTGGTCAATGGCGGCCGCAGGCGAGAGAACGGGAAACGCCGCGCGCATGGCTTCCCGCACCACCAGCTTCTTCAGATCTTTCGCTTCCAGCGTCAGGCGCAGAAGGTCGTCTTCGTAGAGGGCGCCCACGGGCGTTTCATCTTCAAAGACGGGCAACTGAGAAAAGTCGTGCGCCTGCATCTTATCAAGCGCCACAGTGAGCGGGTCGGAAGGCGCAAGCTTCACCATCTCATGCGGCTGTCCCATGGCGGCCTTGGCCTCAACCAGCTCCGCGGCCGTCAGCGGCAGGCCCGATTCCGTATACCGGTTGTCCTTCATCCATTCGTCGTTAAAGACCTTGCTCAAGTAACGCGAGCCGGTGTCCGGAATGAAGATCACCACGAAGTCCTTTTCGGTGAGCGAAGGCAGGACCTGCATCGCTCCGGCAATCGCCGTGCCCGCCGATCCGCCCGCAAAGATTCCTTCGAGACGCGCCAATCGCCGCGCCCACAGGAATGAATCCTTGTCCGTGACCTGCACAATGTCATCGAGAATGCTGAAGTCGAGATTGCCGGGGCAAAAGTCCTCGCCGATTCCTTCCACTTTGTAAGTCTCGGCTTTGCCCGCGGCGCCGCGGTGAAAAAAATCGTAGAGGATCGATCCCACAGGGTCGACGCCGATCATTTTGAGGTTGGGATTCCGCTCCTTCAGGTAACGCCCGATCCCCGTCACCGTCCCGCCGGTTCCCATTCCGGCAAAAAAATGCGTCACCCGGCCTTCGCTGTCTTCCCAGATTTCCGGGCCCGTGGTGCGGGTATGGACCTCGGGGTTCGACGGGTTCTCATACTGGTTGGGGTGGAAAGCGTTGGGAATGTCGCTGGCGAGTTTGTTGGCGACGGAATGGTAACTGCGCGGGTCGTCCGGCGCCACCGCCGTCGGGCAAACAATCACCTCGGCGCCCATGCCTTTCAGCATGTCCACCTTCTCCTTCGACTGCTTGTCGGCCATGGTGAAAACAGCTTTGTAGCCTTTCACCGCGGCCACCAGGGCCAGGCCCATTCCGGTGTTGCCGGAGGTTCCTTCCACAATGGTGCCGCCGGGCTTCAGCAACCCGCGCCGCTCGGCGTCCTCCACCATGGCAATGCCGATGCGGTCTTTCACGCTGCCGCCGGGGTTCAGATAGTCGCACTTGGCGTACACCTGGGCCTTGAACCCATGGGCGATCCGGTTCAGCCTGATGAGAGGAGTGTGGCCAATGGCCTCAAGAATGTTGTCATAGCGCATGTGAGCACCGTTCGGTTGAAGGGTAAACGGCTATTATAACCTATCGGGTCACTGGAGCGCTGGATGCCACGGGAAACGCAAAGAAAGTTGGCCGCTGGGGGCGGCAATCCCCAGGAGTCCAGAGCCACCCCGCCGCGTCTCCAACCGGGCTTAGTGAAGCACGTAACTGACCTTGGCAAGCAATGCCCGCGCTTTGGCCTGCGTGGAACTTGGGATCTTCACGGCCTGCTTAAGCGCAGCATAAGCCTCGCGGTGCCGGGCGGGATAAAGTGTCTCGTACGAAAAGCCCAGAAGGTAATAGGCCTGGCCCTGCAATTCCGGATCCGCCGACAGAAGCGGCGCAGCTGTCGCAAGCTCCCGGACGGCGCCGGCAACGTGGTGAGAACTTGCATTTCTGACTAAGTCGATATACCCCAGCGTGAGGTTCGCCATTCCTTCCTGGTTGTTCTGCTGGAGCTTGAACTGGGCGTCCGACATGCCGTCAGGTTTTTTCACAGTCGGGATCACCGCCAGAACCTTTTTGGCGTACTCGACAGCCGTGCTCCGTTTGGCCGGAACGCGGAAGGCATAATCGTAAGCCACGAGGTTCAGGGCGTCGACATTGTTCGGATCAGCGGCAATGGCCTTTTCGGCGTAATCGTCGGCTTTGTCGGACTGGCTGATTTGCGCGTAGGCGACCGCGTAGCGGTAGTCAAAATCCGCCTCGTGCGCTTTCGCCACCTCCGGGTATGCCTGGCTGAATTGGTCGAGAACCTTGATTCGCTGATTGGGATCGGTGACGCGCGGAAACAAATTTAAAAATGCATACGCCATGTAATCCGTATCACTCTTGGCCTGTTTTAAAGCGCTTTGTTTTGCCTGCGCCACCTTTGCAGGATCTTCGTTGAGCTTGCTAAAAACCCTCATTTCCGCCTTGATTTGCGGGGCGGCCTTCGCAATAACATCGAACGCGTCCGCGCTGGCCTTGCCGCCCCCGATATAAGCCTGAAGAAGGCTTTCCAGGAAGGATACCTCCAGGTGGTTGGCGGCTATGGCTTTTTGTCCCGCAGCGATGGCTTTGTCATACTCCTTCAACTTCACGTAGTTCTTGGTGAGCAGCTCATCCACGCAGGGCGCATACTTTGAATCGGGATGGTCCTGGCCAAACTTCTCGAGCGCGGCAACTTTTGCGTTGGGATCATCGGCCCCGTTCACGGCCAGCATCAGTTTATCTTCCGGAGAGCCGATGATGATCGAATAATTGGAGCAACTCTGTTGTTGCGCAGGCAAGGGCCTAACCCACAACACCATGCCGGCAAGCAAAACTGCCTGGATCAAGGTTCGCATGGGAACCTCCTTATCAAGCCAATTTGCGTTTTTTCCGCCAGAATCTGGGCAGAAACCTCGGCACCGTGCGCGCGTAGGATTCGTATTCAGCGCCGTACTGCTCCCGGAGTTCCCGCTCCTCAAGCGGAGTGACTATTAAATACATCAGGATAGTAACGATTGCCAGCACAAAAATGCCCACGGAACCGGTCAGCAATCCGAAAGCGATAAATCCCAGCATCAGGTCGGCGTACCGGGGATGGCGCACATGAGCATAGAGGCCTGAACGGACAATCCCGCAAAGCGCGTGGCGCGGATTCAACTCCGGAAGCCCAGCGAGCTTCTTAAGGCTAAATTCCCGATGCACCCGCGACATAATCCAGAAAGACAGGGCCAAAAGCGCCGCGCCCAGAATATAAGTCAGAGCGTTGCGGTGAAACCGGTGCGCCCAGAGCGGCCCCTGCAGAAACATCAGCGGAACACCCGCCAGCAACCATACCGGCAGCGCCACCCAAAACGATCGGTAGCCGACCCGCCGCCACAAGTGAACGCCCGGATGAAGGATAAGCCAATAAACCGGTACCGGGAAAAACAGCACCGCATAAACAACGGCTAGCACGTCAATCGTCTTGGCAACCCAGAGCGTCACAGTCATCGGAAAACCATCGGCCCGCTTAAAAAGCGATTCCCTCCCGGCTGGTGTTTGCAAGCTTCCCTGCCCAAGCTCCGTATATTTTATCGCCAATCGCAACGGCCGCCATGTAAAATGCCTGAACGTAAAGTTAAAGCCGACCGGAGGATGAAAATGCCGTTATTTAACTGGGACACCGTGAAAAAAGAAGAAGTAAATTCCAAAATCTGGAAAAAGGTCATCCACGGAGAGAAGATGACCTTCGCGCAGTTTGGTTTCGCCAAGGGCGGAGCGGTTCCCGTCCACCAGCACGAAAACGAACAGATTGCCTACATGATCGAAGGGGCCATCAAGTTCACGGTAAACGGCGAAGAGACTATTGCCCGGAAGGGGGATGTTCTGCATATCCCCGCAAACGTGCCCCACGGAGGCGAGGCGCTTGAGGACGCAATCGACATCGAAATCTTCAGCCCGGTGCGTTCCGACTGGCTGCCCGGTCAGAAATAATGATTCCCCCAAGGGGTAAAGCAATCGGGTTTTGAAAGAGCGTGCGCGACGGCGTTGCTCAGGCTGTTCGCTGTGCTGCAAAAAAGCAACAGCCAAAACGTTTTTGAAATTATTATTAGCAATCGGGAGAGAAAAGTATGGATCTGGGATTAAAAGACCGCGTGGCCATTGTGGCGGCATCAAGCCAGGGGCTCGGAAGAGCTGTGGCGGAAGGCCTGGCGCGCGAAGGAGCAAAACTGGCGCTGTGCGCGCGAACCGAAGCAACGCTGAGCGCCACGGCGGAAGAAATTCGCAAGCAAACCGGCGTGGAAGTCTTGGAGCGAGCCATCGACGTCACCAACTACGACCAGGTGCGCCGCTTCGTCGCGGAAACGGCCGGACGTTTTGGACGGGTCGACATCTGCGTGACCAATGCCGGGGGTCCGCCTTCCAAACCCTTTGCCGAAACCACCGTCGAAGACTGGCAAGCCGGAGTCGATTTAAATCTGATGAGCACCCTTTACTTTGTGCGGGAAGTGCTGCCGCTGATGCAGAAGCAACAATGGGGCAGGATTATTACCATCACTTCCGCCTCGGTGAAGCAGCCGATTGACAACCTGGTTTTGTCGAATTCCGTTCGCGCGGCGGTCACCGGGCTGATGAAGAGCCTTTCCAACGAATACGGAAAGGACAACATCCTCGTCAACAACGTCTGCCCCGGTTACACCCTTACGGCTCGACTGGATGACCTTTCCGCCAAGCTTGCAAAGTCAGAAGGAGTTGACCTGAAGCAAATCCAGTCCCGCTGGGCGAGTCAAACGCCTCTGCGGCGCGTGGGCCAGCCGGAAGAATTTGCCAACGCCGTGGTCTTTCTTGCCTCGGAGCGCGCCAGCTACATTACCGGCGTTTCCATCGCCGTGGATGGCGGCCTTGTGAAGGGCATCTATTAACGATTCAGCAAGCCTCCACATCCGGGCCGCAATTCCATGAATTGCGTTCGCGCAAGGGTCGGGGTTGTCGAACTCAGCCCGGCTCTATACAATGAATAGGAGAGGGAGGGGCATTCAAGGCTGTAACAAAGGAGGAATTGCTATGCGATCTTCAATCTGCCCAATGCTCATTACCTCATTCATCTGTGCCCTCGGGTTTTTCTTCCAATCTCCGTCGCTACTGGCTGCGCAGAAACACTTGGTTTCACCAGCGGAGATTCAACAGGCGGCTCTTTCGGCCGCACAAACCCGGCAAAAGAACCTTGCCCAAGTGGAAAACTTCTTCGCTTCTCCGCAGGCTCAGAAAACTCTGAAGTCCGCGCATCTTGATCCGGTCCAAATCAAACAGGCCGTTCCCTCGCTGAGCAACCAGGAACTAGCCCAACTCGCCTCAAGAGCCGACAAAGCTCAAAAGAATTTCGCCGCCGGCGCGCTGACAAACCAGCAAATTACGTACATCCTGATCGCGCTGGGAACAGCTATTGTGGTCCTTATCGCCACTCATTAAGGAACATGCAAAGTTGCCTGCGTTCGGTTCGATGGACGGCGGCTCTGCTCCCCGCGCTGCTCGGAACCGCCCTTGCAGCGCCAGGGGGGATCTGGCTGAATGTGCCTTTTGTTCACCAGAAGACGAACGGGTGCGGAGCCGCATGTATTTCAATGGTGATGCAATACTGGCAGCAGAGCGAAGGTGGGCGCGCGTCTGCCGCCGCGGACGCAGGCCAAATCGAGCGCACACTTTACAATCCCCAGGCCAAAGGCATTTACGCGGCCGACATGGAACGCTACTTCCGGCAAAACGGTTTCCGCGTTTTTGCATTCTCCGGCAAATGGGAAGACCTGAAGCATCATCTTTCCAAGGGACGCCCGCTCATTGTTTCTTTAGGCGAGGGGAGAACGGAACCGCTCCATTACGTCGTTGTCGTGGGGCTCGATTGGCAGCAACATGTTGTGCTGGTCAACGACCCGGCCCAGCGCAAACTCCTGAAGATGGACCGCAGCCACTTCGAAAAGCGATGGAAGGCTGTGAACGACTGGACTCTTCTGGCAGTCCCCAGGCCAGTCCGGTGAAAGCTCGAGCCCTTCCACTCTGCGCCGTCTTATTGGCGGCCGCCGCCGGCGCTTACGCCCAAAAGCCTTGCGTCTCCGGTTCCACGCTCAACAAACTTTACAGCGAAGGGCAGTGGCGGAGTTTGCTGAGCGCCGCAATTTGCTCTTCTAACCACTCAGCCGACCTCGACTACTTTCGCGGGATGGCACTGGCTCGACTGGAGCGATGGGATGAGGCGGCTGGAGTTTTCAAGGCAGCAGAAAAACAATATCCGCACGATAAGCGATTTCCGGTGGAGCTGGCCGGGATCGCCTTCAAGCAGAAACGCTTTGGAAAGGCAAAGCGCGAACTCCACCGGGCTCTCCGTTTGGACCCGAAGGACCGATACGCCCTGACTTTTCTCGCGACGCTGTATTTCCTCGATGGCAATCTCGCCGCCGCTCTCAAGTATTGGAACCGGGTTGGGAAACCCCGAATTGCGGACATCCAAACGCCTCCTCAGATCCGCGTCGATCCCGCATTGCTCGACCGTGCCTTCACTTGTTCTCCCGCGAGCATCCTGCGCCTTGAACAGTACCGGACCACGCGCGCGCGCCTGGAGCAACTGGGAATCTTTCCGGCTTTTCGGCTGGACCTCACGCCACATCCGGGCGGCCATAGCGACCGCTTTGATCTAACTCTGAGCGCCGTTGAACAAAACGGATGGGGGAGAAATAAGGCCGCATGGCTCCTTTCGCTTTTGCGGGGAGCGCCCTACGAAACCGTCTACCCGGAGTATTTCAACCTGCACCATTCCGCGCTCAACGTCCAGTCGCTGTTCCGCTGGGACGACCCAAAAAGGAGAATCTTTGCGTCTGTTTCAGCTCCTCTCGCGCGAAATCCAAAATTCCGTTACCAGCTTTACGTGGATGGCCGGAACGAAAACTGGGACGTCTCTCAAACCTTCCACGTCGCGGGTTCACCTCTCACAACCTTCAACATGGAAAAACTGGAAGCGGGCGGCGGGGTCAGATCCATCGTCAACAGCCGCCTGAGTTGGGCCGCCGGCCTGGCGCTTTCTGACCGCTGGTTCCGCGATTTGCCGGTGGGAATGTCCAAATTCCTTTTCACCGATGGTTTTGCCCTGGAATTCCGCGCCCGAGGCCAATACGCCCTTCTGCAAATTCCGGAAAAGAGGTTTACGCTGACCACCAGCGCCGAGGTCAGCTTGGGGAAACTTTACGCAACAGGGTTTGGTGATTTTTCCAAGTTGCAGGGTTCCGCGCGGGCGCGCTGGTTTCCCCAATCACGCGGAGATGACTATGAGGTGGATGAGGATTTCCACGCCGGAAAGACCTTCGGCAGTGTCCCCTTTGATGAACTCTTCATCCTGGGACTTGAGCGCGACAACAACCTTTCGCTTCGTGCCCATATCGGAACGCACGATGGCCGGAAAGGCAGCGCGCCTCTCGGCCGCGATTACCTCCTTTCAAATTGGGAGATCAACAAGAACCTATACGACGGAGGATGGTTCAAACTGCGGCTGGCGCCTTTTCTGGATACAGGAAGGATTTACTCAAGTTCAAACGGCTTCGGCTCCCGCCAGTGGCTTTGGGATACGGGCGGGCAAGCCAAATTGAGCGTCCTCGGCGGCGTTTCAGTTATATTCACTTACGGAAAAGATTTGCGGACCGGCAACAACACCTTCTACGTCACGACCGTCCACGAAGGCGGCTTGCGATTCCTTCCTTGAAGCTGCTCTTTACGCTTTTCCGCCCTCCGCCTTCTTTTCCTCGGTGGAGCGGACTTTGACACCCGCAAGCTCTTCGAGAAAAGTACAGACAGCGGCGTAATCAAGGTCGCCCTTGCCCTGCGCCCGCGCGGAGCCGTAGACTTCCTTCACGGCGGCCATTACCGGCATCGGAACATCCTTCGCGAAAGCCGCTTCCATGGCCAGCGTAACGTCCTTGTGCATCCACTTGAGAGGAAAATAGGGTGTAAAGTCGCCCTTAAAAATAAAGGGTGCTTTAAAGTCCATCAGCGTCGAGCGCGCCATGCTGTTCTGAACGATTTCGAACATCACTTCGGGCCGCACGCCGGATTTTGCGGCCAAGACAAATCCTTCGCAGAAGATTTCAACCATAGTGGATTGAATGGCGTTCTGAGCCAGCTTGGCGGAAAGTCCCGCTCCATGCTCGCCGCAGTAAATATGCTTTTTGCCCAGCACTTCGAGGACCGGCAGAGCGCTCTCAAACGTTTCGCGACTGCCGCCCACCATAAAAGTCAGCTCGCCTTTTTCCGCGCCGTGCTTGCTGCCGGTGACCGGGGCATCCAGGAAGCTCGCTTTCCTGCCGGCGGTTTGGCAGGCAAGCTTCCGGCTGACCACCGGGCTGATCGTCGCGGAATCAATTACGATGGCGCCGGGGCGGATGGTTTGCAGAACGCCGTCTTTGCCCGAGATGACTTCTTCCGAGGCCGCCGAATCGCTCACGATGCTCACGATGAAGTCGGCGTTTTGGGCTGCTTCCGCGGGCGTTGAGGCGACACGCGCGCCGGCTCGCTCAAGAGGCTCAGCCTTGCCGCGAGTCCGATTGAAAACGGTCAGGTTGTAGCCGGCCTTGACCAGATTTAAAGCCATTGGCTGGCCCATAATGCCCAAGCCGATAAATCCAATAGATTGCGCCATTGAACGCCTCCTAAAATTAAGTTTGCGAGGAGCCCCGGAAGGGTCCGGGAACAGTTTGAAAAGACTCACCGGCCGGGAATTTCACTGGAATCCAAAATCGAGCCACAGCCGTATGTCCCGGACGTTGTTATCTGTGAAACCGGTATCCAGTGTATCACCAAGGGTTCGGAAGAAGTAATAGGAGTCGTTCTCGGCAAGGTAATGCGCCGGGTCAAGACCCAAGGCAAGCGCGCGGGCTACCGTTTGCCCGTCCGCCACTGCCCCGCTCGCTGGGCTGTTGCCGTCGCGGCCATCCGTCCCGGCGCTTAAGACCACGCGATTTTGCCGGTTGATCTTTTGCGCTGCGTCGAGAACGTACTCCTGGTTGCGCCCGCCCATCCCGGAGCCTGTCACCGGACAGGTGACTTCCCCTCCAACGATCAGGGCGACGGGCTTCCCGGGGTACACGCGGGCAAGGGAGTCCAAGGATTCCAGGTTGTGATCGGAAACAATTCGATAATCGGCGTCCCATTCGTTCGTGTCAATTGCGCAAATAAAGCCTTGGCGTTCCGCAGCTTTTTTTGCCGCCTCCACGGCTTCCTGGTTCGAAAGCAGACACAGGTATTGCGAGTTCTCAAAGCAAGGGTCGCCCGGCTTGGGAGTTTCCTCAAGAAACCGCTCTTCAAATTGCCGCCGTACCGCCGCCGGGAATCTCGGGACCAAATCATTTTCATGCGCCAGCCGGTAGCACTCATCGAGCGTCGAATCGTCGGGCATTGTCGGGCCTGAAGCCACCATCGACGGCAGATGGTCCGGGACGTCGGAAACAAAGATGGTGAGCTGGCGCGCAGGATAAGCCGCCTTCGCCAAGCGCCCTCCTTTAACCGCCGACAGGTGTTTGCGCAGAACGTTGATCCGCTCGATCGGCAAACCACAAGTAACGAGGACGCGATTGAACTCAATCAGGTCATCGAGTGTAACCTCGGGATCAAGGGGTTTCTCAAATAGCGCCGACCCTCCTCCTGAAACGAGGAAGATCACCAGGTCATCGCTCCCAAGGCGGGAGACAAGCTCCAAGGCGGCTTCGGCGCCCGCCAGGCTTTCAGCATTAGGGTATGGATGCCCTCCGATAAAATAGCGAAAGTTTTTGAGTTGGAGGGTGGGAACGGCGGGCGTGACAACAATGCCCTCTCCGGTCTCTCCGCCCAAAATTTCGTCCAGCACGGCGGACATCCGCCCTGCGGCTTTCCCGAAGGCGACGATCTGCGGAGGCCGTGTGAAGGGCAAGCGAGCATCGCCTGCTATCAGGCCGTCATCCTCCCGGCGCAATTTGCCGATCATAGCGTGGCGAAGGTCGATGGCCGCGATGACATCATGAAAAATCTGGCGGGCAATGGTTTTCCCATGGTCGTATGCAGGCTTTGAAAGCCTGGAGCTTTTACTTTCAAGACTCATGATCACCTGTCGGCGGAAACTCCACTGGAAATCGAAATCCCTGCAATGCCACCCGCGTTGCGGCTTGCGAGGCGCTGCTACATTATTGAGAAGTTCAACCCGGAAAGGCAAGCTGCATCGTAAAGCTGGATGAGAGTCCGCCAAAGTTTAAGAATAGGTTCCAGGATTCACAGAACATTTCGCGAGGGGTTTCGATGGATTGTAGGTCCCCGAGGTTCACGGTCTCTTTGCGCCCGAAGCAAGTGATCTGGCGCTGTTATATCAAGAACTTGTGGTAAGTCTCCACCCGTTCGACCTGGCCGCGCAGAGAACTTGGCAGAATAATTCCTGAAAGGCGCTGGCCAATATTCAAAGTTGGTTGCCGCTGATGCAGACTTCTTACCTTGACGGGAATTTTTAGCGTGTGTTATAAGTCTAGGGTTCTAAGCTGGTCCGTTAAACTTCCGAAGAACCCAGTCCTTGTGCGGTCGACTGAGTCTTCCTGGCACACAACCAACGAGCGCTCCGATCGAAGGAAACCAAAATGACCTTTCTTTGCCATGTCCTGCCCGAAATCGGGCTAATGCTGTTGATCGCAGGGTGGTCCATGCGGCACTTTGAGGCCGCTGCTTCCCCAATGCCGGCGATCCCGCGCACCACTTTAGCCGTGTCCAAGGCCTTCATGAAGCGAGTCTATCACCTGCTCGCGGGCAAGCGAGGGGAACGCCGCCGAATCGTCAAGGCCTTCGCGGCAAGCGTCGCCTTCATCCTGGCGGGAACGACCTCAGCCTTGGCCCAGGCCACGGAACAGACTTCCGGCGAAGCCGATCTGAAGCTTCCCGACTTCACCCATGTCAAGTTTCTCGGCATCGGCGGCCACCAACTGCTGCTGTTCGGCATTGTATTCTGCATCTTCGGGCTGCTCTTCGGGCTTGCCAAATACAGCCACCTCAAGAACCTTCCCGTGCACCGCTCGATGGCGGAGGTCTCCCAGTTGATCTGGGAAACCTGCAAGACCTACCTCATCCAACAGGGCAAGTTCCTGTTTCTACTCTGGATCTTCATTGCCGCCATCATCGTGTTGTATTTTGGGCTGCTTCTCAAGTATCCGGCGGTGAGCGTCATCATTATTCTGGCGTTCAGCGTGTTCGGGATTTGCGGAAGCTACGGGGTGGCGTGGTTTGGCATCCGGGTCAACACTTTCGCGAATTCCCGCACCGCTTTTGCCAGCCTGGAGGGCAAGCCCTTTCCGGTCTACCGGATTCCCATCGAAGCCGGAATGAGCGTGGGCATGATGCTGATCAGCGTCGAACTACTAATGATGTTGATCATTCTGCTCTTTGTTCCGGGGGACTACGCCGGGCCGTGCTTTATCGGCTTCGCCATCGGCGAATCCCTGGGCGCCGCGGCCCTGCGCATCGCGGGAGGCATTTTCACCAAGATCGCGGACATTGGCGCCGACCTGATGAAAATCGTCTTCAAGATCAAAGAAGACGACGCCCGGAACCCGGGCGTGATCGCGGATTGCACGGGCGACAACGCCGGCGACTCGGTCGGCCCCAGCGCCGACGGCTTTGAGACCTACGGCGTGACCGGCGTCGCGCTGATCACCTTCATCCTGCTGGGAGTGAAAGACCCCACCATCAAGGTGCAGTTGCTCGTCTGGATCTTCGTGATCCGCGTCGTCATGCTGGTGGCGGCGGCGGGCGCTTACTATCTTAATGCAGCCATTGCCAAGGCCCGGTACGCGCATGCCGATAAGATGAATTTTGAGGCTCCGCTGACCTCGCTGGTGTGGATCACCTCGTTCGCCTCGATCGGCCTCACCTACCTGAGTTCCGCCTTCATCATTCCGAGCCTGGGCGGCGATCCCTCGCTCTGGTGGAAGCTCTCGACCATCGTTTCCTGCGGAACCTTGGCGGGCGCGCTGATTCCCGAACTCGTCAAGGTCTTCACCTCCACAGAGTCCCGGCATGTCAAAGAGGTGGTGCGCTCGGCCCGGGAAGGCGGAGCGTCGCTCGACATCCTGTCCGGCTTTGTCGCCGGAAATTTCTCCGCCTACTACCTGGGCCTCACCATGATGGTGCTGATGGCGATTGGCTCCTGGGTCAGCTTGCGGGGGCTTGAAAACATCATGCTGGCGGCGCCGGTCTTCGCCTTTGGCCTGGTGGCGTTCGGGTTCCTGGGCATGGGCCCGGTGACGATTGCTGTCGACTCTTACGGACCGGTGGCGGACAACGCGCAGTCGATTTACGAACTCTCCCTCATCGAGCACATTCCCAACATCGAGCAGGAAGTGAAGCGGGACTTCAATATCGACGTAAAATTTGACCTGGCCAAGGACATGCTGGAAGAAAACGACGGCTGTGGCAACACCTTCAAGGCCACCGCCAAGCCCGTCCTGATCGGCACGGCGGTGGTGGGAGCCACAACCATGATCTTTGCCACCATCATGGCGCTTACCAACGGCCTGACCGCCAATGTCAGCAAACTGTCCCTGCTGAATGCGCCCTTTGTGCTGGGGCTGGTTTCAGGCGGAGCCATCATCTACTGGTTCACCGGGGCCTCAACCCAGGCCGTCACCACGGGCGCTTATCGCGCCGTGGAATTTATCAAGGCCAATATCAAATTGGAAGGCGTCGAAAGGGCTTCCGTAAGCGACAGCAAGAAGGTTGTGGCCATTTGCACGAAGTATGCGCAGAAGGGCATGTTGAACATCTTCATCGCCGTGTTCTTCGTCACCCTGGCCTTTGCTTTCCTCGATCCGTTCTTTTTTGTCGGCTACCTGATCTCCATTGCCATCTTCGGACTCTATCAGGCCATCTTCATGGCCAACGCCGGCGGCGCCTGGGATAACGCCAAGAAGATTGTGGAGGTCGAACTCAAGGAAAAGGGCACCGAACTCCATGACGCCACGGTGGTCGGAGACACGGTCGGCGATCCCTTCAAAGATACTTCGTCCGTGGCCCTGAACCCGATTATCAAATTCACAACACTGTTCGGATTGCTGGCGGTGGAGCTTGCCGTCAGGCTGACTTCAACGAGCGGAACCGGCTTGACGCGCACGCTTGCGGCAGGCTTCTTCGTGGTCTCTTATTACTTTGTTTACCAGTCGTTCTATGGGATGCGGATCGGCTCCGAAGGAAAATCTGAAGCTGAGGCCGCGCCTCCACCCAACTTGACCGGCGTGAGTGCGCGTTAGTCGCGGGCTTGCTGCCTTCTCAAAACGATGTCCGTTCACGGCCCGCCTGAAGGGATAACGGCGTCTCTCTGTGCCTTCAGGCCGCGCCAGGGAACACCTGGCGCCGGCCAGGCAGCCTAATATCCTTTGGCCTCGTTTTTGATTTTCTTGGCCAATTTCTCAATTTTTTCAGCTCTCTCGACCACTTCCAGCGACAGCACGTTCGGGTCGGTCTGGCCGATTTCCTTTTGCAGCAACTGAGCCAGCGCCGCAAGCTGGTCCGCGTGTTTTTTCATTTGCTTGTAGTTATATTTGAGAAGCGCCTCTTTCTGCTTCTCGGTCCTTCTTGGCAAATCCATGGTTGGAGGTCCGGGAAAAGGAGGAGGATTAGTGATCTGCGCCCCTGGCGTCGTAGAGAGCCCTCCGTTCTGAGCCGTCAGAGGGGTGGCCCCGATTAAAGCCGAGAAGAGCGTCCCTGCCATCAACGCGACCGCCATCATCCTCCCGCCATGGAATTGGGTTTGTTCGAAGCGTCTCCGCGCGTTCATCGTCAGGCCCTCCCCTCTCGCTGGCCCTACCGGGATGGGTACCGTCTGTTGGGCTTCCAAGTTATTTTAGCTGTGAAACATCTATCAGACAACGGCGAGAGAAAGCGTCTCGCGGCCCCCAGGCCAAAACGAAGCTACCGTGCAGGGCGCCGTCCGGGATCAGGAACGCTTAGAAGACAAATCGGATGCCATAAACGCGGCGCGAACTTCCTTCAACCGCTCGGGGGTTGGCGACAGTGGCTCGAACTTCAATATTTTCTCCGGCGCTCTGATAGGACAGGTGACCATCAAGCCTTTTCCATTCTGATATTCCTTGTCGCTCTCGAAACTTAAACCCCCTTTGGAAAGGTTATCACTGTGGGTGATTTCAACTCCGCCCGCATCGTCACGAATTCGAACCGGCAACCGGAGAGGGGCTCGCCCATGACCTCTGCGCTCCCGGGCAGCCTCACCGTCATGGGAGTCGCCTTCCCGGCTTTCTAGGGTCGAGGGCTCCGCTTCCGCCAAGGGAATTTGCCGGTCTGGATAAGACCAGGGTCCGGTTGTCCGGCACCGATCGCAGAGTTTTACCAGAATTCCTGAGGTATGCAGGACTTCGACTTCGATGGAAGACAGCGACAGGCGCTTGATGGATTGGCATTTTCGACACTCCAGCACGGCATGCGACTCCGCCGCCTCGAATTCTTCGCCCTTTTCGTCCTTGCCGTAAACCACCAAGGGAATACTCAATAGGCTGCGGTCTGAGCGCCGCTTGTCTTCATTCATGCCTGGATCCGGAAATTCAGCAAAAGTCCTGAGTTTTCATTCAACTGTGCTTGGCGTCTTTTTTCCGCAAGCGGTCCTCATCCCTTCTCGCAATCTGCCGATACCTAATTGAGGCACATGTTCAAAATAGGTATCGGCAGTAAAAGGCAGGACACATTAATTTCCCGGCGGGAGCCAGGCCCGCCCCAAAACCGCTCCCGGCAGGGTGATCGCGTCTCCCTGGTTCTGCCCATTCAAGTCGCGGGAACGAACCTTTTCGGCGACGTCTTCCTGTGCGACGGATGGACGATACTGGTCAGCCAACACGGCGCCAAGATCGCGCTCAGCCAGAGCCTTTCGCCGGATCAGGAAATCACCGTGCGGTGCCTTGAAACCGGCAAGGAAGGCGTTGCCCGTGTGGTCGGGCGGATCAACGGGAAACAGAAACTGAATACTTATGGGATCTCGCTGCTGGAGCCCGAGCGAAGCCCCTGGGGGATCAACTTCCCGCAGCGGGGGGATTCGGCGGGAGCCATCGGGCGCATCGTCATGGAGTGCCTGGCTTGCCACGCGCGCGACCTGGCCTATCTGGATGGGTTCGAACTGGAAGTCCTGGAATCGAACGCCGTCCTTTCCAGGTTCTGCAAGCGCTGTAGAGACTCTTCGATGTGGAAGAAATCCTTTGATTCCGTTCCCGCCAGCCCAACCTCGACCGACCCGGCCCCTGAAGAAAATCAGGAAAAACGCCGGGAAGTACGCCGGAACATAAAGGTTATCGCCTGCGTCAGAAGCCGGGAATTCAGCGAGGACCTGGTCAGGGCCCGGAATGTTTCCCGAAGCGGACTTTGCTTTGAGAGCCGCCGGCCCTACGAAAAAGACTGGGAAATTGAAGTTGCCATCCCCTATTCATCCGGGGGCGGCAACATCTATCTGCCGGCCCGAATCGCCCGGGTGCAACCGCTAATCCACGATTCACTCAACCTTTTTGGCGTGAAGTACGTCCGCGACCATCACGACTGACCCGCTTCCGGCAAGTCCTGGGCAGCCCGCAACCCCCGCAACGGCTCTTGAAGGCGGTCGGGGATTTCAGGGCGCTCCCCGCCGGTTGCGTCGGGTGACTTCCTTCTGACAAAAACAAAACTTCCATCCGAATTGAGCACCGCTCGCTCAACCTCTTTGAGCGACGCGCCAAGCCGGACGGCTGTCTCTTAAAAGAGCCGGGTTTAAAACCAAATGTTCCTCAGTGAAGTTTTTCAGCAAGCGTGGTAGCATGTTTTTTTAATTCCAAGATACAGCAAATCGTCCTTTTAGAGTCCAGCATTCAACCGTGGGAGGCGCTTTATGAGCAAGACACGGCAAACACGGCGGGACTTCCTGAGCCGCGTGACTGCGGGAATCGCAACCCTGGCCAGCATGGATCAGACTTTCGCAGCGACGCGGGTAAAGGGCATGCCTTACCGGGCGCTCGGCCGTACGGGTGAAAAAGTTTCCCTCATCGGTTTGGGAGGCTATCACATCGGCATCCAGCCAACGGTCGAGGAAAGCATTCGGATTATCCACGCGGCCGTCGACAACGGAATCAATTTCATGGATAACTGCTGGGACTACAATGGCGGAGAGAGCGAAATCCGCATGGGCAAAGCTCTCCAGGGCGGCTATCGCCAAAAGGTTTTTCTGATGACCAAGACGGACGGGCAGGTGAAAGACGCCTATGAAAAGCAACTCGACGAATCGTTACGCCGCCTCCGGACCGACGTGATCGATCTGGTGCAATTCCACGAAGTCGTTCGGATGGGAGATCCTGACCGGATCTTTAGTCCCGGCGGCGCTTTTGAAGGGGCCCTGGCGGCTCGCAAAGCCGGAAAGATCCGGTACATCGGTTTCACGGGCCATAAGGACCCGGAAATCCATTTGAAAATGCTGAACACCGGCTTCCAGCACGGCTTCACGTTCGACACGGTCCAGATGCCGCTGAACGCCATGGACGCCCACTACCACAGCTTTGCAAAGAAGGTCGTCCCGGTATGCGTCGAGCACGGAATCGGCGTTCTGGGAATGAAGCCGCTGGCCTTTGGCCTGATCATGAAAAGCCACACCCTCTCGGCAATCGAGTGCCTGCACTATACCATGAATCTTCCCACCTCCGTGGTCATCAACGGATGCGACAGCATGGAACGCCTCAACCAGGCGCTTGAAGCCGCGCGCACTTTTCGTCCGATGAGTAAAGCACAATTGGCCTCTCTGTTGAGGAAGACGGCAAAGGCCGCGGCTAACGGCGGATTCGAGCCTTTCAAGACTTCGCATCAGTTCGATGGCACGTGGCACAACCCGCAATGGCTGGGTTAATCTGGAAAAATCAACATTACTGGAAAGGAGCATCGAAAAACATGAAATGGGGTCTCGTGTTGTTCGCTTTAACTCCCTTGCTGTTCGGCTCGCCTCAAACGCATCCCTCCATCGCGTCTGGAGCCAAGGAGACGTCGGCTCAGCATCTCCATTCAATGCTGGCAAAGAATGCAAAGGTCCTGGTTATTGATGTTCGGGCACCCGAAGAATATTACGAGAGCCACATTCCACAGGCGCTCAGCATCCCCCTCGAGCGGCTTCCCAAGATGATCCGGCAACTCCACATTCCAAAAGACACCGTGATCGTAACGGTGTGCGACCACGGAGGGCGCAGCTCTCGCGCCGCCCTGGAGCTCCAAAAGATGGGTTACAAGACCTCCTCATTTTGCCGGATCGACTCCTGGAAGAAGGGCGGCTACAACCTCCAAGAGCCAGAGTCCAAGTGAGAAGCAGAAAAATGTAAAATCTACCCGATGTGCATTTGAGAAACAACTTTCGCAGAAATCGCGAAATTGAGCTGGCGTAAATTTCAGCAAGTTGCTTATTATCAAATACATGCTGAAATGCTAATTTTTCGAGATAAAAGTCCCCAAAATCCCATTTCGGGCGGCCGGGAGCCTCATGACGAATAATAGCCTAGATATGGTTCCATTCGGCGAGCGCTCCGCCCGGCGAATTTCCCCGCCCGCGCCCCGCCCTGCGCAGGTGGCTGGTTGAGCGCGATCAAAGAATCCCTGGTGGAATTCCCCAACGCGCGCGGCAAGCTGCTGCGCGGGATGATCCATCTTCCCGCCGCGGCCTCGGCGCGACGCCCTGCTCCCGGCGTGGTCTTCTTCCACGGATTCACAGGCGACCGGATGGAATCGCACTGGCTCTTCATCAAGTGCGCGCGGCGGCTGGCCCGTGAAGGCGTCGCGTCATTGCGTTTTGATTTCTACGGCTCGGGCGAATCCGAAGGAGAATTTCGCGAGGCCACGCTGCAGAGCGAAATCTCGGACGCCCGCCAAGCGATCCGGTTCATTCGGCGTCAAAAGGCCATCGACCCTGATCGGACCGGGCTGTGCGGCCTGTCGCTGGGCGGATGCGTGGCGGCGGCGGTGGCGCCCGCGGCCAAAGCGCAGGCTCTGGTGCTCTGGAGCGCGGTGGCGCATCCCTCCATTCTGCAACTTCTGGCCGCGAAAGGCGGCACGCAAACCCCGGGCGGGCCCGCTTTCATCGAGTATGACGCGCGGGAGGTTTCCGTCCGGCTCTTGCGCGACGCCGCCAAGGTCGATCCCGTCAAAGCCCTCAGCCGGTTTCGGAAGCCCACCCTCATTATCCATCCCGGCAAAGATGAAACGGTTCCCCGCTCCCACGCGCAGGATTTTCTTGCGGCCTCCCGAGCCCGCGTCAAAGAAAAGGTCATCATCCCCGGCGCCGATCACACCTTCACGGGGCTTGCCTGGGAGTCGGAAGTCATCCGCCGCACCGTCGACTGGTTCCGCGCGTATCTGTGAAATCCGGACGTGGAGACGTTTGGTAGCGCGGTCCTCCGGTTTTGAGGGCCGCGGTTCTTGCGGTTTGTCTGCCGTAGCAGCGGGTTTACCCCGCCATGCGTTCTGAAGGCAGGCGGCATCAAGCCGCCGCTACGGCTCCTGGCAGGTCGGACCTGTAGATCCGCGGCCTTTTGTCAGTTGGTTTGAACCGGCCGCGGCTTTTCGTAGTTGCTTGGAGCGGGTAGCGCGGATCTTTAGATCCGCGGCCTTTATGTGGTTGGTTTAAGGGGTTGAGGTCTTTAGCCCTTGCGCCGCGCGACCAGGTACGGTAATTTCCGCTCATGTCAAGACTGCGGCGTCTGGTGGTTTCGAACCGGTATTTCTTCGTAACGTGCAATTTGCGCAAGGATGGCGACCCCGCCACGCAAATGAGCGAAGCGGATTTCGCAGGCCTCGCCTCTGTGATCGCTGCGACGCGCCTAACCTTGCGGTTTCAACTGACGGCCTGGGTTTTTCTGCCTGACCACTGGCACGCCGTGATCTTTCCGCCCCACCCTCTCACGATCTCCAGCGTCATGAAAATCATCAAATCGCGTTCGACCCGCCGACTGCTCCGCGACAGGGGAACCGGCGGAGAGCTCTGGCAGGCGCGGTTCTATGAACACGCCCTCCGCACCGTCAAGGAATATCACGACTGTCTCCGATACATTCACCGCAACCCCGTCAAGCGAGGACTGGTCACCCAGCAGGAAGAATGGAAGTGGTCGAGCATCCATTCTGACGGCGGCCCGCAAGAACCGATAATGCCTGTCGACCCTGTCCGATTGCCATCTGATTTGCAGGCAAGAATCTAGTCAAAACCCGCGGATCTAAAGATCCTCGCTCCCCGACGCCCGGGGCATCGGGGAGGACTGGAATCATTGCGCGGCTCAGGGACCCACGGCTTGCGCCGAGGCTAAAATCTGTCGGCCCTCCGGGCCTGAGAAAAGGTGGCAGGGGCGATTCGGGGATCACCGAAAAGCAGATTCCTCGCTTTGCTCGGAATGACAGAGTCGGGCAATTCATGAATTGCCCCCTAAGCGCTCCTGGTGATCCGGGGAGAAAGGCCGCGGATCTAAAGATCCGCGCTACCCGCTTTGGAATCCTTACCAGCCGGCCTCTGGTCGCCAAGGAAGTAAATGAAAATGAGCCGGGCCTCAGCGCGGAACGGCCTCCCCGAAACCTCCTCCGCCCATCGAACTATGTTCTCTCTCATCGATGCCCAAGATACAAGCGCGGATCTTTAGACTTGCAGCATTTCTGCGACCGATTTGTACCTCGCACTGCGTACGCCCATCGAGACGTTCCGGGGGAACGTCTCGTTCTTGAGACGCCTCAGCGAGGAGGTTGTGCTTGAAAGGCCGCAGGGCTTGGCCGGCACAGGGCCGCCCGTAGCGAGCCCTGCGCTACAAATCCACAATGGCGGGGTAACCCCGCGGCGACGAAAGGCGGGCGGTGAGGACATCGCCCCTACAAGAAAATCCGCGGATATAAAGACGCGTGCTACTGGCCGGGGAAATCTCTTCCGGCCGTCCAGGAGCTGGCCCACTTGCGGCTGGTCGAAAACACTTTGACTTCCCTCGGCATGAGGCGCGCGACAAATTCGCCATGGCTGACCGCATCGGTCTCAGGGCCGTAAAGCTGGACGAGCTTGCGGCCGTTGAGCGCGTCGAGCCCCTCGACTTCCACTCCCAGGTGCGGGTGATTGTCTTCATTGACCAGGACGATCACCCAATCGGACCCGACGCGGCGCGCCAGCCATCGGACGCCCCGCTCGCCGGGCACGGAGCGGCCCGTAGACTCGGTCAGCTTGACGCGCACCGAGGCGTCTTCCGGAGCCGTGAGGAAAGGCTGCAGCTTCGCGAGCTCGCTGGTGAGGGCGTAGATTGAATTGCGGAGCGCCCGGCCCGTGGCGCTCGAGGGAAGGTAATGCGTTCCCCAGTACAAAACGGCGCTCGCGCCATGAGAAATTGCCGAGTAGGCCATCAGCCGGGTTTCCGGGAACGACGGGTAGGCGAGAGACTCCTGGAAGTGGGGATCGTGCAGATCGTGCCAGCCGAAGCCCTGCAGCACCATCCAGACCGGACGGTTTTCCCCCAGGCTCAGAAAGCGGTCCGTAGCGTCGCCCACAACGCTCGGATGCCGGCCATAGCCGTGAATCGGATAGATGTCGCAGCCGGTGATATCAATGTGGTCCATATACTCGCGGACCAGCTTCATGTCACTGTCAATCGCTTCATTGATCCAGATGGGGTGCCGGGCGTCGAGGCTCCGCACCAGGCGGATGTTCTTCAGCAGCCGCGGCATCAGGATTCGGGCTTTCGCCTCCGATCGCGCGATGATCGCGGGAGTGTAGTGTCCCCACTCCTCCATGGGCCGGAAGTCGGAGACGAACTCATCCGGACCCTCCCAGGCGACGAGCGCCGGATTGTCCTTGAGAGCTTCAACCGTCGCGCGGATTTTTGCCGGGTCCGCCGATGCCAGCGGCAGCGCCACCCATCCCATCATTCCGGCAGCCCGGGCGCGCTTCAAATCCTCCGCGTTCCCGCACTGGACCAGGTTGACGCCGGCCTTCGCCATGGTTTGAAGCTCCGCGTTGGTTTTCGGCATTTCATAAAACCCGATCGGAAAAACCGGATGCCCGGCTTTTACGGGAAACCCGTCAACCAGCCCGTTCCGGCTGTTTCCCCCGCCAAAAGCCAACGCCACACCCGCCAGCATTGCCGCCAGGCAAAATACCCGTTTCATGCATCCTCCTCGGTGATCGATATCAAACTGGATCGACGCCGCAGCGCGGCCTCATGGCCGATCGCGCCCGCGCAGCAATCCTCTTCCCAAAATCTTCCCGGACAGCAAAATCCCGCAGCGCGATGCTCGCACAAGAGCCATCCTTGTATATACCTCGCGCCTGCCAAATGCAAGATTGAGAACGGCACAACAGGACGGAATGATGCGTGCGCGGGGCGGGGTTATTTTTCTTCGGGCCAGCGGAAGATTCTCTGCACCATTTCTTTTCCGCCGGCGGCGGCCACGACGACCACCAGGGCTCCGAAGGTGGCAAAGCTCACCGCAAATCCAATGATAACGATCTCCCGGGCGAAGTTGAGCACGGTCAAGGCCATGGCGCTGAAGAAGAGCAGCAGGGCGCCTTTGACAAACCGGCCAATCAGCGAGGCCCGCGGAATGCCTTCCCGCAAGACCGCCATGTGAACCACCACGGAAATTCGGGCGGAAAGAAAAAAGCCCAAGCCGAAAATGACGATGCAGCCGATGGCTCTGGGCACAAAGAAAATGGTCTGTTCCAGCAGGTGCGACAGGATGGTCAGCTTGAGCGCGGACAGGGCGCTATAAAGAAAGACCAGGAAGACGGCGGCAAACGACAGGTTGCCCAGATAGTTGAAGAGCGCGAGGCGGACGTCAGCTTTGGCGAGAGCCTTCCTCCAGCGCAGTCTGGGCAGGTAGCGATGCAGACGGAAAATCGCGCAGAGCTGAATCACGATCCGCTTGACCAGCCAGGCCACAAACCATCCGACAAAGAGCCACAGCAGCGCTCCCAGGATGCTGGGAAGGAAGTTGACCACTTGCAATGCCACATTATGAAAAAGATTCTGGATGAGTTCTCTCACGGCTCGGCCTCCTGATGGGCGGGCTTGAAGAGCGAAGCAAGGAAGGAAGTCCGCTCTTCAAATTCCTTGACCCACAACACAGCACACGGCGCTCCTTCCGTAATTTCCCGGCTGAGCGACTTGCCCAGGAGAAGCTGAAGGAAGTCCCCGGTCCTGGCCGCCATCAGGATCAGGTCCGCTTCCCGCGCTTTTTGCAGGATTCCCCGAACCACGTCCGAATCGTGGATCGCGTCCACCTCCGCCTCCAAATTATTTTCATGAACCAGCTTTCGGATATCCTCCAGCTTTTCCCCGCGCTCGGCCATGGGAATCTCGGGCTCAAACACCACGGCAATCCTGATGGAACAGTGGTAGTAGTCCTTGAAAGCGCGGGCCATTTCCACGGCCAGGCGGGTGTGAATGTCCGGCGCAAAGGGAATCAGGATGCGGCGGACGCCTTCCTCCGGAAAAGTTCCGTGGAGCACCGCGGTCTCGCTGGGCGCATTCTGGACAACCATGTCGATGGCCGTTGAAAAGAAGCGCTCAAAAAACGTCGGGTGCTTGTCCCGGGCCTGCACGATCAGGTTGCATTCCTCTTCCAGCGCCGTATCCACGATGCCCTGGGAAATGCGGTGGGAGACGCGCACAATCGAACGCACGGGCACGCCGTGCTCCAGCGCCATCCAGCAGGCTCCGTCCAGCAGTTCCTGGGCGGCAGCGGACTCGCGCAGGCCCGCCCTTAAAGGCTCATTTTCTTCAACCTCAACAACGTTCAGAAAAATCACTTCGGCGTTGTGCTTGCGGGCCACGGCAAAAGCCAAACCCGCCAGGCTCGGAAGGCTCTCCTGGTCGGAAACGCAGGCGAGCACCCGGTATTCTTTCCGCTCCAGCCGATCGAGAGCGCGAACTTTGCGCTCGTGCTCCATTTCCCGGGAGGCCGCGTAAAACTTGTAAATCAGCAGCCCCGCGACGATCCAAACCCCCGTCACCGCCCAAGCTCTGAGGCTGTAGGTAAACATGTAAAGCGCCAGGGCAAAATTGCAAACAATCCCCACAATCGAAATCCAGGGAAAGAACGGAACCCAAAATCCCCGGTCAAGGTCCGGCCGTTTTTTGCGGAGAGTGATAAGAGCCAGATTCACCTGCAAAAAAATCAGCAGGAACATGACGTCTGCCGCCGTCGCCACAACTTCAATGGGCAGCGAAACCGCCATAAAAACCACAATCAGCAGCGAAAGGAAGATGGCCCAGTGCGGACTGTTTTTCTTAGCGTGTACGCGGCTGAAAAAGCTGGGGAAATTGCGGTCGCGGCCCATGGCAAAGGCCACGCGGGATGACGAAAAGACCGTGGCGTTCAAGGCCGACATGGTGGAAATCAGCCCGGCCACCAGAACCATCAGTCCCCCGCCCTTGAAGAAGTGCCGGGCAACCTCGACCAGCGCGAGCTCTTTCCTGGCTCCCAGATAAGCCCAGGGCGTCATGCCGTGCGGAGGATGAACGCCGCCCAAGGCCACAAAAGCCACCAGAAGATAGATGGGGATGACGATGATGAGCGAATAGAAGACGGCCTTCGGGATGTTCTTCTTGGGATCCTTAATTTCTTCCGAACTCTGCGCGATAATTTCATAGCCCTCAAAGGCAATGAAGGTAAGTCCCATCGCCTTGACCACTCCGCTCCAGCCATGAGGCATGAAAGGCGTAAAGCCCGCGCTTTCCCACTGCGGCTGATGGAAAACAAATCCCAGGCCGAAGGCGATGAAGATCAAAAGGACCACAATCTTGGTCCCGGTAACGATATTCCCGACCTTGCCGGTCTCCGACGCGCCTCGAAAATTGACGTAAGCAAACAGCACCGCAACAAAAACAGCCAAAAGTTTTTGCGGCGCAAGAAACGACCAGTGCGGAACGTTGTAACCGAGCTCCCGAAGGACGTATTCGAAGTAAGCCCCAAACCCCAGCGCGTAGACGCTGCAGGCCACGGCGTGCGCGAACCAACTCATCCAGCCGGAAAGAAAGCCGTTCCAGCGCGGCAACCCTTCCTTGGCCCACAGATAACCGCCTCCGGCATCGTGATAGCAGGAGCCGAGTTCGGCATAAGACATGGCCGTGAACAGCGTGACCACGCCGTTCAAGGCAAAAGCCAGAATCAGCGCCGGCCCGGCCACGCCCGCCGCGATTCCGGTCAGGACAAAGATGCCCGCCCCGATCATGGCGCCCACGCCAATCAGCGTGGCGTCCATCAAAGACATCTCACGGCTTAGCCGGACTTCCGTCTGGAATTTAGGCATGAAAGCTCATTCGGTTTGAGAGAGAAGCCTCAATCTTATTCTCGTTGCGTCGTCATGAATTGAGCGATTGGGTCCCCCGCAAATCGCCTCCCTGCCCAAGACCCTCTTCTTGGGCATTCAAAACAAATCGGAACAAGAACCTGCCAGCTCAAGGGGAAACCCTCAGAATTTTGCCACATCCATCAAGATGATGCAAAAGCGCCGCTCCGGCAGGCGGAGGATCAGCCTGCGACAAACCTTGGCGCCGGTCCCGCCGGCGCGTGCTAGGATACGGCGAGAGAGCGAACGGACTGAAACCGTGAAAACGCCGCCCCGCGCAAAGCGGGATTCAAGAGGAGGAAGCGTGAAGCGATATGGGCAGGTGATCGGGCTGCGGCCGGGCAAGCTGGAAGAATACGCCCGCTACCATGCGAGCGTGTGGCCGGAAGTCCTGAAGATGATCAGCGAATGCAACATCCTCAACTACTCGATCTTTTTCAAGGACGACACGTTGTTTGCGTACTTCGAATACGTGGGGCAGGATTTCGACGCCGACATGGAGAAGATGGCCGCCGACCCTAAAACCCAGGAGTGGTGGGCCATCATGGGACCCCTGCAGGAGCCCGTTCCCACCCGCCAGCAGGGCGAATGGTGGGCCAACATGCAGGAAGTCTTCCACACGGATTAACCGGCTGTCGCGGCGATCTCTGATCGCCGGCCGGCGGCGGCACGTCCCCGCCACAACCGATGACGCCGCGCGTCCGACTGCCGAGCAACCCGCCAATCCCCAACGGCGGGTTGGCGCTCACAGGCCTCGGCTGGCATAATGGATCGAGGGCATTTTATCCATGACACAAACTGAAGCGCAGGGCGGCGAACCCGCCGCCACGAATCACCTGATCCACGAAAGCAGTCCTTACCTGCTGATGCACGCCCATAATCCCGTGGACTGGCGTCCCTGGAGCCAGGAGTCTTTCGACCTGTCCAGGCAAGAGAACAAGCCGATCTTCCTCTCCATCGGATACTCCACCTGCCACTGGTGCCACGTGATGGAGCGCGAATCCTTTTCCAATCCCGCGGTCGCCGAGGTGATGAACCGGGAGTTCATCAACATCAAGGTGGACCGCGAAGAGCGCCCGGACGTGGACCGCGTGTACATGACCTTTGTGCAGGCCACCACCGGCGGCGGAGGCTGGCCCATGTCGGTTTTTCTCGCGCCCGACCTGAAGCCGTTCTTCGGCGGCACCTACTGGCCGCCCGAAGACCGCTACGGCCGCCCGGGATTTCCCACGGTGCTGATGCGGGTGGCCGAGGCGTGGCGGAAGGATCAGAGCAAAATCCAGCAATCCGCCGCGGACGTGACGGAATACCTTAAGAAGTCAGTCGAAGCATCCGTGGCCGCCGGCGCCCAGGTGGGAGCTTCAACGCTCGAGCGGACCTGCCACGCGCTCAAGGCCGGCTACGATGCCGCGAACGGCGGCTTTGGCAACGCTCCCAAGTTTCCGCGTCCGGTGGTCTTTAATTTCCTTTTGCGGTATCACGCCCGGACGGGCGATCCGGCTGCTCTCTCGATGACGCTCCACACCTTGCGCGCCATGGCCCGGGGAGGAATTCACGATCATCTGGGCGGAGGCTTTCACCGCTATTCGGTGGACGCGCGTTGGCAGGTGCCGCACTTTGAGAAAATGCTTTACGACCAGGCGCAACTGGCCATCGCGTATCTCAGCGCTTTCCAAATAACCGGCGAGCCGCTCTACGCAGATACGGCGCGGGACATCCTCGATTACGTGATGCGCGATATGCGCAGTCCCGAAGGCGCATTCTACAGCGCCGAAGACGCCGACAGCTTGATTGAAAAAGGCAAGCCGGAGCACGGCGAGGGGGCCTTTTACCTCTGGACGCCGGCTGAAATCGAACAGGTGTTGGGAGCAGACGCGGCGGCCGTTTTCAATTACGTTTACGACGTGCGGCCTTCCGGGAACGTCTCGCCGGATCATGATCCTCAAGGCGAGTTCGGAGCCAAAAACATTTTGCAAAGGGTCCACTCGGGGGAAGAAGCCGCCCAGCACTTCGGCAAGCAAGACTCCGAGATCGAAGCGGCGCTTGACGAGTCGAGAGGCAAGCTGCTGGGGGCGCGCGGCGCCCGGCCGCGTCCCGCGCTTGATGACAAAGTCCTCACCTCCTGGAACGGCCTGATGATTTCCGCTTTGGCGCGCGCCGCGCAGGTTCTCGATGATGGCGCTTATCTCGCGGCCGCAGAATCCGCCGCGAATTTTATCCAATCGAAGCTCTATCGCGGGCAGGGCGGAAACCTGAAGCGCCGCTTCCGCGCGGGCCAAGTGGCCATCAACGCGTTTCTCGACGACTATACCTATCTGATTCAGGGATTGCTGGACCTCTACGAGGCCTCCTTCAAGGTTCCTTACCTCGAGTGGGCAGCGGAGCTTGAGGAAAAGCAGGACCGTATTTTTTGGGACGGCGAAAACGGCGGCTACTTCGCGAATTCGGGCGAAGACGCTTCCATCCTGGTCAGAATGCGCGACGCCTACGACGGCGCCGAGCCTTCCGGCAATTCCGTCGCGGCAATGAACCTGCTGCGCCTGGCGCAAATGACGGACCGCGGCGCGTGGCGCGCCAAAGCGCAGGAACTCTTCAGCGCCTTCGGTCGGCACCTTGAAAACGCCCCTGAAACCGTTCCGCAAATGGTTGCTGCCGTGGATTTCTCTCTCGTGCCGCCCCGGCAGGTCGTCATTGCGGGCGACGCGGCCTCTCCGGACGCGCAAGCGCTCCTCCGCGTGGTTCATGAACTCTACTTTCCCAACAAAGTTCTTTTTCTGGTTGATACTCCCGAACAGCGCGAGCAACTCGCCAAGTGGCTGCCCTTCATTCAAGGCATGCAACAACTCGACGGGAAACCCACCGCCTACGTCTGCGAAAATTACGTCTGCAAATTGCCAACCTCGGACCCCCGGCAAGTGGCGGAACTCCTTGCCGCTCGATCGTAAGTGAGCGGAGGCGCTCCCACGGCTCCGGGAACCTTTGCAAAACCATGCGAATTTGGATGAATATCAAGTTCCAGATGTATTAATATCCCTTGTGGGGAGGGGTAGCCAGGGTCAGGGTGAGTCTGGCCGTAAGGGTTTGCACTGCTTACCCGCAGTCAGTTCCTCTCGTGAACTGACCGGGGCTCCCCGCCCCACCCGTAAAAAAGAGTTTCCCGCACCTCTCCCGGCCAGCGAGGCCTTGCCTTTTTATTTAAGCCAGGCATGCCGGTCTTTTAACATTGACATCTCTCCTTGCGGCTCCCTATGCTGTTCCGGGCACGCTTAGGCAACCTTCGCCGGCCGTACCGTCCGGTGCTATTCTGCAATCCCGGGTTGTTCGCCTGCTTCCGGCGCCGGACGCCGGTTGCGCACTTCGAATCCTGAGGCAAGGAGGGCTCGAATAATGTCCGCTTCAAACGATCGTTTCAAAATTAAAAAGCTTCTGCGGCTTGCTCCGGTGTGGCTTCTGCTTATTGTGGTAAGCGCGCCCGCCGCGCGGGCGATGCAGTGGGAAACGCTTTTTACCGCCCAGGACGTGCGCGACCATCTCTCGACGCCGGCGGGGCGCGAGCAGGCACTGGATTTCTGCCGCCGCATGGGAATCACCAAGGTGTATTTAGAGGTTTTTCGCGGCTATCAGGCCAATGCCGAAACGCTCAAGACCTCGCGCGACTTTTTCCGCCATGCCGGGCTCCAGGTTTCCGGCTGTGTCACCACCGTGCATTTTGGCAAGATCTCGAGCGGCCGTCCCATCTGGGTTTGTTTCACCAACCATAAAAGCCAGGAACGCCTGGCGCAAATCTTCCAGTATGCCGCCAGCATGTTCAATGAAATCATGATTGACGATTTCTTTTGCACCGACTGCGATTGCGCGGAGTGCGCGGCGGCCAAAGGCTCCATGTGCTGGCGGCAATACCGCGACAAGCTGATGGTGGACGTCAGCCGCAAAGACGTTCTGGGAGCGGCGCGCGCGGTTAATCCGCACGTCAAAATCATTATCAAATTCCCCCAGTGGTACGAAACCTTCCAGAACAAGGGCTACGTGGTGGAAAAAGAGACGCCGCTCTACAACCGCATCTGGGTGGGCACCGAACTCCGCGACCCGAGCTCCGCCAAGTGGGCGCACGTGCAGCAATACCGGGCGTTCTTCCTTTACCGCTGGCTGGCCGATACCGCAGGACCCAAGGAAGGGGGCGGCTGGTTCGATCCCTATGCCACAGACCCCACTCTCTACATGGACCAGGCTTACGTGACGGCGCTTACCGGGGCGAAGGAAACCCTGCTCTTCCATTACGGCGAATTATATTCCGGCAAGTACAGCGCCCAGGCTGAGACGCTGACCGCCCATCGCGCGCAAGTCGACCAACTGGCCAAGCTTGCCGGAGGCTGGAAAGGCATTCCGGCCTATAAACCTCCCTCGATCGCCGCGGGCGATGAACCGTATATCCTGGACAACATCGGGATGCTGGGCATTCCGCTGTTGCCCGTGGCGCACTTCCCCGCCCAGGCGCGGGTGGCGCTGTTTGCCAACCAGGCGCTGGGCGATCCGGACTTTGTGCCGGAGCTCGACCAGTTTCTCAAGGCCGGCGGAACGGCCTTCCTCAGCCAGTCGCTGGCCCATCGTTTGCAAGCCGACCCTCGATTGAAACCCGACAACGCCATTGACCTGGGAAAGGACGCGCTTCTGCGGGAAGTCCAGGAAGGCTCGGGGCGAATCATCGTCTTCTCAGACCAGTTGCCGCATCTGGCTGACGTCGGCGATCAGGACCAAGTCACTCAACTGGACCCCAAAACGCGCGCCGCGCTCAGAAAACTTCGGGGTGGGGCAGCGAGATTCGTGCCGACGTCGCTTGACGCGCCGCCCAGAGTCGTGATCTTTCCCATGCGCGACACCGTGGCGGTCGCAAACTTTACCGAGTTGCCCGTCACCTGCTCCCTGGCAGGCCTTGGAAGCCCGCAAGCGCGTTACACCAAAGTGTTTGGAACCGCGGAAACCCGCGTCACGGCCGGCGGCACAGCCATAAGCCTGCCGGCACACGGAATCATGGTGGTCAAATAGCCGCAGGCTAAAGTTAACTTCACAATCGAAAGGGAATTCTTGAAGAACTACAGGCAGGAGGGAATCTTTTCACCAAGCCTGGCGGCGGGGATTGTTCTGGCGTTGGCCATGGCAGCGGCACCGGTCCGGCTGCTGGCGGGGCAGGGGCAGAATCAGTCGCAATCGCAGGCTAAACCGCCCGTTGAAACCCAACCCAGGCAGCTCGTCGAAAGCCCGCATCGCTTCTTTGACAAAACCAACCTGATGTTGTTTGCCGGAGTGGCGGCGGTCCGAGCCCTTGACTTTACCTCAACCCAGCACTTTCGGCACAACGGCCACAATGAGGTGCTGCTGACCAACAGCATTGTGGACAACAAGCCGCTGTTTGCGGGCATCGAGGTGGCGGGCACGGCGCTCTCCATCGGCGTTGCCTACTGGCTGCATCGCACGGGGCATCACAAGCTGGAACGCTGGGTTTCCGTCGTTCACATCGGGGTGGGAGCGTTTGGCGACATCCACAACTACACGCTCGGCCCGGTGCGCTAGCATTTGGCGGCGGGCGGCGGAGGTTCGTGGAGTCGCGGCGAGTTGACCTCGCCAATGGCGGCATAAAACCGCCGCACCCTTGAACCGCGCCACTGCATTCCGTTCAGGATAATTGCAACCGCCGGAGAGGTTCGACTAGAATAATGGCTTGGCGTGGGTTGCTGGTCCCGCCAGCCGAAGTCTACAGCGTGTGAACTTTTTGGCCAAACACATCAAGAAGCGAAATTCATCCTCCCGCTGGCTTTACGTTGGCGCCGTTGCGATGCTCATGCTGCTCGCGTGGCCGGCCCGCCCAGCCCAGAGCGGGAACTTTGTTTTCTACTTCCCCAAAACGCATTCCATCCTTCCGATGAAGGCCTATCAGAACGTCCGGTACCTGCCCGCGCTAAAACTTCTGAACCTCTTCGGCCATGTGGCAGGCATCCAGGCAAAGAGGAAGACGCTGAAGGTCTGGTTTGAAAGCACCGAGATCCGGTTCCGTGAAAAGAACCCGACGGTGCGGCTGAACAACGCCAAGCTTCGACTTTCAAATCCGCCGCAAACCATGGAGGGTGAGTGGATGGTGCCGGTCGATTTTCTGACCGAGGTCCTGCCCACCCTGATCAATCAAACCGTAGAATACCAGAAGGGGCAAAACCGCATTTTCATTGGGAACGTCAAGCCCAACTCCTTCACCGTCCACATGGAGCCGCTCGACGGCGGCACACAATTGACGTTCCAATTTGCAGATCCCATCAGCCTTCGAACGGCCGCCCGCAACAGCCGCTGGATTCTCTATCTTGGCAGCCATCCCGTGGAACCCATCCAGTCAAGCTTCGAATTCCAGAACTCCTACGTTTCGCGAGTGCAATTTGAGGACCAGGATGGGCATCCGAAGCTGGTCCTGACGCCCGCGGTCAAAGGGTTGGATTTCTATCCAAAGCTGGGCAACGAAAACAAGACTCTGGTAGCGGATATCATGAAACCGAAAGGGGCGGAAGCGCGGTCGGCTCCCGCGCTTCCGCCGCCTCCGACTCCGCGTCCGGCGCCGAAGCAGCCGCCTGCCGCGGCGGTGGTTCAGCCGCCGGCTCCCGTGCAGGGTCCCAATCTCTCGCTGCCCGCCGTGGTTCTGGACGCGGGGCACGGCGGCAGCGACCCGGGCGCGCAGGACGGCAAGGGGGTTCTTGAAAAGAACCTGACCGCCCAGATTGTCGGAACCGTCAGCAAGGCTCTCCAGGCGACGGGCCGGTATCGAATTGTTCTGACGCGGACGGACGACCAGACTGTGGATTTTGACCAGCGCGCCACGGAGGCCAATGCGGCCAATCCCATCGCTTTCATCACCTTTCACGCGGGGAACCTTGGCCCCTCGACTCCGAGGGTGATGGTCTATACTTATCACCCCTCTTCGCCCGTGGAGATGGCCTCAGGCGCGGACCCCTCGCCGCTTTTTACTCCCTGGAACAAGGTTCAACTGGCTTACCTCAACCGCAGCCGGCAACTCGCCCAAGCCTTGCAGCAGGATCTCGCAAAGGATACAGGCGTTGCGGCGGCAAGCCCCATGGAAGTGCCGCTCCGGGTCTTGCGGAACATCGCCGCGCCCGCTGTCGCCATTGAAGTGGGAAGCCTTGCGCCCGGCACGAATCCCGCCCCGCTGACCCAGCAATCCTTCCAGGACAAGATTGCCGCCGCAGTTGTCCAGGCGATCGAAAACATACAGGGAGGCCGATCCTAAGCTATGTCGCGCCGCGCTTTGATTTTGAGCATCGTCGTCGCCGTGGTTCTCGGCGTGGGCATCTATTACCTGCTGACTTTGCGGCGGCATCTTTCGCCTTCCAATGCCAACGCACAAAGCGCCGCCCAGACCGCCCGGACCCGCCTGAGCGAGGCGGCACTGCAGCCGGCCGGAGGACAAAATCAAACCCTCACCCTCTACTTTCCTTCCTACGCGGACGGAAAGCTGATCGCGGAAGGGCGTTCATTAAAGCTAGCCTCGGAAGACGTCCAACGCATCAAGCAGGTGTTGCTGGCGCTTATCGAAGGCTCCCACGAAGGGCACGGCAGCACCCTGCCGCCATCCGCGACCCTCCGGGCCGTTTTTCTCTCCCCGGACGGGACAGCCGTGATTGACCTTTCGCAGGAAGCCCTCGCGGACTTCACGCCGGGAATCGAGAGCGAGGATCTGGCCGTTTACTCCATCGTCGACTCGCTCGCCGCCAACATCCCCGCCGTGAAACGAGTCAAGTTCCTCGTCCAGGGACAAGAGGCTCAGACCCTCGATGGCCACATCGATCTAACCGGCTATTTTGCGCCGGAGCCGTCTTTAATTGCACAAACCCAATGAAGTCAGGAGCCTTATGCCCTCAACCCCCAAATTGCTTTCCGGCCTTATCTATTCCCACGGGAAACTGGTGCGCGCCGGCAATCGCGAAGCCACGGCGCTTCGCCCCGTGGAGATTACGCCTCATTTCATCTCCAGCGCCGAGGGATCGACCCTCATTCGCCTGGGCGAGACGCAGGTGGTTTGCACCGCTTCAGTGGAAGATGGCGTTCCGCCCTTTATGAAGGGCTCAGGAAAAGGATGGATATCGAGTGAATACGCCATGATCCCGCGCGCCACCGACACTCGCACCTCTCGCGAGGTGAATCGAGGGCGGCAAAGCGGCCGAACCATGGAGATTCAACGGCTGATCGGCCGCTCCCTTCGCGCTATCGTTGACCTTGAAAAGCTGGGTGAACGGACCGTGTGGATTGACTGCGACGTAATTCGCGCCGACGGAGGCACCAGGACCGCCTCGATTACAGGTTCGATGGTGGCACTGGCCCTGGCGCTCAAGAAGCTCCAGGAAATGGAAGTCATCAAACGAATTCCCTTAAACGATTATGTGGCGGCTATCAGCGTGGGAATTATTGGCAATCAAACTCTGCTGGATCTGGACTATTCGGAAGATTCGAATGCCGATGTGGACATGAATGTGGTGATGACCGGCTCCGGCCTCTTTGTTGAAACCCAGGCGACGGCGGAGAAAGACCCCTTTGGCGGCGAAGATCTTACGAGGATGATCGACCTCGCCCGGCCGGCCATCCAAGAACTAGTCCAGCTCCAAAAATCCATTACAAAAGTTGAATTGCCCGGCGGGAAAGGATGAGGAGAGAGCGCTTTCTTGCGCGCCATCGCAAGCTCGGAATTTTCACCGGAGCTTCAGCCCTTCGGATCGCAGGCAACATCCTTCTGGAGTCGTGATGCGCACCATCTATTTGGCCTCCAACAACCTCGGGAAACTGAGGGAATTCGAACAGGCCGCAATGGCCATGGAAATCAGGGTTCAACTCCTTCCGGGAATTGACAGCTTGCCCGCCTGCATTGAGGACGGCAGCACCTTTGAGGCGAATGCCCGCAAAAAGGCGCTCTACTATAGCGGTTTCACGGAAGGCAGGGTCTTTGCCGATGACTCCGGCCTGTGCGTTGACGCGCTTGAAGGAGCACCAGGAGTTTTTTCCGCGCGCTTCGCAGGGCCTGAAGCGGACGACGAAGCCAACAATCAAAAGCTGCTGCACGATTTAGCCAAAGTTCCGCCTAAGGACCGCTCGGCGCATTACATTTGTGTTGTCGCCCTGGCCGAACGAGGGCAAATCTTGAACGTGGTTGAAGGCAGAGCGGAGGGATTGATTCAGCAAGAACCCTGCGGCACGGGCGGCTTTGGCTACGATCCTTACTTCTTTTATCCTCCCCTTGCTCAGACGTTTGCACAGCTAAGCACGGAGGAGAAATTCACCGTCTCGCATCGTGGTGAAGCGTTTCGGAAGCTCCTTGCTTCCCTCTGGCTGGAGGCACACCGCAAGTGAACGGCTTAATCCCTTCCTGTTCTTTATCGCGCGTCTGCTGATGCTCCGTTTGGTGGCACCCGCGAGAAAATTTTACAGCCTCCGCTCTATGCAGGGATCACAACCGCAACCTCTGCTGAGTCCATTTCCCTCATTCCATTAGACTTATCTTCATCTTCAAATTTGGCATTGAGAGTGCAAGATAGAGCGTGAAACTCATAAACTGCTCGGAGGGTGCTTATGAACGCCACAAAATCTGTTCGCCTTGCCGCTGTAGGATTAAGCCCTTTGCTTTTTCTGGCGACGGGTTGCGTTGCCACGCGGCGATTCGTCCGAAATACTCAAGCGCCGCTTGATGCCCGAATTAACACCGTTGACCAGAAGGTCGACCAGAAAACGTCACAGAATGCCTCGGACATCAGTGAACTGGACAAGAAAACCGAAGCCGGAATCTCCCGGGCGCAAAGCAGCGCCGATCAGGCCGGCCAGGCAGCGAACCAGGCCGACCAGCACGCCCAGGCCGCCAACCAGACGGCGGAACAGGGCCTGTCTGCGGCGAACCAGGCGCAGAACATGGTCAACAACATCGACAACTATCAAGCCACCCAGCACACGGTCGTTCTATTCAGACTCAATAAGAGCGAACTGACCGCCGCTGACAAGCAGCACCTGGACGAAGTGGCCCAGACCGTCGGAAGCTTGAAACACTACGTGATTGAAGTTCAAGGCTATACCGACCGGACTGGACCGAAGCAATACAACTTGGCGTTAAGCCAGCAGCGGGCGAACGCGGTCATCCGCTATCTGACCATGGACCATAACATTCCTCTTGTCCGAATCTACAGCCTCGGCTACGGTGAAGCGGCTCCTATTGCTTCCAACTCTTCGAGGGAAGGTCGTGGAAAGAACCGGCGGGTGGAAATCACGGTCATGGTTCCCCATATGACGGCAGAGGCCCAATCCGCTGAAATGTAGCCGCTCGGTCCGAACCCAAAGTTTCATGCTTCTCCCCCCGCTGAGCTGGATATTCTCTGATGGGGGGAGTGTGCCTAGCGACACGAATTTCGATGGGACAGAGGCCGCCGGGCTCTACGAGAACCTACGCACCCGATAAAACAGGTGTCCTGGTGTTAAACTGCACTCCTGACCTGAATGAGCCACTGCGCAAATCGCTATTTCTCGTAAGTCTTCCGGAAATTGTTCCTCGAATTAATAACGGTAAAAGTGCCGCTGGGTTCCGCAAGGACTTTAATTGAAAAACCTCCGTCCATCTTACCGGGATTGGCGATGAATTTCCGGGCAGAATTATGCTTTGCGCCTCCGGCAACCGAGTAGTGCAGCTGCCATAAATCCTGCAAGTCGGGCGAGTTATGAAAGGTGTCCCAGGCCTCGGGACTGCCGCCTTTGGTTGCGCCATTATTCATCACCGCGACCCTCGGATGGAGCGCATCGACAATCGCTCTGGGGTTGGAGGTGTTGGGCCCCGGATGCGTGGTTCCGTGGTGTGTGGTGAGATAGAGGTCCACGGTCCCAATCAGGTTCCTGGGACAGACCAGCGCGAGTTCCTTCTGCTTGGTCAAATCGCCCAGATCGATAAAGCGAAACCTGCCGAACGTGATCAGCAGGCCGACTGACTGCCCATTCTCATTCGGATTGGGGCCGGGGTCGGTTTCCGCCGCGCAAAGAGGATTGGGCTGACCAGCTCCCGGCAACGGTGACCGGATTACGTGTCCAGCCGACGCCAGGACCTTGACGCGCATTCCCCGAAAGGGGATGCGATCGCCGGGCCTCACCGTTTTCCGCTTTGAACCCGCTGAAACTTTCCGGTAAACCTGATAGAGGTTCTGCGTCTGCCCGGAACGCTGGACGCTCGGCCCATGATCCGCGAAAGAGAGGATCCGGATGCGTTTGGCCAGACCCTGCAAACCGCCGGCGTGGTCCGAATGGTAGTGGGTCAAGACGAGATAGTCGATATGCTGAATACCCGCCGAATGGACCGCCGCCATGATTCGGTCAGGATCTCGGTCATTAAATCCGGCCCAGCCAGTGTCGATAAGAAGCGATTCGCCTTGCGGATCAACCAAAAGAGTGGATTGCCCTCCCTCCACGTCGATGAAGTAGATTTGCAAGGACCTCGATGCCGCTCGAAGCGCCAAAGGAACTAAAAAGAAGAGCGTGAGTAAAAAAACAAAGGGCTGCCGCATGCAAGTGGAACGGTTCGTTCTCGTCACGGTTTGCTCCTTGGGCAGATGATTTTCAGAGAAAACGCAGGCCGCAAGTCAACCGGTTCCCTGCGCCACTCCCATCCAACCATGCTCGATAGAACCTATATCGAAGAGAAAGCAATCTGAATCTCGTCATGAACACTCTGAAAGGTTAGCATGGATATTCTCGCGGAGCCTTTGAAGGCCATAAACCACATTGGGTATTCTTGCAAACTTATTGCACGCTTTTCATGCGCAAGCCGGTTCCTGTGCGCTCCGGCAGAGCCGGGCGGCCTCCATACGCGCAAATTAGGATGCTACCAAAACAGGACCCGGCTACTTAGCACCGCCCAATCCGTGTTAACATTTGGTTTACTCATTAACATGGTAGGGTAGCGGCTGGCATGTGCCTGAGACTGATTGCGGCCGGTGGCAGACCCGATAAAAACTTCAGGAGGATTGACGCTTGGCCGATCCAAAAGCGACGGGAACCAACAAAGAGGAGAAGCACCGTCAGTACGTCAACTTTGCGTATTACAAAGTCGATCCCGCATGGCGGAGGCTGCCCGAGGCGGAGCGCAAACGCGGCAAGGAGCAGTTCATCGACGCCGTGAAAAGTTACGAGCCGGAGATGCTCGTCATCCCCTATTCGATGGTGGGGATTCGCGGCGATTGCGATTTTATGCTGTGGCGGATCAGCTACGACCTGCTCAAGTTTCAGGAAATGGGCGCGCAACTCTTCGCCACGGACCTGGGAAAGTATCTCTCGCTTCCCTACTCCTATCTCGCCATGACCAAGCGGTCAACCTACGTCCGCGAGCACCAGCACCCCGACCAGGAGGGAACGCGGCTTCACCTGACGCCCGGAAAGTTCCGCTACCTGTTCGTCTATCCTTTTGTGAAAACGCGCGCCTGGTACCGGCTGACGCAGCACGCCCGCCAGGGCATGATGAACGAGCACATCGAGATCGGCCACCGCTTCCCGACGGTTCGGCTGAACACCACCTATTCCTTCGGGCTCGATGACCAGGAATTTGTGTTGGCTTTTGAAAGCGACAAGCCGGAGCATTTTCTGGACCTGGTGATGGAGTTGCGCCACTCCGAAGCCAGCAACTATACGCTAAGGGATACGCCCATTTTCACCTGCGTGCATCGCGAGCTTCCGGAAATGCTCGATTTGCTGGGCGGATAATTTAGATTCTGCCGGAACGGCCGAAAAAGAAGCGCTTGCTTTATTCTTTGCCGGGGTTCTACGCGCCCGCGCTATGCTCACAGAGGCAGATCCCAATCACCCCATCGCTCCGAAACCCTTGCGAAGGCCGGGGAGGAAGAAATGAAGGCAGGATTCATCGGCTTGGGCGGCAGGGCATAGGAACATTATGAAAATGACTGCCGCACGCAAAAAACGCTCCGCCGGCAAGACAGCCCGCCGGAAGAAGGAGGATAGGCACTCTGCCTCCGGGAGATTAGACAAAATCTTGGCTGCACTCGACCGCCATTTCCCTCAAGCCGAGTGCGCCCTCCATCACAAAAATCCTTTCCAGCTTCTGGTGGCCACCATTCTCTCCGCGCAATGCACGGACGAGCGCGTGAATAAGGTGACACCCGGCCTTTTTGAGAAATATCCTTCCGCGCGGGACTTTGCGAGGCTTGACCCCAAGGTGCTTGAGGAAGACATTCACTCCACCGGCTTCTTCCGGAATAAAGCCAAAAACATCATTGGCGCCTCCAGGCAGATCGTTGAAAAGTTCCGCGGCGAGGTCCCGCAGAGCATGGAGGAATTGCTCACGCTTCCCGGCGTGGCCCGCAAAACCGCCAACGTCGTCCTGGGCACCGCTTATAAAATCCCCGCTGGCGTGGTAGTAGACACGCACGTTTTTCGCATCTCCCGCCGCCTGAAACTCGCGAGCGGCAAAACGCCGGAAAACGTGGAGCAGGATCTTATCAAGCTACTTCCTAAGGACCGCTGGATCGCCTTCAGCCATCAAGTGATCATGTTTGGACGCAAGATCTGCCAGGCTCGCAACCCGAACTGCGCGGAGTGCCCACTGGAATCCCTCTGCGACTCACCCGACAAAACTATGTAGCGCCAAGGCAACAGAGTGCGCCGGACAATAAGTTTTCGGGCCCGATTTCCGGGAGTTGAACTGCGGGGAGGTTGCGGGAGACTGATCTTCAGGGCAGGATATTAGGATTCGACGCCGTGCTTCACCGGTTCCCAGTCGCCCATGGGAGGCGGCGTGAAAGTCACTCGCTCCCTTGCGACCTCAACCTCTTGGATATCTTTCACGCCCATTGCTTTAAAGTAGGAAACCAGGTCTTGAACCAGGTTCTCCGGAGCGGAAGCGCCGGCGGCGATCCCTACAACCCCGGCGTGTTCAAGCCAGGAGGGTTGGATCTCAGAAGCATCGTCAATCAGGTACGCCTCCGTTCCCATCGCCTCCGCGACCTCCCGCAGGCGTTTGGAGTTTGAGCTGTTGTCCGAGCCGAGGACCAGCACCAGGTCGGCTTGGCGCGCGATCTGCTTCACGGCGGCCTGCCGGTTCTGGGTTGCGTAACAGATGTCGTCGCTTGACGGCGTGACCAAGTTGGGAAAGCGGCGCTTCAAAATGCCAATAATGGCGGAGGCATCGTCCACGCTCAAGGTGGTTTGCGTCGTAACCGCAACGCGCTCAGGATCAGGCACCCGGACCCGTTCGGCCTCCGCTTCGCTGCCGACCACTTGGATACTCCCCGGAGCCTCGCCCATGGTTCCAACCACTTCGTCGTGTCCCTGATGCCCCACCAGAAGAATGGACAATCCCTGTTGGACGAACCGTCTGACCTCAAGGTGAACTTTGGTCACCAGCGGGCAGGTGGCGTCAATGACCTGTAAATTCTTCAAGCGCGCCTGGGCGGCAACCTCAGGCGCAACCCCGTGAGCGCTGAAAATAAGCACCGCGCCCTCCGGCACCTGGTCGATTCCGTCAACGAAGATCGCGCCTTTTCGGGACAACGACTCGATCACATACTTGTTATGAACGATTTGCTTCCTGACGTAGATGGGAGGCTCATACAACTCAAGAGCCATATTGACGACCTCAATCGCCCGGTCGACGCCCGCACAAAACCCTCGCGGATTTGAGAGCAACACCTTCTTCGGACGGCTTTGGTCTTTATCCATGGATCATTTGCTAGCGCAGCGCCTAAATTCCATGCTAACAAATGGGGTCTTTGAACGTCAAAAAAATATCCCCCATCCGCTCACTGGATGCCCATCGTATGTTTCGGCCCTGCCAGCCGCCATCACGGAAAAGGGAGACGATTTTGTCGAGGAGATCCCTCGAGGATAGCGTGGCCCAAGCGCCCCATGACAGGCTGAAGGCATCCGGTGCGAAGCAAAATGGGAGCAAACAACAAAAGCTGCCGTCACAACAGTCATTGCAAATCTATTTGAGCCGGCCCGACATCAGCATGCCCCATTTCCGGTTAGCACCGGCAAGGGCTAAGCCACGATGTCCTCGCCGCCGTCGACACGGATAACATTGCCGGTCATCCACTGCGTTCTGTCATCCATCAAGGCTGCGATGGCCGAGGCAACGTCTTGCGGCGTGGTCAGCCGTCCGCCGGGATTGCGCAACTTGGCGAACTCCGCCAGTTTCTCGATGCCCGGAATCTTGCTCGATCCCGGAGTGACGGTTACCCCCGCCTGAATGGCATTGGCGGTGATGCCCTGGGGCATCAGTTCATACGCCAATTGCCGCAAGTGCGACTCCATCACCGCTTTTGCCGCTGATACGGCCCCGTAATTCGGAATGATGCTGTGCCCGCCGGCGCTCGTCAGGCCGTAGATGCGGCTCCCGGACCGCATCATTTTGCGGCGGGTTAACTCCTGAACCCAATAGACAAGGTTGCTGCCCATCACGTCCACGGTCATTTCCATCTGGGCCTGCGTCAGCTGGTCTTTCGAGTGCTCGCTGACGTAAGGCAGCAGCGACCCGAAGGCCACCGAATGCAAAAACACTTTCACATAATGCTCGCCGCCCAATTCCTTCCAGCGCGCCTGCATCTTATCAAAAGCATCGGCCCGCTTGCCGGCATCCGCGGCGTTGATGTTGAAAAACACCGCGTCGCGTCCCGCCGCCTTAATCTCTTGAATGACGCCAGTGATATGTTCCTGCGCCGATCGGCGGTCGAAGTGAACCCCAAAAACGTTCAGGCCCGAACGCGCCAGTTCCAGACTTGTCGCCTCCCCAAAACCGCTCGAGGCCCCAACAATAAGAGCCCATCGTGTGGGCTCTGTTTGTGTCGTCATTCCGCTGCTTCCTCCAACTTATGGGATTGTCCCTGTTCGTGGGCAAACTCGCATTCAACCACTCCAGCCAGGCTCGAAAAGGTGTTCACCTTGCCGCAATAAACCTTAGGGGTCCAAGTTTTCAATTGTGATGCGGCGTTCTTCACCCTCGAGAAGCTCCATGTGAATCCTGACTTGTGCCGCTACGTCCTGCCCGAGAAACTTTTCTCCCCATTCTACGATGACCGTGGCTGGTTGCTCCAGCAAATCATCTAAACCCAGCGTCCCAAACTCCCGAGATCCCTCCACCCGGTAAAGGTCGGCATGGTAAACCCTGCGGTCGCGGCCATACTCATGAACCAGAGTAAAGGATGGACTGGTCACATCCTCCTCGCGAGCCACGCCCAACCCCGCCACGATGCCTTTAACCAGCGTCGTTTTGCCGCTCCCCAACTCTCCTTCCAGCAGCACCAGGGAAGGCTGTCGAAGTTTTTGCGCCAACTCATAGCCCAAACGGATCGTTTCTTCCGGCGAATGGGTTACAACTTCCTCTCGAGTTCCCAAACTCATCCCTCAAACACCCCTGTTGGGAGCATGTCAATGTAGCTCCACGGCAAATTAAAGAGGCTGTCGCTTCCTGATTTCCTGGTATGCTCCCGGCAGCGCATCGAGAATGTCCCCGGCAATCATCGAGGCTTCTCCCAATTCGCGCGCCGCAATGTCTCCGGCCAGCCCGTGCAAATAGACGGCGGCAGCCGTAACTTCCGTCGCCGAGCGGTCCGGATATTGGGCCAGAAGGCCCGCGGCAACACCGGTTAAGACATCTCCCGAACCACCCGTGGCCATGCCCGGATTGCCGGTGGGATTCACCCACACCTGGCCCTCGGGAGACGCCGCGAGAGTGCGAAACCCTTTTAAAACCAACTGCACGCCGTGGGCTTTTGCAAAATCCCGAGCGACTTCCAGACGGCTTGCAACAATCGTCGCAGTCGCCCGCTCCGTCAGGCGGCCCATTTCACCGGGATGAGGAGTCAACACCCGTACCCTGCGGCCCGCGCGGAGCGTCTGGATGCACCCGGCAAACGCGTTCAGCCCATCGGCATCAAGCACCACCGGCAAATCGTACTTATTCACCACCTTGCGAACCAGTTCCATCGTCTCAGGATGCAGCCCCAATCCCGGGCCCACCGCAAGCACGGATTTGCCTTCCACCAGCTTGTCAAGAAGGCCGCCCTCAAGAGCGCGCAATGACACCGTGCCCGAATCCGTCTCCGGCAACGGTTCGGTCATGACTTCCATGCTGTAAGCGGCAATAACCGGCAGCGCGCTTTTGGCGGTGGCCACGGTTACCAGGCCCGCTCCCGCCCGCAAAGCTGCTTTGGCCGCCATCGCTGCGGCGCCCGTTTTACCGACCGAGCCGCCCAAAACCAGCACATGCCCGTAACTGCCTTTGTGGGATTCCAGCTCCCGGGGCCGGACAAGCCATCCGAGATCGCCTGCTTGAAGGACGTTGAGAAATAAATCAGGATCCGTCTCAAGCGCCTCGGGCGGCGTGCCAATCGCTTTCACCACCCAATCACCCGCCCGCCGGCAGGCAGGGGGGAAAAGGTGGGCGATTTTTGGAGCCGTAAAAGTTACCGAGGCGTCGGCATGGACCGACTCCCCGATCAAATCGCCCGTGTCCGCAAGGACGCCGGTGGGCAAATCCACGGCCACGATTTGAGCTTGCGGGAATACGCTTGGGATACCCAGAACAACCTCAAGAAGAAAGCCCCCGAGCGGTTTTGTGAGTCCGGTTCCCAGCATCGCATCGATCAGCAACGTACAGTCGCACAATCCATCTTTGATCCCGCGCCAGGCCGCAGGATCGGGAACCGATTCCGGCGGTCCACTCTCGGCGAGCCGCTCATAGTTAACCGCGGCATCCCCCCGCAGCTTGGCAGGGTCGGCAAGAAGCAGCACCCGGGGTTTAAGTCCTTTATCGCGCAGCAACCGCGCCACGACAAAACCATCTCCGCCGTTGTTTCCGCGCCCGCATAAAATCACGATCTTTCGCCCTTCAAGCGGCGGAAATCGGCGTACGAGAAACTCCACGACACCACGGCCGGCGTTTTCCATCAGCGTCAGGCTGGGCACGCCGTAGCGCTCGGTCGTAAGCCGATCGATCTCTTGCATCTCGGCAGCCGCGAGGATTTTCATGATGGCCTAGACACCCGCCAAGGATTCCAGATCTTTCAGGTTCTGCGAATCCCCCATGACGATCAGGTAGTCGCCGGCGGAGACGATCGCGGACGGCTGAGGATTAAAATCCAATTGTCCGTCCTGGCGTCGAATTGCCAGGATGATGAGGCCAAGCCGGTGGCGAATGTTCGCGCTTTCAAGGCTTTGCCCCACCAGCTTGGAAGAATTATCAACCCTCACTTCTTCAATTTCGAGGTTGGATTCGCTGAGGGAAGAAAGGGCCATATCGATAAAGCCCTGAACATGCGGCCGCGTCATCGTGCGCGCAATGCTTTGTCCTGCGTAAATGTAAGGTGAAATAACCGTTGTTGCGCCCGCTCTGCGAAGCTTCGATTCAGCGTCTTCCTCGCTGGCCCGAGCGACGATGGGAATCTTTGGCGCCATGCCCCGCGCGGTCAAAGCAATATAAACGTTCTGCGCGTCGGAAGTCACGGCGCTGGCCAGCGCCCGAGCCGACTCGATTCGCGCCTTCCGCAAAATGGCTTCGCTTGCGGCGTCGCCGATAATGACGGGAAAGCCGCGCTCCTGGGCCCAGACGGCTCTCGCCGGGTCCCGCTCAATGATGACGAGGGGCAGTTTCCGGGCCGCGACTTCGGCAGCCACTCTCCGGCCCACGCGGCCCACGCCGCAAATGATGAAATGGTTCTTCAGGGAAGACAGTTCTTTTTCCATGCGGCGGCGTCCAAAAAACGAACCTAACTCGAATTCTATCACTGCCTTCGTAAAGGTTCCAATTGCAAAGCCCACAGCAGCGACGCCAAGAAGGATGAGGATAACATTAAAGACCTCACCACGGCCGCTGAGTTCGTTTTCCGGCCCTGCGCCAATCGTTGAAATGGTCATCAACGTCGTGTAGAAGGATTTAAACCACCCCCATCCCTGGACAATGTGAAAGCCCACCGTGCCCACGCCGACCAGGATCACGACGACAGCCAGGATTATAAGGGTAGTTCGGAAACGCCTCACAGCCGCATTCCTCCGTTGCCCAATTGCCGGCCGGCGCCGGCGCAGCCCTTGATCTTTCTATCCCGTGAAGTCCGGCAGCCGCGCGCGATCACCCTCAGTTTACCGAACATTCCGAAGAGCGACAACGCAAGCAAAACCGCTACTCGGTTGCCATCGCGACGATCAGCGTCATATCGTCTTGCGGCTCCTTACTTCCCGTCCAGTCGTCAATGCTTCGGTAGATTTCATTCACCAGGGATTCCAGGGAATCGCCCTGCGCGCGCCGGAGGGCCTCGATCAGTCGGCCTTCTCCAAACTGCTCTTCGAAATTATTTTCAGCCTCCGTCAGGCCGTCGCTAAAAGCCACCAGCAAATCGCCGGGCTCAAGCCGAACCTCCGCCTCACAGTAGGTCATCGGCGAAATCAGCCCCAGCGGCGTCCCTCCGACGTCCAGCTTGATCGTTGTGCCGTTCCGAAGCACGAGCGGCGGCGGGTGGCCGGCATTCGTGTAGACGATCCGGCGAGAGGATGCATCGTAGAGCGCGTAGAAACAGGTCGCATATTTTTCATCAGGGGTATTCTCATACATTTGTTGATTCAGTTGCCCAAAAAAGTCCGCGGTGGAAAGTCGGGCGGAATCAAGCCGTTCTTCGGAAGGGGCATCGGCATAAAGCCGGGTCCGGATAATCGACTGCACAGCGGACATGATCAAAGCTGCGGAAATCCCTTTTCCGCTTACGTCACCGAGGACCATCCCCAGCCGCTTCCCGCCCATAGGCAAGAAATCATAATAGTCTCCGCTAACCCCGCGCGCGGGTCTACAGGCTCCACAAAGCTTCACTCCAGGCGCTTCCGGGACCTTGGAGGGAAACAACTGCTGTTGCACCTCCCGGGCCATCTCAAGGTCATGCTCGAGAATGGTTTTTTCTTGCGCCTCTTCCATCAAACGCCGCAGCGAGGCAGTCATGTTGTCAAAAGCTTCGCCGAGCGAACTGAGTTGATCATGCGCCGGCAGGTTAATCCGGTGCGAAAGATCGCCCGCCCTGATGCGCTTCGTGGCGCCGTAAAGCTTGTCCACCGTCGTTGTTACGCTCCTGGTCAGTTGAATGCCGACTAACAGGGACATCAACTCAATCGCCAGGAAGATAGCCGCCACCACCAGAAACAGCTCCACGTAGATGTGCGAATAGCGGCCCAGGGGCCCCAGGAGCTGGCCCGTAAGGGTTGAAAGCCGGGAAGTAACATAGACAAACAGCGGCCTGGGAACCCGCTTCTCACGAACCCCACTCCACCCGATGGGATTCAGCGCCGAGGTGCCGAATACGTCCGCATCCAAAAAGTTGGCGGGAGGGGGAAGAACAACCGACTTCGACTGCAAGGTTATCGCACCCGTTGACGCGCCGCGGGACATCCCCGTAACGACATCTCCGGCTACAGGAGGAATGGGCATGCCATGTTTCTGGGGATTGAAAACGACGCCCACCGGGCCGATGCCGGAACCCACAATATCCAGCAGCTGGGGAGTGAAGGGCTCGGAAAGGACCATGGTGATCGGGCCAGCAGAAGTTTCGCCCTCGTCGACCGATCGAAGAAAAATCCTCCCGCCGTCGGCAACAACGCCGGCGAATTCCTCCCGGTGAAACCACACGGGAATGGTGGGAACTTTGTTCAGGGGCTTCCCGTTCAAATAAAACGCCTCTTTTTCAGACCCGATGCTGAGCGAGATTTCGAGGTCTGGATAGCTGGCCGTGTGGGTTGAAAGCTCCTGAACGTAAAACCGGCGCAACTGGCCAAGCAACTCGGCGGGTGTCCTGGCCTGGCTCAAATGGGCCTCATGCGCGACCACGCGATTGACCTGCCGCAACTCCCCGACCTGTTCGCGAACTCGATGAGCCACCAGGAAGGCCGCAAATTGTCCGTTGAGCATAACCGCCGCCAATCCGACCAAAACCAAAATCAAGACGATAGGGACAACTGCGATAAAAATGTAGGTGACAATCAGCCGCCGGCGAAGGTGCCAGAGAATATGGCGCTTCAGCGTTCCAACCAGGCGATTGACATAATAAACGCCCGCAATCACCAGCCCAACCATCAACAAAATCCATAGCGGGGCGGGAAGCGCGCCGGAGACGATGCTGGCCAGCCACAGGACGAGTCCAAAAACCATGACCCCCGCGGCAAAGCGCGCCATCGGTCGCGTCCGATATTCTTGAAGGAGAAGTTCCATCGCCGCGGCTAGCATTCAACCTCCAAACCGCATCATGCAAGGGAAGACTTATTTTGCCGGTAGAGGGGGTTTAAACGGATTCGCAGTCTCGCTCATCTTTCCGTTCAAAGATGCCCGCTCCAGATCAGGATTCAATTCTAGCAGTGGACTTTGGGGCAGAGCGAGACTGTTTTGCGGCGTTGCGCAACACGCTGTGGTGCCGGCTATAGCCGAAATAGATGAGGAACCCGATCGCCATCCAACCGAAAAGCCGAATCCAGGTGTCTGGAGGAAGCCCAAGCATCTGGCCCAGGCAAACAATCATCCCTAAGGGAGCGACCACCCAGACCATGGGCGTACGAAAGGGACGCCTGGCCTCCGGATGCTTCTTGCGCATCACCATGACGGACCCGCAGACGATAACAAACGCCAGCAGAGTTCCGATGCTGACCAATTCTCCCACAATCCGCAGCGGAACAAGTCCGCCGCCCAGCGCGACAAAGAATCCCACCAGTGCCGTGCTCTTATAGGGTGTGCGGAAGCGCGGGTGAACCGAACTGAAGGCTTTCGGTAACAAGCCGTCAAAAGCCATGGTATAGAAAACGCGAGTCTGCCCCAGCATCATGACCAGAATTACCGCCGTGGTCCCCAGGATGGCCCCCAGTTTGACAATCGGCGAGAGCCAGTGGGCGGGAGTGGAATCAATCGCCACGGCAAGAGGATCCGGCACGTTCAATAGCTTGAAAGGCGTGATCCCCGTCAAGACCAGAACGACCGCAACATAGAGCACCGTGGAGATGGCCAGAGACCCCAGAATTCCAATCGGCATGTCCCGCTCCGGATTGCGCGCTTCCTGGGCCGCCGTCGAAACCGCGTCAAACCCGATATAAGCGAAAAAGATGACGCCCGCTCCGCGCAAAACCCCGCTCCAACCGAAATGCCCGAAGGTTCCCTGATTGGGAGGAAGGAACGGAACCCAATTGCCCCGGGTAACATACAGCGCGCCGACCCCAATGAACATCAGGATGACTCCCACCTTCACCAGAACAATGACATTATTAAACCGGGCAGACTCGCGGATGCCCAGGATCAGCAATACGGTAATAACGGCAACAACAAGAAATGCCGGGAGATTAAAGTACGAGTGGATCAGGGTTCCATCCACCATCTTGGCCGGGTCCCAGGGACTGCGCGCCAGTTCAGCCGGGAAGGGGATGTGCAACGTCCGCAAAAAAGACAGCATGTACCCCGACCAACCAATCGAGACCGTCGTGGCCCCAACCGCGTATTCCAGAATCAAGTCCCATCCGATAATCCAAGCCAGGAATTCTCCAATCGTGGCGTACGAATAGGTGTAGGCGCTGCCGGCGATCGGAATCATCGACGCGAATTCGGCGTAGCAAAGGCCTGCAAACGCGCAACCCACTCCCGAGAGAAGCACCGAAAGCACCAGGGCCGGCCCCGTATATTGCACGGCCACGCCGCTCAGCACAAAGATCCCCGCTCCGACGATCGCTCCAATGCCCAGCGAGATCAAAGCAACCGGACCGAGCACGCGGCGCAATCCCTGTTCAGAATCCGCAGCGTCCCTCCGCAGTTGTTCGATGCTCTTCTTCACCCACAGATCAGCCATCCCGCCTCCTCTCGGTTCCGTGGCCGGGCACCCGGTTCCGGTTATGCCAGAAGTAATAGATAGGAATTCCGATTGCCACAATCCCTAAACCGGCCAAGCTCCGCCCTGGCCGATGTAACAATAAAGCTCCTTCAACAAATACCGCAAGCACGATGTAGACCACCGGCACCACAGGGTATCCCCAGGCACGATACGGACGTGGAGCGTCCGGCCGCGTCCGCCGCAGCCGGAAAACGCCGAGAATCGTCAAAATATAAAAGATCAGCACCGCAAAAATAACATAATCAAGCAGGTCGTTGTAGGTTCCGCTCAACGTCAGCAAAGACGCCCAGACCGCCTGCACCATCAGCGAAACGGCAGGGGTGCGGTACTTCGGACTAACTTTTCCCACCGAAGAGAAAAACAGCCGGTCTTTGGCCATCGCATAGTACACGCGCGCGCCCGCCAGGCTCATACCATTCATGCAGCCGAAGGTGGAAATCACGATGGCGGCCGCCATCAATGCGGCGCCTTGGGGTCCCAGAATCGCTTCCATAACGGCTGTCGCCACCCGGTCTGCCGGGGCGTGCTGAATCCCGGCAAACGGCAACACCTGAAGGTAAATCAAGTTGCAGAAAAAGTAGACGCCGCACACAATCGCCGTTCCCACCAGCAGAGCCAGGGGCAGATTCCGCTTGGCGTTCTTGACTTCGGCTCCGGTGAAAGTGACGTTGTTCCACGCATCTGAAGAAAATAGCGGACCCACCAGCGCAACCGCCAGGATGGTGAGCGTTGCCGAATCCCAATGGGCATGCCCCCAAAAACTCTGATGGGCCGCCGCCACAGGAGCGTGTCTGGACCGCCACCACAAGCCTGCGCCTACCAAACCCACCAAGGCGCCCACTTTGACCACCGTCAAGATGTTCTGGATCCACGCTCCCGTTCGCAGGCCGAAAATATTGACCACTCCCAACCCTAGCAGGACTGCAATGCCAACGGCCTGCTCTGAGGAAACCGTGAGGGCCGCCCGATGTCCCAAAAGAGTAACCGTTCCCAGATTCACCAGGTAATGCTGTTCGGAAATCCATGGGAAGAAGAAACCTAAAAACTTGCCAAATGCCACCGCCACCGCGGCAATCGTTCCCGTTTGGATCACCAAAAAGAGAGTCCACCCGTAGAGGAACCCGAACAAGGGATTGAAAGCTTCGCGCAAATAGACGTATTGCCCGCCCGCCTTGGGCATCATGGCCGCGAGTTCACCATAGGTCACGGCAGCCGATACCGTCATCACGGCGCTGATAATCCACGAAACAAGGAAGAGTCCGGGCGAACCGACCTCGCGGGCAATTTCCGCGGCCACAATGAAGATTCCCGAACCGATCATCGACCCCATCACGATCGTGGTGCAGTCGAGCAGGCCAAGGCCTTTTACCAGTTCGGGCGAAGAAGAATCCGGGGTCGGGTCATCCGCAGCAGGCATGGCCATAATCAAAATCCGTTAAGAAGGTGGCTTTGTTAACCCAGGAGCCGCAAAAACTCCTGCGCGCGCGCCCCAATGTCCTCCGCAGCCAGCAAATCGTGGATCACGGCAACGGAGTCTGCCCCGGCCTCAATCACCGCAGGGGCATTGGCAAGAGTGATCCCGCCAATCGCCACCAGCGGTTTGCGCGTCAGACGGCGTGCCTGGCGCAGGCCATCCAGTCCCACCACTGGATCTGGCCGGTCTTTGCTGCGCGTAGCAAAGATCGGTCCAAAAGCAACGTAATCGGCTGAGGAAGATTCCGCCTCATCCATTTGCGGCAGCGTATGCGTGGAAACCCCCACCCACTGGCCGGGGCGCAGAACTCGGCGCGCCAGTTCCACGGACAAGTCCTCCTGGCCCAAATGCACGCCGCTCGCTCCCGACGCCCGGGCGATGTCAGCCCGGTCATTGACAATAAAGACGCTATCCGCGCGCTTCGCCTGCCGGACGATCTCGCCGCAGGCATCCAAGAGCCGGCGAGAGGTCCCGGTCTTGTCACGATATTGAATCAGGCGGACGCCGGCTGAAAGAAGCGCTCCTGCAACTTGGGCGGGTGATCTCGCCCCCGTTCGGGCGGCATCGATGATGACATAAAGGCGGGGGATTCGCGAACCCATAACTGGCCATGCACGGGCAGACTCTAATTATCCGCCTGTGCCGTTCGGTGAAAAACGGTTCAGAAACTGCGTACTGAATTTTCCCGCCCGGAAATCAGGGTCGGCAAGAATCTTTTCGTGCAGGGGGATTGAGGTTGAGATTCCCTCAATGATAAACATTTCGAGGGCCCGGTTCATACGTGCGATAGCTTCCGCACGATCTTTTCCGTGAACGATGAGTTTGGCAATAAGGGAATCATAATAGGGAGGAATAATCGACTCCGCGTAAGCGGCCGTATCAACCCTGACTCCAGTGCCTCCCGGCACATGAAATCCCGTAATCTTTCCGGCCGAGGGCTTGAAACTTACCGCGTCTTCGGCGCAAATCCGGCATTCGATGGCGTGCCCCCGCAACCCGATGGTTTCGCCCTCAATGGGCAGTGCTTCACCCGCCGCAACCAGGATTTGCAGCTTGACTAAATCGAAACCCGTCACCATTTCCGTGACAGGGTGTTCCACCTGAATCCGGGTGTTCATCTCCAGGAAGTAAAGCTTGCGGTTTTCATCCATCAGAAACTCGACGGTGCCCGCGTTCCGGTAGCCGATGGCCTTGAGCGCCCGAATGACCTTACCGCCGACCTCGCGGCGCAACTCAGCCCCTACTTGCGTGGAGGGCGATTCTTCGAGAACTTTCTGATGCCGCCGCTGGATTGTGCATTCGCGCTCGCCAAGGTACACAACTTTTCCATGACTGTCCCCAAGAACCTGGAATTCAATGTGCCGCGGCGAGGCAATATACTTCTCCAGGTAGACATCCGAAGAACCAAAGGAGGCTTCGGCCTCATTCTGGGCGGTCTGCAGGAGAGAGGGCAACTCATCCGGCGAACGCACAATGCGCATGCCTCTTCCGCCACCCCCTGCGGACGCCTTCACCATGACGGGATAGCCGATCTGGTCCGCGGCTTTTAACGCCTCGGCTTCCGTTCCGATAACTTCTGTTCCTGGAAGCACCGGGAGTCCCAGCTCGGCCATGCGCTTTCTCGCGGCGTTCTTGTCCCCCATCAGGCGGATGGATTCGGGCAGCGGGCCAATAAAAGTCAGCCGGCAGGTTTCACAAACCTCGGCAAATTTCGGATTCTCCGCCAGGAAGCCATATCCGGGATGAATCGCATCAGCGCCCGTGATTTCCGCGGCCGAAATGATGGCCGCCACATTCAGGTAGCTTTCCGAACTTCTGGCGGGACCGATGCAGACCGCCTCGTCAGCAAAGCGCACGTGGAGCGAGTAACGGTCAGCCTCAGAATAAACGGCGACCGTGCGAATGCCCAGTTCCTTGCAGGCGCAGATCACCCGCAGCGCTATTTCTCCGCGGTTGGCAATCAGTATCTTTCTGAACATAGATCACGCTGACGGATGCATTTTGAGCCCCTCTGCCCAGCCGTTTACAACCGGTCGCATCGGAAATTCAGTTTTTCACTTCGGCTTCGAGGGTTTGATCGTAAAGAGGGACTGTCCGTATTCCACCGGCTGGCCGTTTTCCACGTGGATGCGTACGACTTCTCCGGCGGCTTCGGATTCAATTTCATTCATCAGTTTCATCGCTTCAACGATGCAGAGCACTTGGCCCACATCCACCATGTCACCCAGACTGACAAATGAAGGCGCGTCCGGCGCCGGCGAGGCAAAGAAGGTCCCCACGATCGGAGACTTCATAATGTGGACATTCTCCGCTGCCTCTTCATGGGCGGCCGCGTGAGCGGCCGGCGCTTCGGAATCAGCGGGCATGGCGTGGAGGTGGTTGTTGGAGGGCGCAGAACTGGAGTGAGCAGAGCCCGCAGGCGCGGATGGCGCCGTCCCGGCGCTCTCCCGGCGCAGGATGCGGATCCGCATCCCATCCTTCTCCATTTCAAATTCGGCAACTTCCCGCTCAATCAGCAGATCGATCAATTGCTGGATATCCTCAAGTTCCCAGCTTCGCTCTGGGACCTCGCTGCTGCGGGATATTTTCTTGCCGGCCATTATCTTTGCCCCCTACGCTCAAAGCCTAGCCTGTAAACCCAAGCTCTTTTGTGGCTGGCGTTAACACTTCCGGCGCTCCGGCAGTAACCAGGACCGTATCTTCCACACGGATCCCCCCGACTCCTTCGAGGTACACGCCTGGCTCAACCGTGATCACGCACCCATTTCCCAGCCTTGTCTTCTCGCTGCGGCCCAAACGCGGCTTCTCATGGATTTCAAGTCCCACGCCGTGCCCGATACTATGAGTAAAATAACTCTCCAGCTTCTTGCTCCCCAGGAGCTTCCGCGCCGCCCGATCCACATCGCACGCTGGCCTTCCGGCGCGCGAGGCTTCGACGGCCTCTTCCTGGGCATCCCGGACGGCTGCGTATAGCCTGCGGACGCGCGGCCCCGGGGTTCCCAGATATAGGGTTCGCGTCATGTCCGCCGCATATCCGGCAAGTATAGCACCGAGGTCAATGATTACCAAGTCGCTTTTCTCCAACAACTTGGAGGTAGGATGAGCATGGGGCCAGGCGCTCCGTTTGCCCGAAGCCACGATGGTCTCAAAGGCAAACCCATCCGCGCCCTTTCGCTTCATGCGATATTCGATCTCGGCTGCTAAATCCCGCTCTAGGATGCCCGGCCGGATTTCACCCCGCACATCCTCAAAAACCGCCACCGTAAGTTCGCATGCTTTCCGAATCCAACCGATCTCTTCGGCATCTTTCACGATCCGGAGATCCTCGACGATCCCGCCCGCAGGCGTCCACCTGACTTGCTGCCCGGCCTCCTGCTTTAGCAACGAGAATTCACGGAAGGTCAGGTTTGAATCTTCATAGCCCACGCGGCCGAACCGCTTCCTCCGGACCCACCGGGCAGCTTCCTTCAGAAGGTTTCCTCTCGCCTCCCGAACCTCAAATCCCTGGGATTGTTCCCGAGCTTGAAGGGTGTAGCGAGGATCAACCCAAAGGACGTTTCGAGCAGGTCCCACAAGCGCCACTCCGGCGCTTCCCCGAAATCCGGTCAAATAGAAGATGTTGGTCAGGTTGGTCAGCAAGAGCGCCGGAACCTTCCGAGCCTCAAGTTGAGCCTGAAGGCGGTCACGCCTGATCGCGAGATATGCAGAGTTGATATCTGGAGTCATGGCCTGCAAACAAAAAGGAGGAAGCCATTGCCTCCTCCTTTTTGTCATTCTACTACAGTTCAATTCCCGGAGTTAAACCAAAATGGGCTAGGTGGGCAGGATCTTGGGAGTCACAAAGAAAAGCAACTCCTGGTCGTTCTTCTGGACCGCGGTGCTCTTGAATAGATGCCCCAGAATCGGGATGCTGCCAAGCAACGGAATACCGGTAGAAGAGGATGACCGCGTGGTGACGTTTACCCCTCCAAAGACCACCGTCCCTCCGTTAGGCACCAGGACTGCAGTCGTGGCCGATTGGGTGTTGATCGTCGGGCCCGCCAGCGTCAATGCGGGCCCCGGAGATGAATTCTGGATATTGATGGTCAAAAAGACGTGGCCATCATCGGTCACCTGGGGCGTCACCTGGAGTTGCAGGGAAGCCTGAACGTATTGAATGCTGATGGTGTTGTTGATGGTTGTCTGAATGGGGATCTGGGTTCCTTGCACGACCGTTCCCTCAATATTATTCTGGGTCACGATCGACGGACGCGAAATTGTTTTAGCCTGGTCGTGCGACTCGGCGGCCGCGATGGCCGCATTGATCGCGTAATTTGCTCCCAGATTGGAAAGCACAAAAACCCCGAAACCGGTTGCCGGGGAGGTTATCACCGTGGGCGGAGATAACGGCTGGCCGGTGACCTGCGTGCCGCTGGCGCCGCCAGTAGTGAAGCTTCCCGACGGATTTCTCTGAGCGAACGAAAGAGCCGTCGAAAGGTTGCGCGCAAAGTCTGACGTGGCGCGGATGATCCGGGCTTCAATGGAAACCTGCTGCGCCTTTTTGTCCAGCTTGTTGATGGCGGACTCGATGGCGGGAATTTGCGTTCGGATGTCGGAAATGATCAAGGTATTGGTGCGATCATCCACCAGAACACTCCCCCGCGTGCTCAGCGCTCCGCCGCCCACCCAGGACTTCAGCAGCGCCGCGATGGTGGCCGCCTTGGCGTAGTTGATGGGCCGAAACACAGTGACCAGAGGCGCTGCTTCGTCCTTCGCGGCCGCGAGCTTCCGGGCTTCCTGCTGCTCCGCCACCAGCGTCGAGACTTTAGCGATGCGGAGAACGTTTCCTTCCAGTTGGTCGCCGAGATCGCTGTTCCTTAAAACAATGTCGAGCGCCTGGTCCCAGGGCACCTCGTCCAGCACCAGAGTGACCGTTCCCGATACATTCGGGTCAACAATAATGTTTAATCCGCTGATTTCATGAATCAGCCTGAAAAAATCTTTCAGGTCGACGTCTTTAAGGTTGAGAGAAATCGACTGTCCCGTGTACTGCTTCTTTCCCTCTGAGATTCCTTTTGAACTTCCCAACCGCGCCCCTACGCTCTTGGGAAGAACCCCCGAGCCACCCGCCATAACCTGGGCGGCACTGGCCGCCTGAAGAGCCCGGGGAGGTTTCGAGGCCAATTGCGACAGGGATAGCTCCGCAGTTTTGGGCAGGGCGGGAACCGCCAGCCGGACGCTTAAGTTGATCCTTCTGCCCTTTACAGGGTGCGCCACAAAATTTTCAGAGTGTTTCGCGCGCCGGGCGTCTTCCAATTGCGAGACCCGCGCTCCGGATGGAGCCTCCGAGAAAGGCGTCGCGCCGGAAGGGTCCTGGCCCCTATGGCCCCGAGGCTCCAGATCAATCCGGAATCCCGTCGGCTCTTTTCGGACGTCGTAGACGGGATCACCTTCAAGATCCGCAACGACTCGAATCACTCCTCCGTATTGCTCGCTGAATCTCCCCAGTCGAACCCGTGACACGCAGGGCAAAGCTGTGGAATATCTCCACCGGTCTGTAGCATTTCGCGCCCCTTCGAGATCCAGAACCAGCCGGTTCGGGTCCGTCAGGTGAAGAACCCGGTAGGGAGTCGTTTGCGTGGTTGAAACTTCGATGGAAGTCCCTTTCCCATCTTCAGCCGGTCGAATTGAAATTCCCGTGAGACTGGCCAGTCCCTCGCGTGAAGCGGTTGGAAGTGGAAGAGACCCCTCCTTCACACCGGTATCGCTCCCCGCGAGCCGGGACGCCGAAGCCTCCAGCACCGGGGCTTTGTGGGGGAGAGCCCTCACACCCCACAGGCCCAGAGCCGGCAACGTTGTTATCAGCATAAGGATAGGTTTCAGTTTCATCTTCCCTCCCGGGACTGCGCGCCAAGCTTTAGAACCACTTCTTCAGTTTCCAGCCGTCCATCCGTTCCCAACCGGTTCTCCCTGAAGTGAATGGCGTCCGCCGTAATCTCCCCCACAATTCCGTTGTAAACTTCGTCGTGAACCCGCAGAAAATACGCCCGGTTGGTCTGGTTCGTGACCACGGCAATCATGCCCTTGCTGGCGTCCTCGAGGACAACCCCTTTTAATTCCAGTTGACCGATGACGAGACCCCTCTTCCCTGGAAGCCGCGGTCCCAGGAACGCCTCTCCCCCGCCCGTGCGAGGCGGCGCCGGAGTCCTGAACGGATCTCGCTTTCCCCTATACGTTCTCGCGGATTTTGTTTTGTCATTCACCGAGACGCTCGCTGGCGTGTTGGCCAACGCCCTCTTCCCGCTCCCGGACGCTTGCGCAACAGCTCCTCCAGCGCCCCACATCCCGACCACAGGGCCAATCCCAGCCGGCACCCCGAATCCCAGCAAGAGGATCACCCCTGCCCTTGCCCATCGGTTCTCAAAAAAGACGAGGCATTTTCTGCGCATCTTCACCCTGCCGCTCCAACCCTATTTCCTTGCCGTCTTCCCAGCCGGCTCTGGAGTCCCGGCATCCTGCGGCCGGTTGTAGTAGGTCGTAATCAGGCAATTCGCTCCCACCGTCTCTTCAGGTGAAACTTTGTACGAGCCCATCCCGCCGCCTTCAGCCGTTCCCAGCGCCAAATTGCTGACCGTCACGATTCTCTGCTGGTGCACCAACCGGTCAAAGAACCGCAGCAAGTCGTAATAGGTTCCGTCCAAGTGCAGCCGGAACGGCATCTCCAGATAGAGATCTTTATTAACCAGGGGCTGGGCGATAAACGTTCGGAGGTATACCCCCGTGCTGGTTCCCGTGTCATACACCATGCGAACAAAAACATCGGTCGCCGGCTTGTCCGGAACAATCGATTGCAGCGTTTGAAGCTGCTGCGTAAGCTGCACGATGCGGTTCAGGTATTCCGTCTGCTCGCGCTTGAAAGCTTCATTGCGGTCGTTCTCCGCCCTGAGCCGGATCACCTGCTGGTGCAAATTGTCGCGTTCGACGGACTTGGGAAGCGCGAAATACCAGAAAGTCCCGGCCGCCACCGCCAGCGCAACCAGCACCAGGAGCGCGTTTTGCACGCCCGCCGAAAGATCGCTGAAGCTTTTAGCCATGGCGGCTTTCTCCCTTTACCTTCCCCCTCCCGCTTCCTGGCCTGGAGCGGGCTGCGCCGCTTCGGGAGGCGTGTAAACACAATCGAGGTTAAAGTTGAAGTTTCTTCGTCCGTAACGGTCGGCCTGGTAGTACTGCTTCAAGAGGACGTTCGAAAACTGCATAGAATCGTTCAGAGCTTTGATAAATTGCGCGATCGACCCAACCGTTTGCGATTCACCCCGGACGTGGATGACGCCTCCTTCCGAGGTGATCTGCAAAAGATAAAGGTCCTTCGTGCTGTCCACGGTATTCCCCAGCCCCGTCATAAAATCGACCGGGCCCTGGCGGCTGCTCTGAAGTTTCTGGATGGTATTAATCCGCGCTTCCAGCTGTTTGAGTTGCTGCTGGTATTTCTGATTCTGGGCTCGCACGGCCGCCAGTTCCTTCTGCCGGATCTGCTCTCGGGTCAGAGCATTCTGCTCATGGTGCACCTGATTGCTCCAGTAAAAATAGAGGAAGCCTACAACGCTCATCATCACCGCCAGCGCCACAATAAAAACCAGCACCTGACGGGACGCGTTGGAAGCGGGAGCAACCTTCATGGCCGCCGGAGAAGCTTCTCCGAGCAGGTTTATTTTCATCATGGCAAGTCAAAGCTCCTCAACGCCAGCCCCATCGCGATACACATCGTCGAGGCAATTTCCGCCGTGAACGAAACGTCAAATCGCGCGGGGTTGATGTGAACCTTGCGAAATGGGTCCATGACCTCAACCGGAACGCTAAACTCTTCTTTCAGCAGGCCCGCCAGCCCTTCAATTTTGGCCGTCCCGCCGGCCAGGTAGATGAATTCAATGTTGGCGGTGGAAGTCGTTTGCCTGAAAAAATCGAAAGTCTTTTGAATTTCCAGCAGCAGGATTTCAGAAACCGAACGAAGATGCGAGGCCCTCGACTCCTCCGAAACATTGGGGTGCGTATGGCCCTGTTTCAGTTTCTCGGCGTCTTCGAAGCTCAGGTCCAGCTCTTTCTGCAAGGTGTCCGTGTACTGATTCCCGCCAACCGCCACGTCCCGGGTAAACAGCGAGGCGCCATCCCGCACGATGTTAATGTTCATGATGCTGGCCCCGATGTTCAGCAAGGCCACGAGCGCCCCCGAGGGCGGATCGTAGTTGGCCTCAAAGGCGTTCTCCAGCGCAAAAGAGTCGATGTCCACGACCACGGGGTCTCTTCCCGCCTGGCTAAGAACGTTGGTCTGGTTCAGAATCTTCTCCCGCTTAACCGCCACCAGCATGACGTCCATATCGCTGTTTGACGCCGCCGGGCCCATGATTTGGTAGCTCAGGTTGACGTCGGCAACATCAAAGGGAATGTATTGTTGCGCCTCATAGGGAATGGCGCTCGCCACCTCGGCATCGCTCCCGGCGCTCACCGCAACCCTCTTGACGATGACCGAATGTCCGGAAACGGAGGTCGCCACCGCCCGGGTTTTGATCTTGTTATCGGTAAAAATCTTCTCGATGGCCGTCGAAACAAGCAGCGCGTCCATGATCGAGCCGTCCACAACAACATCCTGGCCCAGCGCCTCAAAACCCAGGTTCACCAATTCGTAAGTGTCACCATTCCGGGCCAGTTCCACGGCTTTGACGGAACTCGATCCAATATCCAGCCCCACAAGCTTTCTCGACTTTCGCCAAAACATGTGCGTTGCCCCCTAGCGAGACCCGGACCGGAACGTTGAGGAGTCCTGCGGGAGACGCGCGCTTTGCTTTTCCATCCAGCCGTCAAGCCCCGTCTTCTTGAACCGCCAGCGGTTCCCCAGCTTGAAAGCCGGCCCCTTCTCCCCAGAAACGTATTTGTATAAGGTCTCGCGGGAAATTCCCAAGGACCGCCCCGCTCCCCGAATGTCCATCACCTCAGTCGTTTCCTGCATTTTCTTCTCAATCGCCGGCGCCGCGTCTTTCCCGGCGATCCTAGCGGTCCCAAAACAGGTGGCTTGCTTGCTCCGGCCTGGGCTTCGGTGCCACGTAAACTCGCCGGGCGTCTAACCCCGTCTCAATGATTTCTTATCTGTTGCTCAGGCTCCATCGGCTCCTCTTAAAAACTTAACTAAATGTATATCGGTCTTTTTCATGCCAACTTCAGCGTTTTATGCCTGCTTTGTTCATAAAAACTCTGAAACGTCCCCGCGATCCTTTTTTCGCTGCGCATCAACACGCCGGCCGTTGATGCCTCAATGGAGCCGGATGGGAGCCTCTTCCCGAGGGGCCTTAATTGACTTCCACCGTAACCATCTCGGTATGGGTCAACGATTTTGCCGCGGCGGTTATCTGCAACGTATAGGTTCCAGCCGGAGTGCCCGGTGATGGCGACCCGCCGCCTGACCCGCCGCCACAGGATGTCGTCCACAAGCAAAGCAGCGCCAGCAAAGCGACCTCCGCGACTCGCCCCCGGACTCCTGCCCCCCGGTTGCGAGCCGCGAAACCGGCCAGGAGCAACACGACACACCCGCCCCACCATCCAAACCACCCTGAGCGGCGGCGTCCCGAGAGAAGCTGCCACACACCCAGAAGAGGTCCTGCCAGGGAACGTGAAGTGGTCCCAAGCGTCAGCGTGGCCTCTGCCGGGTCCGTGCCGTCCAGGGTCACCGAAGAGGGTGAAACCGTGCAGGCAGCCTTCGGCGGCGCGCCAGCGCAGGAAAGCGCGACCGGCAAGTCAAACCCGTTGACCGGCGAGAGCGCCAGCGTAAAACGAGCCGTTTGGCCCGCTCCAATGGAGGCTTGGGAAGGCGAGCCGGTGATCGTGAAGTCCTCAAATTTCACCGTAAGGGGAAGTATCGCGGTGTCTGTACTGCCGGTTGTTGAGGTTGTGCCTGAGGTGGAAGCAACTGCGCTGGAAATCAGGACCATCGTTCCCGTCACGGAAAAGCTGAGCAACGTCGAAGTCACCTTGCTAAGATTACCCACCGTAAGCGTGCTGGACTCTCCCGGCGTAATCGTCGCCGTGTTAAAGGAGCACGTCGCCGGCGCTATGTTGGCGCAGCCCAGAGCAATCGATCCGGTAAACCCGGCGTTCGTTGAAGCGGACACGGTGAACGTGACCTGCCCGGTTCCCGCAAGAACGCTCACCGCAGTCGGCTCGGCCGAAAGTGAAAAAGGCGGGCCGCCGGCGCCTGTCAAAACAATTGTCTGCGGGCTGTCGGCGGCGGTATCGGTGATCACCACGGACCCCACAAGGGTTCCGGTGGACGAGGGAAGGAACGTAACGGTGAGGGTGCAGGCGATCGAGGGATTGACCACGCTCCCGCAATTATTGGACTCGCTGTATTCGCCCTGAACCTGAATACTGGAAATATCGAGCGGGGATTGCGCTACGTTCGTTAAGGTCACCGACTGGGGTTGGCTGGTTGTGCCCATCGGGACCGACCCGAAGTCCAAGCTGGTCGCCGAAAGACTCACGGCGCCGCTCGTGCCGAAGCCCTCCAGTTTAGCCGTCTGCGGGCTTCCCGCCGCGTCGTCCGTAATCGTCATCGTGCCTGTCCGCGTACCCGCCCCCGTGGGCGTGAACGTCACGCTCGCGGAACAGCTTGCGCCCGCGGCGACCGTCCCGCAATGGTTGGTCTCGGCAAAGTCACCGGCCACCCCGATGCTTGAAATCCCGAGCGGCGCGCTACCCGCGTCGCCAAGCTTCATCGCCTGCGGGGCGCTGGTGGTATGAATCTCCTGGGCGGGAAACACCAGCGGATTCGGAACCGCGCTCAGCCCCGCCTCATTCCAGGGGCTGATTTTGGCAACCCAGGCGTCATACGACCCGCCCGTGTAGCCGGGGGTATAAGCCGCCGGCGTGGTTGGGAAGTCCACCGAGAAGGTGTCTCCGGCAACGTACAGGTTTCCGAAGGCATCAAGAGCAAGGTCGTTCGCATACTCGTCACCCGTACCGCCCAGATACGTCGAGTAGACGAGCCCTGAGCCGGCTGGATTCAGCTCGGCCACAATGGCGTCGTAGAAGCCACCGCTCTTCATCTGCAACGGGGCAACTGCCGGAAAGCCTCCGCCGTAGGCGTAACCGGCGATATAGGCATTTCCGGCGGCATCCACAGCGATGGCACTGGCAACGTCGGGGTTGGTGTCGCCAAGGTAGGTCGCGTACACAAGCGCATCCCCCGCCGAAACAACTTTGGCGACGAAAACCTCGTCCGATCCACCGTAGGACGTTTCAAAAGCCGAAGGCGTAACGGGGAAATCCTTGGAGGTCGTCCAACCCGCCACGTAGGCATTCAAGCTGGAATCAAGCGCAATGCCATTGCCGTAGCTTGCAGCCGTCCCGCCCAGGTACGAGGAATAAATCAAGGCCGTTCCCGTGGGATTTAACTTGCTGACGAAGGCCTCAAAGCAAGCGAAGCTGTTCAGCGCCGAACCGCAGGTGGTTGCGGTGTAGGTGGAATCGAAGCCGGCATGGGTCGGGAAATTGGCCGAATTCGTTTGTCCCGTCAAATACGCGTTGCCGGAAGCATCAAGCGCCATCGCGACAACGTGGTCTTCGCCGCTCCCGCCGAGGTAGGTCGAGTAAACTTTTGCCGTGCCTTGGGCGTTGATCTCAGCGACAAAGCCGTCAAACGGCCCGCCCCCGAAGCTCGTCTGCAGGGCGCCATAAGTGACAGGAAAATTCGATGCGGAGGTGAGGCCCGCGACCAAGGCCTTGCCGCTTGAATCGACGGCAATGTCGCTTGCAAAATCGTCTCCTCTGCCGCCCAGATAGCTTGAGTAAATCAAGCTTGAGCCGGAGGGGCTGAGCTTGGCGACAAAAGCGTCAAAGCAGGGGCTTGGATAGGCCGTGGTGCCGCAAGTGCCGCCTCCTGGGGAACTCTGGAAGGCGCCGGCCAGAGGGAAATCAAGGGAATTCGTAAATCCGGCAAGGTAGGCATCGCCGGCCGCATCGACGGCAATCCGAATTCCGCGGTCGTCTCCGGTCCCGCCAAGGTAGGTGGAATACAAAAGTCCGGAACCCTGGGGATTCAGCTTGGCAACGAAAGCGTCGAAACAGGGCGTGGCGTTGACTTCCGTATCGCAACTGCCTCCCGAGAAATTGCTTTGCACGCCGCCTGCCACCGGAAAGTCCGTCGAGGTCGTATACCCGGTCAGGTAGACGTCACCCGACCCATCGACGGCAACGCCGGAAGCGTAGTTGAAGTCGGTCCCGCCAAGATAGGTCGAGTAACTGAGGACCGGATCGATGACCAGCGGTTCCGTACGATCGTAGCGGCCGATCTCCAAACGGACGCTTCGGTCATTCATAACAACGTAGCGCGATCGAACCAGCCTCTTAATCCCAAGGTGCGAGTTCCCGTTCACCTGATAGACGCGCGGCTGCTGAAAGCGCACTCTGCCCGCCGCGGTGCGCGCCACGAGGCCGCCGTTTCGATCGATCCGCAAGCTGACGGGGCCGTGCTGGCCGGTGATTTTCAGGCGAATGGCGCCGGGACTCGCTTCGGGACTCACCATAAAATCGAATTCCAGCTTGCGCCCGTTGCCATAATATGCGACGTCGATTCCCGGATAGACCCGTCGAAACTTCACCCTGGCGCAGGTGGGAACGTCCCTGATCCACCTGGCAGGATCGTTGCCGATGAAATAATTGCTTTTGCCCTTGAGAGCCTCGCCCACCTCTGCTTGAGCCGCCGAGCTTGCCCCTATCAAACTTACCCGGACAAAGCCGCTGGACGCTGCCGCGCGAGGACCTGAAAATTGGGGAATTTCCGGCGACGCAAAGGAGCTTTTCAGAATTCTCCCGCCTCCATGCCGCACGATAAGAATGTTCCCGCCGCTGAGGAAGATCGTGGAGGAGCTTCCGTGCGCAAGGAATTTGATGCTCGAGTCAGCTTGGCCCCGGTTCGGTTCAAAGGCCAGCGGCAGCGAAGCGTAGCGCTTCACTGAGCCGGCTTCTTCCGTGCGCCTTAAGCCCGCGGCGGCTTTTGCGCTGAGCACCGCCACCGTCAGGACAAACAAGCCTGCGGCGGCAAGGCTGAGCGGCGCTTTTGTCCCTTCGGCCGCCCGCTCCCGCCCGGAGTGAAACCGCAAAAACCTCAACAAAGTCCCCTGCGCGCGCCCGGGCTTCGAGACCTTGACGTGCAGCCCTTGGGCGGCGCACGGAAACCATCGTCAGTTCAGCAAGGAATCTTGAAAGCGGGCGGGGAAAAGGATGCAGGAGAAAGACAATCCTGAACGAGAAGCAGCGACGAAAAAAGGAGGGTGCTGAGAACGAAAGCCTACAGCGCCCCTCCAGCCCCGGTGCCGGAGATAACGTCCGGCACCCAGAGCCAGGGATGAGCGCGATGCAGATTATTTTGATGTGCAGCGGCGGAAAAGTTGATCGAGGAGTTCGATGGCGAGGTCCATTTCCTGGCGGGTGATGGAAAAGGCTGGAGCAATCGTAAAGACATTCTTGTAGTATCCACCGATGTCCAGGACCAAACCCAGCTTGCGGCCGCCGGCTTCGAGGTTCCCGGCCAAGCCTTCGTTGAAAATGCGGTCCGCCAGTTCGCGGTCGGGAGTGGTGCGGTCCGGCTTTGAGACTTCCACTCGTAACGCCAGCCCCAGTCCATCCACCTGGCTGATCGACTCCGGATGGCGGCGTTCCAGCTCGCGGAGTCCGGAAAGAAAGTAAGCGCCCTTTTCCTTCACCTGGGTTTCGTAATCTTCTTCTTCCATCATCTTCAGCGTTTCAAGCGCCACAGCCGTACCCAGCGGGTTGGCGGAAAAAGTAGAGTGCGTCGAACCCGGAGGGAAAAGGTCCGGCGTAATCAAATCTTCCCGGGCCCAAAGGCCGGAAATCGGGTTCAGCCCGTTCGTCAGGGCTTTGCCGAAAACGATAATGTCCGGCGTAATGCCAAAATTCTCGATCCCCCAGAATTTGCCGGTGCGGTAAAAACCCATCTGAATCTCGTCATCGACGATAAGAATTTTGTGCCGCTCGCAGGTCGCCTTGAGCCGCTTGAAATAGTCGGCGGGAGGAATGACGTAGCCGCCCGTGCCCTGCACCGGCTCAATGTAGAAGGCGCCGTACTCGGAGGCCGAGGCTTTTGCGTCCCACACCCCGTAGTATTCGGAGTCAAACAGTTTTTCAAACTGCTCCTCGCAGTAAAGCCCGCAACTATCCGGCTTGAGCCCATAGATGCACCGGTGGCAGTAAGGGTAAAAAACAAATTGCGCCCGGTCGCCAAAATGCCCGTAACGGCGGCGGTAACGGTAGCTGGAAGTAATGGCGGAAGCTCCCAGGGTGCGGCCGTGATAGCCGCCCATAAAAGCGAACATCAGGTTTCTGCCCGTGGCATTCCGGACAATCTTGAGAGAGTCCTCGATGGCCTGCGCGCCACCCACATTGAAGTGCACGCGGCCCTTCACGCCGAAGCGCTTTTCACAGTACTGCGCGATGCGCGCCGCAACTTCCACCTTCTCACTGTGCAGGTACTGGCAGGCAAGCTGCGGCAAACGGTCAACCTGCCGCTTGAGCGCCTCATTCAGCCGCGGATTCTTATAGCCGAAGCTGGCCGCCGAATACCACATCTGAAGATCCAGATAGGGCGTGCCTTGCTCGTCGTAAAGGTAGGAACCTTCGCAGTTCGCAAAAACTTTGGGCGGATCGAGATAATGCACCGTGTCGCCAAACGAACAATATTCTCGCTCGAGCGCCAGCAGTTCCGCCGTTCGGGTTGTGGTATCAGGAAGTGACATTTCCGCCGGTTCCTCTTTCTCTCGTTGGAGTTTCAGAATCCTTCTTGAGTCGCCACGCCCAGGGTCAATTCGCGCTCGCCGGCTTCCCCGCCCAGCAACTTTGCAAGGGCGGCTTCGACGTCCCCGAAGCTCTCAAAAGGAATGCAAGCAAGCTTCTTCTCGCGGCAATAATCCAGCAATTCTTGTTTGGCAAAAACCATGTCCGCTTCTTCCACGGCAAAGCGGTCGGAAAGGCCGTCCCCCACAAAAACCACAGGGCGCCGCTCTCCCCTGACGCGCTGAATAATGGCTGGCTTGCAGGTTGCGCACCCGTGCGGGCAGTTGTTTTTGCTGTGTGGAAAACTTGCGCGCAGTTCGCCTCCCGCCAGATGAAGGGCGCTCGAAAACAGATGCTTGCCGTTGCGCAACTCGCCGTCCACGCCTGCCCGCTTCAGCGCCCGGCAGATCGCGTAATCGAAACCATCGCTGACGATATACAAGGGCAGATTGTGTTTTTGGGTAAAACGGTAAAAATCCGGGAAATCAGGGTCGAGGGGAACCGTGTCGATCAGCGCATCGAGCTCGTTCGGGGTCGCCTTCGCCAGCGCCATCTGTCGCCGCAGGCACTCCGCGGAACCGATTTCCCCTCGGGTCCACTCTTCCTCAACCTGCCGCCAGGAAGGGTCGGCAAACTGTTCGAGGATCACATCCGTAACATCGACCAGGGAAATGGTCCCATCGAAATCCGAAAAGATCACCGGCGCCGGCGCGGCCTTCAATTTTTCTTTCAAGTCGATTGCCCTTCTTTCCGATAGAACCAGCAAAGGGTCAGGTGGCAGGGTGGAAAGGAAATTACCCCTCCTGCACGCCCTACGCTCTACCCTCCGCCTGACGCCCTCACTCCCCACGCTCGTCTACTAGGCGCTTGCGCTTCCGCCCATGGACGAGCGTTTGGGGAGTGAAAAAACGAAAAGCCAGCCGGTACATCCCACAAACCTGATTCGCCCAGACGTCCGGGTAACGGGATTCCAGGTTCTTCTGCACTGCATGCTCAACCGCAGAGGCGGCGATCCCGTTGGTCAATTCCAGTCGAAACTCCAGAATGTCCCGCAAACCTTCCTGCCGGACAGCCACCTGCCAGTTCCCTGAAATGCCCTGAACGCCCTCCAAAACCTTTTCAAAAATCTCCGGGTACATGTTCCCCGCGCCCATCACCACCATTTCGTCCCGCCGCCCCCGGATGGGGGCGATCCTGCGGACGGTGGTTCCACAGGGACAAGAACCTTCCAGAAAGCGCGTGATATCCCGAACCCGGTACCGGATCAGCGGCCAGGTGCGGCGCGAAAGCGTCGTCACCACCAGTTCGCCATATCCTTCGGAGTCAGGCTCGATAATCTCGAAAAGCAAATTAAATTCGTCCAGATGGTACCCGTGGCGTTCGTGGCACTCCATGCCGGCGCCGCCGCCCATTTCCGTCGAGCCGTAGCCGAGAATCACGGGGGCTTGCCAGACCTGCTGGACGTAATTCCGATAAGCTTCCGTCATACGGTCGCCGGCCGCAAAGATCAGCTTCACGGGCAGGACCCCGCGCTGCTGCGCAATCTCACTCAAGCTGACCAGCCAGGTGGGATCGGCCACGATTACGTTATAACGATAGCGGACCATCCGGTCGTAGACTTCCTGGGGGTGCGGTTTGCCCACCGCCGAACAGAAGACTCCCAGTTGCTTGCAGGCCAGAAAAGTTACCCAACTGCTGATCCAGTATCCGGCATCAAAAGTGCAGACCACGCGGTCCGGAGGCCGCATGCCGTTTTCATAAAACGCCGCTGCCTCGTAGCGGCCCGCAAGGTCAAGCTCATCGTAACTAAACCCGACGCGCTTCGGTCCGCCGGAGGTTCCGGTGGTTTCAAAGACGGCCTGCGGTTCAGCGCACAAAAAATCTTCCTCCGGAAAGCTCAAAAGGTCTTCGGGCGTTGTAAAAACGTCACCAAGGTCTTGAGGCGTGCGAACACGGTCGGCGCGGATACCGGCTTGCTGAAGCTTTCGCGAAAAGAATTTTTGGCGGGAAGCCGCGTACAGAACGACCCGGCGGAAAGCGTCCGCCTGCATTCTGCGGATCAAGGAGGGCGGAAGGGATTTGCCCCAGCGAACGAGCCTGGGAACGGAATCCCCGATCATCCGGCGTTCAACGAATTGTCGCAAGCCCGCTACCATTAAATTATCAGGCTCCGCCCCCCGGACGATCGTCCGGAAAGAACTCGAGCCCCGCCCCTCACATCACGTATGCCGAATCGCCAGTCCCTGGTGGGGGCGCCGCCAGCAGATCGATAAAGGTCGCTTTCTCAAGCAAGGCTCTGGCAACCTGAGCGACGGCGTAAGCCGCATCGGGACGGGCCACTTCCCTGGCGCGCCTCTCCAGCGCCTCGCGCTGCTCCGGGGTCTCCAGCAGGAGGGAAACCAAGGTCGGGATTTCTTCAGGTCTTTGGGCCGGGAGCGCGACCCCTTGCTGGACCAGCAGGCGAAGATGTTGCTCTTCCGTGCCGGAAATCGGATGCGTGAGAATCATCGGAACTCCCGCAGCCATCGCCTCAGAAGTTGTAACGCCCCCCGGATTGGTAATCAACACACTCGCCGCTCCCATTAACTCAGGAAGGGCATCCGTCCAGCCAAAAACATGGAGGTCGACGGCAATCTGCCTGCGCAACGCTTCGAGGCGCAGGCGAAGATTTGGATTCCGCCCCGCAACGGCAATCACCTGGAGCGGCTGTCGGCAGACCTCCAGGCTTCGGATAATGGCGTCGAGCGGCGCAGGTCCCATGCCGCCACTCATCACCAGGACCACGGGCCGCTTGGCGTCCAAGCCCAGGGCGCGGCGCAATTCCGCGCGGTCAAAATGGAGGGCGAAGGCGGGGTCAACGGAAACCCCACAGGTCAGAATGCGGTTTGCCGAAACGCCCCAGCCGATAAGCTGGCACTTCGCCTCGTCGCTGCCGACGCAATAAACATCAATCTCTCTCTTAACCCAGGGGAACTCCGCATGGAAATCAGTTTGGGCAGCCAGGATGGGAGCGTTAAACCACCCTTCGCGACGGCCCAGCGCAGCAAGCTCAGCCGCACCCACCTCGGTGGCAATAACCAGGTGGGGTTGAAGGGTCCGGAGCTGCTCAAGAACGCTCCGGCAGCCGCGTCGAAAAAACCAGTCCGGAGCCGTGGCCGCGTGCCGCCTGAATTGCCGCCACGCAAACACCTTCCGCCAAGCCCAGGGAGCGCGCCGGACCATCCACCCGTAGGGGCGAACATAGAAACGCTGAAACCAGGGCTTCGCCAGATCCAACGCATCGATCGTCCGCGCATCGACGTTGTCCGCTCCATCATGAAGCGCCTGGTGAATAGCCTGGCTTGCCCGCAAGTGGCCGGCCCCAACCCCGAACGTCAGGATCGCGATCCGCCTGATTTCCATGTCTGCTCCGATTCAGTTGTTCCTGGTGGCGCGCTTTCGCGGCCTTCATCCCCAGCGCCGAACCAACAAGACGGCATTCAGCCCTCCGAACGCAAAGGAGTTCGAAAGCGCCACCCGGATGGGCTTTTCGCGCGCCTGGTTAGGGACGTAGTCAAGATCACACTCAGGGTCTGGTTGGGTGTAATTTGCCGTGGGCGGGATGACCCCGCGTTCGAGCGCCATGACAGTAGCGACAAGTTCCGCCGCGCCCGTTGCACCCATCATGTGCCCGTGCATCGATTTCGTCGAACTGATCGCCAGTTTCCTGGCGTGATCCTTAAAGACCGCCTTGACAACCTGGGTTTCGGTCGAGTCATTCAACCGCGTCCCCGTCCCGTGGGCGTTGATGTAATCAATCTCCTCAGGACGATGGCCGGCTTCGTCGAGAGCCATGCGGATGGCTCTCGCTGGACCATCCACGGTCGGCTGGGTAATATGTGAGGCGTCGGAGCTCATGCCGCAACCGGCCAGCTCACCATAAATCCTGGCACCGCGCCGGGTGGCATGGTCGAGTTCTTCCAGCAGCAGAACACCTGCCCCCTCTCCAATCACCATGCCCCTGCGGTCAGCCGAAAAAGGCCGGCAGGCCGCAGAGGGATTCCCATTTCCGGAAGAAAGGATGCGCACCGCCTCCCAGCAGCGCATCACGCCGTAAGTGATGGGGGCGTCGGCCCCGCCCGCCAGCATGACGTCGGCCATGCCGAACTTGATCAGATGGAACGCCTCGCCGATGGCGTGGCCGGAGGACGAGCAGGCGGTGGCCGTAGACAGCGCTGGCCCCTGCGCTCCGAACTCCATACAGATCTGCGAGGTGGCGGCATTGTGCATGATCCTGGGAATCGTAAAGGGATGGAGGCGCGCAACTTGCTTCGCATAAAGGCTAAAGTAACCGGCGTCATAGCTTCCCGCTCCGCCCATGCCGGAACCCATGACGACGCCGAAGCGCGGCCGTTCCTCATCCTTGACCGTAATGCCGCTTGTTTCCATTGCCTCACGGGCCGCAATCAGCCCGAATTGCGCGAAACGGTCCAACATATCCTGGCGCTTGACGGGGAAATAGTCGTCTGGATTGTAACCGGAAATCTCCGCCGCGATTTGAATGCTCAAAACAGAGGGATCAAATTGGGTGATGCGGCAAATGCCTGAGCGGCCTCGCGTGAGGCTCTCGAAAAAGGACTCCTGGTTCTTGCCGATGGCGGTAAAAACTCCCAGCCCTGTAATAACAACCCTGCGCACCGTGGACTCCTGAAGGATCTTAGTTGCTAACGGCGGGCGTCCCGCCTTTGGCCATCGCCGCCAGATCAGAGACGTCTTTGCCCTCAAGCACCCGCGTGAGGCTGTCAACAACTTGCCGGACGCTCTTCATGTTCTGAGCCACGGCGTCTGGGATATCAATCTTGAACTCTTCCTCAAGGGCAAACAGGATGTTGACCCCGTCCAAAGAGTCGATTCCCAGTTCAGCAAAAGTTGAATCCATCGTCACTTTGCTGGGGTCAAGGTGCTGCTCACGTGCAATGATTTCCATGACTTTTTCGCCTGCGTCCATTTCTACTCCTTCTTGCTGGTTCGGATCCCGGACCGTTTCTCTTATGATCCTTACGATGATATTTCGATGGGGTTCTTTGCCGCCAACTCCCCAACAACCCGCAGCAGCTCGGATAACCGAAAAGGCTTTTCCAGAAATCCCTTAACTCCGTGCTTCTGGGCAAGCTCTCTCTCCGCTCCGCTGATGAAAGAACTCATCAGAATCGCATCGCATTTTACATTCCGCTGCTGCAATTTGCGCAACAATTCCAGTCCGCTTTCTCCCGGCATCCGTAAGTCGATCAGGATAATAGCCCGGCTACTGTCTCCACTGAGAGCTTCCCAAACACCGTCACCGCCCTCAACAGCCTGCACTGGATATCCATTGGCCCCAAGAACTTCCGAAAGCAAGTTTCGACTTTCTTGATCGTCATCCACTACCAGCACACGTCTTGAGCCCACTGATCCACCTGTGAAGGAAGAGTTCCAGCCGCCAAACAGTAGGTGTCAAGAGCATGCCAACTTCCAATCTTCAAACTTCCATATATCCAATGTATTTTGTTGAAGATACACGCTCAAGACAAAATAAACTTAGCATCGCTTCGGTCAAACATGTGTCATTTTATTACACTTCTTAACATTGCTGTATTTTAATGTGGCACATATCTCCAGGATTTATTATGGTCACCGTAAAGATATCTCCCCATAGGTCAAGAAAGATTTCGATAGCTCATACCACCGCTTCGGACGTAAATTCCTCAATAGGAACAAACTTCAACCCCCTATCCGTTGCTGCGTCGATGATGGCGGAGAGAGCCCTGACGGTGCTTGATCGGTCCACCTTTTCAGGCGGTTGCCGTTCATGGCCATCGTGGAGAAGAACCACGGAGCCTGACCGCATTTCACGAAGGGTAGCCTTGATGATGGCCTGGGTACGGTATTTCCAGTCGTAGCCGGCCGCCGACCACATCACCATCTTCAGACCTCTGGCCTTCAGGATCGGCATCAGGCCAAACCAACGGGCCCCATAGGGAGGCCGGAAAAAGCTTGGGCGTACCCCGGTAACTTTCTCGATGATGGCCTGCGTAAGGTCGATTTCCCCGGCCAAAAACTTCCGGGTACGCAGGTAGAGTAACGGATGGGAATAAGTATGATTCCCAACCGTATGCCCTTCTCGAACAATGCGCCGGGCGATTTCCGGATGGCGTTCGACGTTCTTCCCGCAAAGGAAGAAGGTTGCCGGGACCTTGCGTTCAGCAAGGATGTCGAGAATCTGTTCTGTAAACGGCGAGGTTGGACCATCGTCGAACGTCAGAACAACGTTGCCGCTTTCGGCGGGTCCGCGAACCAGCACGGGCCGGAAAATCGTCGACGTGGGAGCAAGGAAAGCATAGGCCGCCACCGCTCCGCACCCTGCAATCACCAGAAGTCCGACAGCTAAACCAATCATGGGGTCATTATGAGTAATTCGATGTAAGTCCCAGCGGTCATGGCCGAAGTCCGTTAAGCTTACCTACCCGACAGCACGGCTGAAGACCCTTCTGCAGCAGGCGATTATCCTACCACAACCGTGCCGCCGCAGGAAATAAGTTCAACCCGGGACGGCTATTCTGCAAACGGCATTCTGCCGGGGTCGATTTACAGGCATTATCTGTTATACTCTCCGGCACCGGGTCCGAAACCCCAGGCTGGTCATCAAGGCAGCAATCCGCCGCGAGGTTGGGAAGACCATGCAAGGTTCCGCCGGCGAAACTCTTAAGAGAGGGTGGCAAGGAAGGATGCAGATGACTCTGAGGAGCCGATTTGCACAACGTTCGCTGATCTTCTTCCTGACTGCGGTCTTCTTGCTGGCGGCGGCATGGATTGGCAGAACCTACATTGCCAATCGCCTATCCCACACACTAACCATCCATAACCTTCACCTGGCTTCGCGGTATGACCCTGGAAATGCTGCATACCACCTCCAGTTGGGCCGCCTCTACCAGTACAGCGTTACCAACGCAAGGCCGAAACAGGCCGTCGAGCAGTTTCGTCGCGCGGTTGAGCTGAATTCCTACGATCCGCAAGCGTGGCTTAACCTGGCGGCCGCCTTGGAGTTTGAGGGACAAACCGCTCAAGCTGAAAAATATCTGAATCACGCCTCCACTCTGGCGCCCTATCTCCCGATTTACCAATGGACGGTCGGAAACTATTTCCTGCTCCACGGAAACACCCAGGAAGCCTTTCGTCATTTGAAAGTGGTGCTCGCCGGATCCCGCGAATACGACCAAACGGTTTTCAACGTCGCGTGGAAGTCCTCCGGCAACGCCAATCAAATCCTCCAAGAACTCATTCCTTATGACCTGGCGGCCGAGTTCAGTTATCTCGATTACCTCACCTCGCTTCAAAAGTTCCCCGACGCCGCTGCCGTATGGCAACGGATCGCCGACAGTCCGAAAAACTTCGACCCGCAGCAGACCGCAGCCTACATTGACGCCTTGCTGAGAGCCCATCATCCCGCTAAAGCCTATCAGGTCTGGTCCAACCTTGAATCACGAGGGTTGATCCGGAAACCCTCAGATGAAAATGGACCGAATCTCATCACCAATGGCGATTTTGAGGACAACCTTTCAAAGATGGGCTTTGGATGGCGGATCATCCCCGTGGACGGCGTCTATGCAGGGCTGGACACGTCCACTTTCCATTCGCCCGGCCATTCCCTGGCGGTGCAATTCTCCGGAAAGCAGAATCTGGACTACCGGCAAATCTATCAGTTCGTGAAGGTGTCTCCCAACCGGAATTACCACCTTCAAGCTTTTATCAAAACTGAGGGTATCACCACGGATAGCGGCCCGCGCTTAGAGGTTCGCGACGCCTACAATCCTCCCGCGCTCGACAAGTTTTCCGAAGATGCAACAGGGACCAGCCAAGGCTGGAACCCCGTGAACCTGGACTTCAAGGCGGGGCCCAAGACGGACTTGATCATCGTGGCGCTGGCGCGCCTGCCTATCCAAAAGATCGACAACCAAATCGCCGGCAGAGTTTGGCTGGATGACGTCGTCCTCACTCCTCTTCCTGCATCCGATTCGAGCACACCCTAAAAACCGATCCAAACAGAATAACTGTCGCCCGCTGTGGAAATTCCGGAGCCCGCTCCAATGCCGAAAAGTCAGGCGACAAGCAGATATTTCAATGGTGCCTCTCGAATAATGGTCTGCCCGTGCTCCTTCTCCGGCAGCCCGAGCACGCCATAGCCTTGGCCTCTATCGGGACGGCATCCCCCGGTTCGCCCCTATCGATAACGCGAAAAAGTTTGCTTTCTGGCTTCCAACCCTTTATAAGTTTTGATGCTGTTGAACTATGAGCTAATATTTATGTTGCCCTCTGGGCGCCGGGCACCTTATCCCCCGTATCAAAAAGTTTGGACGTACTTATGAATACAAACCTCGTCGTTGAGTTTATTATCTGGTTGCTGATCGCCGCCTCCGTCATCGCCGTCATCGCGGCCCGTCTGCGGATTCCCTATACGGTTGCCTTGGTGCTTGGCGGATTGGCTCTCGGCGCCATTCACATTCCTTTCCTGCAAAATATAACCGGCCAGAGACCGGATTGGCTGACGCCGGACGTCGCCCTGATTATCTTTCTGCCGCCACTGCTGTTTGAAGGCAGCGTGAAGATCCAACTCAAGCATTTGCGCGATAACCTCATCCCCATTTTGCTTCTGGCCAATGTTGGAGTTCTGGTAGCCACCGTGATAACCGGGTATGTCGTGCACTGGGAGGTCGGCCTTCCGATCCTTGCAGCGCTCCTGTTCGGTTCAATCATCTCGGCGACCGATCCCATCTCGGTGATCTCGATCTTCAAAGACCTGGCGGTCAACAAGCGGCTCTCGATCATCGTCGAGGGTGAGAGCTTGTTCAATGATGGAACGGCGGCGGTGCTCTTCGGCATTTTGCTGGCCGGCTTCTCAGCCGGGCGGCTCAGCGTCAGCGCAGGCATTGCAAAGTTCCTCGTGGTGGTTCTCGGCGGGGCGGCGGTGGGGCTCGGCTTGGGTTATATTGCCAGCAAGATCACCCAACAGATCGACGAGCCGCGCATCGAAATCACCCTCACCACGGTTCTGGCCTATACCGCGTATCTCGCGGCAAACTCTCTTCATTTGTCCGGCGTCATCGCAACGGTGGCCGCCGGACTCACGATCGGCAACTTTGGCGTGCGCATCGGCATGAGTCCGCGCACCCGGGTCGCCATGTGGTCTTTTTGGGAATATTTCTCGTTCGTCATCAATTCGATTGTCTTTTTGCTGATCGGGCTTGAAGTACGCCTCACGGACCTTCTGCACGTTTGGCCCGCCACGCTGCTGGCGATTGGAGCCGTGCTGCTTGGACGGGCGCTTTCCGTCTACGCGGTTTCGCCGGTCAACAATGCTTTTTCTGAAAAGATTCCGTTTCGCTGGCAGCACGTTATGGTTTGGGGCGGTATGCACGGAGCCCTCTCGCTGGCCCTCGCCCTGAGCCTGCCGCCCACGTTTCCTTATCGAGAACAAATCCTGGCCATGACCTTCGGCGCGGTGGCCTTCACCATCGTCGTCCAAGGGCTAACCATCAAATCCTTGCTCCGATTCCTGGGAATCGCCACCAGCAAGGAAGATGACTATGAACGCGCCCGCGTCCGCCAGATTGCCATCGGAAGCGCTCGCGCCGAACTCGACTCCATGGTCCGCGGACATTTGATTTCCTACCCGATCTATGAGCGTTTTCATCACGAGCTTCAAGGCCAGCTCGAGCAGGTCAAATCGGAAATCGTCGAGATTTACAGGAAAGACGAAACGCGGGCTTCCGAAGAGATTCGTTTGGCCACGTTGCGCCTGGTGACCGCTGAAAAAAGTTCCATCGAACAGGCGATGCGCGACGGAATCATCTCATCGCTCTCGGCAAAGAACATGATTGACACCGCAGAGCGGGCGCTCGACCAGCTCAATGACCCGGAAGCAAAGCTGAAAGAGTGAGTTTGTTGTGAGTTCGCGAGGCGGGAATCCCTGACCCGCCAGCCGCTGATCATTCAGAATGGCGCGCCGTCAAGCAATGGATGATAGCGCCCGAATGAACGGGTAGAAGCGCCTTCACTTGCGCCGGTAAACAATGCGGCCCGCCGCGACAGTCGCCGTTACGGCGCCGCGGAACGTCCAGCCGTCAAAGGGCGAATTCCGGCTTTTCGAGTAACCCTTTTGGGCAAGGTAGGTCCATTCAAGATCCGGGTCAAACACGGTCAGGTCCGCCGCGCCGCCGGTCCTGATGCGGCCCAGCGGCTGATGGATAAGTCGCGCCGGGTTGGAGCTGAGAAGCAGGACTAACTCGCCCAGAGAAATCCTACCGGAATGCACAAGCTGCTTTAAGGCCAAAGCCAGGCAAGTCTCGAGTCCCGTTATCCCAAAAGGCGCTTCAGCCATGGGTTTGGCCTTCAATTCCGGCGCGTGCGGAGCATGGTCCGTGGCGATCACGTCCACGCCGCCAGCCTCAATCGCCGCCAGCACGGCTTCAACATCTCCAAGGCTCCGCAGGGGAGGATTCATCTTTGCATTCGTGCCGTATTGCGCGACGGCCTCATCCGTCAGCGTAAAGTGATGCGGCGTGACTTCGCAGGTCACGCGGATTCCGCGGCGTTTGGCATCCTGAACCATCGCAATGGCGCCCGCGGTGGAAAGATGGGCCACGTGCAGGTGGCCTCCCGTGGCCTCCGCCAGTTCAACATCCCGCTCGATGCACCGGTCTTCCGAGCCGTTCGGAATTCCCTTCAGGCCCAGGCGTTTTGAACATTCGCCCTCATTGAGGACTCCGCCGGCGCTCAATTCCGGCACCTCGCAGTGGTCAATGACGGGGACGTGAAACTCCCTGGCCCTTTCCAGAGCTTCCTTCATCAGCGCCGATGTCTTCACCGGCTTGCCGTCGTCAGAAAAGCCCACGGCGCCCGCTGCGACAAGGGCGCGAAAGTCCACGAGCGCTTCCCCTTCGCTTCCCATCGTGACGGCCGCAATGGGAAAAACGCGGGCCAGTCCCAGGCTCTCCGCTTGCGCAATCATATGGCGCGTGAGTTCCGGATGGTCATTGACCGGCCGGGTGTTCGGCATGGGGCAGACGCTTGTAAATCCGCCCGCAACGGCCGCCTGAAGGCCGGTTTCCAGCGTTTCCGAAATCTCGCCGCCGGGCTCCCGCAGATGCACGTGAATATCCACAAAGCCGGGCGCAACAACCTGTCCCGCCGCATCGAGGACTTGATCGGCGGAAGCTGTGATGTGCGGAGCGATGTCCCGAATCTCGCCACCTTCCACGAGAAGATCCATCTCTTTGTCGAAACCGTCTTCGGGCGATAGAACTCGTCCGCCCTTAATCAGCAGTGAAGGTCGCAAATTCACCTCAGTCAACTTCGATTGCACGAGTATATCACCTGGCTGGCGGGCCGACCCTTACGCGGGAGCAAGCGGCAAATGGGGCGACAGGCAATTCTTGACCGGCTGGTAAGTTCGCCGGTGTTCGTCGCAGGGTCCGTAGCGCGCCAGGGCTTGGAGATGCTCGCGAGTTCCATAACCCTTGTTGCGCGCCAGACCATATTGGGGATATTGCCGGTCAAGCTCTTCAAGATGGGCATCGCGATCGACTTTTGCAAGGATGGAGGCCGCCGCGATTGACACGGAGCGGGCATCGCCGTGGATGAGGGCCCAATAAGGAATGGGAAATCCCGGTTTGCGGCTGCGGCTTTGCAGACGCATGGCATCGGTCAAGGCAAATTCGGGTTGCGGGTCCAGCGACAGCAAAGATTCGATCATGGCGCGCCGCGTCGCCTCGTAGATGTTCAACGCGTCCACTTCACGGGCGGACACGGCAATCACTTTCCAGGCCAGCGCCTTTTCGCGTATTTCAACGGCAAGGCTGGACCGCTGACGGGCGGAAAGCTTTTTGGAATCGTCGATCCCGGGAATGCGCCGCGCCCGGTCAAGGATGACCGCCGCAACATATAAAGGGCCCAACAGGCAGCCGCGCCCGGCTTCATCCGTTCCCGCAACAAGCCTTAAGCCGCGCTCCAGCAAAGACTCCTCCAGGCGCCAGGAGCATCGCAGTTTTTTGGGTTCACGCGTGCGGGGCATCAGATGGATTCCGGCGATCTCCCGCTCCAACCCTCAAACGGGAGATTTCGACTGGTTCTCGGCCTGTCGCACGGCGCGGGCTCGCGCCGCCGCGACCCTTAACCTTCGCGCTCGGAGGCTGCCTCGCGGATGCGGGCGGCCTTGCCCCGGCGCTCGCGCAGGTAGTTGAGCTTGGCGCGCCGCACTCCGCCCTGCCGGATTCTCTCGATTTTATCAATGATGGGAGAGTGCAGAGGGAAGATCCTTTCGACGCCTTGCCCAAAGGAAATTTTGCGGACCGTAAAGGTCGAATGGTTCTGAGCGCGCCGCCGCCCCATCACCGTCCCTTCAAAAACCTGAATCCGCTCTTTATCCCCTTCCTTGATCTTGACGTGCACGCGTACCGTGTCGCCCGCATGGAAATGGGGGATGTCCTTCTTCATTTGCTGCTCTTCGATTTTTTCCATAATACTCATGGTTGTAACACTCCATCCTGAAAAATTTGGTCCAATCTTTTTCCTGGGCTTCCGCCTTTACCGAAGTCAGCCCTCCCGCGAAAGGACGGGCAGCGAAGCCTGCTTCAACTCATCAAGCAACCGCAGATCCTCTTTGTTAAGATCGAGGCCGGCCAGCAACTCCGGCCTTTTCCGCCAGGTCTTTTCAAGAGCTCGCCGCCTTCGCCACCGGCGAATCCCTTCATGATCTCCGGAAAGCAGCACCTCCGGCACCGCCATCCCGCGGAAGTCCGCCGGTCGCGTGTAATGAGGGCAATCGAGCAGCCCGTTCCCGGCTTCCCGCCCGGAAATCCCATCGAGTCCAAAAGAATCCTGCTCGACGGATTCCTCATTGCCCACCACGCCCGGAAGCAAACGCGTCACGGATTCCATCACCACCGCAGCAGCCACCTCGCCGCCGCTCAAAACGTAGTCGCCGATGGAGAGCTCATCGGTTGCAAGATTTTCCGCCACGCGCTCGTCCACCCCCTCGTAGCGCCCGCAGATCAAGACCACCCGCCGGTGCCGCGAAAGCTCCTCCACAACCGGCTGCCGCAGCAACCGGCCTTGCGGCGAGAGCAGAATGATGGGAATCGACGCCTCCGGCTGATCGGACTTGATCGCCTCCACGGCCCGAAACAGCGGCTGAGGCTTAAACACCATGCCGGGTCCGCCGCCGAAGGGGCGGTCGTCAACGGTTCGGTGCCGGTCTTCCGTAAAGTCCCGAAGGTCATGCAAGGCAACGCGCAATTGCCCGCCCGCCTGCGCGCGCTTGACGAGCCCACACTCCAGAATGCTCCGAAAAAAATCCGGGAAAATCGTGACAACGTCAAATTGCATAGCTTCGGGAACTGCCTCCGGCCCTCGCGCCGCAACCCTGCGGGGCTCAACCGCGTCACTCCAGATTCAAATCCAGCAAGTCCGCCGGTGGATCGACCACAATCAATTTGTTCGCGGGATCAATCCGCTTGCAGATTGACTCGGCCATCGGAATCAGGATCTCGTGGGACGAACCGGCAACATGGAGCAGATCAACTCCGCCGGTGCGCTCGATGCTGGTCACCGTACCGAGCGTTGTCTCTTTCCCATCCGTTTCCACGACCACCCGGCAGCCTTCCAGCTCCCACAAGTAAAACTGTCCCGCAGGCAGAGCGAACTTTTCCCCCTCGGGAATAAGAACGTAACGCCCTTTCAAGCTTTCGGCGTCATCAATTGAATCCACTCCGGAAAACTTCAAGACCACCTTATCCTTGTGAAACCAGGCATCTTCAACGGTCACGGCCACGGGAGGCTGCGCCGGCTGGTCCAAAAACGCCTGGCTGAGATTTTCAAAGCGCGAGGGAAAATCGCTGAGAATTACGGCTAACACTTCTCCTCGCCGTCCCTGTGGGCGCAACACGCAGGCGATGGCCACAAACCCATCCATCCCACCGCGTTCCGGGGCGCGCATCATCCCGCCCTGCCGTTCGTCATGCCGATTTCGAGGAACGCCGGGAATCCCTTACTCCAATATCTCAAGGGTAAAGCGCTTCTTGAGCTTCATCCCGGACGCCCCAAGAATCGTCCGAATCGAACGCGCGGTCCGACCCTGTTTGCCGATGACCTTCCCGAGGTCTGACGGGTCGACCCGAAGCTCCAGAACCGTAATCTGTTCCCCCTCTACAGGACGGACAACCACTTGATCAGGATTGTCCACGAGCGCCTTCGCGATCTCTGCTATCAGATCCTTCATTTCCACTTGGTCCCTCCTGCCGTACTGCGTTTGTTACTTCCGCCTCTGATGTCAAGAGTGCGCAACAAGTTGTGGCTCTTCGCCGAACGGCGCGCAGTGGGTCCAAGCTCCGGGAACCGTCCTACCCTTGTACCTGTGCTGTTTTCTTCAAAAGGCTTCGAACCGTCTCGGAGGGCTGCGCCCCCTGGCCCAGCCAGTAATCCACGCGATCGTGCTTGACCATCAACTCAACGGGCTCGCACCGCGGGTTATAATGTCCTACAATCTCGACGAACCCGCCGTCGCGGGCCCGCTCGCGTTCAATCACCACAATCCTGTAACTCGGTTTTTTCTTAGCTCCTGTCCGAGCCAGCCGTATTCTTAACAATCTTCCTCCTCAAATCCAGATTCCGAACTCTTCCAACAAAATTCTTTAGCCACCCAGTCCCGCTGGAAGCTTAAAACGGCCCAACTGTTTTCCCAGCAAGCCCCGGCTCATCGATTTCATCATTTTCCGCATTTGGACATATTGCTTCAAAACCTGATTCACTTGCTGAACGCTGGTGCCGCTTCCCCGGGCGATTCTTTTCCGGCGTTTGCCATTGATGATTTCATGCCGATGGCGCTCTTTCGCCGTCATGGAATTGATAATCGCCTCGATCCGCACCAACTCTTTTTCATCCACCCGAGCCTTGGCCGCGTCCCGGAACATGCCCACTTTCGGAAGCATTCCCATCATCTGGTCAAGCGGCCCGAGCGACCGCATCTGCTGCAACTGATCCCGGAAATCGGCCAGAGAAAACGAGTCGGTCTGGAGCTTGCGATGAACCTCCAGCGCCTTCTGCTTGTCGATGGTTTCCTCAGCCTTTTCGATCAGCGAGAGCAGGTCGCCCATCCCCAGGATACGCGAAACGATGCGGTCTGGATAGAAGACTTCCAGGGCATCGTATTTTTCTCCCACGCCGATGAACTTGATGGGCTGCCCGGTCACGTGGCGAATGCTCAAAGCCGCGCCGCCGCGCGCGTCTCCGTCCAGCTTGGTCAAGATCACGCCGCTCGTTCCCAGGCGCTCATGGAATTCCTGCGCGCTTCTCACGGCGTCCTGGCCCACCATGGCGTCCGTCACCAGCAGCACTTCGCTTGGCCGCAGGCGCGTGCGCAGCTCGGTAACTTCCTCCATCAGGGCTTCGTCGATATGCAGGCGGCCGGCCGTATCCACAATCAGAACGTCGTGGCCGCGGTCCGCAGCGTCCTTTCTCGCAGCCAGCGCCAACTCCACCGGCGAATCCATCCCTTCGCCCGGAAAGCAGGGAATTCCAATCTCTTTGGCGATGACGGCCAGTTGCTCCCGCGCCGCCGGCCGGTAAACGTCGGTCGAAACCAGCATGGGGCGCTTTTTTCTTTTCGCCAGCCACCGCGCCAGCTTTCCGGAGCTGGTGGTCTTCCCGGAACCTTGCAGGCCCACAATCAGCAAAACGCTGGGATACTCTTTTGAAAACGTCAGCAGCGAGGCGTCATGCCCCAGAATCTCAACCAGCTCATCCCGGACAATGCGCACCACTTCCTGGGCCGGCGTAAACGTCGCGCCGATCTCCTCGCCAAGCGCCCGCACGCGCACCCTTTCGAGCAGCGCCTTCACCACGTTAAAGTTGACGTCGGCTTCGAGCAGCGCCATGCGCACGTCGCGCAGCGTCTCGTCAATCGCCTCCGGGGTCAGCGCTCCCCGGCCGCGAAGGTTTTTGAACGCTTGCTGGAATTTATCTTGGAGCGCTTCAAACATTGTCGTCTTTAAACAACTACTCCCTGTCCGCTCTCGGTCTTCGACCTTGCTAGCCGCCTAATCCGGTTGCCCCCATGCACGGCAAAATACCATTGTTATTCTACGATACCCTGGAAGCCATGAAAAGCCTTGTCTTGATTCTTATTTACGGCCAGCGAGGCAACCCCTGTTAAATACAGCACTTGCCAACTTATTAACGAGGCGGCCAAGACGGTGCAACAAACCTTCTCGGCTTGCCAAAAGTCCGGCCGGCGGCCGTAAGGTCCTCATTGAAAAACCTGAAGAGATGCCCTAGGATGCAACACAAGGACAAAGTGGAAAACTCGAAACCTCAAAAAACTTCTTCGCCGCTCAAAAAACACCTTTCCAAAGAGAATGCCATTGCGGCTCTGGCGGTTGCGGGCATCGCGCTGCATCTGGCGCTGCGTTTCCTTCTGAAGTCCCCGCAAGGGGAATGCGACATCCCGCTCTTTGCCGCCCTGCTGCTCGGCGGCGGACCTCTCGTCTACGAACTTGCGGTGAAAGCGGCTCGCAGAGAATTCGGCTCCGACCTGCTGGCGGGGCTTTCGATCGTGGTGTCGGTCATCTTGGGAGAATACCTTGCCGGCACGCTGGTGGTCCTGATGCTATCCGGCGGCAACGTTCTCGAAGCCTACGCAATCCGCAGCGCTTCATCGGTGCTGGATGCGCTGGCCAAACGCGTGCCCAGCATCGCGCACCGCAAGCAGGACGGAGCGATGTCGGACGTCAAGCTCGATGCGATCTCGATCGGGGACACCCTGCTGATTTATCCGCATGAAATCTGCCCCGTGGATGGCGTGGTCATTGAAGGCCACGGCATCATGGATGAGTCCTACCTGACCGGCGAGCCGTTTGAAATCTCCAAGACGCCCGGCGCGCAAGTCTTATCGGGCGCCATCAACGGCGAGGCGGCTCTCACCATCCGGGCCGAAAAACTGGCGGTGGAGTCGCGTTATGCCCGCATCATGGGCGTGATGCAAACCGCCCAGGAGAACCGCCCGCGCCTCCGCCGCCTGGGAGATCAACTGGGAGCTTATTACACGCCGATCGCCGTGGCCGTGGCGCTCCTGGCCTGGTTCGCGAGCGGCGAAGCCGTCCGCTTCCTGGCCGTGCTGGTTATCGCCACGCCCTGCCCCCTGCTGATCGCCATTCCCGTCAGCATCATCGGCGCCATCTCGCTTTCCGCCCGCCGCGGCATCGTGGTCAAAAATCCTGCGGTCCTCGAGCAACTGGATACTTGCCGCACCATCATCTTTGACAAGACCGGCACGCTCACCTACGGCCTTCCGGAATTAACGCAGCAGATGCTTGCGCCCGCCTTCGACAAAACGGAAGTCCTGAAGCTGGTAGCCAGCCTGGAGCAATATTCGAAGCACCCGCTCGCCCGGGCCATTCTCAATGCCGCGCGCGAGCATAACCTGCCGCTTCAAGACGCCGCCGAGATCAGTGAAGCTCCGGGCCGGGGCCTTCTCGGAATCGTCCTCGGCAAGTCGATCTGCATTACCAACCGCGCCACGCTGCGCAAGGAATTCGGCACGCCGGAAGCCCTGCTACCCCCGGTCCCAGCAGGACTTATGTGCGAGATTGCGATTGACGGCGCCTACGCCGCCACCTACGTCTTCCATGACGCGCCACGCCGGGAAAGCAAATCGTTTGTGGAACACCTGGGCCGCAAGCACGCCTTTGACCGCCTGATGCTGGTCTCCGGCGACCGGGAAAGCGAAGTAAAGTATCTGGCCGATCTCGTGGGGGTAAAGGAGGTCTACGCTTCTCAAAGCCCTGAACAAAAAGTCGCGCTGGTGCGCGAAGCCACCGGGAAGGCAAAAACCCTTTTCCTCGGCGACGGCATCAATGACGCTCCGGCTCTCCTGACGGCGACGATCGGGGTCGCTTTCGGGCACAACAGCGACATCACCTCGGAATCGGCGGGGGCCGTGATTATGGACACTTCTCTTGAAAAGGTGGACGAGTTCTTCCACATCGCCAAGCGCATGCGCTCCATTGCCTTGCAGAGCGCGGTCGGCGGTATGGCCCTGAGCATCGTGGGGATGTTCTTTGCCGCCACCGGCCACCTGCCTCCCGTCGCCGGCGCCATCACCCAGGAAGTCATCGACCTTTTCGCCATCCTCAATGCCATTCGCGCGGCGCTTCCTCCCAAAAGCCTCATCGACTTCTGACGTAGGGGCACACGCGGGTGTGCCCTCGCCACATGGCTCGGACCGGCGGGCATGCCATGGCATGCCCCTACGATACCGCTTTCTTGCGGAGCTTGCGAATGAGAAGCTTGCCAAAACGCCATACGGACTTTATGTCTGGAAGGGTAAGTACGACATCGGCTGCAAAAAGCGAGGCGAGTATCTCCACAAGCGCGAGGTTGACCGCGCATTATTTGCGAATGTTCATCGCAAAGCATGTACCGAAGTCGAAGTGTTGCGCCGAAAAGTAGCCGAAGGTCGGCACTGCACGATTTGCCATAAAAAGCTTCCATATCGATGCGAAGCGTGCGAAAAAGCCGCGAAGGAAAGCAAAGCCTACAGCCGAGAGATGGCTCGCAAGTTCAGAGAAGAGATGGCGGCCTAAGTTTCTATACCCTTCTTCTCCGACCAGGCCCAAAGAGCCGTGTCCAGCGTCCTGAGGGATACTCCTGCTTCAGCGGCGAGGCGACAGCAGGCGGGGAGGTAGTCGTGAAGATACATATTCAGGTTGTAGTAGTCCGCATTCGGTTCGCCGAGTGCTTCCATAGCACGATAGTCAGCGATGGTATAGGTCTCTTGGTACATTGCTGTAAGAATTGCGGATGCCATCGGCAGGGCAACCCCAGACAAGCCCATCAGGACCGCGAGCGCACTTCGCGGCTCCTCAGCCCGGAGCGCGAGGGTGAGAGCGTCGCAGATCTCGCTGTCCGAATTATTGGCGATAAGCGCTTTCCGCCTTTTAGATTTCCAATCGACGATCTCTTCCAGATTCGAGCGGCTGTAATCGCCTTCTCGGATCTTTTCGCCAGCCTTGAACGCCCTCGTGTCGCCTTCGCGGTAGGCGTAGCGGTCCGCCCAGTATTGAACTTTTTCGACGGGAAACATGAGCCGGAAATTCAATGAACGCATGTCAATCGCCTCCCATCCAGATTGCACATTTTCCCAAGGGTGCTAGGGTTAAAGAACCCCCCACTTGTCGCCATGCCTGAACTGTCCCCCAAAACAAAACTGTACCACAAGCCTTGATCAACTTCAGTCCACGGACATTCGCACGGCCAGAGCCCGCACGGCAACCCGTTCTGTTGAAACCGCCACCAGCGCCGTCTGCTTGGAAACAGCGGGCGCCGCTCCTACCAGGGCGCCCTGCTCGTCCCGCACGAAGGTCAGTTTGGAATAATCCGGGTTCGCATCGACGCTGATCAGGTCTCCCAGGCCAATCTGTTTGGTCGCCAGCAGGTTGGAAAGCGGGAAAACCAGGTGGCGCTCAATGGCGCGCTTCAGGTGGCGCGCTCCAAAATTGGGATCGACGCCCTCGCGCAGCAGCAGCTCGCGGGCTGGAGTGGTGCATTTGAAGACGAACTGCTTGCCCGGCGCGGCGCTGATGATCCGCTCCTGAACCTTGGCGAGCTCGATATCCAGAATCTTTTCCAGATGCTCTCGCCGCAGAGACCGGAAGACGATCACCTTGTCGATGCGGTTCATGAACTCGGGCGAGAATTTCCTTCTCGCGGCTTCGGTCGCCACGCGATAGATTTTCTGATCGAGTTCTTCATCCTCGGCGCCCGATCCTGAGGAGAATCCCATGCCGCCTTTCATCAGTTTGGCAACCTCCTGCGAGCCGAGATTGGACGTCAGGAAAATGACGGTGCGGGAGAAGTCCACCTTCCGGTTGTCGCCGAGCGTCAGCGTGGCTTTGTCCAGGATTCCCAGCAGCAGGTGCCAGAGCGCGTCCGAGGCTTTTTCGATTTCGTCGAAGAGCACGAAGGAGAGCTTCATGGTCTCCGTATGATGCTCTTCCAAAGCCTCCTGGGTAATCAGCGGCTGCGTTTCGCGGTGGCCCAGGTATCCGGGCGGCGATCCGATCAGCTTGGCGATTTCATGGCTGTGCTGGAACTCCGCGCAGTCAATCTTGAGCACCGCATGCGCGTCGCCGAACAACACCTCTCCGGCCGCTTCCACCAGGCGTGTCTTTCCGGAGCCCGTCGGCCCCAGGAACAGCAGGTTGGCCAGCGGGCGTCCCGGAACGGCGAGACCCGCCCTGTAAACCTGATAAATCCGCGCCAGCCGCCGAATGGCTCTGCCCTGCCCCACCACACGCTTCCCCAGCGCCCGCTCAAACTCTCTGACCTCGGGACTGTGGACCGTGGGGTCCAGCACCGTTTGGAATGCGCTCATGCTGTCTCCTCCCTAACTTATGCGGAATAAGCCTGCGCTTTTCCTCGCCGCAATTGATGGAGCTTCACGTCGAGAGTCGAGCGCAACAGCTTTAAGCTGGAAGCCAATTGCCTCACCAACTCACGATCCTGTGTCATCGCGAGAACGGGCAGGTGCAAGTCGCCAATATCCAAGTGGAGGTTGCGGATGCGGCTGAGCAGCTCGTGCAAATATCGCGAATCGTTTTCGAAAGGCCGAATCAACTCCCGGGAAGCCTTTTCGCGCAGCCCCTTCCAATCCACTTCCACAAAGGGATGCCGCGTGCTGACTCCCCGAATCACATCATCACTAATCCGAGGACGCCGGCCGAGCCGCGCCAAGTGCAGCTGGCGCACTCGGCCGTTTTTCCGGACGTTGTGCACCAAGTAGTAACATTCGCCGCGCTTCCGTATAAAGGCCATGCCGGGCCTCTCCTCGTAGTGGCAATACTACCACTACATATCCTGTTAGACGCAAGCAAATTATTCTAGTTACAGCTATAAAAATTATTTCTGGCGAATGCGGCAATCCCCGCTCCCAGCGCGCGTTTCGCTGAAGTGCGCGCGCACATCGCTTCCACCTGTCCCTAACCCGTCCTTTCGGACAGTTTGGCCAGGTTACCAGGGAGGTACTATGCCTGAAAACTAAGGAACCAAAACTTCCGCTCGTGCGTAGTGTTTATTAAGAGAGAGGTCAATCAAAATGTTTTGCCACAACTGCGGTGCATCCATCATCCAGGGACAGAAATTTTGCAGCAAGTGCGGAGCCGAGCTTGCTGCGACGGCGAATCCGCCCGCGCAAGCAACGTCGGCCGCGCCCGCTGCCGCGCCTTTTCCGCCCGTTCAGAAGAGGATCGAAAAGCACGCCAGGATCCTTGCCATCCTCTGGCTGGCGGCTTCAGGGCTTCGCCTGTTACCGGCCTTGGGGCTCTTTTTACTGGGAGGCGGCTTCGTGATGCATTTTGTTCCGTTCCCGATGCGCGCTTTTATTCTGCCCATCGCGGGCGTTCTGGGAGCGTTCCTGCTGGCAAGCGCACTGGCGGGACTTATTGCCGGGTGGGGCCTGCTGCATTACCGTCCGTGGGCGCGGGTGCTGGCTCTGGTTCTGGGCGCCGTCTCGCTGATTCATTTTCCGTTCGGCACAGCCTTGGGAATCTATACGCTCTGGGTGCTGCTGCCCACGGAATCTGAACGCGAATACCAGCGCCTCGCGCATACCACCATCTGACGTCGCGCCAACGGCCAAGTGAGGGATTCTTTCGGGGCGGCATCCCCGCCGCACCTTCAAACGAAAGGCCGCAGATTCACCCGCGCCTCGAATCTTCAGGTCCGCCCTGCCCGCTACACCTCCAGGCCGATCGAGCGCATCAGCTTAAGGGCGTTACTGGTCCGGACAATGCCCGGCGTCAACTTGTAATCAAAACGGAGCCGGCCGTCTTCGAGATGATCTTCAAAGTGGAAATTTGCCGCTCGCGGCCCGAACGGCTCAACCATCTGGGCAAGCGCCAGGTCGTGCGTGGTCACCAGGCCGACCGCGCCGCGCTCCACCAGGCTTCGCACCAAGCCTTCCGCGCCGGCCCGGCGGTCGTGCGAATTGGTGCCGCTCAGCAACTCGTCCAGCAGAAACAGCACCGGCAGCGGGCCGTTGGTCAGTTCGGTGATCAGCTTCAGGCGCGTGATCTCGGCATAAAAACGCGAGACGCCTCCCTGTAGCGAATCGAGAACGCAGATCGAGGCCGCCACGGCCAGCGGTGAAAGAAGCAGCCGCCGGGCGCGCACCGGAGCGCCCGCCTGGGCCAGCACCGCGTTGATTCCCACGGCGCGGACCAGCGTGCTTTTGCCGGCCATGTTGGGGCCGCTGATGATCATCAGCCGCAATTCGCCACCCATCGCCAGGTCGTTCCGCACGGCCTTGTCTTCCGCAATCAAGGGATGAGCAAATCCCTCCGCCTCAAACAAGCCTCGTTCAGGTGATGTGAACTCCGGAAAGACGTCCGCCGGATGCTCGTAAGCGTAGCCCGCCAGCGCCGAAAGAGCTTCCAGTTCTCCCACCGCGGCCAGCCAGCCCCGGATGGCCGGGCCAAACTTTCTGCGCCATGCCTCGATGGCAAAGGAGATCTGCAGGGTCCAGAAAACAAACAGGTCGAGAATCCCAACAAACATGTTTCGCCGCGATTCCAGGGATTCAACCAGGCGGCCCAGCCGCGCGATGGCGCGCGACGGCGGCACGCCTTCCACCTTCAGCGCCCGCTGCAGCTCCGCGAGTTTCGGCGCGGAAAACTCTTCCCGATCGAGCCTTCCCAGCACCACCGCGAGCACGGCAAGGCCTTGCGCGGTTTCTTCCGTGGAGGGCAGGGCCGGAGCAAGCGAAGCCGCGGACGGATTGGCATGAACGCCCGGGTCAGGAGCGATTTGCTGCACGCGCTCTCTGAATCGGGAATTGAACAGGAAGTTCACCACGCTCGATGCGAAGGTCAACTCCCACCAGCCCCAACCGATCCAGGCCGCCAACGTCACCAACCACGCGCCCGCCAGCACAAAGGCCGCCGCGCGGGCCACGCCCGGTTTCAAAATCGGCGCGGCTTCTGCCCAGGCGGCCAAAGCGTCCGGATGCACTCCGGAGCGAACGTCTTCTCCCAGGACGGCCAGGTCCTGGCGAAGGTCGACCCGGGTTCGCAGGTCGTTGATGGCGGCGTGGCGGCTGCGGATTTCTTCCACCGAAGCGGGCTCCAGCAGCCATCGCGCCAACGCTTCCTCGCCCGTTCGAGTGCGGGCCGTGCATAGCAGTTCGAACAACGATCCCTTGCCGAACAGGTCGAGGTCTCGCGCATAGGGATGCTCGGAATCGAGAAAATGCTCGCCGCTTTCGCCCGTTCCCATCCAGCGGTTGCCGAGCCGGGCCAAGCCGCGTTCGTAAAAGGCTGTCGCGCGTTCCGAATTCCGCAACCTTCGCAGCACGCGCGTGTGGGCGGTTTCAGTAATGGCAAATGCCGCAGCCGGCACAAGCACCCACAGAATGGATACCGAGCGGAACGCTAAGGCCCAGGCAATCACCATCAGCGCCGCCGCGGCCAGCGTCAGGTTCACCCGGCCAAGCCTCTTGTGGCGGCCGTCCAGACGCGACTGCGATGCCCGGAGCGCTTCAAGCCGCGCCGCGTACTCGGCCTTGGGATCTTCCCGCGGGGTTTGAGGGTCCATAAGTATGCTGCATACCTGCTGGGACTGGCTTTCGAATGCGGATTCTATAGCCTCCCGTATGGATTTTCAAGGTTAAGCAGCCGGCTGAGGGGTTTCGCGTCCCCACCGCGCGCCCCGGCAGGCGCCTCTCGACTGTGACCTAAGTCATACTCTCTTGAGCCTGCGTCCTCTATTCTTTTTTCTTGCGAGGACGCTATGGGAATCCGGATTCATCCCGGCAATGCGGCAACCGATTCATCCGTTTCAACCGAACCCGCCCGGAGGCAGGCTTCGAACCCCAAGCCCAAGAAGAAATTCCTGCGCCGCCGCGCGCGCGACCACTCCCAAAAGCTTCGCCTTGGCTTCCAGGCGGCCTTCCTGCTGTTGAACGTTTGGCTGGGCGGCCAGTTTTATCTCTGGGTCCGGCAGTTTGAAGTTCCTGGCTCCGCACTCGCCGTCTCGCGTCCCGCGGGCGTGGAAGGCTGGCTGCCTATCGGCGGGCTGATGAACCTCAAATACTGGCTTGGAACCGGCCTGGTCCCGGCGATTCATCCCGCGGCCATGTTTTTGCTGCTCGCCTTTCTCTCCATGGCGTTTCTGTTTCGCCGCGCCTTTTGCAGTTGGCTCTGCCCCGTGGGAACGATCTCGGAATATTTGTGGCGCCTGGGCCGCAGGATCGGCAACTTCCGCCTGCCATCGTGGCTCGACATTCCCCTGCGCGGACTCAAGTACCTGCTGCTGGGATTCTTTCTGTGGGCGGTTGCGGGCATGTCGCCGGAAGCGATTGCGAGCTTCATGCACACGCCTTACGGGCTGATCGCGGGCGTCAAGATGCTCAACCTTTTCCGGTTTCTCGGAATCGTTGGCTTCCTGGTCCTGGGCGTACTGGTGATTGCCTCGCTGTTCGTGCAGAACTTCTGGTGCCGCTATCTCTGCCCTTACGGCGCATTGCTGGGATTGGTCTCGCTCGCAAGCCCGCTGCGCATCCGGCGCAACGCGGACGCCTGCATCGATTGCTCGAAGTGCGCCAAGGCTTGCCCCGCGTGGCTGCCTGTGGACCGCCTCGGCTCCGTCCGCTCGGCGGAATGCACCGGCTGCCTTGAATGCGTGGCCGTTTGCCCGGCCCAGGGAGCGCTCACCCTGTCTTTGCCCGAACGCCTGCAATCAAAAAGCAAGCAAAACGGAATGCCCGCTTGGGCGATGGCTGCCGGAATCGCGCTGCTCTTTCTCGGCCTTGTGGGCTTCGCCAAAACCGCCGGCCATTGGAATTCCCACGTGCCGAACGCCGTCTATCAAAGGCTCATCCCGCACGCCAACGAAGCCACACACCCCATGCCGTAAAATCCCCGCCCGCCGCATCGTAGCGCAAACCTGTTCTCGAGGTCTGCGGCTTTCCTCCCCCGCCCCGCGACGAGGTAAATGGGCTGTAGAGGCGGTGTCCTCACCGCCCGCCTTTCGTAGCGGCGGCTTCCCCGGTCCCAGCCCTCTCCATCGAGGTCTGTAAGAGAACGACTCGCATGGGTGTCATTCCGAGCCCGTTCGCCCTTGTGTCATTCCGAGCGCAGCGAGGAATCTCGCCCTGAAATGCGGCAAGGGGCTCAGGGTAAACTCCGCGAGGAATCTCGCCGTGAAAGCTTGTTACTTACAAGAGTCCGGGCTGACTTCGGCTTCTCAAAATGGCACACAACCAGTATGGCTACACGGACTCCCGTGGGAAGCGGGTGGCCACGCCAAGCGGCCGGGTGAGGGGGCTGTGCCGAGGATCTTTATATCCGCGGCACGACCTACTGCAACTAAAGTGCCCTTGTCTTCGCCACTTCCCGGTGATATATATGGCGGGAAATCATAAGCTCGACAGAGAAAAATCGAGTTTTGGGTCGCGGGGTTGCTTTCGAGCCCCGCAGCTCCTCCGTACGACCGCAAAGAAAATAACTGCCTCACCAGTCGAGGCTACTCGCTTTTTATCACAGGGAGATAGATCATGCGAATCCGCTGTATTTATGCCGGACTACTGCAGTCAGTTCTCATCTTATCGGTAAGCGTGTTACCCGTTCCCGTTAACATGCTTGGAAAAGGGACAGCGCTTGCCAACGCATCGCCCAACCCGGTCTTGCGTCTCGAGGACGGGACTCCGGTAAAGCTCCGAATTACCAGGACAATCTCCTCGGCAAACGCGCAAGTCGGCGACCGTGTCGACTTTGAGGTTCTCGAAGACATCAGTGTAAACAGCATAGTTGTGATTCCCAAGGGAAGCATCGCGTGGGGGACAGTTACTCAGGCTCAGCGCAAGCGGAGGATGGGGCGCGGTGGAAAACTGAACGTCACCATCGATTCGGTCAGGCTCGCTGATGGCGAGAAGGCGGCCCTGCGCGCTGTGAAGGACACCAAGGGCGGTGGACACGTCGGGGCGATGACAGGTGCCATCGTTGCCACCAGTATCGTGTTCTTTCCTGCTGCTCCGCTTTTCCTGTTCATGCACGGTAAGGACATTACGATACCCAAGGGAACGGAGATCAGCGCGTACGTCAACGGGGACATGAACCTCAACCCCTCAAAATTTGGTCCCACGTCCACAACCGGAACGACCACAGCAGCGCTTCCCCAGACTTGCGCGGTTACGGTCACGTCGGTTCCCAACGGCTCTGACATTACAGTCGACGGAAATTACTCCGGCAGCACTCCGTCTACACTGAAGCTATCAGCAGGAAACCATGTGATCGAAGTGGCAAAGGCAGGGTTTAGCCCATGGAAGCGAACCATCTCGGTCAGCGCTGGCGGTGATGTCACGGTTGATGCAACACTCCAGAAATCACAGTGAAGGCTCGCATTGCACGCTGGCAGAGGGGTTGACACCCGCGGTCAATTGGTCTTTCACTCGCCACGGGTTTGTCTTGCTCCCAAAGATCCACCGACAGGAGCGCCTGTCTGGAACTGCCGGCGCGAACGACGAAGAAGCAGGCAGAGAAGTCGGACGAATGACCTTGCGCTTAAGCCACGCCAGCCGCCTTCTACCGCGTGGACTGAGCTGGTAGCCACGGCACCGGCTTGGTGCCGTGGGTTTTTGCTACGCACCCGGCGCAAGTCGGGTGGACTCAGGTTGTGCGGCATCGATGAGCCGCTGTACCTTTTCTAGAAAAGAAGCTAAGGCGGCCCTATTCCTTTCTAAGCCGTCGTTGAAAGATTTCATGTACTCTTCGCGGTTGACCGGTAGCTCCAATTCGTCACGCACGGCAAATATAGCGGGCGGGAGCAGCGTCGATAATCGCAGGCTTTGGTCCACACAAGATTTAACCAGTGCCATATGCTGTTTGGCCTGCTGGATCGCGAGCGCCTGCCGTTGCTGCGAATAATCTTCCTGTTGCTTACGCTGAAACGCAAGGTTTTCGTTGATGACTTTCCACAGCCGCGGATCAGACTTCCCCTCAAGACTTAACTGTCGCATTAGTTCAAGATATCGGTCAACCTCGCGGGAGGCTTTCTCTCGGTGTGTCTCGAGTGCCCCAATGTGACTCTTCCGGACGTTCAATGGAATGCGATCCAATGTCAACTGCAGATAAATCGAAGTGAACTCACTGGAAAAAGCTCCAACAGTTTGAACAGTTTTGTCGGTCGCGACGACCTGTATCTTTGCAATTCGGGCGAGATCCGACTGATACGCTGTTGAGATTTCCTGGTCTGAGGTGTCTAGGTCCACAAGGCGACCTATCAGGCTCAGGCCCCGTGAGATGGACTCAGCAGCTTCAAGGTAAACATCCCATCGCCGCGACATGTACCGTTCGCGATCTCGTTGGTCTGAGTCGTGCTTCAGTTGTGTGAGATAACGCTTACGTGATTCGCTATTGGACAACACCACGCCGATTAGCGTCAGGAACGATCCAGCAAGAGCCGCCCATACAGTGCCGGGGATTGCGCTGATAAGCCTGAAGAATGTATCCATGCGAATTCCTTGGTGTGTTTAGCTCCCATGTGCTGAACTAAGCCATTTCGCTTCATCGTGAATTATGCCTCAACATCCTGCCGGCTACACTAACATTCGGGAGATGGTAGCGCACAGTTGTTTTCGAACTGTGCGGGTTTTGAATGGCCTCGGGGAAAGCCGCAGCGTTGAAGAACAAGGCTGCACTAACTTGCGGCGGAAAAGCCCAAGACAAATAAAACGCTGTCGTGGCTACCATTGGCGGCGCTCATTTCCTCCTGCACAACCCGCGGTTGATTTAGAACGCGCATTTGCCGAAACTGCGGGGGATGGACAACCGGATTCCAGGGGCGTATATTCTTTGTAGATACCTATGAAAACGGGAAGCGAAACACAACTTAGGAAGTGGGGTCACAGCTTGGCGGTGAGGATTCCGAAGCCGGTGGCAGAGAGCGCCCGGCTTGAGGAAGGCGATTGTTTAACCGTGAGCTTGGGCCGTGACGGAGCCATTGTGATCAAACCCGCCCGGCGCAAACACAGCCTGGGCGAACTGGTTGCCAGGATCACTCCAAAAAACCGCCACGACGAGACCGAATGGGGCGGGCCGGTTGGGAAGGAATCTTGGTAGTTCGTGGTTACGTTCCCGATGCCGGCGACCTCGTCTGGCTGACGCTTGACCCGCAGGCGGGCCGCGAACAGGCAGGGCGTCGGCCTGCCCTAGTCCTCTCACCCCGGCCCTACAACGAAAAGAGCGGTCTGGCCCTGGTCTGCCCGGTCACCAGCCGCGTGAAGGGCTACCCATTCGAAGTTGCCTTGCCGGAAGGGTTGCCGGCCTCTGGTGCGATTCTGGCCGATCACCTGAAGAGCGTGGATTGGAAAGCGCGGCGCGCTGAAGCCGCCGGTCGCGCCCCGCAGGAAGTCTTGGACGAAGTCCTCAGCCGCCTGTCTCCGTTGCTCGGCTTTTGATTTACCCACAGCGCACAGAGGTCTTGCAACTGTGCGGGGTTTGGATGGCCTCGGGAAAGCCGCAAAGAAAGAACCGCGGATCTGAAGATCCGCGCTACCGCATACTACTACGCAAGCCGCCGGGCGAGGGGGACAGCCCGTCGGCTAGGCAAGCGGCGCTTGCCGCGAGGCGCCGCATAAGCGGCCGCAATTCCGGCGGTCATAGACCGCCGCTACAGAAGAACTTCCACTGCGGCCGAAAAAATCTCTTGACAATTCGACCCCGATATGCTACATTTGTAGCCTTGTGGGGACGGGTGGGCGTTTGGGCCTCACCCGCAGCTTGGCGGGGGCGCGAGAATGAGATCGAGCAGCCGAAACACTGGTTTTGCGGGCGAGGGTTTTAATTGTAAGCGCGGCGTCCCGAACAGCCGGTTTTCTCTGCAAAAATCACCAGCCGGCGCTCATCGAGCGCCACTACAGATATGCGGGCCGCGAGGCGATTTTAGGAGCTAAGTTGCTGGAAAGAAAACCCATTTTGGCTTTAGAGCCTGAAAAGAAGAAAAAAAAGAATTCTTTTTTTCAAAAACGAAGCTAGGAAGTTATTGAAAACAAAAGAGGGCTGTGGAAAAAACAGCCAAAACGAACCGAAAACGAAGCTAAAACGAAGCTGGCTAAGTTGTTGAAAATACATAATGGCCCTAAAAACGAAGCTAAGAACCAACCGGAAATCACCCGCCCGCTGCTCGCCGTCCAAGGCCCCGCAATAACCGCCTTGCCAGGCTATTTCCTGCCGTAAAAGAGCCTGGAGCCTGACATGTCAGCAAAAGCAGAGGCCTCGCGGAGTTCATCCTGATAAAGCCCTGGCGAGATTCCTCGTTTCACTCGGAATGACACTATGGACGAGGTGAAATGGCGCCTTTGGCGTTCTCACACCGAGTCGCCGGCCCGCCGCTACGCGCCAATGGTCCGCGGCCGCAAGCGTCCTTCCCTGGACAAAGCAACGTTGGGCGGAGTATTCTCATAAGCCTTCACGAAGTGGGCTCAAATATCCGGGTTTCCGGCCTAACAGGAGGTCTTTTATGGCAGCATCCGAGCAAAAACTTCATCTTGCCGAGCGCATGAGCCGCTTGGGAACCGAGAGCGCCTTTGAGGTGCTGGTGCGGGCGCGCGAGCTTGAAGCGCAGGGCAAAAACGTGATCCATCTTGAAATCGGCGAGCCGGACTTTGACACCGCTCCCAACATCGTGGACGCGGCCAAGCAGGCGCTTGATAAAGGCTGGACGCATTACGGCCCTTCCGCCGGCCTCCCGGAACTGCGCAAGGCGATCGCGGAGGATGTGGGCAAGCTGCGCGGGATCACGGTTGATCCGGCTGAAGTGGTTGTCACGCCGGGCGGCAAGCCGATCATGTTCTTCAGCATTATGGCGCTGCTCGAGCCGGGCGACGAGGCGCTTTACCCGAACCCGGGTTTTCCGATCTATGAATCGATGATCGATTTTATGGGGGCCAAAGCCGTGCCCTACCCGCTGGTGGAAGAGAGCGACTTTGACATCGACGTGGATGAAATCCTCAACAAGATCAACGAGCGCACCAAGCTGGTGATCCTGAATTCTCCGCAAAACCCCACCGGAGGCGTGATCAGCCGGGCCAAAATGGCGGCGCTGGCGGAGGCGCTGCGCACCAAAGACGTGATGATCCTCGCCGACGAAATCTACAGCCGCCTGATCTATGACGGCGAGCACGTCAGCATCACATCCTTCCCGGGCTTGAAGGACAAGATCATTCTGCTGGACGGCTTTTCAAAAACCTATGCCATGACAGGTTGGCGGCTGGGTTACGGCGTGATGCGCGAGGATCTGGCCAAGCACATCGCGCGCCTGATGACCAACTCCAATTCCTGCACGGCGAGCTTTACGCAAATCGCGGGGATCGAGGCGCTGCGCGGAGACCAGAGTCCCGTGGACAGGATGTGCGCGGAATTTCGCCGGCGACGCCAGGTGATTGTGGACGGCCTGAACCGCATTCCGGGCTTCAACTGCCGCCAGCCGCAAGGCGCGTTTTACGTTTTTCCCAACATTCGCGGAACCGGACGAAGCTCCAAAGATCTGGCCGAAGGGCTCCTCAATGAAGCCGGCGTGGCGTGCCTTTCCGGCACGGCATTCGGCAACTGGGGTGAAGGCTACCTGCGGTTCTCTTTTGCCAATTCCGTCGAGAACCTCCAGAAAGCCCTTGAGCGCGTTGAAAGCTGGATCAAGAAAGGTTGATCGCTGCGATGGCGACCCAAGCCGGCAAGCCGTTTCGCGTCTTTGCCACCTGTGACATCGGCGGCGAGGCCCTGGACCGCTTGCGCGAGCGCGGCTACCAGTTGGAGGTCTACGACCGGATTGAGCCGCCGCCCAAAAGCCTGATCCTTGAGAAAGTGCGATCCGGAATCGACGGCTTGATCACCACGCTGCGCGACGCGATTGACGCGGAGATCTTTGAGGCGGGAAAAGGAACGTTGAAAGTGGTGGCGCAGGATTCCGTCGGGTTCGACAACGTGAACCGCGACGACGCCAATCGTTACAAGATTCCCTTCACAAACACCGCGGAGGTTTTGACGGAAGCGACGGCGGAGTTTGCCCTGCTGATCCTTGGCGCAGCGGCCCGCAAGCTCTATCCGAGCGAGCGTCTGGTGCGGGAAATGCGCTGGGGCGCCTGGCACCCTTATCATCCTTTCCTGGGCGATGAAGTAACCGGCAAGACCATCGCAGTGATCGGCCTGGGACGCATCGGCCAGGCCTTCATCAAAAAGGCTCTGGGGTTCGACGTAAACTTTCTTTGCCACGACCCGCATCGCGTGCCGATGGATTTTGTGAAGAAGGCGCAGGAGGAGATTGACTTGCGGCGGCGCAACGGCTTCTGCCGGGAGCCTTGCACGATGAAGGTGGCGAGCCTGGAAGATGCTCTGGGCGGCGCGGACTTTGTCAGCCTGCATGTGCCGCTGGTGCGCGAAGGGAAATCATCCACTTTTCATATGATTAATCACCGGACGTTGCGGCTGATGAAGCCGACGGCCTACCTGGTGAACACTTCGCGCGGGCAGGTGGTGGACGAAGCGGCGCTGGCTCGCGCCATTAAAGAAGGTGTCATCGCGGGCGCGGCGCTGGATGTTTTTGAGCAGGAACCGCTCCCGGCGGACTCGCCCTTGCGCGATCCGGAGTTGGAAGAGCGCGTGCGCATCTTCCACCATTTCGCAAGCGCCGGCCGCATTACCCGCCTCTCCACCGATCCAGACCGGGGAATGGCGGGCCGCGCGGTCCAGGCAGTAATTGACGTTCTTGAGGGCGACGGCAACCTTGCCGATATTCCCTACGTTGTCAATAAGGAGGCGTTCCGCTAGCGGCGGGTTAGGCCGTTAGGACGACAGCACCGGATGCAGGTCCTTCGCCGTGCGGTGACGGTCAATCCAATAGGCCCAGGGGATGAAGAGCCAACTGAGAAAGCCCGCTGTCTCAATGGCGCCCACGCTCGGAGGTGGCGGACCCACAAGCCCCATCAAATAGAGAAAAACCAGGAGGCCCACAAACAACCTGAAAGAATACTCGCCAGTCTTATCCCGCGGCTGAGTGCATTGGCTGTAAAGAACCACCGCCACCACAAACATCGTGCCCTCAACAAGCAAGGTGCCGGAAACCGAATTCCACAGCCCCACACCCACCAGCGTATCGCTTCCGGGATAGAGCGGAAGATCGGGGCGGTGGCTGAGCGCGTCCAGCAGCCAGTGGCTCATCACACAGAACCCCACCCAAAAGGCGCCCCGGAGGTTCTTGCGGAATATGAGATACGCGCCGGCCAGCAACATGGCCCAGCCCAAAACAGCCAGCAGGCTATGCGAGAGAGGATACCGGGTAAAATCCAAAGGGCTAACGGCGGTCGAGCCGGGAACAATCTCAACCTTCTCCCAGCCGAGAGCCAGGAAAAGCGGCCAGATGATATCCGGCCACTGGGCAGCCAGCAGCAGAGTCCCGAGAGAGGTTTTAGGTGCAGCTTTTTTAGCGCCCAGCGCAACGGCGATATGGCCTATAAACATAGGTGAAGGATTAGTGTGTTGCTGGGAACAGTTGCGAGCGCCAAAACGCGAGACCGGCCACATAAGCCAGTGAAATGATCAGGCACGACCAAAACGCTTTGCCCCAGAACGGCCCTTCAACCTCCTTTCGCCAGGCTACAACGCTTGCAATACACAGGAAAATCGCAGCCAGCCGCGCGAACCCATCAAGCGGCGTCGACGCCGGGCCAACCTGCTTTCCACCAAGGTATGCAAAGAGAACCTGGAAATCGTTCACCAAACTTCCTGCCAGGATATCCACCAGAAACCAGAGAGGCGGAAAGACAGCTCCCAGCATATACGAGTATTGGTTTTCACCGGAGAAAACCATCACCCCGATGGCGATGAAAATCGACGACTTGACCAGCTCAAAGAAGAACCACTGGGACAGATTGAATGCCCCCGCCACGATGAACGTCGCCGTCAGGAACGCCGCCAGAAAAACCCATCGGTTAGACATCCTGCCGGCCCCTTCCCGGCAGCCGCATCACTTCTCGGGCTTGCTTTTCAGCGTTCACTCTTCAAAGGTTACGACTTTCAGTTGGCGGTTACAAGCAGCCGCCCTCCGCGCCTCGCAAGGGTTCAGCCTTTTCGGGGACGGACTTCAGCCGTTTTTTGCGCGCGTTTCACGGCTATAATAATCAGACTGCCAAGGAGGACTGATGAGCGGAATTCTCACACCCCAAACGGAAAAATATATTGATTCCATCCTTCCCGCGCGCGACGCCGTGCTTCGCCAGATGGAGCGTTATGCGGCAAAGCACCAGGTGCCGATTGTAGGCCCCGCCTGCGGGCGAGTGCTTCACCAACTGGCGCTGCTGGCTCGGGCCCGGCGCGTGTTTGAGATGGGCTCGGCCATCGGCTATTCAACGCTGTGGCTGGCACGCGCCGTGGGAGCGCGCGGCAAGGTGTTTTACACGGATGGCGATCCGGAGAATGCCGAACGCGCCCGATCTTATCTGCGGCGGGCGGGAGTGCTGAGCCGCGTGGAATTTCTGGTAGGCGACGCGCTTGAATCTCTCCGCTCCGTGCGCGGGCAGTTCGATCTGATTTTCAACGACGTCTCAAAAATCCAATACCCGGAGGTCTTGCGGCTGGCAGTGCCGCGATTGCGCACGGGAGGCTTGTTGGTCACTGACAACGTCCTGTGGTCCGGTCGCGTGGGGCAGCGCGCCTCTGCGGATGACAAGGCAACTCGCGCCATTCAGAAATTCAACCGGCTCATTTATCGCTCGCCGCAACTGATGACAACGATCGTGCCACTCCGCGACGGCCTGGCCGTCTGCCTGAAAAAATCAAAGTAGCATCGGCGGCGAAAAACATTCCCAGTTGCCGGCAAGCTAAGCCGCCGGCGCTTCAATTCATCAAGGCCCGGATGCGGTGAAGAATTCTCAGGACTTCCTTCGTCTGCGGGTCGTCGCTGGGAGCGAGCGAGAGATAGGCTTTCAGGTCCCGGACGGCGTCCGCATACCGCGCCATGGCGAAGTAAACCATCCCGCGGTCGCGCAGGTCAGGCAACGTATCTTCATTGAGGGCAAAAGCGAGTTCGATCATGGTGAGCACTTTGGGATAGTTGGCCCGCCGAAAATACGATCCCTTCAAATTATTGAGCATGCGGGAGAGGATCTGCTTGTTGGTTGTAGCCAGCAAATATTCGGGCCGAAGTTCGGCCTCAGTCCCAAAGTGAGTCTTGAGCAACTGCTCGCAGTCTGCCCTCGCGAGAATGGCCCCGCGATGGTAAGGATCAATAAAGATTTCCCCGCTTTCCGCCAGGTACTTCACCAGGAAGTGGCCGGGGAATCCGACTCCCACCACCGGCAAGCGGCGGCGGCGGGCAACCTCCATGTAAACAACCGAGAGGGTGATCGGAATGCCCTTTTTGCGCTCCAGCACGTCATTCAAAAAGCTGTTGCGCGGATCATCGTAATCATCCTCATTGCCGGAAAGCTTCTCCTGCTCAAACATCAACTGGTTGAGCGCTTCGATATTCTCCAGAGGCGAGGCTCCGGGGCCTGCCGGGACCTGCTCCGACAGGCGGTCAAGCAAGAGAAGCCAAGTCTCCGGAGCAAGCTCCGGGTACTCGGTCGAGGCAATCACCAGCGCCGCCTCCGCAAGCTTGATCTTTTCGTCTTCAGGTTCCGTCAGTTCTTGAAACCGGCGGATAAGATCGGCTTGATTCATGGAAATAGTAGCGCCGGGCCAGGAAATCCCAGCTTACTGCTTCTGGCCGCTCTCCGCCTGCAAGAATCTTTCCGCGTCAATCGCGGCCATACACCCGGACCCCGCCGCAGTTATGGCTTGCCGGTAGACGTGATCCTGGCAATCGCCCGCAGCGAAGACACCCTCAACGCTTGTATGGGACCCTTCATGCGTGGTCAGGTATCCAACGCTGTTCATTTCAAGTTGTCCTTTGAAGATCTCCGTGTTCGGGGAATGGCCGATGGCGATGAAAACCCCGTCGCAATCCCGGACGGATTCCTCTCCGGTCTTGACGTTCTTCAGCCGCACGCCCGTGACTTCCTTCTTTTCAGGGTCGAGCACATCCGCGACGGTGGTGTTCCAGATAAAGTTGATGGTTTTGTTTTGCAGCATGCGGTCTTGCATGATCTTCGACGCGCGCAACTGGTCGCGCCGGTGGACCACGTTGACGCTCTTTGCATACCGCGTGAGAAAGAGGGAATCTTCCGCCGCCGTATCACCGCCGCCGACCACGATCACGTCCTTGCCCCGGAAGAAATAGCCATCGCAAGTGGCGCAAGTGGAAACGCCATGGCCCAGAAGTTTGCGTTCCGATTCCAGGCCCAGCAGCTTGGCCGAGGCGCCGGACGCGATGATCAGCGTTTGCGTTTCAATCTGTTCCTTGTCGACGTCAAGCACGAACGGACGGCGGGAAAGATCGGCGCGCGTGACGTCTCCCTCCTGGAATTCCGCGCCAAAGGCCTCCGCCTGTTTCTGCATCAGCTCAATCAGTTCCGGCCCTTGGACGCCCTTGGGGAAGCCGGGATAGTTTTCAACGAGGGTTGTCAAAGTAAGCTGGCCGCCGGCCTCGTGCCCGCGGATCACCAGCGGGCTCAGGTTGGCACGGGCGGCATAGATCGCGGCTGTCAGTCCTGCGCAGCCCGAGCCGATAATTACCACGTTTCGCATGGATTCAGTTCTCCGAAGTTTGAATTTAGAGCAAGCAGAAAGTATACCTTATTCCGGGCGGCCTTCCCGAACCGTCCGTCTGCGGGCGGCCGGCCAATTCCCCCGCTTGCACAAGCCGCCCGTATCCTTCAAACTTGCTAATGACTAGGATTTGATGCTACAAATCCGATTCAGTTTTACATTTTGTCTGCGGTTCAGACTTCCGAGTTCGTGTAACGCTATGATGGATGCCGTCCTTATCGAGCAAGTCACGAAGCAGTTCGATTCATTTGACGCCGTCAGCAGCCTGAGCCTGGGCATCAAACAGGGAACGGTGTTCGGGCTGCTCGGACCAAACGGCGCCGGCAAAACCACAACCCTGCGCATGATCGTGCGTATCCTGGTGCCGGATAAAGGAGCCATCCAGGTTTTGGGCCAGCCGCTCGGTGACCGCACTCAGGACCTCATCGGCTATCTGCCCGAAGAACGCGGCCTTTACCGGCAAATGCGAATTCGTGAGATTCTGGTGTTTCTGGCAGCGCTGAAGGGTCTTGACGAAGCGGAAGCCGGTCGCCGCGCCGGCGCATGGCTTGAGCGGCTTGGCCTTGCGGACCGCGCGGAAGATGAGATTAACGAGTTGTCGCGGGGCATGCAGCAGAAGGTCCAGTTCCTTGCGGCGATTCTTCACCGCCCGCAGCTTTTGATCCTCGACGAACCCTTCACGGGTCTCGATCCGGTCAACGCCGCGCTGGTCAAGAATGTCATGCTGGAACTTCGCGACCAGGGAACAACCATCATCCTCTCCACGCACTTGATGGAACAGGTCGAGCAGATGTGCGATTCGATTTGCCTGCTCCATAAAGGGCACAAGATTCTGGACGGAAATCTCAAGGCGATCAAGAAGTCCTACGGGAATAACACCGTCCGCATCGAATTCAGCGGCGACCGAGCCTTCCTGAATCTCCCCGGAATTATTGAGGCGGCAAAGTTTTACGGAGAAGTCGCCGAGATCAAACTGCTCTCAGGCGCCGATCCTCAGCAGATCCTGAAGGCAGCCGTCGAACAGAAAGTGCAAGTCCGGAAATTCGAATTGATGGAACCTCCCTTGAACGATATTTTTATCGACAAGGTATCGGCAGGCGATGCATAAAATCTGGCTGGTTTTCAAGCGCGAATACATAACCCGGGTCAGGACAAAAGCCTTCATCTTTGGGACCATCGCTTTGCCTCTTCTCGCGCTGGTGATTCTGACGGTTTCCGTTTTCCTTTCCGGAACGAGTTCCGCCTATACGGTTCGACTCGCCATTTTGGATGAGGCAGGCGGCTTGGCCGGCACCGTGAAAAAAACTTTGCTGGCGAACGCCGCGAACAAGGACCAGCCGGACGTCCAGGTTATCGAAACCCTCGAACAGCCTTCGCCGGAGCAGAAAGCTCATCTGCTTTCGCAAATTGAAAGCGGCGATATCGAGGCCTTTCTGGTGCTTCCCAAGGGATTGATCGCCGGCAAGGTCCCGGCTGAGCTTCACGCCAGAAATTTCCGCGCCATGACGCTGCTGGGACCTGTCCAGCGCGCCGTCAGCGTCGCCCTGATCACCCGCCGACTGACACAGGAAGGGAAACAGGCGGGCGATATGAAGAACGTGTTTGAGCTCGCGCACGTCCAGCTCGTCAATGTGATGTCGGGAAAAGAAGAAAATGACAGCGGTGACGACACGTTTATCGTGGCCATTGCCGCCGGCATGCTTCTGTATATGACGCTGATCATCTATGGGATGTCGACGATGCGCTCGGTGATGGAGGAAAAGTCCACGCGCATTGTCGAGATTCTGGTTTCATCCATCAAACCGTTTGACCTGTTAACCGGAAAGATTGCGAGCGTGGGAGCCGTGGCTCTCACCCAATATCTCATCTGGGGAATCACGCTGGGTGCCATCATGTCGTTCGGCAGCCGTTTCGCCCGGCTTCTGCGGCCCGGGGCGGCGGCTCCGGCCTTTCACATACCTCCTGTTTTGTTGATTTATCTCGTGGTCTTTTTTCTGGCGGGTTATTTTCTCTACGCTTCCCTCTACGCCGCGGCGGGAGCCATTGTTTCAACCGATGAAGAAGCTCGCCAGGCTCAGATGCCCTTGACGCTGCTCATCATGGGGAGCTTTCTGTTATTCAACATTGTTCTGAACGATCCCAACTCGACGCTGTCCGTGGTGCTTTCCGTCACTCCTTTTCTTTCTCCCATCCTGATGACGCTCCGCGTTGCCATCGTGCCTCCGCCCTTCTGGCAGATCGCGCTGGCGATCGGCCTTTCGATTGCGGCCACCTTCGTCGTCATCCGGATTTCCGCCCGAATCTATCGAGTGGGAATTCTGATGCACGGCAAGCGGCCCTCCCTCAAAGAACTGCGCCGCTGGCTGCGCTACACCTGATTCTGCGGCCGGCGCGAACGCTTGCCGCGGGGCGGCGGCGATTGCACGGGCAGCGTACCACCGCCGAAGGACGGAGGATCTGTTGCAACAGCGGCGGCGACTTTACACCGCCACGACGTTCTTAATGTTCGCGGGGTCAACAGCAACGGCGCTCAAAAGAGCGCAATAAACGCATAGGCGAAAGCGCCCAGACTGAAAGCCCAGTGTTTCAGCAAGAAATGCGGCCGGCAGAGTTCTTCCGTCTGCTGAACAAATTGGCGAGCGGGAACCTCGCAGGCTATGAAAACAACATTCCCGGAAGAATCGAAACGGACGCTCTTAACTTTTGGGGACATTCCAGTAAGAGGTTCTTCCACGGCTCGCAGGTCGAGAACCAGCTTGTTGCAGCCTTTCGCAGCGACCTGCTCCAGCCTTTGGCGAGTACCGGGCGCTGCGTCGCGTCTGGATTCAACGCCTGCCAGAAGGGTGTACAGGGCGTTCTGAATTACGGGCGCCTCTTCGGAAATAAGGAACTGTCTTGCAGCCTGCTTGATCATCAGCGGTTCATCCTCAATACAGTTTCACCGCACGAATAAGCTTTTTATATACCCCCAAACCATTAAAAAGCAAGGAAATTATACTGAAGTACTAGAACTTTAGTTTCATGGCCAAAACGGCACTCCCCGGGCACCTGCCAGAGGGTCAAATTTCAGTCCGTAATGAATGGGACGGCGCACCGTTTCCGAACGGCCAGAGGGAAGAGGACGGGGCCAGCGTATCTGCAGGCGCCCTTCGCCGCTCTTAGAACGGCGCCCGGAAGGTTATGCCTTGGAGCGTTCCGTGGGGCAGCAGACGCCGCGAGGAATCGGCGAGCCGTGCGGACAGGTTTGGGGATGCCGAAGAAAAATACAGAGCTTTTCGGTGACTTCCGGAGTCAGGCTGTGCTCGATCTTGCAGGCGTTATCATCGAGCAAGTCTTTATGGATTCCGAGCATCTCATAGAACAGGCGTTCGGAAAGCCGGTGGCGGCGAATCACTTCCTGGGCGCGCCGGTCTCCCTGGCGGGTCAGTGAAAGGCTGTGGTCATCCAGCTTGATCAGCTCTTCCTGCGCCATCAGCAGGAAGGTGGCGCGGTTTTGCGCAAACTCCGGCAGGGCGGAACTGGGAAACGTCGCCTTGCCGGTGTCTTCCTGAAAGTGCCACACCGCTTTCAGCAGGTTCTCGATCAGTTCCGTCTCGTAAACCGGGAAAACGGAAACCTCCGTCAGCCGGCCGTGATGGAGTTCGATGCGGCGCTCGGCCATGCGGCCGATCTCCGGGTCGTGCGTCACCATGACGATGGTGTGGCCTTCGCGGTGAAGTTCCGTGAAGAGGCCCATGATCAAAGCCTCATTGACTTCATCCAGATTTCCCGTGGGCTCGTCGGCCAGGATCAGGTTCGGCTGGTTGATCAGCGCCCGCGCCACGCAAACCCGCTGCTGCTCTCCGCCCGAAAGCTGCGAAGGCAGGTGCTCGGTCCGGGCGCCCAATCCCACCCGCACCAGAGCCTCGCGCGCCTCAGACTCATCCGCCAGGCTGTGAAAGTACTGGGCCAGCATCACGTTTTCAAGCGCCGTGAGGTAGGGCACCAGGTGGAACTGCTGAAAAACGAATCCAATCTTCTCGGCCCGAAAGCGCGCCAAGTCCATTGCCGACAGATCGCTCAACTCCTGGCCCTCCACCTGCATGGAGCCGTTCGTCGCCACGTCCAGTCCGCCCAGGATATTCATCAGGGTGCTTTTCCCTGATCCGGACGGCCCCATAACGGCAATCCATTCGCCCTTGTCAACGCCGAAAGAGACGTCTTTGAGCGCGGCAACGGAGTTCCCGTATTCTCTGCACAATTTCTCGGCTGCAATAAAAGACAAGGGTCTACTCTCCTTTAAGCGCGGTGGCAGGCTGAATCCTCCGCATCATCCCCACAGGGAAAAAGGTGGCCAACACCGCCACGAGCGCGGTGCCCAGGCAGACCATGGGCAGCGTCCACCAGACCAGATCGAGACTCACTCCAAACAGGCGTTCGGCGACGGCGGAAGCAAGAATCCCGCCCACCGCAAACCCCGCAAGCCCGCCCACCAATCCCAGCGTCGCGCCTTCCGCCAGGAACAACCGCGTGACGTCACGATTGCTCGCTCCCAACGCCTTCATCACCGCAATGTCCTTCCTCCGCTCCAGCACAATCGCCGTCATCGTGGCCATCACGCACAGGGCGATGATGAGCAAGATGAGAACCATCAGCGAGATCAAAAGCCAGCGGATGGTTCCAAGCACCTTTCCCTGAGAATACACGATCTGCCGGATCGGCCGGACTTCCAAACCGGGAAACTCGGCGGCGAGCGCGCGAACCGCGCTTTCAATCCCCGCCGTCTCGCCCGGAACGTTCATTTCAATCAGGCTGATTTTCCCTTCGGCACCGGCCAGACGCTGCAAATTCTGGAGCGGGACAAAAACCTGGTCGTCTTCGGAAGTTCCGGTGGCCGCAACACGTTCCACCCGGAAACTCTCAGGCTTGGGCTGATCCGGCAGAGCCTCTCCCTGCCGCGCAACTGAAATCGCCAGGGTGTCTCCCGATTTAAGATGCAACCGTTCGGCAAGATGCGCACCCACCGCGCAGGCCCCTGAATCAGGGCTCGCTTCCGGCCCTCCATCCTCGATGCGCCAGCCTGGCGCCAGTTTCCGGAAATCCGCAAAATCAGTCCCCACGGCTACGACGTTTTCAAAGGAAGGCAATCGCGGGTTCTCGGGCACGCGGGAAACGCGCGTGACCACGTACAACACCGGAGCGGCAACCAGGCCTTTGACCGTTGCTCGCAGGGACGCTACCCGGTCAAATGCCGCTGCGTCGATCAGCCCCGCAAGCAAGGTTGGGCCGGCCGATGCCGCGGCGTGGCTGCTGAGAATTACGTTGGCCCCGTAAGAGCGGAATTCCCCCGTCATTTTTCGATGCACGTCGCCGTAGAGGTTCAGCAACATGGAGGCGACGGCGGCTCCGACCAAAAGCGATACCACCGCCAGCGCCGCTTGCGGCCGCCTGACCACGAGTGATCGCAACCACAGCCGCCAGAAAAGCGACCGGCGGTTCAAGACAGGTTCTTTGGCGCGGTTATTCATTCCGTAACACCGCGGCAGGCGAAATTTTAAGACCCTTGCCAATGGGAATCAAGCTGCCCACCAGCGCAATCAACAAAGCCAAGGTCAAAACGGCCGGCAAGATCACCCAATGAACGCCGGTTGGAACGCCAAAAACCGCAAAAGAAAGCCTGCGGGCAAGATACGTTCCGAAGCCGTAACCCACCACTCCGCCCACCAGCCCCACCGTGAAGGCTTCCAGCAGGAAAATCGACGCCACTCGGGCGTTGGTGGCCCCCAAGGACTTGAAAAGACCGATCTCCTTTCGCCGCTCCAGCACCACCGCGAACATCATGGACGCCATGGCCAGTCCCGCCGTCACCAGCGCCGCAACCGCCAGCAGCGTCATCAGCAAACCGACGCTTTTGACAATCTTCCCCTCGGTGGCCGCCACTCGATAGACGGGCTTGGCCTCCGAGCCCGGAATGGCCTGCTGGATCTGGTAGGCGATCGAGCTGACGTAGGGGCTGCAATACCAGCGGTCGTATGCTTCCGCGTTCATCCTGGTAACGTCGGCTTGGCCGAAGGCGTCCTCCGGCTTGGTCAAGGCGCTCACTTCCACGCGCCGGATTTTGCCTTCGAGGCCCGTGAATTTTTGAACCTGATCGAGCGGCGCCAGGACCTCATTGTCTTCATCTCCCCCGGTCTCAAGAATTCCTTGGACCTTGAGAACCAAGGTTGACGCCGGGTTGCCGGCGCTTGAAAAGGCCAAGCTCTCGCCCGGCTTGGCGCCCAGCGCCTTGGCAAGATCTTTGCCCACCAGGCATTCGGCAGAGTCTTCCCCAGGCCATTCGCCTTGCACTTTCCAGGCCGGATGGAGCTTCTCGAGTCCCGTCTCGAACGTCTCGGAAGGTTCCACCTGCAAGGCGTGGTCAAACCAACTTCCAATCACGATCACGCGGCGCCCCTGCACCCGAGCCGGAGCGTAGAGAAACGGCGCGAAGGCCATAATGTTATTTCGCCAAAAAACCTTCTTCAGCTTAACCAGGCTTGTTTCAGGAAGGAATGCTCCGGAGTTTGCGGGCCGGTAATCAACTCCTCCGACCGCAATCGAAAGGCTGTCGGCCGCGGGAGTCACGGAAATGTTGGCGCCAAAGGATCGCAACTCACGGGCGACTTTGTCCCCAACGTCAAGCGACAAGGTGGCCACGGCCGTGGTGGCGCAAATCCCCAGAGCCACCGCAGCGACACCCAGAAGCTTGCGACGACGGCGGCGCGTAATTGAGCGGCCGACAATTCTGCTCAGCATAGTCTCAGCGGAAAACCTTCGCCGCTCCCTCAAGCGCGGCCTTCGAAATGATCAGCGTATTATTCCGGACCAGATAGTCGAGATGGATGGGATTGCATCCGCCGGCCGAACCGATGGTCGGAATGTAAATCGCGGAAGCGCAGTTTCGGCAAATCACGTTCTGTCCCTGCTGATAATAACCCTGGGTGCCGCAGATTTCGCAGGCATCAAGCCCCACCCGGACAATGTCCGAGGCATCGAGAATGGCAATAAATCGAACTTCCGCTCCGCCTGCTGAAACCTGGAAAGGATGCAGCTTATGGTCTTTCAATTGAGCCACCGGCACCCGCACCATTCCGTCACTCGTCTGCAACTGCACGGGCGGCGCCACGGCCTGCGCCACCCGGGAATAGACAAAGTCCGCGCTGATCAGCACGATGATCACCATGCCCACGGCGCTCGCGGCTATTTTCCAAAAACGGTCGCGCTTTCGGGTAGCCAGAACCTTGCGGCGCTCGGGGGCCGGCAAACGCCCCAGGTCCCGAGCCGCTGCCGAGCCAGACTGGATCTTCTGGGCCAGAACCAGAAACAGGCAAAGGGCGATGATAGCGACAAAAAAGAAGGCTTCGCTGTTGACGATGGGGCCGATGATGGCCATCTCTCGCGCGCTGGAAGGCAAAATCTCGGCTTCGGAAAGCTCGTGCAAGCCCGAGACCGCCAATTGCACGGCAACCACCAAAAGCACCAGGCTGGTGACGCTGAAGAACCTTCGCAGGTTGACTCTCACACTGCCCTTAAAGAAAGCCACGCCCAGTCCAATGGCCAGAACCAACCCCAGCACCGCACCCATAAAGTTCATCAGTTCCGTCGTGCGCAAGGACACGGCGCTAAGAAAGATGGCGGTCTCGGCTCCTTCGCGGGCGACCATCAGCAACACAAACGCGAAAATGCCCCACCCGCCCGCGCGGCTGGGCTTGATGGAAAGCTTGGAAATCCGGTTTTCAATTTCCTGTTTAAGTCCTTTTGAAGCCCGCATCATCCAGACCACCACGGAGGCCACAAAGACCGCGCCCACCAGCATCATCCAGCCTTCATAGGCGTCTTCGCTGATGGCCCACCTTTGCAGAAAATAGGCCACGGCCGCGCTGACGACAACCGCCGAGCCCACTCCCCACCAAACAAAGCGCGTCCACTCTTCCCGGCCGGCCTTCTTCAGGTAGCCGAGAACGATTCCTACAATCAGGGCGGCTTCCACGCCTTCCCGAAGTGTGATGACTAAGGAGTCAAACATAATGGTTCCAAGCGAAAGGCCTTCAAGCCGCTTCCGCCTATTTCACCCAAATAATCTATGCTACTCTGAGGGCTCAAAGTTAGTCAATCGACGGCAGCGGGGCAGTTTGCCGCAGCGCCGACCTTGAGACCGGCATGGGGGCCGTACCGGGCCAACGCCCGGCGCTACAAAACCAAATCGTCCGGCCGGATCTATCCACACAGCCAGCCTCTTGATGGGTTGGAGAATTTGTGCGAAGATAGGTGATTAAGGAAAAGATGAGCGTAGACGTGACATCCCTTCTCAGTGGCGAGGCTGCCACCCCAAACGGTGGACCAGAAGGATTCCAGGAGAAGAAGTGTACTCCGAACTCAAGACTCTGATTGAGATCCAGAAAATCGACCGAAAAGTCGCCGGCCTTACCTCGCAAATCGTTGCCTTCCCCAAAGAAATTGAGACCCTTGAAAAACAACTGAGTGATTTTATCCTCGCACACGAAGAGCGCCAGCAGCGTCTCGGCGCCAGCCAGAAGGAGCGCCGGGAGTTGGAAGGCGAGATTCAGGGTATCCGCCAAAAAATCTCCAAGCACAAAGACCAGCTCTTCCAGGTGAAGACCAACGAGCAGTACCGCGCCATGCTGAAGGAAATCGAAGGCGAAGAGACCAATATCGGCGCCGTTGAAGACCAGATTCTGGAGAAGATGATTGAGGCGGAAGAGCTTCAGAAACATCTCAAGGAGGCCGAGGCAAGGCTGGAAAGCGAGAAAGCGCGCGTGGCCACGGAGAAGAGCCGTTTGGAATCTCTCGCCAAGGCCAGCCATGAAGAGCGGGAAAAATCGCTCCGGGAGCGCCAGGGTCTCGCGGAAAATCTTGACGAACACGTCCGCAACCATTACGAGCTGGTGCGCAAAGGGCGCGACGGGCTGGCGCTGGCGGAGGTGCGCAACGGCATGTGCACGGCCTGCAACGTAATCCTGCGCCCGCAACTCTACAACGAAGTTCGCAGCGGCGAGGCCCTCTACGAGTGCGACAATTGCGCCCGCATCCTCTACAGCGTCGAACCGCTTCCGAGCGAAGCCGAGGCGGGTGGGTAGCCGACCGCCGTCTAAGGTTAATCCTTGCACCGCCAAAATCCTTAATCCTTCCTATGTCTATGAAAATGCCCGTGACGCAAGAGGTGGTGGCCCATATCGACGGAGGGTCGCGCGGCAATCCGGGTCCCGCCGCCTATGGCGTGACGGTTTGCGACGCCCAAGGCGCGCACTTGGCCTCGTTCTCCAAATTCCTTGGCCGCGCCACCAACAATGTGGCCGAGTACCAGGGTCTTCTGGCCGCCCTCGATTACGCGCTGGAGCGCGGGCACGCCCGCCTGAAAGTCATTTCTGACTCGGAATTGCTTGCCCGCCAGATTACCGGGCGATATAAAGTGAAGAATCCGGACCTTAAGATTCTGCACGGGCGCGCCCGGAGTCTGATCGAACAGTTGGATTCGTTCTCTATCCAACACGTCTTGCGGGAGAAAAACCGCGAGGCGGACCGGCTGGTCAACGAGGCGCTTGACGCGGGCGAGGGCAAAAAGGCGTCGCCGGCCCCCCATCCCCCAGCGCCGCAATCTCTGCGGGCTTCGGCCACTTACCGTCAAGGCGTTTTGAAGCTCGACCAAACGCTTCCGCTTGATGAGGGCGAGGAAATTAGCGTGGAAATTCGCCGCAGAAAGTAGCCTTCCGCGGAGCAGCCACGTCCCTCCACGCTGAGGCGCGATGTGCCCCACAAGCTCCACCCTTTCTTACACATCGGAGCGACAAAAGCGGCCATGCCAGCTCCCATCCGGGATCAACGCGCCGCGATATGCTGCATTGACAAATGTTGAATTAAAGGTTACCGTAAACGGGAGTGATGGGGGGGCAAAGCTCTTTTTTTAGGGGAAACCATACTCAATCAGGTCGGTTGGATTGTTTAACAGATTCGAGACGGGCGAGCCCATCGCCATGCCACCCCAGGAACGGTTGCCCAAGCGGATTGCCTCCGCGCAGGAGGAGGTGTCCATCGTTAACCGGCCATCGAAGTACGTTCCCAGTTTCAATCTGCTCGATGCAAGCCCTGCGGAGCGGAAGCGCCGCTGGCTGGCGTTGGGATTTAGTCCCGCCCTGGAAGCTATCGCCATTGCCGTAGTGGCTTGGGCTCTGATGGAGATGCCTCCCCAGCCTGAAATCAAGTTTCTCAAGCAGAACACCCTGATATTCCGTCTGGCAACTCCGCCTCCCCCCGCAAAACATGCCCCGATGGTGCTAAAGCGACCCTCCATGGCGCGCCTGGAGGCAACTCCGGTGGTACCGTCAGTGCGGCCGAAGGAAGTCGCCAAGCCGGAACTTCAGCATCTTCACGCTCCGAAGATCGCCGAGCCTAAAATTGAGCTTCCCAAGCCTGCGCCGGCTCCCGTAACCTTCGCCTCGGTTCAAAAGCCGCGTCTGCCGCTGAAACGGCGGTTCGCGCCGGTAAAAACCGGCGCTTTTACGCCCGGCAGCTCCGCCCCAGGGACCGTCAATCGCCCGCTGCAAGCGGTTCAAACGGGAGGATTCGGCGCCGCCAACGGCATCCCGGGAGATCCCCAAGACGACAGTCACACGAAAGTCGCCAGCCTTGGAGCGTTCAATCTGCCATCGGGACTGGGGCATGGAAACGGAAGGGGTGGAGCGCGTGGAATTCGCGGCACGGTGGCTAGCGCGGGCTTCGGCAACGCCGTCGGAAGCGCGCGAGGCAATTCGGTGCCGGGCAGCGTCGAGCACAGCGGCTTTGGCAGCGCCGTGGGAGGCCGTGCGAACGGACCGTCCGGCAATGTTCGCCAGGGTGGTTTCGGCAGTGTCGTAGCTGGCGCCGGCGCTCCCCAAACGCACGCCGTCTCCGATGCAGCGTTCAAGCCGGTCGTCATCCTGTCCAAACCCAATCCGGTTTATCCCGCGGAGGCGCGAAAGCTCCATATCGAAGGCGACGTGATTTTGAGCGTGGTTTTTGAAGCTTCCGGGAAGCTGGACGTTCTGAGCGTCGTCCAAGGTCTCGGCCATGGCATGGATCAGGCGGCGATCCAGGCCGCGGAAAACATTCGCTTCAAGCCCGCGGAGCGTGACGGCCGTCCGGTAAACTCCGCGGCTAGGGTGCACATCATCTTTCAGTTGGCATATTAATTTGCGGGTCCGGGGGAAAAGCATGAAGGCAGCAAAGCAAATTCTGATCGTCCTGGCTGGAGCGGTTCTGGTCAGCAGCGCGCCCTTGTTGGCGCAACCACCAGCGCAGGAATCAAGTATCGTCCGGCAGGCCTTGAAGAGGATCGTGGCGCAGGAAAAGCAGATGGTGAAAACGTTCAGCACTTACAGCCCGCGCGTCGAGACCTACATTCAGGAAATCCACACCAACAAGGATGGCGTTTCGAAGATCACCGGCGATGATTATGCTTTGGGCCGTCTGCAAATCGACAAGGACGGTGTCGTCGAGCATTCCTTCCTTCCCCCTGAAACGGGAAACAAAATCCTAAAATCATTGCTGATCTACCGGCCGATCCTTCGCATCTTTTCCTTTGCACTTCAACCGGGTGGCTTTGCCGACCCCATTTTTGTCGATCCCCAGAATTTCGACTTGCAACACTACAAGTTCGAGTTCGTCGGCCGGGAATTTCTAGGTGATGTTCGTTGCCTGGTGTTTAACGTCAGGCCCCGTCCGCACACCGGCGTCAACGGGCTTTTTGAAGGACGCATCTGGGTGGAAGACCAGAATTACCACATTGTCCGCTTCAACGGCGATTACACCAAGCATGGCGACTTTGAATTCCACTTTGACAGTTGGCGGCAAAATCTCCAGCCAGGCGTTTGGCTTCCGGTTTACGTCTACAGCGAGGAAACGGACCTGGGCAAGTACGGAGTTCCCCATTTGGGCTTCAAGGCGCAGACCCGCCTTTGGGGCTACGTGCTGAAAGCGATGACCCCGGAACAGCAATTGACGCGCGTACTGGTGGATTCCAAAGCGCCGGTACAGGATGCCAGCACAACCTCGAATGACCTTTCACCCCTCCAGAGCGAGCGCGACTGGCGGAACGAGGCTGAAGACAACGTTCTCATCAGGCTGCAAAAGGGCGGCTTGCTGGCCCCACCGGGACCGGTGGACAAGGTGCTTCAGACAGTTGTGAATAACCTCATTGTGACCAACCATCTGGACAACCTGCCTCCTGTCCGGTGCCGCGTGTTGCTGACTTATCCCCTGGAATCCTTCACCATCGGCAATACCATCGTGGTCAGCCGCGGTCTCATCGACGTCTTGCCGGACGAGGCCAGCCTGGCCATGGTCATGGCGCATGAACTCGCGCACATCGCCCTGGGCGATACGGTCGACACCAAATATGCTTTCTATGACCGCATGATGATTTCCGACAAAGACCTGCTGAAGAAATTCGACTTCGGGCGCAGCAAGCAAGACGAGGAGGCGGCTGACAAGAAAGCTCTCCAACTCCTTGAAAACTCGCCCTACAAGGACAAGTTGGGCAAGGCGGGATTGTTCCTGAAAGCCCTCGCGGAGATTGCTCCAGACGCCCCGAACCTTTTCGGCTCGCACTTTGGGAACCGTCTGATCGATAAACACCAACAGCTTCGGATGGCCCAATTGATGCAAAGCGCTCCCAAACTCGAGGAAAAATCGCTCGACCAGATCGCCGCACTGCCGCTTGGCGCGCGCATCAAAGTCAACGCCTGGAACGACCAGATCTCTTTGATGAAAAACAAGCCGGTCAACCTGATCTCGCCGAAGGATAAAATGCCTTTCGAGGTCACACCGCTGATCCCTTACTTGACGCACTTGAAGACCCAGTCACCAGAGCAGGCCCAGCGCTAGGCGCCGATGCCGGGCCGGAAGGATTGAGGGCCAGGAAAGAAAGCCCGGACGCGTGGCGTCAGAGTTCATTGCGGGCGCCATCTCGCCTCCATCTCGCTCTTCCCCATTCGGTCCGCTTTGGCCGCGGTTTTCGCATTCGTCGCGCCATCTTCTCCAGCGGGGTTCTTCCCTCGTTCCGCGGTAGGCGGCAGCAGGGTTGATTCCTGTCCCGCAGGGCACTTCTGCGTCGCTGAGGGTTTGACGATCCGATCCAGGATCCCCGCTGCCCAGAAAACCTGAAACCCTGGCGAGCCTATCTTGATGGGCTTGAGCATTTGGATGCCTTCGGGCGGCCCGGACGCCACAAGCACACCCACCCGGATCACTCGATTGAGATGGAGATTCTCGCGGCGCGCAAGATCACCGACGGGTGCCGCGCCAAGGAAGAAGTCCGGCCTGAAGCCGAATGTTTCAAAGGGGGGGATTTACCATTCCATTTGAGCCGGGAAACCGCAAATTCATAAATCGGCCCCGCCTTGGGGATAAGCCACAAGCTTGGGAGGATTGTCGTCGGCTTCAAGCAGCCACGCGTGACATGGCTTGAAGTACTTGATCAGTTTCTCATTCTCCGCCGGACCCATATCATACGCCCAGACGACTTTGGCGGAGTCAATGTCGGCGCGGTTGTAGATCCACATTGAAAAGGAATTACTGTGAATGGAATTGTGGCGGACGAAAACAAGCTGCCGGCCGGGGAATCGCCGGAGCTTTCGAAGCAGGACCGCGCGTTCGGTGTTGGATGGCATCGAAGAGCACCAGGTTAGCATCCCTTGGTTGGGCTGGCTCAGAAACGACGGCCATCGGATGATTCGTGCGCCGACCGGCATAAGGAAAAACAGCAGACAAAGGGATGGAATGGCTCTCGTCAGGAAGAGACCTGCCGGCTTGCCGCGCCATTGCCACGGGCGCAAGTGGCGCATGGCAATCAAAATGAGCGCCAGGATAGCGCAAGTAATGGGCGCAGAGTAGTGGGGGGCATACGCTGTCGGCAGCGCCTCCCCGGCGAGCGTCATCCCAGAAACCAAGAGCAGGAAGAGCGTGTTGGGACTGACGTCCCGCCAAGAAAAGCCGTAGGGTAGAATCAGCAACGCGAACGCCAGAGGAAGCGTAAATAAAGGTCCGAGAAAAAAACTCCAAAAGAAGGCAGCATGCTTCATCTCCACGGCTGCGAGGCCCGTTACCGACTGCGTTTTCTCATACTGTGGAAGCCCGAAATATTTGAGATAAGTCTTACGAAATAATTCATGGTGGTAGACCGGCACGGGCTTCAGCGACTGCCAGGGAAAAAGCGGCACGGGATTGTATGCATGTTCATACGCCAGGTAGGGAGGGTTCAAGGGATTGCCGGTAGTGCGCCAGAAGTAGTAGCCCATGGCAATCAACGTCAGAGCCAGAACCGCCAGAAGCGGAACAATGGCGCGCTTCAGCGCCCGGCCCAATGCCGGCCGCTTCATCTTCCATAGCCAGACCACGAGCGCCACCGCCACCGGAACACCGAAAAACAACCCTTCATACGGACGGCTGTTGGCGATGATGGCAAAGCCCAGTCCCATCAGCAGAGCTTGCCGCACCCGCGGCTTTTGCTTTAATCGGGGCAGCGCTCCCAGCACCAGAGCCCCGCCAATCGCCGCCACTGCCCCGCCCCAGTAACTGTTGGCCCAGTAGCTAAGCGTCCCCAGGCGAATCACCGCCAGAAAGCCGCCCAGGAGCGCCCAGCCCGGCTCGAGCCACCCTTGCAGCATCCAGGTGATCGCAGCGCACATCAGACCGACGCTCAGCCAGACTCCCCAGAAAGGATGCCCTGTAATCACCTGCCCGAGCGCCATGATCAGGCCCTGGGCGGGATAATACTTGGCCGTATAGGTGGGCTGCCAAATCACATTGAAGGTTTCAAAATGGACCCACATGGGATTGGTAGGATTGGTAAGTCTCCCGTGCGCAAAAGTATCCGAGAGCAGGAGGTAGCCATACTCATCGCTGACCCCAGGATGGGGAATGGGGAGAATAGGCAGCAGACCCGCGCGCAACCCGAGCGCCGCGAGCCCCACGACCAGAACCGAAAGGCCCCTCCGCTCCGCCAGCTTCGTGAAGCGCTGCTCGAGCGATGCAAACCAACCGGAACCCAGGGTAGGAACCAGGAAAGCCAGCGCCAGCGCGAGAACAACCAGTCCGACTTCTAGGGCAAGGAACATCGCGGCAGTGCCTCAGTATCTTTTTCACCCATGGCCGGCGCTCCACCAATGGCTGCTACCGCAGATTGCCGTTTGTGGCCGGGACTTCAGGAGGCAGAACTCTCCACTGGAATGGCCTTCTTTGGGGAGTCTTCCTCTTTCACTTCCTCGTGGTAGTCAGGTTCGCTATTGATCGCCCAAAGGTCGTGATGGGCTCCACAAACGTTTCGGGCGGCGCACAGGGCCGTCATCATGGAATGATCCTGGTTGTTGTACTTGTGCATCCCGTTCCGGCCAACAAACTGAAGGTTTCTAAGATTGGACTCAGCATAGGCGCGGATGGCTTCAACCCGCGCTGCCCAGCCGGGATCGTACATGGGATAGGCCTTGGGCATTCGGACCACGGTTCCGTCTTCAATTTCCTCCGGACGGACCAGGCCAAGCTGCACAATCTCGCGGCGCGCGAGATCGATCAGATCCGGGTCAGGGCTTGACCAGAGTTCGTCGTTCTCGAAAACGAAAAACTCCATTCCCAGGCACGTCTTGCTCGCGTCTGGAACCATCGCCGGCGACCAGTTCTTGAAGTTCTGGATTCGCCCCACCTTCACTCCCGGCTCGTGGACGTAAATCCAGTTGTCGGGCACAACCTCTTTGCGATTGATAATCAGGCTGACAATCAGGAAATCCCGGTAGCGGAGCTCGTTTGCCGCCCGGCACACATCTTCCGGCGGCTGCGGATCGAGCGCGTTGATCAAATTCCGGATGGGCATTGAGCTGATAAAGTGCGTTCCCGCAAAACTCTCATCGCCGTGCGGTCCCGCGGTGATCACGCGCGTCACCTCGCCTCGCTCATGGCAAATCCGGACGACGGGACGCTCCATCAGCACCGGGTAGCCTTGCTGGATGAGCTGCTCGGCCAAGGTCTCCCACATCTGGCCGGGACCGCGCACCGGATAATGAAATCGGTCGATCAAAGTCTTCGCTTTTGGCGTTTTCGATGGCAAAAGAGCATTTCTAACCGCACTTACGAGCGAAAGCCCTCGAATTCTCTGAGCAGCCCATTCTGCCTGTATCGACGTACAGGGCACGCCCCAGACTTTCTCGGTATAGGTCTTGAAGAAGATATGATAAAGACGTTTCCCGAATCGATTTGAAACCCACTCTTCCAGGTTATCTTCCTTGGGCGTTGGAAACAGCGCCGAGCGGAGGTAGCTTGCAAGGATTCGAGAGCTTTCAATGAGTCCCAGCCCGAACAATGCATTTTTGGCCACCAGCGGGTAGAGAAAGAACTTTTTGCGGTAGTAGATGCGTGACAAGCGCGGCCGCAGCAGAAACTGATCTCCCAGGGTTTCCTGCCAGATATGGTTCACCTCGTCCCATTTGGTAAAGAAGCGGTGCCCGCCGATGTCGAACAAGTATCCCTTGTAATTGACGGTGCGCGAAATGCCGCCGACCTGCTTGTCGGCCTCCAGCACCACCGCCGGGACCTGATGCCTTGAGAGCTCGAGCGCGGCCGTCAGACCGGCTGGTCCGGCCCCGATGATAACGGCAGATGACCTAACTGTTGTCACAACGTTCTCCTTCAAAACTCCTTCTAGCGAAAGAGCACCAGCTTACGAGCACCGAAATTCCACACTAACACCACGCCGCCGCTTACCCCTTTGGCAAACATGTAGTAGATTCCCAGCTTCGACTGGAAAAGCCACAGAATCAATTCGTTAAGGCCCAAGCCGACTAGACCGATAAGCGTGAAAATCGTCAATTCAGCCGACCTGCTCTTCAGTGTCCGGCGCTCGAAAACCCATGTTCTGCTCAGTGTGTAATTGACTAAAGTACCCACCAGAAATCCGATGGGCGCCGAAATGAGGTAGTTCACTTTTAGAAACTGCGTCACGGAGTAAAGCGTGCCCGCGTCGCAGATGAAGGCGATTCCGCCTACGACCACGTAGCGGGCGAATTCACCCCGCACGCCTCTTCCCGCCCCGCGAAAGATGGTTCCGGCGCTCGCGCTGCTCCGGGCCCTCTGGCTCTCCTTCTGAGAGCCGTCGATCGCGCAGTTCTCTTTTCTTGCGCCGCTAGGCGAAGCCGAGATTCGCTCCGGCTGCTGCTCGGCTGGCACACGCACTGCCGTCATGGGTTCCTCACCGCCTGCCGTGGCACGACAGTTTTCTCCTGTTTGCCTGGATGGGCTGAGCCATTTCCTGCCTCTACGTAGGGTACCAGTTTAGGCGGTTGCTCGTCAGCATAAAGCAGCCAAACATCGCGGTGCTTGTAAGAGTGAATCAGTTCTTCGTTTTGAGCGGGGCCCATGTCATGCGCCCAAACTACCCGTTGATCATCAATATCCGCCCCATTGTATACCCATTCCCACACGCCAAAAGGCGGCCACATCTCGTCCCTGTGGAGGTCCATGTTGTAAACGTCCGGCGAATACCGCACCAGGACGAGGTGGCGTCCCGGCTGCCGATCAAGTTCCGAGAGAATCGGCCGGCGCCCGACAGGTGAGGTCGTCTGAGCGTATGCAAACCACGGCGCCCACCATCCAAACTTCGGGTGCAGATGAAGCGGAGACACTCCCACGCGCACCAGCAGGACCAGGAGGGTAAAGGTCGGCACGGCGCGAACCAGAAACAAGCCCGTCGGCTTCCCCGGCCGCCAATGCCATGAGCGCAGTCGCCGCATTGCCAACAATATCAGCGCAAGGATAAGACAGGTCATCGGCGCGGCGTAATGCGGAAAGAAGTACACTTCCAGGGCAATGCCGGCGAGGGATATTCCAAAGACCGCAAGCAGGAACTTCGTCTGCCCACTGATGTCCTTCCACGAAAAACCGTACGGCAGAATCAGAAAGGCTATGATCAGGGGCAGCGTCAGCAGGGGCCCGACGTAAAAAAGCCACAGGACTTCCGCCTTTTGCAACTCTTGGGCAAGTAATCCTTCAAGGGACCGCGTTCCCCTAAACCAGCGAAGATCGGTGTCTTGCTCCCATTCTTCCATCCCCGGGTGACGGTACTCGGGCAGGGGCTTTTCGGACTGCCACAGGAAATACGGAGTGGGATCGTATTCGGCCTGGTAAACCTGGTAAGGGATTTTCAGCGGATGGCCGGTGACGCGCCAGTTATAGTACCCCATCCACGCCCCTGTAAGGCCCAGCAGCAGCGTGAGCGGCAATACAACCTTGCGCAACGAAACAGAAAAGGGCGGCCGGTGCTTGCCCAGCATCCAAATGAAGAGGACTACGGCAACCGGCAGGCTGAACACAAGCCCCTCGTAGGGCCGGCTGTTCGCCAGAATCGCGAGGCCCAGCCCCATCAGCAGGGCGTAACGCACTCGCCGCTGCTGCTTGATACGAAGCAGCGCCCCAAGCACCAGGGCTCCGCCGAGCGCCGCCACCGCTCCACCGCAATAGCTGTCTCCCCAAAAACTGAAGGCGGAAATGCGCGCCACTGCGAGGAATCCGCCGAGCAGAGCCCATTCTTCGCTGACCCACCCTTGCAGCATCCAGGTGATCGCTGCGCACATCAGGCCCACGCTCAGCCAGACGCCCCAGAAAGGATGGCCCAGGATCACCTGCCCGGCAGCTAAAAAAAGGCTCTGGGCAGGCGGGTACTTGGAGTTGTACGTGGGCCGCAGGAGGATCATCAAGCTTTCAAAATGCGTCCACATGGCAGGGGTTGGGTTTGTAAGACGGCCATGCGCAAAGGTATCCGCGCCCAGCAGATAAGCAAAATCGTCCAGCATCAACGGCTGGGGGATGGGCAGGATCGGCAGCAGGGCGACGCGCAGCGCCAGCGCCGTAAGCCCCACAACCAGCACTGAAAGTCCGCGCCTTCGTGCGAGCTTGCCGAAGCTTCGCTCCAGCGCTTCAAACCAGCGCGAACCCAGGTTCGGAACCAGAAATGCCAGCGCCAGGGCAAGAAGACTCAGTACGGCTTCAATTTCAAGAAAATTCATTGTTCCTGGTTCCGTGGAAATGTTCTATCTTCTCAGCCCCGCGCCCATTCTCTTCCGGGGAAAAACTGTCAAGGTTAAAGGTCTACCGACCGTGCGCACTTGTTAGAGTGGCAAGCGCATAGCTGATCTTGGCTGCCCTGCTTACTGGTAGGGAAGGCTCCTTATCAAATCCCGTTCAGATTCGGAAGGTCGCCTGGTTGCAGATTCCTGAGACTTGAAATACGCCTGGGCCATGCCGATTCGGAACCGATTCCGCGCATTCCGCGGCTTCAAGGGCTGGGGTGAAAGCAGACCGAGCCGGACGGCGCCTGCTACAGAACCCAGGGCTTGCAGATACTCCGGGCCCCACCAGGGGCCGGCAGTGGTGCTCAAAAGGAAAAAACGGGAAACGATTCCGGAGCGTGGTGCTGCCGTTCCGCGTAACTCTTTCCCTTGAGGTTTCATGCAGCCGAACGAACTCCTCTTGTGTGACTTCCGAAGGGTAAACCCTGCGGTAGTTTGCCACAGGCCGAGGCCCACTACAATAGCACTTTGTGTCCAAGTAGCATGTTAATTGGGAGGAGTTAGCGGCGCGTTTATGCCGGCATGCGGAGGCGCAAAACATCATTCCATCAGCATGCCCGCGGCCTTGTGCAGGTCCCGCCGCTAAAAGGCTCCGGGCGATCAATAATGGAATCGATACCGCAACTCCACGTAGATTTCCCGGGGATTGACGAAATGGGTGCCGCCAAAGGTGTTGCTGTTGTCGAGCAGATAGCGCCGGTTGGCGATGTTCAAAGCGTCGAGGGCCAGCGACCACGTCTCGCCGAAGGACTTGCCGAGCGATGCGCCCACCGTTGCGTGCGAGGGCAGATGCGCCGGGCCGTCGCCGTTCACAAAGCCCGAACCGTAAGCGAGGGTCGCCGTCGCCCAAGCCTGGCCCGGGAGCTTGGATGAGATGACGGTGCTCAGCGTGTTGCGCTGGTCGTGGTCCAGCCAGAAAAAGCCCGCTTGCGGCGGCTCAAAATCCGTCAGGCCGCCCGTGACGGCCCCGAAGCCCTGGACGAACTGGTGAGAATAGGCAACGTGCAGTTTGGCCACGTGAAAGATTTGAGGCGCTCGCACCATCGCTTCCCAGCCTTGGATGCGCGCGCCCTGGATCGAGAGCGGCAAAAAGATGTCGGAGTTGCCGATGACGTCGTGATCGAAAAAGTTGCGGGCATGGGTGCGAAAGACGTCGGCATCGAGCGCCCAGTTGTGGAACGGCACGGTTATGCCAACCTGATATTGCTCATCCCGCTCACCGCGCAAGGGAAGATAGCTGAACCCTTGCTGGAGCGCAAACTGCGCGAGCGGCCCGGAAACAGTGTCGAGCGGCGGCGCCTGATAGTAGCGCCCGTAGAACGCCCGCAGAATCCAGCCGAGCTTGGGCAGGCGAAGAGCCGCGCCAACCCGCGGCGAGGCCGCGTTCTCCGAGAACAGGCCCGCGTAATGCGTAAGCCGGACGCCACCGTTGAGCGACAGCCGGCGGGTGATCCGATACTGGTCCTCGAGGAACATCGATTCCAGGTTTCCCCAGGGCGTGAGGCGCTGGTGGAGAAGCTGTCCGACCGGGGCTGTCTGTTGCAAGCCGAAGAACGTGTCGTCATGCTGGCCAAAAGCCTCCAGGCCGAATTGCGCGTTATGCTTCCCCTTGACAACCCCCAGCGTCACTTGCCCGCCAGCGTATTGCGAACCGCGGCTGTTGTTCAGGATGTAAGGGGTATCGTTGGGGCCGCCCACAAAGTCGGCCCGGTTGAAATGGTAAAAAGGAGAAACGGTCAGCATCGTCCCGGAATTGAAACTATGAACCCAGGAAAAGTTGACAAAGGCGTCCCGCTCCAGGTCCAGATCGCGGATGCCCGCAACTTGTTGCTCGGGCGTGTTCGGAATCTGATAATGGTCGCCGCGCACGGAAGCCACCAGGCGCAATTGGTCTTTGGGCGTGGCATTGAAAATCAGCGAGCCAAATCCCCCCAGGCCGCTGTCCATGTCATGGATGACCCGGGCCACCGGGGTCATCAGTCCAAGATCGGAGCGGTTGGCGCTGAAACTTCCGTAGTAGGCAAAACGGTCGGTGTGGCTGCCAAAGTTCAGTTGATCGTTCGTCTGGTTAAAACTGCCGTAGCTCACGACCAACTCGCCCTGGTTGTTGTATTCAAACCCGGAGCGCGGAACCACGTTGAAAACGCCGTAGGTGCGGTCGCCATACTCGGCGGAATAGGCGCCCGTCTTCATTTCCACGTAGTCAACGTCTTTCGGGTCAAACTGCGGCCCCACGTTGCTCGCGATGTTCGTGTTCGGCACGGGAACGCCATCTACTTCCCAACTGACCTGGTGCCCGCCGCGGACGTGAAGCTGGTCATGGACCACGTAGGCTCCGGGAACATAGTCCGTAATCATCGCCAGACTGTTGGTCCGGTCCGCGCCCGGAGTGCGGGCAATCTTCCGGCTGCTTACCAGCGTCTGGGAGCCTGAAGCCTCAGGGTTGATAAGTTCGGAGGCCCCGGAAACTTTCACGGTTTCCTTCAAACCTTGCAGGCTCATCTGGCAGTGCAGAATCGGCGCGCTCCCTGAAGCCACGGTAATCGATTCCACAAAGGGTTGGAATCCCTTTGCCGCCACCTTGACCGTATAGTCGCCGGCCTGAACCGCGTTGAACTCGAATTCGCCCTCAGCGTTCGACCACAGGGTCCGCGACCACGCAGAGGCGCGCGCCTGAATCGTCACCTGCGCCCTGCCGATGGGCCGGTGCTGGGGATCATGGACGACTCCCCGCACGTTGCCAAAAATACCGGCGTACCCGGGCGCCGTAAGAAAAAACACAAGTACGCACAGAGACAGAAACCGCACCAACTTCATCAAAACGCTCCTCTCAAGAGAAACCCTTAGACACAACCCCGCGCCAAAGCCGCAGGGAAGCAGAAATCAGAATTGTCAGTTAAGCCGTGAGGGTTTTGGGCGGCGGATCAGCGATGCAAGCACTCGGAACAAGCAGCCGCACAGAGTCTCGGGCGGCGCGATACCTCAATAAGGGAAGTGCATAAGCCGGATCCAGCTTGGGCAGAGCAAAGGAGAAATCCGAATGGGTAACGGAAATAAGGGAAGCGTCTTTATCAGATACCGAGCAAGCACAACTGAAACCGGGTTGAGACCGCCCCACTGGAGAAACTTGAGCAGCATGCGCTCCTGCCGGGCTGTGCATCATCATCGGGCACTTCCCGTGGCCGTGCATACGGCATCCGCAGATGCAGGCCGAGTGGGATTGGGCCATCCCCGGATTCGAACGCAGAGTTAGGTGAAAAGGAATCCAGAGGCCGAACGCCAATAGTAATATCCAGAGGCAGCCTCTCAACACGATTTTGGCAGTATAACACGCGCGGCTCGCTGGTCATACTTTGGACTCGGGAAAAATCGCCGGGAACAGGGTGGAGGGAATGTAAAAAACTCGCGGCAGGACTTTGGCCCTAAAAGCAACGCCGACTCTATCTCGCGCGCACCGGATGGAAGGAATTTCCTGTTTCGGACGCGGAGGTTGCGGAGCCGGGATCTTCACCAAAAACTTGCGCGGTAAAGGCCTCGACTGTCGCTCCATGCCGCCAGGCATCTTCGGGAAGTCCGGCCTTCAGGCAGGTTTGTTCGAGAAACTTTTCGCGATCCCAGTGCCATTCCACAGCCACCTGGGGTAGGAGCAGCCCTCGCCAGCGTCCCTGCCAGATAAACAGGCCGTGCTTTCCCACTTCAACCTGCTCAGGGGAGACAACCTGCGGTTCGCTCAAAACGGAAATCTCAATATGAATCGAGGAAACTTCCTCGAGGGTAACCGGGGGAAAACGGGGATCGGCAATTGCCGCGCCGACCGCGCATTCGCGAACGGTCCGGTAGAGCGGTGCGTCTCCTCTGACGTGCCCGATGCAACCGCGCAACCGGTCTTGCTTTTGGAGAGTAACAAAAGCTCCCTGGGAAGCGAGCAGCGCCGGCGGCAGCGCCGGAATTCCCTCGTTCAGAGCTCCTCCCCGAACGCCCATCTCCAGAGCTTCCCGCGCCAACCCCAGCAGAATTCGCCGTTCCTCTTCAGTGAGCGGCGGCATCCTTCTCGCCTTCCTTTTCCTTACCGCCCGGAATCACCACCAGATGCCCCGTGATCCGTTGGTTCAGGCGAGCGTCCATCTTCCTTCGGAAATCCCAAAAGTATTGCGTGCCTGAAACCGTCGCAAAGACGACCACCATCCAGAGCAGCACGGTGCCCGTCAGGGGCAACAGAGAATATCGTGTTTCAAGCGTTATCACGCTGATGGCCATCACTTGCAGAACCATCTTTGTTTTTCCCATGTCCGATGCCTGAAGCAAAAATCCTTGCGCCGAAGCAATGGAGCGAAGTCCGGTCACCGCCAACTCCCGTCCGATGATAATCACCACCATCCAGGCGGGAACCAAGTGCAGTTCCACGAGAGAAATAAAAGCTGATGCTGTCAGGAGTTTATCGGCAAGAGGATCCAGCAGAATCCCAAGCGCCGTCACTTGGCCTCGCTTGCGGGCCAGGTAGCCGTCCAAGAGGTCCGTGGCAGCCGCAAGCAGAAACACGCCGACGGCCCACAAGTCCATGTTTTGGCCTCTGGTCAACAACAGCACCACAACCAGCGGAACAAAAAAGATACGAAGGACGGTCAGTGAAATAGGGAGATTCATAAATATTGGAACTTCATCCCCGCCGGCATGGATTGGAAGAGAGGCTCTCGCTCAAGGACTTTGGGAATTTCACGAGACAATCCGCCTAACTCACACCACCCACTATAGCCAAGCCCTGAAAGTGTGTCAACGAAAGTTGGGGCCCTCATCGAAAGTTTGAGCTTTTTCTGGCGGCGCCGTTTCCACACTCGAAACCGTCTCTCCTTCCGAAGCATCAAAAGACGCCAGCAAGAATTTCGCAACCGATGCGCTGGCGCGGCAGCCGGGTTCCCATTTCAGCAGAGCGGCTTGAAAAACTCCGCGGCCGGCCCCGCCACAAACATTCCGACCCACACGCGCCTAGCCGCTCTGAACCTTTCGAGCCCGCACTCCGTCCGGCGTTTGCTTCCCATGCCAAGGCCCGGCCCCAAACCCGCGACGCCAATCCCGGGAAGGCTACAATGAGAGCCTATGGATTGGGAAGACCTGTTTAACGCGGTTAAGTCGCCTGCGCCAGGCTACAATGGGGGATAGGCCATTGCTTCACAGTTGTGCAAAACTAGCAATGAAACGGCCGCTTCCCCACTATTTTTTATGGGGCTGGCCCCTTGCCCAATCCTTTATCATCCATGCCGTATGTTATTAGAAACAGGAGACTAAGACAAAACTGCAATAAAATTGCCATTTTCCCAAGGAGAGGGGCGCGTGAAACCCCCGTGTTAAGGGCCGTCGCTTTTTCCACAAGATTTTCCACAGGCCCGACAACCGCAAAAACAAAGGGATTTAGTTATGGGTAACCGAATCCGCGTGAAAAGTCCGGCTGGATTGCAGTCGCTCGCGGAGAGATCTTGCGAGTTGAGCTCGCACCGTCACGCGGTTATCCTCGTATCGTGTCGACAAGACATTTCCAGCCCGATGAAGAAAAGCCAGCCGTTCTCCATCACCCGCCGAGAATTCAAATTCGGCCTCAACAATCGGGTCAGCATCGAGCATTTCGTCGATCTTTTGCAAGAGGACTTGAAAACCTTCACCCGTGGCTGCGGAAACTTCCGCCACCCTAGGCCCGCGCAGGAGCCTTGCTCGCACGGCAGCGTCCAGCAAGTCGATCTTGTTCCACACCAGCAGGCGCGGCGTTTCCACAATACCCAAAGTCTCAAGCAAATGTTCGACCGCCGTCTCCTGCTGGCGGTGTTGGGGATCGGAGGCATCGGTCACTTGAACCAAAAGGCTCGAGCTCTCAAGCTCCTCGAGCGTGGCGCGAAACGCGGCCACAAGATGCGGAGGCAGTTTGCGAATGAATCCCACTGTGTCCGAAAAAAGTACCCGCCGGTGCGAAGGAAGCTTGACGACCCGCACGGTGGGGTCGAGCGTCACAAACAAGCGGTCCGAGGTTGAAACGTGAGCGCGCGTCAGGGCATTGAAAAGCGTCGACTTCCCGGCGTTGGTATATCCCACCAGGGCAACCGTGAAAAGTTGATTTTCGCGCCGGTGATCCCGGTGCAAGGCGCGCTCGGAACGCACTTTCTCGATACCTTGCGCAAGCCTTTGGATCCGCGCGCGGATGCGGCGGCGGTCAAACTCAAGCTGCTGCTCACCGGGACCTCTTGTTCCGATGCCACCTCCCAGCCTTGAAAGAAGCGTGCCGCGGCCGGAAAGTCGAGGCAAAAGATAGTTCAACTGCGCGAGTTCGACCTGGAGCTGGCCCTCGCGGCTCCGTGCGCGTCTGGCAAAGATGTCAAGAATCAATTGAGTCCGGTCGATAACCTTGGAATCCAGCGATTCTTCAAGGTTGCGTAGCTGTGTGGGGGTAAGGTCGTGGTCGAAGATCACAACGCCGGCGTGAGCCGACCGCGCATTGACCCGAATCTCATGAGCCTTTCCGCGGCCCACCAAGGTGGCGGGATCAGGTTCCGGGGAGAATTGAAGAGCGGACCCCACCACCTGGGCTCCGGCGCTTGTCGCCAACTCGCGCAGTTCCTCCAGGCTCTCCTCCGGATCGTAGTCGGCAGGAACACTCGCGCGCCGCGAGCGCGCCCAGCCAACCAGATAGGCCTTCTCCAAAATCTGTTCCTTGCGAAGCCTCACGAACCTCCCGGGAACGGCGGATGAGCGGCGGAAGAAGGGGCGCGGTTCAGCACGACAGTTGAAATCGCATGCTTAAAGATCAATTGCTCTTGCCCGCTGCTGTCGAGAATCACCGAGTATTTATCGAAGCTGCGAATCCGCCCGATCAGCTTGACGCCGCTCACCAGGTAAATGGTGACCAGGGTCTTATCTTTCCGCAGCGAGTTTAAGAAACCATCCTGGATGTTTTGAAGTTTTTCCACGGTCTTTCTCTTTTCCACTGGAGCACCATGCAACATAGCGTCTCTCAGAACAAAGGCGAAGTCCTGGGCCAATCAACAGCTTCCCGGCTTTTTGATCCTAGCATGACGTTGACCGAACCGAACACCTGATCCTGGAGTTCCGGATCATCTCCGAAAGCCGAAAACCAGGTGACCTCAGACTCCCTGCGAAACCATGTCATCTGGCGTTTCGCATATTGCCGGGTTGCCGCTTGCGTCTCTTCAAGAGCTTTCTGCCAGGTGATTTCGCCACCGAGGGCAGCAGCAACCTGGCGATAGCCGAGCGCTCCCATCGCTTTCATCCGCGGCGCGTCCGGTTGCGCAAGCAGGCGTTGCACTTCTTCCCGGAGGCCTGAAGCAAACATCCACTCCACCCGTTGATTGATGCGGGCATAGAGCCCGTCGCGGGCAGGATTCAGTCCAATCTTGATGCAACGAAAACCCTCCAAAGCCTGCCGGCCGCCCGCGTGCAACGCGGAAAGAGACTGCCGCGAGAGCAGGCAAACCTCAACCGCGCGAATGGCCTTTTGCAAATCCTGGGGATCGATCCGCCGTGCCGACGCAGGGTCCAGCCGCTTGAGCAGGCGGTGAATAAACTCGCGGCCCCGCCGCGCCGCCAAACCTCGCAGCCGGGCGCGCAATTCTTCCGAGCGCGGCGGACCTTCAAATAACCCCAGCAACAGAGCTCGCAGATAAAGGCCTGTTCCGCCCACCAGAATCGGGAGTCTTGCCCGCCGGCGAATTTCGTGGAGAGCTTCTAAAGCTTCCCGCCTAAAATCTCCGGCCGTAAAGCCATCGCCGGGGTCCAGACAATCAACCAAGTGATGCGAAATTCCCCGGCGCTCAGCCAGCGGAAGCTTGCCCGTCCCGATGTCAAACCCCCGGTATATCTGGACGGAATCATAATTAACGACCTCTCCGTTCAGACGCTCGGCAAGCGAAAGGCCCAAAGCCGATTTGCCTGCAGCTGTAGGCCCGACGATAGCAATGAGAGGATATTCCCTGGCTCTTTCATCCTTCATACTAAGTGCAGGTACCGCGCAAGCAAAAAAACCAAAATGACTGCGAGCAGAAGAAAAGTGCCGAGCAATTGGTGCCTCGACGGCTGTTGCATGGTGTGACCACAGGGTGAATGACCTCAAACGGTAGCAGGAGAACGGAATTCATCTTCACACAGACAACTCTGACTGCTCCCGCTCCTTTTCCCACCTAGATTCTATCCGACCCACCAAAGGCATTCAAACCCTTTTATCGAGAAGGCTGGAGGGGCTTTGCCAGGCACGGCATAACCTTGCGAGGTTGGCAGCCTCCCGGGTATCGACAGTGGCCCCTTGCGGCGCCAGTCCGGGAGAAGGGCTACGCTGACTGGAACTCCCGCACGGCCTCAACCAACGCCATGATGTTGGCCTTCGGCATTCCGGGGCTGACGCCGCCGCCGAGGGAAAGAATGATCCCGTTTCCTCCAGTCTTCCGGAGAATGCTAAGAGCGCTGGCCTTGACATCCTCGGGAGAGCCGCGGCTTCCGACCTCCAGCGGAGGGACGTTCCCCATCAGGCAAATTTTTCCCTTCGTTCTCCTGCGAACCTCGCTGATATCCAGGTTGTGGCTCCAATTCAAGACATCGAAGCCTGTCGCAGACAAATCTTCCAGGAAGGGGGCAATATTCGCGTCATTATGGTAAACCTTCACCCAAGATTCCGGGAAACTACGAAAGATTTGTTTTAGATAGGGATCGGCGAACTCCGAGTAGTGCTTCGGCGACAAAAAGCCCACGATATCATCAAGAATAAATATCCCTTCAATGCTCGCACCGACTACTTCCACTTGCGCTTTCAGCCATCGGATGACGGCATCGGCCGCAAAGGCCATCAGCTTGTGAACCCCCTGGGGATTGTCGGCAATGTCCATCATTAACTCCGTAATGCCGCGCAGAAAGGCCGCCGTACAAACAGGTCCGCGGGCTGTGGCCATTCGAATCGCGTAACCTGCCTCCAGAATTCGTGATTTCTGCTTCTGGTATCGGTGGAGTGCTGCGGCCATGAACCCGTCTGCGTAGGGATCGATGGGCGAGAAATGGTCCAAATCTTCCAAACGAAACAGAGCCGGCGATTGGCTCGGAGGCTGGTCTTGATGGAAGCAAATCTTCGAGCCCAGAGCAGAAGGTTCAATGGCCATGCCGAATTCCGCCCACCAGGAAGGAAAGACAATGATCTCGGGAAACTCCTGCATGATCCTGAGGTTCGAATGGAACCACACTTCCGGGTCAAAATAATAATCAAGGTGGCTAATCCCCAGATAACCCGGGATCCATGGACTGTCGATGATAAGAGCAATCGGAATCTCTCGAACGGGCTGCAATTTTGCGGCTTTCTTGTAAAGTTCCCATTGTTCAAAACGCATCGTATCACCTCAGCTTCATCGCGGGTTCAGCGTTTGAGGTTCTCACTCGACAAGGATGAAATAGCAACGGCCTGAACCCCCTTGAACAAGCTCCAGGAAGATACATTAGGACGGGTTTTCAAATTTGAAAAGAAAAAATGCAGGCTTAGTAGTTGGTCGTTCCCATGTTGTAAAAATAAATGAATTCCAGTACCAGGTGCTTGCCGGTAAACTGCGTCGGCAAGGGCGGAAAGGGGTTTGATGCGCGGATGGAAGCGAGCGCGGCGCGGTCGAGCGGCGGTGAGCCTGAAGAGGCCAGCAAGCGGAGCTGGGGCACGGCACCATCCTTAACAATTTCAAACACCAAAGCCACCCGCCCTTTTTCTCCCAGGCGCGCCGACTCCGGAATCACCGAGTACCAATTCCGGCGAACGATGTAAACCACTCGCGCCAGGTAGGGCCCAAAGTTTACGCCGCGGGTGTCGGAGAGGATAATGGGGCCGGAAGTCGAAAAGTTCGGGTTGATATTCTGGAGTTGGTAAGCCGAGTCGCCGGGACCAACGGCAGGACCGCTATTGGGGTTCTGGGCGGCAGCCCGCAAAGATTGCTGAATCTGCTGGCCGGGCGTCGAGAACGGCAGATGCAGGGGAGAATCCCCTTTGAGCTTAGGCGGCTTGACGTTCATCAGGCGTAACTGGGCTTCCTGCTGGTCTGCGTTTTGGGGCTGCGGCGGAGGGGGAGCAGGAGGCTTGGCCGCTTGAGCCATCGTCTGGGGCGCAGGCTTGGGAGTTGGCGGCGCGGGCGGCGGAGTAGGCGCGTGATGTCCGCCCGCAATTTCCGGCCGGTGCGAGTTGCCGCGCATGTAGGGCATGTGGAGCCCGTGATTGTCTACCTGCGGCGATTTGCCTTGGGCGCGACGGTTCTTGTCGGACTGGATGTTGGTGTCCGGAGGTTTCCTGGCAGAGCGCAACAGGTCCCGCGGAAAGTACAGCAGCGTGGCTTGCTGCCGGGGCTTCGGCTTGGCTTGAAGTTCCAGCATCCTGGCGGTTTCTGGAAACAGGCGCGGCGCAAGAAACAGAAAGACCGCCAGCAGTAACTGAAAAATGAAAGCCAGCAAAAAAGCGGTCAGGCGGCGCCAGCGCGCGATCTCATTCTCATAGTCGACCAGCAGCCGAAACTCGGGGTCAGTCCTCATAATTCCTTGGGTCTGCCAGGCGCGGCTGGTTCCCGGCCGAAATCACAACTCGCCGCTATGCCCTAGGGATCGAGTCATGGGGACGTGCACGCGCCCCGCATGTTCTTCGATGCAAAACATCACTTGCTCGGCCAAGGCCAGTGCGTCCCGTCCTTCCCTGCCCCCTACGAGCGGCGGCCGCCGCGTTCGCACGCAACGCACAAAGGATTCCAGCTCAGCCTGCAACGGCTCCCGGCTCGCGGCCTCCAGCTTGCGAAAACCGATTCCAGGAGCGGCCCCATTGTGGTCCACGCTAAGCAGGAGGGAGTCACGCCGGGAGAAGTCGATGGAGATGTACTCGTGGGGTTGAAAATATCGAAACTTTCGGACCTTTTCAGTGCTCACCCGACTCGCTGTAAGGTTGGCAACCGTACCGTTCTCAAACTCAACTCTGGCGTTGGCAATATCAACCTTGTCGGACAGCACCGGCAGTCCCACCGCCCGGACTTCACGCACCGGAGCCCCTACCATCCAGAGTACCAGATCGAGATCGTGAATCATAAGGTCAAATACAACGTCCACGTCCAGGCTGCGCGGGCTAAAAACTCCCAGCCGATGAATCTCAAAAAACAGGGGCTGGCGCGTCACGACCTTCGCCGCCACAACTCCAGGATTGAAACGCTCGAGATGCCCCACCTGCAGGATTCGCCCCGCGCGGTCCGCCGCCTGGATAAGTTCATCGGCTTCCTCCACGGTGCGCGTAATCGGCTTTTCCACCAAAACATCCACGCCGCTCGCAAGCGCGACGCCCGCCACGGCGGCATGAGCCGTTGTCGGAATCACAATGCTGACCGCTTTGGCCGCCGCGAGGGTTTCTTCAAGGCTCCGAAAGGCCTTGATTCCCAGTTCTGAAGCCAGCGCGCGCGCGCGATCCGCCAGCTGATCATAAATACCGACGAGCTCTGCGCCTGGAACTTGCCTAAAAGCATGGGCATGGCGCTTGCCATGCTCGCCTGCTCCGATAACTGCAAGGGTTACTTTCTGCAATGTTAAAGCGTTCTCCTCGCTCCGGCCGGGTACCGGATCAGCCGTGCAGACTGGCAATGCGCTGAAGGGTTCAGTCCTTCATGCCCACAACCGCAATTCCGGCTTGGTTGGCCTCTTCAATCAGCTGCTCGCGTTCAAATAAAAGCGTACGCCCCGCGTCCACGGCCAACACCCGGGCGTTCGAACGGTTCATCACCCGAATCGTATTCACTCCCACGACAGGCACGTCAAACCGCATGTCCTGCTTGGGCTTACTTACTTTGACGACTACCAGTCGCTTTCCGTTACTTAAAGCGGCCGCGCGCTCGATGGCGGCATCGGTTCCTTCCATCGCTTCGACAGCAACACAGGCCCGGTCGGCAACCACAATCGTTTGGCCGATATCAAGGCCAGCAATCGTATGAGCGATTTCCCGGCCATATGCAATGTCGGAGAGTTCTCCCGCATCAGGGATCCGTTTCGTCAAATGACCAGCAGGCGCCAGGAGAGGCTGGAGAAACAGCGTGGAATCAACAACCCGCATGCCGCGGGCTTCAAGCATGTGAACAAACGCCCCAATCAAAGCGTCCGTATTTTTCCGGCGCATCCCTTCCAAGGTGCGCTGCACAACCCCGTCCGCCTTGATTGAGCTGAAGAGCTGGACGTGTTTGACCTGCCCCGCCAAGACCACTTGGTTGACGCCCCGGGCAGTGAGCAGCTCGAGCAGCTTGCTGACTTCTCCAAGGCTCAGCCACACAATTTCCCGCGCGCTTTGGCCGAGCTCCGGGAAAGCTTCCTCTTTGATAGCCACAACCAGCGGGTCGATGCCCCGCTCGCGCGCCGCCTCAAGAACCAGAAACGGAAAGCGCCCGTTGCCCGCAATGATGGCAAATCGATCACTCATTCGTCTTGTTAAAGGTTATCCCGCAAACTACCTGATTGCCGGCCGCGTCCGCGGCCGGTCATTCCGCTTTCTAAGAGGCGGTCTTCATTTCACAACACCGCGCTCGGAAGTCTTGACGAAGTCCACCAAGGCCCGCACGTGCGACGACTTGATGCCCTCTTTCTCCAGCTTTTCAAGCGCCTGGGTCGTGTTCAACTTCGAGCGGCAAAGAATCCGGAAGGCGTCCTGGAGTTCATCAATTTCTTCAGGAGCAAGGCCGACGCGCTCGAGTCCCAGGCGGTTCGCTCCGTAAACCGACATGGGCCGTTCAGCGGAGGTTTTTGAGTAAGGAAGAATGTCCTTGTTAACAACCGTATAGCTGCCCAGGAAACTGTATGCGCCGATTCGGCTGAACTGGTGAATCCCGCAAAACGCCCCCACGATCGCATAGTCTCCGATTTCAACGTGCCCCGCGAGCGACGCCCCATTCGCCATAATGATATGACTGCCAAGCTGGCAGTCATGGGCCACATGAACGTAGGCCATCAGAAGGTTCTGGCTGCCAATGCGCGTGACCCCTCCATCCTCCGCCGTGCCTCGGTGGATCGACACAAATTCCCGAAATACATTCTGGTCGCCAATTTCAAGGTAAGTTCTCTCACCTTGATACTTGGTGTCCTGCGGGTCGAGCCCAATCGAAGCATAGGGGAAGATCCGGTTGCGCTTGCCGAACTTTGCGGGCCCGGCCAGAACCACGTGTGACATGACCTCGGAGTCTTCCCCAATTTCCACGCCTTCCCCAATCACGCTGTAAGGGCCAACCGTGACGCCGCAGGCGAGTTGGGCCTGAGGATGAATGATGGCTGTGGGGTGGGCTTTCATAAGCCGGGTTTCTCCACGATCGCGAAAAGCACGGTCGCCTCGGCCACCAGCTTGTTTTCCACCGTTGCGCGTCCCTGCATCTTGCCAAAATTGTTGCGGCGGCTCAGAAGCCGCATCTCCACGTGAAGCTGGTCACCGGGCAAAACCGGCCGCCGGAATTTGGCGTTTTCAATGCCGGTAAAATAAATCAGTTTCTTTTCCTTCTCCGGCAGATCGCGATAGATCAGGACACCTGCAACCTGGGCCATCGATTCAATAATCAGAACTCCAGGCATGACCGGAGCACCGGGAAAATGTCCCTGAAAAAACTGTTCATTGATCGTGACGTTCTTCAGGCCTACGATTCGGCTGTCCGGCTCGAGTTCCAGAATTCTGTCCACCAGCAGAAACGGGTAGCGGTGCGGCAGGAATTTCATAATCTCCGTAATTCCGTAAACCGGCTTCACCGCTTCCAGGGAATTCTTCTCCGCTTCCGAGGCTAAAGTTGGATCATTCACATTGCACCTTCCGGCTGATAACCTGAATTGCTTGCGCGCTCAGCTCTCAATCCCGCTGGAGCAGAGAAACGGCAATCGGCGAGGGCCGTGAAAGCATTATAATCGAAAGCTCAGGGGGTTCCAAATGCGTGCCCTCGCACAGTCGAGCGAAGAGAGGGTACGGGGGTTGGGTCACGTGCTCCGCCGATTCAACTTGTTAATGCAGCAGATGGGAGTTCCAGGCAAATCGTAAGCAGAGCCTCTGACCTTCCGCTATTTTGGTTTAATTGTAATCCACGTTCCTGGGAATGCCCCTCAACCCTTAAGGCAGCGCATTCAGGCTTCTCGGGTGCACCGCCAACTCGCAACGCGGAGCGGCAATTCTCCGTTAAACTTCACCACGCCCATCCGTCGTGGAGCAAGGCTAGCGGACGCAATTTCCTTGTATGGAGGCCGTAATTCGAGTATCATCCCACTTTTTTGGCAATAAGACAGCTGGCGAGCATTTTCAGGCTCGTTAACTACAAAAATCATCGTGAAGCAAGGAGCTAGAAGAATGACCAAAACTAGGCGGGATTTCCTCCGCAATACTCTCCTGGGAGCCGGATTGGTCTCGGGCGCAAAGGCATGGGCAGGTACCAATCCAGGTTTCGCTCCCCTCAATCCTCCCAGCAAGCCTTATCAAGCGATGGATGGAGATGGTGCGTTGCCCAGCAAACAGGATTCGCGTTATCCCGACAAGCCGCTTGGCCGGGCAAGAATCGAGCCGTCGCTGGCCAAATTGCAGCCCGGCGCGCAGCAACAGTTTAGGGCCATCATTGCGGCCCCGACGTTCAGTTACGCTCACTTGGCTGAGAACGTGACCTGGACGGTGAATGACGTTGAGGGCGGAAGCTCCCAGGTGGGGACAATTGACGCCCGCGGCTTGTACCGGGCCCCTGCCCAGGTTCCAGTACCCCACGAAGTGCACGTTTGCGCAAAGGTTGAAGGCGTAATGAACCCTTTGCTTTTCGCCACTGTTTTGGTGGGAGCGTCCGAAGTTTCTTATACCATGAAGAGTTCCTGGACTGACGAAGCCCACGTTATGAAGTATCCGCACAGTATCTCACTTGACCCTCAAGGCAACTTGCTGATTGCTGACTCCACCGGCAACGGAGCCTATCGATTTTCCCGGGAAGGCAAGCTCCTCACTGTCTTTGGCTTCAGTCCGCGTCACAAGAAAGGAGCTCACGCGCCTGAAGGCTCGGTATCCAAGCACCCAAGCCTCGCCATGGGATATTTTGGAGGAATGGACCCGGGATATTTTTCCGCACCCCGTGTGGCCATCTCTGACAAAGAAGGAAATGTCTACGTGGTCGATACGGAAGAGCGACGGCCGCAGATTCAAGTGTTTGACACCGAGGGCAACTTTAAATACGCCTTTGGCCAGCATGGGAATCTGCCGGGCTACCTGATCCGGGTCCACGGCATGGCCTTTGACAGCAAAGGACTGTTGCACGCTGAAGATGTTGAGAATTGCCGGGTCAATACGTATGAACCCGATGGCAAGTTCGTGGGAAGCTGGGGCCACGAAGGAGCTCTGCCCGGTCAGCTGAATGCTCCCCATTGTCTCTACATTGACCCCAATGATGAGCCTTTTGTAATTGGATACTACGGGCCGACTCAGAAGTTCACATCTGACGGTCACTATCTATTGTCCTTCGCCCATGCCAACCCGCCTGACCACCCGATCAGTTTCCAGAGCCTCTTCGGGGACCGCTGGGGCAATGTGTACGTTCCTATGCGGGATGAAGGCCTCCAGAAGTACAACAACGTCGGTGAATTTGTAGGCTGGGTAACAAGGGGAGTCGGCACGCAGTGGGGTACGGTTGCTCACGACGGCACTATCTATCTGCTGCCAACGTCGACATCCAAGAGCCAGGAGGCCAAGCTGCCTACGGTGGCAGTCTATGCCCCACGGTAGCGTGTTGAGACCGAAGACCGTTTCAAAAGAACCCGGTGCGGGAATGGCTGTTTTACAACGCACCTTGTTCAACGGTTGCTAGCGCGACGGGGCGCATATATGAACCTGTGTATGCGTCCCTGAACGCCGTGGTCTGACCTATATCGCCGGCGCTGAGACGTCCCCATGCCTTGCCGGCAGAAACACTAATGGAGAGCCCCGTTCAGGCAATCTCTGCTGCCAAGAAGTTTCTCGTCTCGCAAGAATTTACCCTCCCTGGGGCGCTATTCCAGCGTGGCTCCCTCTTCGACACATGGGAATTCGTCCATTCACGCGAGATCGACAATCCCTCGCAGCCCCTTGGGCGAGCCGGAACAGGGTTTGTTCTCAATCTTTCCCAAATTGGATAAGGCCGGGAAGTTACCAGTATGTTAAACTTTTTGAAAATGAAAAGTCGGGCGAACGGGCCTGTAGCTCAGACGGATAGAGCAACGGTTTCCTAAACCGTGGGTCGGGGGTTCGAATCCCTCCAGGCCTACCATGTTTTCAGTAGGTTAGCTAGAAGCCATGGAATCGTCGAGTACAGTT
>Ga0307373_10000053_pt1 | contig 175093 bp, 175 predicted proteins | sample OX2MG_FD_202534 | JGI IMG/M metagenome (GOLD analysis project Ga0307373, IMG submission 202534) | Soil microbial communities from Risofladan, Vaasa, Finland - OX-2 | ecosystem: Environmental > Terrestrial > Soil > Coastal area > Acid sulfate soil | place: Finland: Risofladan, Vaasa...
GCCGCTGCAGACTGTGAACCGGGTGAGGAGCGTCGGCAAGGGGAGACGCGACCGCCGCCGCTGGCTCGACGTGCAAGCTTCTCAGCAAACCCTAAGGCTATTCGCAGTGCGCTCTCAACAAGTGCCACGACACTGGTGCATGCGCAGGGACGCTTTGCAGAAAATTCTGGACGACGATCGATCATGCCGACGGCCTGAGGGCACCTCCGGCGCGGCCCCCTCCTACCCAGGGGGCCGGGATCTTCATCGTCGCGCCTGTTGCGAGCGTCCTGGCGCCTTACTCTGGCATTCTTGTCGCTAGCCGCTCACCACTAACCGCAACGGCGAGGTGAGTCTCGGCAACCGGGCGTCGCATCCAGTATTACCCCGAGCCATGTCGTTCGATGTCTGCGTTCAGCTATGGGAGAAGCAATTGCAATGATCCGGCCGCCGCGCTTTCGTCCGCCCCATAGCAAAGGCGCAGTCCAGCGTGGCTCTCGCCGGACGGGTCACCAAAGCCAGGATGAGCTCCAAGTCGCAAGAACCCGCAGTGCAGGGGGTTAGGATGCGGCAGCAACGGATCGAGGGCGGCCTCCGCGTCGGGGTCACGGGTGGCGCTGGCTTCATCGGCTCGCATACAGTCGAGATGTTGGTGGCGACCGGCGCCAAGGTCCTCGTCATCGACGACTACAGCCACTCGTGCGGAGAGGCGCTGCCCGATGAAGTCGAGGTCGTTTTAGCTGACTGCGGCTCCGAGGCCGCCTCGAAAGCGCTCGCCACTTTCAAACCCGACGTCGTTCTCCACCTCGCCTCGAAGGGCGGCGTGCAAAAGGCAGCCGGCGACCCGGGCGAGCATGTGAAATCGAGCCTCGCGAGCACTGTCGGTTTGTTCCACTCAGCTATCAAAGCCGGCGTACGACGCATCGTCACTGCGTCGTCGGGAGGCACTGTCTACGGCGACTGTGCGAAATTGCCAGCCCGCGAGACCTTCAAGCCGGCGCCTCTATCCGCATATGGCGCCGCCAAGCGTTCGGAGGAGGTCTATGTGGCGGCCCTTGGCCTTCGGCATGCGACTTCGACGCTGGCATTGCGGTATGGGAACGTATATGGCCCCCGTCAGGATGGCAGTGGTGAGGCGGGCGTGATCGCCATTACTTGCTGCCGTCTGCTGGAAGGCACGGCACCCCGCATACACGGCGATGGCGAGCAAACCCGCGACTTCGTGTACGTCACCGATGTCGCGGCCGCCAATGTTGCCGCCGTCTCCAGCCGGCTCAGTGGCGAGGTGAACATCGCAACCGGTCGCGAAACCAGCGTCAACTCCATCGTCGAGCGTTTGATAGCCGAATCCGGCCAGCGAATCAGGAGCGAGTCCATGCCGATTCGGCCCTTTGACGTGCGCCGCGTTTCCTTAAATCCCGCGCTCGCGCAACGACACCTGCGTTGGACGGCAACCGTCTCAACCGGCTCTGGACTCAAGCAAACGTGGTTATGGTTTTGTAAACACCATTTAGCTCGTCAGGCGCCCAAGGCAGGCGCCTCGGTAGGATGATCTAGTGCGGGTCATTGTCTTAGGCGCTGATGGCTACCTGGGGTGGCCCACAGCGCTGCATCTGTCGGCGACGGGCCACGACGTGATCGCCGCCGACAGCCTCATCCGCCGCCGGTGGGACACTCTTTGCGGCACTGAGAGCCTGGTCCCGATCGCAGGCATGAAACGACGGGTGCTGCGCTGGAAGGAAGTGAGTGGGAAGCAGATCGCATGGGAGCGACTTGATCTGATGTCTTTGGCTGATACGACTGCGCTCATCGCCCAGTACCAGCCCGACGCAGTGGTCCACTTTGCGGAACAGCGCTCCGCTCCTTACTCGATGATCTCCGCCGCGCATGCGGCCGAGACACAGGTCAACAACGTCATTGGCACGTTGAACCTCCTATTCGCGTTGCGCGAATCGGGGCCTGATTGCCACCTGGTCAAGCTCGGGACGATGGGCGAATACGGCACTCCCAACATTGACATCGAAGAGGGTTTCATCGAAGTCGAGCACAACGGACGCAAGGATCGGTTGCCTTACCCGAAGCAGGCTGGTTCGTTTTATCACCTGTCCAAGGTGCACGACAGCAACAACATCATGTTCACGTGCCGTGCGTGGGGCCTTCGCGCGACCGACCTCAACCAGGGTGTCGTTTACGGATCGGGCACCCCAGAGACGGACCTCCACTCAGACCTGCGCACCCGCTTCGACTACGACGACATCTGGGGCACGGCACTCAATCGCTTTTGCGCGCAGGCCGCGCATGGGCACCCGCTCACCGTGTACGGGAGCGGAGGTCAGACCCGTGGCTTCCTGGACATCCGCGACACGGTCCGGTGCGTCGAGCTCGCCATTCTCAATCCGCCGATTGCCGGCGAGTTCCGGGTTTTCAACCAGTTCACGGAGCAATTCAGTGTCAACCAGCTCGCGGACCGCGTCCGCGCTGCCCGCCGCGCGCATGGTCTGGAGACCGTGATCGAGCACATCACAAACCCGCGGACTGAGATGGAGGCGCATTACTACAACGCCAAACATCAACATTTGCTCGACCTCGGCCTCGTCCCTCATGCGCTGGAGGATTCGCTGATCGATACGGTGGTCAAAGTGGTGGAACGCTACAAGGGTCGGATTAAGCCGGAGCTTCTTGTGCCGCGCGTAGACTGGCGGTTCGGTGGCGGGGGCAACATTTCGGCTCCTTCTAAGCGCCGCCGCGTGCCGGCCGTTCGATCAGTTTCGCCCCTTTACTGAGCCGCGAAAGCGGATTCCTATCAGCTCTTTGGTGGCTCGAAGAATAGGCAGCAGCCGTCCGCCTGAGCGCCGACCCATACGGCGGGGATGATGAGGGACGCCGACCTGCGCAAACGTGCCGCCGGTCTTCTGAACCTTCCAATAGAGCTCGGCGTTGATTAATGCGCTTTTCGAATGCAGCTCGAATCGATCCAGCGATGCCGTGCGAATAAGCTTGAGCGCGCAATTGACGTCTTTAACCTCGATGCGCAAAGTCAGAAGCACGAGCCGGTTGAAAACACCGCTGATTACAGACCGAAAGGCCGGATCCTCGCGACTCAATCGCCAGCCGCCGACCAGGTCGGCGCTCTTCAACAGCGGCACGAGCAGGGCGAGGTCTGCGACGTCCAGCTGGCCGTCGGCGTCGGTGAACGCCGTGTACTCGAGGTCTGCGGCCCGCAGCCCGTCGCCGACTGCCGCACCGTAGCCAAATTTGTGCTCGTGGCGGACGACTCGCACGTCTATGCCGAGCTCCCGCCCGAGTGATTCGGCCATGGGTCCCGTGTCATCGGTGGACCCGTCGTCAACGATGATCACGTTGAATCGCTTGGCCAAGCGGGGCAGCACTTCGCTCAGATGAGGAAGAAGCCAACGAAGATTCTCGCTTTCATTGTGCGCAGGCATGACCAGGCTGAGCCCAGTCAAGAGATCATCAGATGTTGACAACCGGCCCACATCGTACTCAAACCACACCGGTTCTCCAGTCACCGGCGGTTATCAATCGAGCCGTGGCAGTAATGATCGGACTTTCGGCAGCGGTCTTTGTAGCGTTCGCCGTGACGTATGCGATCGCAACGCCATTTGGCCAGGCGCCTGACGAGCGCGCCCATTTCGGATACGTCCAGCTACTCGCGCAACACCTGCAGCTGCCTTTGAACACTCCGGAGCGCCAACAGCCACCGCTCTACTACTTGCTTGCGGCTGCCTTGTATAGGCTGACGGGCAGCATCGGCGTGGTGCAGGCCACGTCGATTCTAAGTGGGGCGGCGACGGTCGTCGTGATCGGATTGTGCGCACGGGAGCTGTGGCCGGCGCAGCCACGGCGCTGGGTGATTGCCGCATTGCTTGCGGCAACGCTGCCCCAGTTACAGTTCATTGCCGCTTCGGTAAGCAACGATGCCCTTTCTGCGCTCGGGGCGGCCATCTTGACGCTCCTGATGATCCGGGCTCTGAAGCGCCCGCCCGACCGACGCCTTGCCTGGGCGATTGGCCTTGCGTTCGCGATGACGCTGCTGGCCAAGGAGACGGGCTATTTCCTGATCGTCGTAGTCCTCGTCATCTTCCTGAGATTCTGGCCGCGGAGTGAGTGGGTGCCAGCGCTGGTACCGATCATTGCCGTGCCCGCCGTCCTGGCGGGATGGTGGTTCGTTCGCAACCTCACAACCTACGGCCGCCTGGTGCCGCCATTCACACCTCTGTACACCAACGCTCCCGCGAAACTGGACGGTTACCCTCCGCATGTCCTTGACTGGTTGGCCGCAACATTCTTGAGCTTCTTTGCTCTCTTCGGCAATATGTCGACGCGGCTTCAGCCGAGTGGTGACGGGTTGATCTACAAAACTCTGCTGGCCTGCGTTGCGGTGATCGTTGTCGCCGGGGCGGTGGCGACGTGGCAGCGCTGGAATACCTGGTCGCCGCGGACGCGGTGGATCGCGGCCGCGTGCGTGGTCGTGCCACTGGCGGCGTTTGGGCAGATGGTGATCAGCAGCATCTATATCGACTATCAGCCCCAGGGACGGTACTTGTTCGTTGCCGGTCCCCTGCTTGTGGTCGGCACCGTGTTTGCCATCGAAACCCTGGCGTCGCATTTGCCTCGCCGCATGAGCGTTGCCGTGGGAACAGTCCTTCTAGGCAGTGCGATCGGCTTGGATGCGCTGGGTCTGTACACGGTCTTCGTCAACCTGATACCGACCTGAGCCACCGACTCATCGCTTCGCGCTCACGAGGGCTCGCATCTTGGCGCGCTTGAGCGGCACCGCCCGGCGCCTTTGGCCGACACTAGTTTTAGTAGCCGTCCTGGCAGCGATCGCGGTGGACTTCTGGCACCGCCCGCAACCTATCGGAATCGACTTCCACACCTACCTGGCGGCGGCTCGAGTGGGTCTCGTGCAGGGCTGGTCGCATATCTACGATCAAGGGCTGGTTGCCGCGCAGCAGATACGACTCGCTCCGAATCAGCCGGCGCAGCCTTTCTTGAGTCCGCCACCGGTCGCCTGGGCGGCCGCCATGCTCGCTGACCTGCCATTTCCGGGGGCGTATGTCACCTGGGCGATCTTGACGGTGTGCGCTTTCGGGGCTTCTGTCGCATGGAGTGTCAGCAATGGACCACCTGGACGGGCACTTGGCACGGTCGTGGTGGTGGGCACGGTATGGGTCTTGCAGGCTGCCTATCTGGGTCAGGTGGTGCTGTTGGTCGCAGCTGCTCTTCTGGTGGCCTGGCGGTTACTTCGCGAGGACCACGAAGTCGCGGCTGGGTTGGTTCTGGTGCTCCTGGTGTTGAAGCCGAACACCGCATTCCTCGTGCCCGCATGTCTACTGGCGTCGGCACGTCTTAGAGCATTTATGACCTGGCTGCTCGCTAGCGCTGCCGTCGTGGCCCTTGCCGTCGTCACGACTGGGGTCCCTGCGCTGGTCGCATATGTCGGCCAGCTGCAGCATCCTCCTGGGGGTACGAATGCTCTGACCCTGGAGGCTGCACTGGGTTTGGGTTGGCCGGTCACGCTCGTGCTGCGCCTGGCAATTGTTGGCGTGGTCCTGGGGGCGGCCTGGTGGTTGCGGGCGGTGCCGGGCCTGGTGATTGTTCTGGGTGTGATCGGCTCGTTGCTGATCACCCCGTACATACATCTCGCTGACCTTTGCCTGTTGGCAGCGGCGGGTTGGATCGCATGGCGGGAACGCGCACGCCTCAGCTGGCGTCTGCTTTTGGCAGCGAGCTGGTTCGTGGCAAGTCCGCTCGTGGACATCAGCGGGCTGGCCCCGAGGCAGAACCGATGGCCGCTGCTCGAGATCGGCTGGCTGGTTGCACTCCTCGTGGCCGGCTGGCGTGCCGGTCGGCATCGCCGCCGGGACACGGTAAATCCCGGGCCCCCGGCCAGCTTACGAATTCAAAACTATCCGAATCGTCGCGCCTAAGGTTGATTGGCCCGCTGTATCACCGCCGGAGTTTGAAGTGCAATTTCGCCGGCAGTGCGGCAGGAGCCGACGTTGGTTCGTCGGTCAGGATTTATCGGAGTACGATCTAACCTACAGAGTCGTTGTTGGTTTGCCAGGGCAAGCCGCCCTTGGCGTTTTGGGGGGTTGGGATGGCTGAGATCAGAACTGTCGCGCCAGCGGTACCTGCGATTGCGAATCCAGCAGCCTTAGGCCTCGGTGGTTTCGCGCTCACGACGTTTGTGCTCAGCACGCACAACGTGTTTCCCAACCAGGCGCCGGACCTGACCTGGCTCGGGCTGGCGTTCTTCTACGGCGGACTTGCCCAGTTCGCGGCCGGCATGTGGGAGTTCAAGGCTGGGAACACATTCGGAGCTACGGCCTTCTCTACTTACGGTGCGTTCTGGGCCTCGTTGGCGACCTTCATACTCTTGGCGCTGAACGGCCACATTCCGGCCGGTGACACCCTCAAGGATCTCGGCTGGTTCGTGCTCGCGTTCGCGATCTTTAACACGTACATGCTCATTCTCAGCGCGCGCACGAACATGTCTGTGTTCTTGGTGTTTTTGACTCTTGAAGTCACGGAGATACTGTTGTTCATCGGTTACTTCAACGGCAACGGAGCGGGCCAAGGTCTCGTCACGTTGGGCGGCTGGGTGGGAATCCTCACTGCGCTGGTAGCGTGGTACGGCTCGGCAGCCGTGGTCGCGAACAGCCAGCGTGCAAAGCCAGTCCTCCCTGTAGGCGGTCCCCTCTGGTAACCCGCAATCTGATTTCAACAACTGAGGGAGCTTTATGAGCCAAGGTAGGTCGGACGGTCACTCGGCCGAGCGAACGGGGAGCGAAGCAAATATCGAGACCATGCAGGTCGAGGAGCGCCGGTTCACACCGTCTCCTGAGTTCAGCCGGCAGGCCAACGCCCAGCCGGACATCTACAACATTGGCTTCGACGAGTTCTGGACCAAGGAGTCAGAGCGGCTTTCCTGGTTCGAGCCCTGGAAAAAGCTATACGAGTGGAAGCCGCCCTACGCAAAGTGGTACATCGGCGGAAAGCTCAACGTTTGCTACAACTGCGTCGACCGGCACGTGGAGCGCGGCCACGGTGACAAGGTCGCGTACTTCTGGGAAGGCGAGCCGGACGACGATCGCCGCGCGATCACGTTCGGCGACCTACAACGTGAGGTCGTCCGCTGTGCGAACGGCTTCAAGAAGCTCGGGATCAAGAAAGGCACCCACGTCGGGATCTACATGGGCATGATTCCTGAGCTGCCGGTGGCGATGCTCGCCTGCACGCGAATCGGCGCGCCCTTCACTGTCGTGTTCGGCGGCTTCAGCGGAGAGTCGCTCTCAGGGCGTCTCAACGACATGCAGTGCGAGTTCCTGATCACCCAGGACGAGGGATGGCGGCGCGGCAACCGGGTGCCGCTCAAGGTGAACGCCGACGCCGCTCTCGACTCGTCGCCGACCGTGAAGACCTGCATCGTGGCCAGGAGGACGGGCGGTGACATCGATATGAAGCAGGGCCGCGACGTCTGGTTCGACGACGTCATCAAGGGAGCCGACGACCAACCTGCTTCGTGCCCGTGCGAGCCGATGGACTCCGAAGATCTGCTGTACCTGCTCTACACGAGCGGTACGACCGCCAAGCCCAAAGGCATCATTCACACAACCGCGGGCTACCTGGTCGGCGTGTCGACCACCCACCACTACATCTTCGACGTGAAGCCGGACTCAATTTTCTGGTGCGCGGCTGACATCGGCTGGGTGACCGGCCACAGCTACATCGTCTTCGGCCCGCTGGCCAACGGCACCACTGGGATCATCTACGAGGGCACCCCGGACTTCCCGGACAAAGACCGCTGGTGGCAGATCGTCGAGCGCTACAAACCGGACATCCTCTACACGGCGCCGACCACGATCAGGACGCACATGAAGTGGGGTCCTGAGTACGCAGCCAAGCACGACCTGAGCTCCCTTCGATTGCTGGGCAGCGTCGGTGAGCCGATAAACCCCGAGGCATGGATCTGGTATCGCGAGCACATTGGCGGCAACCGCACACCGGTCGTCGACACCTGGTGGCAGACCGAGACGGGAATGATCCTGATCACGCCTCTGCCGGGCATCACGACCCTGAAGCCGGGCTCGGCAACCAAGGCGTTTCCAACCGTCGATGCAGCGGTCTTCGACAACGCCGGCAAGCAGGTGCCACCGGGAGGCGGTGGCTATCTCGTCATCCGCAAGCCGTGGCCGGCGATGCTGCGCGGCATCTACGGCGACCCGGACAGATATCAGAAGACCTATTGGGACCGCTGGAAGGACACCTATTTTGTCGGTGATGGAGCCCGCATTGACGAAGACGGCGACTTCTGGCTGCTCGGTCGCATCGACGACGTGATGAACGTTTCCGGTCACCGGATCTCGACCATCGAGATCGAAAGCGCGCTCGTCAGCCACCCGGCGGTGGCCGAAGCTGCGGTCGCCGGTCGGAACGACCCGCAGACGGGACAGGCCATCGTCGCCTTCGTGACTCTGAAAGGCGGCCGCGAGGGCTCACCCGAGATGTTGCACGAGCTGCGAGACCACGTCGGCAAGGTTATCGGCAAGTTCGCCGCTCCGGCCAACATCGTGTTCACGCCGGAGCTGCCGAAGACTCGCTCGGGCAAGATCATGCGGAGGCTTCTGCGTGACGTTTCGGAGAATCGGCCGCTGGGCGACACGACAACGTTGGCGGACCCGGCCGTCGTAGCAGAGCTCGCTCAGCGAGGCAAGGAAGAAGCGGGCAAAGATGACTCGTGACCTATCCAGATTTGCCATAGCCGCCCATCAGCCACCGCTGGCAGATGGCTGCCCTTCGAACTTCAAGAGTTGGCTTTGGGTGATCTCGAACGTCACCTTTTGCCCGAGTTGAATGAGCAAGCTCTTGGGCGCTTTGGCCGCCGATTAAACCTAGAGCGTGGCGGATGTAACGCTCCCACGGATGCTGGCGCCATTGGCCGAGCTCGACTCTCGTCAAGCAATCGATGCACTGGCCGGACCGCCGTCATCATGTTCTGGTAGCCCTGCACCGGCACGCGGGGCGGATCAGAGGTCATAGGAGAACCCCATGGTTGAGAAGGAAATTCGAGTCCACACGGCCGACGGCGAGATGTCCACCTTCGTCGTGCGCCCCGACGGTGACGGTCCGTTCCCGGTGGCTGTGGTCTATATGGACGGCGTCGGTTACCGCGAGCAGGTGAAGGCGAACGCACGCCGATTCGCGCGTGACGGCTACTACTGCGTGGCGCCGGATCTCTATTACCGGATGGGGGAGCAGCTCTCTTTTGACATGTCGCGACTGGCTTCAGACGGGATGCGTGGGCCCGAGGCCGAGAAAATGATGAAGGCGGCCGGCAGCGTGACGCCTGAGAACGTCACTGCAGACACAAAAGCACTGCTCGAAGCGATCACTTCCGATCCTGCCGCAAGCCGAGGACCCAAGGTCTGCGTCGGCTACTGCCTAGGGGCGCGTGTCTCGCTGCATATCGCCTCGGCGCTCTCCGATGAGTTCGTCGCCGCAGCCGGGATCCACCCGGGAGCGCTCATAAACGACAAACCAGACTCGCCGCACCACGACCTTCCCGGCGTGCGTGGCGAGCTTTACTTTGCCTTTGCGGAAATCGATCGATCAGCAACCCCCGAGCTCGTCGAGCAGTTTCGCGAGCAGCTCCGGCGGAACGGCGTTCGCGGAGAGGTAGAAAGGATCCCGGGCGTTGCGCACGGGTTCGCGATGGCCGACCTGCCGGTCTACGACCGCGCCGCCAGCGAGGACCACTTCGAGCGCACGCTAGATCTGTGGCGTCGCAACCTGTCGGCGGAGCACGCCCGCGCATGAGGCTCGGCCTCGGTTCCTACCCCATATCCTGTCGGTCAGAGCCCACCGAGCTGCGGGCCCAACCGGCCACCTAACTATCGATCGGCCGCGTCTGAGCCGGCGCGCAGCGTGCCGCCGACCTATCGCCGCCAGGCGCACTGCGGGGCACTTTGTCGCCGTCGGCTCGCCACTCCCCGCAGTCGCCAGTGAGCTCTTTCCATAGACGCCCGACTACTCCGATCTCAGGCCAAATCGGAGCAGGATCCCAACTGCCATGCTGGCGGCAACCACGTGCAACGCCATCAGGCTGAGGATCCCCGTCGTTGTGGTGCCGGGGAAAACGGCCGTCGCCCAGATGGCGAGGTCGGGCAGCCAAGACACGATCAGCCCTGCCGTCGCGATCAAGACGAAAGTGCGACGTGGGTCCGGCTGCGTACGATCAATCCACCCGAACACCAGGGTGGCGCCGATCATGCCGACGATAGTGAGGCTTGCAACGCCCGGAGTTGACAGGGGCTGAAAGGCCGCGGGAACTCCTAGCCCGTTGCGCAAGGCCATCGCAATGAGCACGTTGGCGACTGTTGCCATAAGCACCAGCCCAGCGCCCACCACCAGCAATCGCCGCCAACCAGACCGAGACGACCTTCCCACGCCTTCGCGACTTTGGAGCCGAGTAACGCTTGCTGCCATTTCGAATCCTCCTGACCAACGTAAACAGAACGTGTGAAGTGTGGCACAAAATGCCATAACATGCAAGTAATGCCAATAAGCGTCTCCGGGGCCGAAGGGTATACACTGTGCCTATGCCGGTTGACATCGCCGAGCGAAAGCGCCGAGCCATCCGTGGCGAGCTGTCCGAAGTCGCGCTGGGGCTGCTAACGGACAGAACATTCGAGTCTTTGAACATCGACGAGATCGCGGCAGCCGCCGGTGTGTCACGGCGAACGTTCTTTCGCTACTTCACCTCAAAGGAAGACGTGGTCTTTGCGTTCCTGGATCAGTGGGCGGTGCGCCTCGCTGCCGACATCGTCGCGCGTCCTGCCGACGAGGATCCTGTTATGGCCGTGCAGACTTCCTTTCGTCAGCTAACCGCCGCCTACGACGATCGCGCGCTCGCGCTCGTGAGGCTCGTCCGGGAGACACCCGCGCTCCAGCAACAAGAACGAATTAATCGAGACCACCTGCGCATGGCGGTGGTCAACGCGCTGGCCGAGCGCCTGGGTCTGGACGCAGAGCGTGATATGCGGCCTCAGATCCTCGCTACGATCGCGTTCGCTCCCCTTGACGCCGCGATGTTCTCCTGGTTCGGCAACCGCTCGAGCGAGGATGTGGGGCATTTGCTCGACGAGGCGCTCGGGGCATTCGAAAAGGAGCGCGATGCCATGGTCGCCGCCAGATCAAAGTCTGGCCAGCCCCGCAGGCCGGCCGCTCGCCAGGTCGTTCGCCACTAGGCGCGATCGCGGCCTCAGTTGGCTTTACGTCCATGTCAATGACGCCCTGGGCTAGACGGTCTTCGACTCGCTACGACCGCCGATACGTAGCGTGGCGCCAGCCAGGACCGTCAGGATCGCCATCAGGCCCGCTGTCAAGGCGATGCCAGTTGCCCCGCTGAACAGCAGAACGATGGCCGCGACGAAGGTGATCACTGCGACGATGCCCGGCGCGTTGCCGATTAGTGAGCGACGGGCTTCGCGCGTGTACGCGGCAACGATTCCGGCCACCACGAGCAGAACACCCAATACGTAGGCGCCCAGCGTGGCGGTATGGTGCGATGTCTCACTGAAAACCAGTGGCGAAATCAAAACAAGGATGCCGAACACCATCGTGACGTAGTCCTGCCAGCGCTGCCAAGCATTCATGACCCCTCGACCTCCACTGGGAGCGCCTCGGGAACCTGCTGGCCGGCGCCGGGCGATTCCCTCGGGCTCGCCGGGATATTCGACACGCTCGATCGCATGACCAGGACCGGGGCTGGGGAGTGGGTCGCGAGGTACGCGTCGGTCGACAGGATCAGGTTGTGCATCGAGCTGTGGCGGTTGCTCCCCACGAGTAAGTCTGCGCCGTTCGACTCAACCTCTTTGACTATCTCTTCGTCTGGGCTTCCCGTCCGCACTACGAATTCACACGCCCCGGCAGTCGTTCTCAGCCCACCGCTTTCTTAACGAGCGCGGCGACCCTTGCCTCATCCGCGGCGGTCAGTTCCGTAACGGCGAATTCGACCGGCCACATGGTTCCTTCGTCGAGGTTCGCTGCGTCGCTGAAGCCGATGGTCGCGTACCTGGTGTTGAACTTCTTCGCGGTTTTGAAGTGGCAGACGACCTTGCCGTCCTTGGTATAGGCGGGCATCCCGTACCAGGTTGTCGCCGAGATGCCTGGCGCGCTCGCTTTGATGATCGCATGGAGCCGTTTGCCCAGGGCGCGATCCAATCCCGTCATCTCGGCGATCTTCGCGAGCGCGTCGCTTTCCCCGAGCGCCTTGTCCGCGGCCCTCTTCTGTTCTTTGACGCGCTCCTTCATCGCCGCTCGTTCCTCGGCGCTGAATCCTTTCGACGCCGTACCGGTTACGCTGGCCCTAGGCACGAACTTCTCCGTTACCTTCTTTGTCGGTTTCCTTTCAGCCATAGTTCCGCCCTCCAGTGCGAGATTTGATGGGGACGACCCTCATGGTAGGGAGGCGTAGCCGGAGTCGCGTGTCCAAAACTGCTCGATCGCATCGCCACACCGCAAAGTCGGTCGAGGGTGCCAATGCCACCGACTAAGGAAGACGTGTCCATCAAGTCATCTGGCCGGCGTTTCAACTCCGAGCTCGGCGCCGGGAGACGCGATCACGAAAGGTCCCAGCCCAGTTGCCTCTGATCAGCTGCTAATCGCCTCGGCAGCTCTTCCTAAAGAGGCGAACTGGACCACCGCCGAGGTCTTCGGTAACCCCGGTTCTGGTCACAGCCGGGGCACAATTCTTCCTGGCGTGACCTCATGACACTTGATCTGTTCGCGGGCATTCCCGTCCGCGACTACACCGCGGCCGCGGCTTGGTACGAACGACTCCTGGGTGCCCCGCCGTCATTCCTGCCCAACAACACCGAGGCGGTATGGGAGCTCGCCGACCACCGATACGTGTTCATCGAGGTACGGCCCGAGCATGCCGGGCACGCCAGGCACCTCGTCTTCGTCGACGACTTCGACGCTCGCATCGCCCAGATCGCCGAGCGGAGCCTGGAGCCGGCAGAGCTCGAGACCCTCACCAACGGCGTCCGCAAGGCGACCTTCCGCGACCCCGACGGCAACGAGATGGGATTCGGCGGCATGCCCGTCTGACGCCCCTCAGCCGGCGGGCCGCCGGCCGCGGTCGGCTGCTAGGCTCGGGGCCGTGACCGTGCTGGACTGGCTCCTCGACTCCGATCCCGCCATCCGCTGGCAGGTGATGCGCGATCTTGGCGATGCGGCCGCGGAGGTCGTCGCAGCTGAGCGTGCGCGAGTGGCCACTGTGGGATGGGGTGCCCGGCTGCTGGCCTTGCAGGGCGAAGACGGCCAGTGGGAGGGAGGTGCGTTATTCCCCGCCCGGAACCCCCAAACCGATCACGGCGAGCAGCCCAAGGACCAGCCCTGGACCGCTACTGCATACAGCCTCGTTTCGCTGTATGACTTCGGGATCGACCCACGGTGCCAGCAGGTGCGCAGGGCCGTTGCTCAGGTCAGGAAGCACTGCCGTTGGGAGCATGCCGGTCAGCCGTTCTTTGCCGGCGAGGTCGAGCCGTGCATCAATGGGATGGTCGTGGCGCTGGGTGGCTACTTCGACCAGGACGTGGGTGGTGTCGTCGCTCGACTGATCGGCGAGCAGCTGGACGACGGCGGGTGGAACTGCGAGGCGGAGAACGGTTCGGTTCGCTCTTCCTTTCACACCACGATCAGGGTCCTGGAAGGGCTCTTGGCGCACGAACGCGCAACCGGTGGCACGGCGGAATCGATCGCGGCGCGACGCCGGGGTGAGGAGTACCTCCTCAAGCGGAAGCTGTTCCGGCGGAGGAGCACCGGCGAAGTCGTCAATCCGGCATGGTTGCAATTCTCGTTTCCAACCCGCTGGCACTACGACGTGCTGCGTGCCCTTGAGTACTTCCGGGCCAGTGGCGAACCGCCGGATCCGCGCGTGGATGAAGCGATCGACTTGGTCCGATCCAAGCAGCAACCGGATGGTACCTGGCTTCTGGAGAACACCCATCCTGGCGCGGCCCCCTTCGCGCTCGAGGATGGCGACGGAAGGCCCAGCCGGTGGAACACTCTGCGCGCGCTGCGGGTCCTCGGTTGGTACGAGCGATGAGATCGCTGAGGTGCGATCCGCAGCGAATTCGAATCGCAACTCCTATACGGGCTGGAGCGATCTGTTAATACGTTATCGGATCACTTCGGTCCACGAAACCACGTCGTGCGTCCCATCCGGGTTCTGATCCAAGTAAACAGGCGATCCCGATGCGATGTCCGCGAACTTCACCGCGTAATGCCAGGTTCCCCGTGTCGTCACGTCACCGCCGAGATACACATTGACCTGTCCACCAGGTGGGACGGCGCCGCAGACCATCTCACTCTTGGCTGCCACTATGACGCATCCGGCTGTGGTGTAAAAGCCGGACAGGGCCCAGTTGGCGTGACTCGCGAACCAGTTGTGATAGCCCGAACCGATGACGAAAATCATGGCCAGCTTGCGAATCGCAGGTCCGGTATTGAGAATGGATCCCTTCCAGCAGGCGGCATCACCGCGATGCGCAACCGGGCAGTAATCGCCGCCCAGCTCGCCGGTGAGTGGCTGCGCGACGATTGGCGATGGGCTTGGCGACGGCACCGATGATGGCGTGGCTGATGTAACCGAGGTGGTTGTGGAGTTAGGAGCGGAGCGGTTCGCTGCTTGATAAACGGCGTAAGCCCCTGTACCTCCGACCATGACCACAAGTGCGGCCACAGCAGCAATGATGATCGGCCGTCGACTTGGGTTGGCAGCCGGCACCGCCCATGCAGGTGCCGGTATCCCTGCGGGAGCGGCCACTACCTCCTGGTAAGTAGGCGCAGGCACTGACGCTGGCGGTCCGGGGATAGCCGCGCCTGCGGGTAGCCACTCAGGGCGTACAGAGGCGGGCTCAGGTGGCTGGGCGTCCGGGATACGGGCGGGCAAAGGCATGGGGCGCCAGACTTGCCCGTCCCACCAATAGGCGCCATCAGGAGAGATCGGAGGAGGTGACGCTGACATTTGGGCAGCTTATACAAAGGTTCGCCGAATTATCGGCGGCTGAAAACGAGCTGGAAGCAATTCGCTCGCCGGCATATCGCTTTGCCGAGGCCGGCTCGAAGCAGGGCTTATGATCAGAAAACCCAACGAAATCCCAGGGAGGCAGAGATGGCAGGACCAGTAGTTCACAGCCCGAGCGGCCAGTTACGTCCCCGGTTCGGGACGGCGCGGCGTGAGGATCTTCCCGGCTTCATCGGCATCATGCAGATACTCCACCAGGAACCAACCTCGAGCGCATTCGCGCGCCTCCTCACCGCAAGTCAGACGCCCGAAGACGAGATACCTCTCGCGCATGTGTTCGAAGAGATCTCCACGCTGGTCCTTCACGGGTTGCTGCCGGGTGACCTGCTTTTCGACGCCTTTGCAATCGACACCTATTGGAAGCAACTCAGCGCTCGAATAGCCGAGGTCCGCAAGGCGACCGGCAACGGCAAGTTCTGTGAAAACTTTGAGATCGCGAACAACCTGGCTATCGCCTACCGCGAGGAGCGACCCACCAAGGTTCTCGCTGGCTGAAGCCATCTGGCATTTCTAGACAGGCATGTCAGCGGGTATCGGATCGGCGTGAGTGTCCTGGTTGAGCCCACGTTTTCGGACGTGCTATCGGCGGCCGCGCGAATCCGGCCCCATCTTGCTCCGACTCCGCTCCGTCATTCGCCGGCGGTAAGCGAAGTCGTCGGCGCGGACGTCTACCTGAAGTACGAGTTCCATCTGCCCACCGGCGCTTTCAAGGTCCGAGGCGGCGTCAACCTAGTCTCCCAGCTCAGTCCTCAGGAGCGCGAAGCCGGCGTGGTCGCCGCCTCGACCGGCAACCACGGCCAGTCCGTTGCGTTTGCCGCACGACTCTTTGGAGTCAAGGCGATCATCTGCGCCCCGGAGAACGCAAATGCGGCCAAGGTCGAGGCAATGAGAGAGCTTGGCGCGACAGTGAACCTGGTCGGCGCGGATTTCGACGAAGCGCGAGTCGCATGCGAGCAGCTCGCAGCCGCCGAAGGCTACCGATACATCCACTCGGGCGACGAACCATTGCTGATCGCCGGCGTTGGCACCCACACGCTTGAGATCCTGAGCGACATGCCGCAGATCGACACCATCATCGTCCCGGTGGGAGGGGGGAGTGGCGTGGCCGGCGCTTGCATCGTGGCGAAGTCTGTGAACCCAGACATCAAGGTCATCGGGGTCCAATCTGAGAAAGCGCCCTCAGCCTATCTCTCGTGGCAGGCCCGCAAACCGGTCGAAGCAAGCACCAGCACCTGGGCGGAAGGGTTGGCCACTAGAACGCCCTTCGAATTGCCGCAGCGCATCTTGCGACGCCTGCTTGACGACTTCGTGCTCGTCTCGGACGAGGTAATCTCCTCTGCTGTTCGGTTCCTGCTCGAGCGCAATCGGATCCTGGTTGAGGGTGCCGGGGCATCGTCCCTGGCGGCCGCCCTGGCGCTCAAGGACCAGCTGGCGGGTCAGCGCGTCGTCTTAATACTCACCGGCGGCAACATTTCGATCACGCAGCTCAAGGCCGTGCTCGATGGTTCGTAGGTTGGTCGCGAAGCTCATCGACCGACCGCGTAGCCCTGGCTGCCCCTAGGGTTGGCGCCGGCAGACAGCAGGCCGGAATCAGGATCGCGCGCCACTGCGCACAGCCGGCCCAGGGACCAGGCGCCTTCTTCGATAACTTCATGACCCCGATCGCGAAGATCGTCCCGCACACTGACATCAAGGCGGGACTCCACATGGAGCCGGCCGGGAAATGCCTCATGCGGTGCAAACGAGCTCGGGAAATGCGACGTGTGGAACATGGGGGCGTCAATCGCCTCTTGAAGGTCGCGCCCAAAGACCGCGTGTGCGAGAAAGAACTCGAGCGACCACTGGTCCTGCTGGTCACCGCCCGGTGTTCCAAAAGCGAGGCGCGGCTCGCCCTCCAGCAGAGCGAGTGAGGGGGTCAGCGTGGTCCTCGGCCGCTTACCGCCCTGCACATGGTTGGGATGGTCCTTGTCCAGGTTGAACATCTGCGCCCGCGTGCCAAGGCAAAAGCCGAGACCCGGGACAACCGGTGAGCTCTGAAGCCAGCCACCACTCGGGGTGCAGGCGACCAAATTGCCGTACTGGTCGGCGACGGCAACGTGGACCGTATCACCTCGAACCTCGCCTAGCGATTGGGTTCCCGTTCCAGTCCAGTGACCTTCCGCGATGCTCTGGAGCACACGGCTGGGAAGCCGAGGCATACGACCTCCGGGTGCCCCAGGTCGCAGCTCAAGCGAAGCTTTGGCACCAACCAGTCCGCGTCTGTCGCGGGCGTACTCGCGCGACAGCAGGTCCTCGATCGGGATGTCCGCAAAGTCCGGATCCGCGTACCAGGCTTCGCGGTCCGCGAACGCGAGTTTCGCGCACTCGGTGACGATGTGGATGTGGTCAGCCGAGAGAAAACCCGATTGGTTGAGCCCAAAACCTTCCAGTAGGCGCAATTGCTGCAGGAACGCGGGGCCTTGGCTCCATGGCCCGCACTTGGCCATCGTCCAACCATCAAAGTCGACGGTGACTGGACGTTCGTGCTTCGCCGTGAATCGGCTGAAATCCGCGGCAGTGAGCAGGCCTGAGTGGGGAATCCCTGAGCTGTCCATTGCCGGCTGTCGACAAAAGTGGCCGATCGCGTCTGCGACGAATCCCGAATAGAAGGATGTGAGGGCGGCCTCAATCTGAATTTCGCGACCTGGGCCGGCGGCGGTTGCCGTCTGCACGAGTCGACGGTAGGTCTTGGCCAAATCTGGATTGCGAAACCGCTTTCCTGCCGTGGGGCGGCCGTCGCGCAGATAGAGCTCAGCGGAAGTCGGCCAATGGTCGCGAAAGAGAACTTCGACTGCCTGAATCGCATCGGCGATCCGCGGCACGAGCGGATAGCCGGCTTCCGCGTACTGGATCGCAAATCGAAGTACCTGCTCGATTCGCATCGAGCCGTGGTCGCGAAGCAGCGTCAGCCAGCCTCCGAAGGCGCCGGGCACGCAGGCTGCCAGCAAGCCCGAGCCGGGTATCCCGTCAAGTCCAAGTGAGCGGAAGGCGTCAATCGATGCCGCTTGCGGGGCTGGGCCTTGCCCGCAGATGACCTCGACGCGTCGGCGCGAAACGTCCCACAGCACGATCGGCACTTCACCACCCAGGCCGTTCAAATGCGGCTCGACCACCTGCAGGACGAACCCGGCAGCAACGGCGGCATCGAATGCGTTGCCACCTTCCTCCAGGATCGCCATCGCGCTCTGAGCCGCAAGCCAGTGCGTCGAGCTGACCATGCCCAGGGTGCCCTTCAGCTCGGGTCGCGTTGTGAAAGTCATGAGTCGATGATCACCACACGAATTATCCCTCCGTTCGAATCCGGGCTCGGCAATTTCTGACGAGGAGCAGGTCCCGGCTACTATGGGACGTCGATGGCAGAGATCGAAATCACTCCGACCAGCCTCATCGTTCACATCCGTGGCGCAGATCAGTTCTTCGCCCTCAAGAGTCAGTTGGAGGTGCCTCTCGAGCACATCGCGGCGGTCGATCCCAGCCCGCCCGAAGCGCATCAGATTTGGCACGGGCTGAGGATCGGCGGGACCAACCTGCCTGGCGTCATCACCGCGGGAAGCTTTGTCCAGCATGGTGAGTGGGCATTCTGGGACGTCCACGACCCGGAAAAGGCCATCGCGATCCGGCTACACGACGAGCGCTATTCGAAGCTGGTCATCGGAGTTGACGACCCCGTGACCACCGCCGCGGCGCTCGCGGCTGCAGTCCAGCGACCCTGATCGCCGTGACCGCAAACGCTTGACTGAAGTTGTCGTACCCGTGCGGGTCGAAGCGCTCACGCCGGGCGAGGCCTGGATCGCCATCGAGAGGGCAATTCTCACGGGAGGTGTCGTTGGGAGCTGGGAAGGACAGCCCATCCTCGAGGTGTTCCGCGCGACTCTCGACGTCAGTTCACCGAGGGTGGACGATCCGATCATCGCTCAGCGCGGAGATCCAGAACGACTGGCGTGGATGCACGCGAACTCTACGACCACTCGCGAGTCGCGCAACTCGGGGACGCCGATAGCTACGCGACGCGCTTGTACGACTACGCCCACGCCGGCCGCGATCAGATCCGCTGGGTGGTCGACCGACTGGCCGCCAACCCGTGGACGCGCGACGCGACGATCACGACTTTCCAGCCGCTCACCGACACCAGCTAAATCCCGTGCGTCAGCCTGCTCGACTTCTGGCTCATCAAAGGTGAGCTCCAGGTGGCCGTCTACGCTCACGCCATCGACTTCGGTACGAAGGACTATGCCAATCTGGTCGACTCGCAGCGCTACACGCTCGCGTGGCCAGCGACCTTGGCGTCGGGGTTGGCACGCTGACGATGACGGTGAAATCGGCCCACATTTATCAGACCGAGCTTGACCTGATGCGAAGCATCGTCGCCGCGACGTAGGTTTAAGCAGGCCCAAGTCCAGGCAGCGCACTATGTCACCCGTGATATCCGCGCGTGGCCTCGAGCTGCAAGGCATCACCAAGCGATATGGCAACGTGGTGGCGGTTGACGATCTGAGCTTTGAAGTTCGTCCGGGAGAGGTGTTCGGGTTTGTCGGGAGTAATGGGGCCGGCAAGACGACCACTATGCGGGTCGCGCTGGGCACGCTGATCTACGACCGTGGGTTTGTCCTGTGGGACGGCTCTCCGATCAGCTTCGAGGTGCGCCGCAAGATCGGCTACATGCCAGAGGAGCGCGGCCTGTATCCCAAGATGCGAATCGGCGAACAACTCCTGTACCTGGCGCAGCTGCACGGCGCTACCTGGGCTGCAGCGGCGAGCTCAACGACCCGCTGGCTGGAGCGCTTCGATCTGAAAGAGCGCGCGCGAGACGAGCTTCAGAAACTCAGCCACGGCAACCAGCAGCGCGTGCAGCTAGCCGCTGCTCTTGTCTTCGAGCCGCTGATGCTGGTGCTCGATGAGCCATTCGCGGGACTCGATCCCGAGGCTGTCGATTCGATGAGCGAGGTACTCAAGGAGCGGGCGCAGGCCGGGATACCTGTCATTTTCTCGAGCCATCAGCTCGAGCTGGTCGAGCGCATTTGTGACCGCGTCGGCATCATCCAGAAAGGGCAGCTCGTCGCGTGCGGAACGATCGAAGAGCTGCGCGGCCAAGGTCCGCGGCAACTGTGGGTGGACGCCCCTTCAGCGCCCCCGGGTTGGGCCGGCGCCCTTGGAGGAGTGCGCGTCGTTCGGGCAGACGGCAGCCGTGTCCTCCTCGAACTCGAGCCACCAGTCGACGACCAAGCCATCCTTAGCGCGGCCCTCGCCACCGGGCCGGTGCGCGAATTCCGCTATCACCTGCCGAGCTTGCTCGACATATTCCGCGAGGCGATGACCGAACGAACAGCCTCGGTGACGTCCTGAATGGGTCGTTTCGGGGGTGAGGCGTTTCACACGGTCCTTCTGATCGTGCGCCGCGAGTTTCTAACACGGGCTCGGAGCAGGCTGTTTATCGGCGGGACGGTGCTCCTCATGGCCCTGATGGTCGGCTACATCGTCGTGCAAGACCTCTTCATCAGCAAGGCGGTCACCACCGTATCCGTCGGGTTCGCAGGAGGCGCAGTAGTCCTGGCCCAGCCGTTGAAGGCAGCTGCCAGCAGCGCCACGTTCAAGGTTGAAACGTCCACGCTCGCGAACGTTGCGGACGGGCTTCAGCAGGTGAGGGCAGGCAAGCTGGATGGCATGGTCAGCGGTGACGCAGGCGCCCCGGAGGTTGCTGTGATGAATAACCTGGACCCGACGGTTGCCGCCACTCTGGATGCCTTGGTCAAACAGGTAGCGCTCAGCCGCGCGCTGACGGCAAGCGGCGTCGGCCCCGGCCCGATCGAAGCCCAGGTCGGGAGTGCAGGGATCCACGTCCAGGTGCTCGATCCGAACGCCAAGGTGCGCACCGAGCGCCAGGTGGTTGCCATCTTCGTCGCCATCCTTCTATATGTGGCGCTCGTGCTCTATGGGCAGATCGTCGCGGCCGGTGTCGTAGAGGAGAAGGCGAACAGGATCATCGAGATCCTGCTGTCGACCGTCCGCGCGCGCCAGCTGCTTTTCGGCAAGGTGATCGGGATCGGCCTTCTTGGCCTGATTCAGCTGGTGCTGGTCGCGGCGGTGGCCTCGCTGACAGTCGTCGAGACGCAGGTCATCTCAGTGCCGTCGATCGAAGTGGTCTCTGTCCTAGGAGGTCTGCTTTGGTTCGCTTTGGGCTTCGTGTTCTTTGCGCTCATCTTTGCCGCCGGTGGCTCGATGGTCTCGCGCCAGGAGGATCTTGGCTCAGTGACCGCGCCGATCAGCATGTTGCTCGTGGGGACGTACCTCGCCTACTTCTGGGTGGTCTCCAATCCAACGAACCCGCTAGCAGTAGGTCTCTCGCTCCTGCCGCCGTTCGCCCCGATTTTGATGCCGGCACGCATGGCCTCCGGTGACGCAGCTGCCTGGCAGGTCTTGGCGGCTGTCGCACTCATGGTCGCAGCCATCATCGGGATGAACTGGCTTGCGGCACGCATTTACGTCAATTCCGTGCTGCGCGTCGGGGCGCGTGTCGGCTGGCGCCAGGCATGGAGGGGCGTGGACTAGGATTCACCGGTAAGCCTGCGTACGGGCCAACATTTCCGGGCCGCGGCGACGCTCGCCGGCATCAAACCAAGCGGCCGCTCGAAACAGGTCCCGGATGGGGTCAGGCGGACCAAACGGTCTTTCGACGGCATCCCGGCCGCCTGACAAGAACACTGTCACTTAACCCTAAGAACAAAAGCCGTAACTCTTTGCTGAGGAAGCCCTGTGAGGCGGGGCTGGCTCAGCCCGCCCCGAGAGCCAGGAGTATCACGCCGCCGAGCGTTAGGACGATTGCTCCCGCCCGAGCCTTGCTGATGGCTGATGCAGGACGAGCGTCGACAGTAGGACTTCAATGACGACGTAAGAGTTCGATGCAGCGGCCGCCACGGCAACTGGCCGGCTGCGTAGACCCAGGACGTAAGCACCGACGCTCCTCCGACCATCGCTCCGACGCCTAGTCCTCCCAAGCTTTGCAGCGACATTGGCATCCTGGGTCCTTCGGCTACAAACTCGATCAGGGCGAGAGCGGTCATCGAAATGGCCATCAATTCGTTCAACTGCGCTGCATCGAGTCCGCGTAACGCCGGCCTTTTCGAGAAATGCTCCGATCCCGATGATGACGACGTCGCCGCCAATCAATAGGTAGGCGCGGACCGGCGGCGTCTTCTTCGCCACGCTGGCCGCAGAGTGCACCGCGTATCGCGATGACGGTGGGTTGCCAGAAGAAGGTCTCCCGCCAGGGGTCAAAAACAGTCCCGCAATCTTGAAAGGCGTGAATCGCTCGTGAAGCAGAGTGAACCCGAGGAAAAACGTGATCACGATGTGCACCGTCGCGAGTGCTTGTCACTGGATAACGCAACGCAAGTAACATCAAGAGTTGATCGAAATTGATCTCGAAACGTGCCGTTCCAATCATCCTCGTTGCCACGTCTGGCTTCGTTGTCTGGTTAGCTTTTGCGATTACCCCATATGTCATAGCTCATCAGCCAGGGCCCCAAAACCGGACTTTCGCTTGGTACCTGCTGTACCACACATTGCCGCCCCTATTCGTTGCCGCAGTTACGCTGCTTCTCACCGTTGCTTGGATCCTATGGAGGCGCTGAGGAGCCGACAACTCAGCCTCGACCAAGTGGGTTGCGCGCCAATTTGTACTCTATTCGTTCGTGTTCCTTAGTCAGCCGCTTGCCAAGAAGGTTCCCGAGCTGACGGTCTACTTCTGGGTCGTCAAGGTGCTGACCACAGGGATGGGCGAGGCGACCTCTGACTACTTTGTCCACACCTACAACCCATACGCTGTGGTGGCTTGGGGAGCCGCCGTTTTGGCAATCACGCTCATATGGCAGCTGTATCTGCGTCGGTACGTAACGTGGGCCTACTGGCTAACGGTCTCGATGGTTGCTGTCTTTGGCACGATGGCTGCCGGCATCCTCCACGTCTACCTGGGCATCCCGTACATCGTGTCTGCGCTCATTTATGGGGTCAGCCTGACCCTTGTTTTTGTGCTGTGGTATCTGAGCGAGAGGACCCTGTCGGTTCACAGCATCTACACCCGCAGCCGCGAGCTGTTCTACTGGGCAGCGGTCCTCGCGACGTTCGCACTGGGCACTGCGACGGGCGACATGACGGCGGTGACCTTCCGATTTGGATTCTTCGCTTCGGGCATCATCTTCGCTGTCGTAATCGCGATCCCCGGCGTCGCGTACTGGCTGCTCGGTCTGAATGAGATCGTTGCATTCTGGTTCGCGTACATCATCACGAGGCCGCTCGGAGCGTCGTTTGCAGACTGGCTCGCCGTTCCGGCGAGTCAAGGTGGCCTGAATCTCGGAAAGGGGACCGTCAGCGTCGCTTCATGGATATTGATCATCGCCTTCGTGGCTTACCTGGCAATCAGCCATCGAGATGTGGCGCGACCGCAAGGTGCTGTCATCGACGCAGGCACTGGCAAGTAGAAAAGCAACGGTGAGCAGGGGCGACCGGTACGAGCGCACTTATGAGCTGCGGGCGGCTGCAGGCGAGGAGGTCCACGGCGAGGCCAACTTCGTCTCCCGTTTTTCGCCCACCAGCGTCCTCGACGCAGGATGCGGCACCGGCCGAGTCGGTCGAGAGCTGCACCGTCGGGGTGTCGATGTTGTTGGCATCGATCTCGATGCTGAAATGCTGGAAACGGCGCGGGCCAGGTGCGGATCGGTCGAATGGATCGAGGGAGACATCAGCGCCATGAACCTTGGCCGCACGTTCGACATCGTGTTGATGGCGGGCAATGTCATCAACTTCGTGATTCCGGAGCGCCGGCAGCGGGCCCTGGAGAATCTCGTAAAGCAGGTGCGACCCGCCGGCCTTCTGATCAACGGGCACTCGATTCGACCCGACGGATGCCCGCAAGCCAGGTTTGAGGCTTGGGCGGAGGCCCTAGACCTGGAGCTGGTCGAACGTTGGTCGACCTGGGATCAGGATCCGTTCACAGAGCGCTCTGAGTACGGCCTTACCGTTCATCGCCTCCGGGCGTGAGGATTCAGGTAATCGCTTCGTTCCACTCGCGGACGCGCCAGCTCGAAACGACACCATTGAGAACGAAGGGATCGGAACGCGCGAACTCTTCGGCCGCCTCACGCGAGGTGAACACGGCCATCGATCCCTCGAAATCGCTGAATGTGCCGATCATCAGGAGGGTCCCTTGATCGAGGAACTCGTGCCACCGCGCCTGGTGGGCCGCGAAGTGGAGGGGTGCCTTGGCTCCGACATCCTCAGCCGATTGGTACTGCAGAACGTATTTGGGCATCCCGAAAAATTTAGCCGCTTCTCGGCAAAGCACAAGTAGGGCAAAGCGGGCTCAGGGGTTGCTCGTCACTTTGATTTGAAGTCGACATCCTTGGTCTGCACCGTGCCGGCCTTTCGCCCCGGCGCCGTCTGGTATTTCCAGTACAGGTTGGTGTGCGCGATCACCAACCCAGGCGGCGGCGCTCCCCATTCCGTCTTATCTCCTGTCGTATGAGCGTCGCTGACAAGGGTCGCGTCGTACCCCCTGACCAATCCGCCGTGGAGCGTCGAGCGGATGCACGCATCGGTCTCCGCGCCGACGACTATCAGTCGCCCGACTCCAAGACCTGAAAGCACGTTCTCGAGGGTGGTGTCCTCGAAGGAGTCGCCATAGCTCTTCTCAACGAGCGGCTCGCTGGCGGCGGGAACCAGCTCGGGCACGATGTGCCAGCCGTCGCTCCCTTTCGCAAGTCCATCGTCGTTGTGCTGGACCCAGACCACTGGTACATGTTCGTGCCGCGCCTTCTCGACCAGGCTGCGGACGTTCGCGACGACCACGTCGCGCTCGTGCGCAGTCCCGACGACGCCGTTCTGCACATCGACGACGAGGAGTGCGGTGTTTGGCCGGTTCTTCAGTGTGGTCATGTTCTCCCCTGCGCTTGACCCCTGGTACGTGGCGGGACCGCGCGCCCGACAATTCGAATATATCTATGTTGAGCCAACGCAGGACGCCCTGTCCGAATGAATAGAGTAGCCACGACTTCCGGGCGGCTGGTCGTCTTCGTCGGCTCAGTCTTTGCCGCCGAATCGGCATTCTTTGCCGTGGTGCCTCCGCTTGTGCCTCAGCTGGTGCGTGTTGGGCACCTCACCACCAGCGAGGTGGGCATCCTGGTGGCCGCGTACCCGGCAGGGGTTTTGCTCGCGGCCATCCCATCGATGGCCCTCGTCGACCGGCGTGGCGTCAGGGTGGCGACTGTCGTGGGCATCGCCGTATTGATCGCCTCCACGCTTGGGTTCGGTTGGGGCGCGAGCCCGCTCGTGCTGGACGCTTCGAGGTTTGTTCAGGGCGTGGGAGGGGCGGTCGCTTGGGCGGGCGCCCTGGCTTGGCTGACGAGCACCACGGCCAGGGAACGGAGAGGATCGGTGATCGGTGGGGCGGTGGGCGCCGCCCTGGTTGGCACGGTCATCGGACCTCCGATCGGAGCGCTCGCCAGCCAGGTCGGTCGAGGGCCCGTGTTCAGCGTGCTGGCGATCGTGCTCGCGCTCCTCCTGCTGGCCGCGCCGCGTGTGGCTCCGGCTGCAGCTCCGCAGCGCGGCTCAGTGCAAGCACTCCTCAAGCTTCTCCGCAGCCGCCGCGCGGCGATTGGCAATGGCTTGCTGCTGGTCATTGGCATAGTGGGGGGCACGCTCTGGAGCCTGGTTCCGCTTCTGGTCGTCCACCGGGCGGGGGGCGCGGGCGTGATCGCCGCAATCCTCGCGGTGAGCTACACGCTCGCCGCGCTGATGAACGTGTACATCGGCCGCATCTCTGACCGGTTCGGCCGGTTGTTGCCCACGCTGGTCGGGCTCACAGGCGCAGCCGTGCTGCTCCCGCTCATCCCGTTCCTCGCCTCGTTGTATGCGCTATTCATCGTCTGCGTCGCCGCCCAATCGATGATCTCTGCGTTGTGGACGCCGACCGCCGCCATGGTCACCGACGGCGCGGAAGGCACGGCCGCCGGCCAGGCGGTCGGAGTCGCGACGATGAACGCGGCCTGGGCGGCGGGGGGCGCGAGCGGTCCGGTGCTTGCAACGTGGCTGGCGGACGCGGCCGGCTTCCCATTGCCTTTCGCAGTCGCCGCTGGCCTCTGCGCAGCCAGTGCCGTTGTGGTGCTGGTCGCATACCTGCGCAGCAGACAGCCTCAGACAGCGGCGAGCATGGCCGCCCCGGCGCACCGGTCGGGACCGTAGGTTGCTAGCTGCGCCACACGGTTGCGACGAGGAGTCTGGTTCGCATTCCTCAGGCCGTCTATTAATGTGCAGGTGATGCGTGCCGCCCGGATGCTGATGGCGATTGACTTACACGCTGCCGGTGAGCCAGGCCGGGTCATCCTCGGCGGCCTCGCCGACGTGCCGGGAGACACAATGTTCGAGAAGCGCGTCTATTTCGAACAGCATCTGGACGGCATCCGGAAGCTGATGCTGCGTGAGCCTCGTGGCTATCCGGCCCTGTGCTGCAACGTGGTACTGCCGCCGACCGATCCGCGCGCGGCGGCCGGCTTCGTGATCATGGAGCAGACCGAATATCCCCCGATGTCGGGCAGCAACATCATCTGCACTGCGACCGCGTTGTTGGAAACGGGTTACATCGCGGCGGTCGAGCCGGCGACCGAGTTCATGCTCGAGGCGCCCGCCGGCCTGGTCGGAATTGTCGCCAAAGTGGAGGCCGGCCGGATCCAGAGCATCACGTTCGAGAACGTGCCCGCTTTCGCGGTGCACCTTGATGCGCCGGTCGAGGTCCCGACGCTCGGCACAGTCACCGTCGATGTCGCATATGGCGGCATGTTCTACGCGATCGCCAAGGCGGAACCGCTTGGCTTCCGGATCAGCCCGGACGAGGGGAAAGATCTGGTCCGGGTGGGGGAGATGATCAAGGCGGCGGCCAGTGAGCAGCTTCCGGTCTCACATCCCGACAACCCGGCAATCAGCGGAGTGTCGATCATGCAGTTCACCGGACCCGCAGCCCACGCCGGAGTCGCCAGAAGAAACACGGTAGTCGTGTCGAGCGGCCGGTTTGATTGGGATCGGCCGGCAACCTGGACCGGTATCCTCGATCGTTCCCCTTGTGGAACGGGCACCTGCGCGCAGATGGCGGTCTTGCACGCGAAGGGAGAGCTTGGGCTCGGCGTGGATTTCGTCCATGAAGGCATCCTGGACACCACCTTCACCGGCAGGCTCGTCCGCTCGACGAGGGTGGGTCCCTACCCAGCCGTGGTGCCGACCATCACCGGCTCCGCCTACATCTATGCGATCTCCAACTACATGCTCCACCCGATGGACCCATTTCCGGAGGGATTCACGGTCGGCGACATCTGGAGCGTGACCGACCCGGCCGATTAGCGGAGCTTTGGAGCCAGAGCCCCGAGTGCGGCCTAGTTGAAGTAGCCCTCCAGGTCCACGATGACGTCGGTGCTGCCCGATGAGTTGTAGAAGCTGATCGTGCCGGTGGTGCCGAGGGTGGCGACGACGAGGTTGGGCACCGTCAGGCCCGCCGGCCAGTTTAGATCGGACGCGTTGGGCCGAGCCGAGGTGGATGGGTAGACGGTAAGGAATCCGGCCGCTGTCGTGTGGGTCGCGGTCACGTTCAAGATGACGGCGGTCGCGGTGCTCGGCACCCCGAAACTACCACCGACCGCGAGCGTATAGGTGCCGCCGGGCCCGATTGGCGCATGGGCGCGGGTGTCGGCGATTCGGTACGGGACCTGCGGGGTGAAGAGCGCTCCCGTGGCCGTGCCATCCGTGAAATATCCCGAGACGTCGACGATCACGTCCGCCGCTCCGGAGGCGTTGTAGACGCTGACCTTGCCGCCGGTTCCGATCGGCACTATGACGCGATTGGGCACGGTTTGGCCGGCAACCCAGTTCAGGTTGGAGGCGGTCGGTAGCGTCGTACCTGTTGGCCACACCGTCAAAAAGCTGGAGGCCGTCGTGTGGGTGGCGGTGACGTTGAGAATCGCCGCCGACGCGCCCGAGGCTGGCATCCCGCCGGCGCCCCTCACCTGGACGTCGAGGGTGCTGCCCGGACCGAGGGTCGCTCCCGCGTTTGCCTGTCCGCTGCCGGCCCGCGTGTCGGTGATTCGCGCCGGGGTCAGCGCGACCTCCTGCCCCGCGGTGCCGCTGGGCGCTGAGAAATAGCCTTCCAGATCCGCGACGACGTCGGTCGACCCCGACTGGTTGTAGAAGCTCACACTTCCGCCGGCGCTCACTGGGACCTCGACCAGGTTGGCCACTGTCCTGCCGCTGGTCCAGTTCAGGTTGGAGGCGAGCGGCCGAGCGTTGTCGCTTGCGTAGACGGTGAGGAAGCTGGCAGCCGTCGTGTTGGTGGCCGTGACGTTCATGACCACGGCCGTCGCGCTGGCGGCGGGGCCGGTGAGGGTGACGGCTCTGGCCTCACGGGCTCCGAGCGGCCCACCGGTAATCCGCGTGTCCAGCATTCGGGCCGGGGTGACGGCGGTGTAGGCCGCCGGCGACGGGGTGGCGAAGGTGAACGACGTGACCACGTTGTCCGCCGCCACGAACACCTGGCCGCCCGCCTCGGCGGGAGTCGAGAAACGGTTGATGCCGAAGCCGGCGCTCTGGTAGATCTTCGTCCCGGTGACGGCGTCGAATGCAGACAGGCCGCCGCCGTCACTCGCAGCCCAAACGGCGCCTCCCGCCACGATCGGCGGCCCATAGGTGGTCGAGTCGCCCGTGTTCCAGTCCGGAGACGCGCACACCGAGTCACACGGGCTGAATGACGGCGTCGAGGTGTTGACGTTGAGAGCCACCAACCCCAGGCCGTCGCACTCGACGTAAACGAATGGAGCGGCATATGCGAACGAGCCGAACGTCGCGTCGCCGGTGTTGCCGAAGCACACGTCGGCCTGGGAGTAGGTGGCCGGCTTGGGCGTGGGGAAGAGCTGTCCGTCTTGGCCACCCAGGCTGGCGGGGTTGAGCAGGAAGCCGCCACCGTGCTTGCCGGCCGTGAACATGAGGCTGGGGCTGATCAAAACTGGGCTGGCTGACCCAAGGTCCTCGTCGGGGGCGCACCAGTTATCCTGCCAGTCGTCCGGCTGAAAAAGAGTGGGCGAAGTCAGGGTCGGGCTCAGTCTGACGACGGAGTCGCTCATGGTGACCCCGTCGCACGGGATCGCGTTTCCAGTCGCGAAGAAGACTTCATGCGACGTGTCGTCGACCAGCACTCCGCCGGCAGCCCACACGCTCTCCGCGCTCGAGGGTGTTCTGAAGACATTGTTCGGGGCGTTGCCCGCAGTGGGCACACCCACTACGTATCCGTAGTAGGGGGTGCCGCGATCGAAGCAGTCCCCGGCCCGACCCCCGATCGGTATGTAGACATAGCCGTTCGCCAGGGCTAGGGCGCCGCGCTGCTGCTGGATCCTCCAGTCGAAACCTGAAGGCTTCATGATTCGATTGAACACGACGGCCCCGGTCGTCAGATCAAGACCGAACAGGTGATACGTCGGAGTGCTGCCCGCGATCAGGGCGGCGGCAAAGATCCGATTCGTCGCCGGGTCGATCACGGGCGTCCCGATGATTCCCTGCGGCGCGACATCGCCGCATACCCAACCGCCGGACTGGGGCGTCCCGAGATGCCGGCTCCAGACCACGGAGCCGTCGAACTGGCTCAGCGCGTAAATGGTGTTGTTGAGGGTCGCCACGTAGACGAGGCTGCTGTAGATGAGCGGTTCCGCATAGACCTGTTCATCCAGAACAGGCTCAGTCCACCCCGGCGTCGGATTGATCGACCCCGACACGGCCTTCGGAGCCGATGGGTCGAGTCCTGTGCGGGCATTGTCGTGGTGGTAGGTGGTCCATGACCCGCTGCCCGCGATCAGCGGCGGCAGGCCGGCAACGTGCGGCACGGCCCGAACTGGGGGAGATGCGGCATGGGCCGAGGATGGGAGGCCGAGTGACGCCAGGACGACGGCAGCTGCCACCAATGCGCGCTGAAAAGCCGCGAACCTCCTCACTCTGTCGACGCGGCCAGGCACGGCTTATTCAACTCGCCGGAAACATCTTGCTTGCCTCTGGATCCCGTCAGGGTAACCGGAGCAAGTTTGCAGTGCTGAGCTGGAGTGGTGCTTTCTCGCGCAGTAGCTCTCTCGGCTTTGGCCGACGCCTTGTTGCTGGCGGCCATGAGGACCGGCTAACGTGCGCTGTGTCCCGGGGTCCAGGGCAGCGCGGTTAGCGTACCGATCTACGGGCTGATTTGTTGAGGACTACTCATGAGCACGACCGTTAACTCGCCGGCCATCGACCACCTCGGTTGGGCGGTTCCCTCGATCGATTCGTCACGTTCCCTCTTCGAGTCCAGCCTCGGGCTCGACCTGCAGAGCGACGAACGCTTTCCCGGTGTGCGCGTCGCCTTCTTCGGAAAAGGCCCGACCCGGGTCGAGCTGCTGGAGCCGTTGACCCTGGAATCGGATGTGGCTCGCTTCATTACCCGGAGGGGAGAGGGGCTGCACCACCTCGCCCTGCATGTGGACGATGTGGCGGCCGCGCTGTCAGAAGCACCCGCTCATGGGTTCAAGCTTGTGGACAAGGCTCCAAGGCCTGGCGCGCGCGGCACCACGGTCGGCGTGGTCGACCCGCAGCGCGAGGATGGCGTTCTCGTTCAATACGTGCAGGGGCCGAGAGCGAAGTGAGCCTCGAGGGCAAGACAGCGCTCGTCACCGGCGGCACCCGCGGGATCGGCCTCGCCATCGTGCACGCCCTCCGGCGCGACGGCGCTTGCGTGATCGCGGTGAGTAGGTCCAAAGAGCACATCGAGGCGTTTCGCGAGGAGTTCAGGCAGGACGCTCTGGCAACTGCCGAGCTCGCGGACGTTCGTGATCCGGACTCTCTCAGAGGGGTGCGCGATCACATCGACCGCCTCGACATCCTGATTCCCAATGCAGGGGTCACCACTCGTGTCAAAGCGCTGGATCTTGAAGATCAGGCGCTGCGGGAGATACTGCAGACGAACCTGTACGGCGTGTTCGTGACGTGCCAGGTTTTTGGCCCTCTGCTGTTCGCCCGGCCAGGCGGAAGAGTCGTGGTCACCAGCTCCTTGGCCGCCATCCACGGCCTGGATGTCCGCGCCGCGTACACCGCCACCAAAGCCGGGCTGTCTGGCCTGGTGCGGAGCCTTGCCATCGAATGGGGGCCCAAGGGCGTGACCGTCAACGCGGTGGGTCCGGGGATCATCGAGACCCCCCTCACCAAGGCATACATGGACATGCATCCAGAGCGTGTGGCGGCGACGATCGAAAACACACCGCTGCGCCGGATTGGCACACCAGAGGAAGTGGCCGATGTGGTCGCGTTCCTGGCATCTGACGGAGCGAGATTCATCACGGGCCAGACGGTTTACGTGGACGGCGGCATCAGCGCGGGCAGCTCGTGGTGGTAAGAGGAGGAGTTCGCAAGCAATGAGCGGCAGCACCATCGATGACATCGCAGTGGGGTTACGCACCACCTTCTCCAAAACGGTGAGCGAATCTGACGTCTATCTCTTTGCCGGAATCACAGGCGACCTCGACCCGAATCATGTTGACGAGGAGTACTGCCGCAAGACCAGCCTTGGCCACCGGGTGGCCCACGGGGCGCTGATCGCCGGCTACCCAGTCCCGACGACATCGAGTCCATGAGGCAAGATCAGGACGTCTAACGAAAAGAGCAGAGGCCGCGCTGCTAAGGCTGGTCAGGGTTCGGAATCATGACGTCGCGTACCAGCGCATCGAGCTCGGCGCAAGCCCCTATGAACTGACGGAGCGTTCGGCGGGTCGGCCCGAAGTCGTCGAATTCCTTGACGGCGATGCCGTCCTCCGAGTACGCGCGGCGGAAGTCGGCGAAGTTGGCCAGGAGCTGTTGGACGACCTTCGGATCGACTGGGTTGTCGATACGTGCCTTCACCTCAATGCCGCTCGAGTTCAGTCGCTGCTGCCATGCATATGGGGGAGATATCACCGCGTCGGCGCCGATGAGCTCGCTCCAATGCATGTGGTTGCGGAACGCCGCGGAGAGCAGCCTCAGCCGGTATCCGCGCTCGCGGTAGAGCTGGTAGGCCTTTTTGAAGACGGCCACGCCGGCCCATTCGGTGTAGCCAGGATCCACCGACAAGCCTTCCCGCTCCATCACGACCTTGAGCCAGTCGTCAAGCCGGCCCACCATGATTGTGCACACCGGCCCCATCGTGGAGACATCCTTGCCTTCCGCCTCGCGTCGCCGCAGCCCACGCTCCACCGCTTCCGCCACGGCCACGGCCTGGGGGAGAGTGAACGACACAGTCGCGTTGATGGTGATGCCGCGATAGGTCGCTTCCTCGATCGCCGGGATGCCGGCGTGGGTCACCGGGATCTTCACGATGATGTTCGGGGCGAGGCGGTTGAAAACCGCCGCCTGCTCGACGATGGCTGCTGTGTCGCGGTAGTAGCGGGGGTCGGTCTGGATGGAGAGCCGTCCATCGCGTCCCTGGTGTTTCTTGAACGCCGGCTCCAGCAGCTTGGCAGCCCGAACCGACAGCTCCTCCATGAGCTTCCACCCGATCTGGTCCTCGGTCGCGGTGGGCAGTTCGCGAATGAGGCTTTCGATCCGCGGCCTCCAGGTCGCCATGTCCTTTTTCAACACGGACACCGCGATCACCGGGTTGCAAGTGGCTCCGACCGCACCATCCTCGATCGAAAGTGTCAGCTCATCGATCGCGGCCGAATCGTTCCAGAGACGGGTCGGCGTCGTCTGCGTCATCTGGTGCAGAGGGCTCTTGTAGGGCACGCGGTGAACCGAAGCGCTCATCGTTCGTTCATCCTGCCACGCGAGACGTCCACAGGGAGCGCCGAGCGGTGGTCAGGTTCGTCTTCGCGGGCTGGTCGTTGATTACAGGGCAGAGGTGAGACAGAACAAAGTCGGAACATTGACGGCCCGGGCCGCGTTTAACCTATTGACGTGCTTGAAGCAGTAATCGGAGGAGCAGTGGCGCTGTCGATCCTTTTTGCCCTGGGTCGCGGGCGATTGTCCGACGCCACGGATCATGAGCTGTGCTGGTCGTGCGGACAGCGAAACCAGCATAAGATGTGGTGTCCAAACCGCTAGCGGGCGCGATCTTCACGCTGCGTGCCCTTTGGCCGCAGCCGGCGCTGAACCCAGGCCCATGCGCGCGGCGCTGATGTCAAGCCGCCCATAACCGTCTGCGCCGAGACGGCGCCCTCGGTCCGCTATGGAGTCGGCGATCGGTGTGATTCCAGCGCCGCGGGCAGGTTGCCGTGAATGTCAGGCACGACCGCGATCCCCATCGTCGGAAACACTACCGCAGCCATGGACGGGGACCTGCATTTAGATTTCCGGGCCGTGCGGCTCGGGATTACGGGTTTCGAGTGGCTGGGCGATATCGGCATGCTGGCGAACACGGCCGAGAGGACCGGCCAGGACCGCGATCGTGGCGGTCATGCCGATCACGCTTCCGATGACAATCGTGGCGGGCGCTCCAAAAGCGCCGGCCAATACGCCGCCCCCCACATTTGCCACGGGCTTGACGCCCCAGAAGACAGTCCGCATGGTGGCCGTCATGCGGCCCTGCAATCGGCTCGGCGTCACCGACTGGCGCAGGCTGACCTGGCTGACGTTGTAGATCGAGTCGCAAATGCCGGCGAAAAACATCAACCCTCCAAGGATCAGCACGGGCGAGCCGAATAGCGCCAGCGGCCAGGCCAGAAACGCCAGGCCGACGAGCACGTTGGTGAGGGCAAGGGAGTTTCCGACACCGAGCCTCCGCACGACGGTTCCAACCACGAGCGCGCCAACCAGGGCCCCAGCACCTCCAGCCCCAAAAACGAGGCCGACCAGGCCAGGACTCAGATCCACGTTGCGATAGACGAAAAGGAACAGCGCCGGGTCCTGCAGATGAAATCCGAGACCGCCGATGGTCAGCATCAGGAGAAGCGCCCGCAAGATTGGATGGTGCAACACCAACCTCAGGCCCTCGCCGATCTCGGCGAGAACGCCGGGTCGAGGAGCGGTGGAATGTCGTGGCGACTCCTCAGCTTGGCGGATCCAGATGATGCTGAGGACAGACACAACAAATGAGACCGCGTCGGCAAACATGGCTTGAGCGGCGCCAATCAGTTGGATCAGCACGCCCCCGAGACTCGGACCCACCAGGCTCGACGCCGAGAACGTGACCTCGAGCTTGGTGTTGGCTTCGAGAAGCTCGTCCCTGGTGACGAGGCTCGGCACATATGCCAGGTAAGAGATGTCGAAGAGCACAGTGCCCACGCCGAGCACGAGCGCCACGACGTAGAGCTGCACGAGGCTCAACGCGCCGAAGCCCGCCGCGACGGGCACAGACAGGATGGCCAGCCCTCGAACGCCATCTGCCGCGATCATCATTGGCCGCCGGCGAAGCCGATCCGCAAATACTCCGGCGAACAGCGCGAGGACAGGAAACGCGACCTGCTGAGCGGCCGCCAGGAGGCCGACCTCGGCCGCAGTCGCGTGCAGCTGCAAGATGGCGATCGTAGGCAAGGCGAGGACCGTGACCTGGCTGCCGATCACGCTGATCGTCTGGCCGGCCCAAAGCTTCAGGAAATCTGCATGCCGCCATAGGCGGTTACCACCGAGCATCCCGCTCAAACGTAACGGTGTCGACTTCTTTGATGCCGCGGAGGTTGCCTATTGTCCGCTGACATGTCGACGGGGCCGGCCATTGCAACGCCGTCTAGGAGGGCGTCGGGGTGGATCACCCTGCTTGTGGTCTTTGGTCTCGCTTCAACTGTCGAGGCCTTCATCGTCTCGCACGCTTTCCGTTTCCTTCCCCTGTACCTCGCCACTGTGCAGGTGCCGCCGGCGGAGGTCCCGGCGTGGGGGACCACCACGTCCTCGACCTGCACAGCTTGTTCGCACTCGACGCGGCGATGTCGCTGACTGCCGGCGTCATCCTGCTCGCGTTCGCGCGGGAGGGGTCGCCGCCGCCGCCGCCGCCCGCCGGTTCGGCGGTCAGCCTCGCAATCGGAGCGCTGCGAATGGCTCTTACGGGACGCACCACGTTGATCGTCTTCGGCGTGTTCGGCCTCGCGTACTTCGCGCCGCACATAGCCAACCCATTCCTGCCGCTTCTCGTGATCCGACTCATCGGAGGTACGGCAGGCGCCGCCGGCCAGATCGGCATCGTGTTCGGAGCATCGGCGTTGCTCGGCGCGCTTCTGTCTCCGCTTGCCGGCGCCGCCGGCGATCGTTAGGGCTTCCGCCCGCTGCTGGCAGGAGCCTGAGTGCTCGCTGCCGCCAGTCTGGCTGGCCTTGCGCTGGCGCCCAACCTGGTGTGGCTGACGGTCGGCGCGGTCGCGCTGGGGGCGGCAACGGCAACGGCGATTTCCATGGTGTTCGCGCGTCTCGCCACCGCAGTCCCCGAGGAGCGTCGCGCCACCACGCTCAACCTGGTTCTGCTCCCGATTTATTTCTCGTCGATTGCTGGAGCCACTGTCGGATCGGTGTTGGTGCGGGGAGGACTGAATACCGTGCTGTTCACCGGAGGGGCGATATCCCCGGTCGCAGCACTGCTGACGACTAGGCTGCCTTCGCCCCCTGGGCCAGGCCCTGATTGCTTTTCATGCCCGTAAATGCCGTCTTGGCGGCTATGTCTTGTAGCCGATCACAAGCGGCACGCGCGGTGGTTCGGTCGTACAGTCGGTCATAGACCGCCGCAAGGCGGCGCGTACGTCACGCCAGATTGTTTAGCCCCGCAAGGGTCGCCCTATGGGCGAGGAGAGCTGCCATGTATGGAACCGTAGCCAAGATGAAGCTGAAGCCGGGCGCCGAGTCGAAGATGATGCAGGCGATGGAAGGCTCGTCGAGCGCGCAGGAAGGTCACGTCGCCACTTACGTCTTCAAGTCCGACGCCGACCCCAACGTGCATTTCGTCACCACCATCTTCGAGAGCAAAGACGCTTACAAGAAGTTCTCTGACTCGCCTGAGCAGGACAAGCGTTTCCACCAGATGCGGGAGCTCCTCGCCGCCGACCCCGAGTGGCACGACGGAGAGGTCATCCATCACGAGACGAAGGTCGAGGCACACCGACACTAACCGGCTGATCCACCTGTTGCCGGTCGCGAAGCGCGACCGGCAAGGGTCGGGTGGGCGATTGAGCCAAGACTTCCCCAAAATTGACGCATGAGCGGGCTGCGCAAAGTCATGCCTGAGGAAGCTTCCGGCGATACCTTGCAAACTTCTGGCATGGTCAGGCGCGCGGGCGTGTCTTGGTCCACGGTCGGCGCCAGCAAGATCTGGATGGGGGAGACGCACATGGCGCCCGGGACCGTGTCTGGCGCCCACCACCACGGTGACAACGAAACTGCCATTTACGTCGTCGCGGGCAACCCCGTCTTCATCCACATGGCGGATGGCGTCGAGGAACGCATCGCGACCAAGCCTGGCGACTACGTCTACGTGCCGCCGTTCGTTCCGCATATCGAGTCGAACGAGCACTCAGCCGACGAGGCGGTGGTGGTCATCGCCCGCTCGTCGCAAGAGGCGATAGTCGAGAACCTCGACTCTCTCGTGCCTTAGCGTTGGTCACGTTTCGCCGCGCATCGCCGGAGGCTGCCAATGAGCTGACCGTGCTGACCCTCGCCTCGAAGGCCCACTGGGGCTACGACGAGGCCTTCATGGAAGTGGCACGGCCCAGCCTTACCGTCACGCCCGGGTACCTCGAGGCGAACGACTGCTGGGTCGCTGAGGTAGACGGGAAAACCGTCGGGTGGTTCAGCCTCGTGGCGATTCCCGACGGATTCCTGCTCGATAACTTCTTCTTGCTCCCGGCGCACATTGGCTCGGGCGTCGGACGTCTCATGTGGGAGGAGGCGGTGCAGCGAGCGCAGGACCAAGGCGCCAAGCGCATGACCCTGGAAGCGGACCCAAACGCGGCCGGATTCTATGACCGGATGGGCGCCCGGCTGACGGGGATTGTCACCGCTCCCGATACCGGTCGGGAGCTGCCGACTTATGAGATAGAGTTCGGTTCCAATGTCTGAGAACTGGAGCCGGTTCAGGCTGCAGCGAAAGCTCTTTTCGATCGGCGAGGACTTCTGGATCGAGAACGAGCAAGGCGAGCAGGTCTACAAGGTGGACGGGAAGGCGTTCAGCCTTCGCCAGACCTTCTTGCTCGAGGACCCCAAGGGATCCGAGCTGCTGACGGTCGAGTCCAAGCTCCTCGCAGTCCGACCGACGATGAAGATCTTTCGTCAGGGGGATCTGTACGCGACGGTGACGAAGAAGCTGCTGACCTTCCTCCATCAGCACTACACGATCCAGGTGGAGGGCGGTGTCACCTACGAGGCCGAGGGCAACATCACCAGCCACGAGTACGAGGTGACTGCCGATGGCGCCCCGGTGGCGCACATCTCAAAGGATTGGTTCACCATCGCCGATTCTTACGGCGTCGCGATCGGGCCGGGCCAGGATCCACCGTTGCTCCTGGCGGCCGCCATCTGCATCGACGAGATCGCTGAGGCTCAGAGCGAACACCACTGAGCTCGGCTAAGCGCTCACGACTGTTACTCGCGCTCAGTTGTTCGGAGGCCACGGTCAGGATTCCACGATTCGACGACCAGGCGATCGCCGGTTTCGTTCAGGTGCGTGATCACCGCCTCCTGGAGGTCGATGACGAAGCGATGCGCAGGGCCGCCAGACTCGACTTCGGTCGCCGTGCCAGCGATCTTGGCCTCACCTTTCCAGGCTGCCGGCGCACCCGAAGGCGGATCCTCAGTCGGGCCGTGGATCGCGACGCGCGGATCGCGCAGCAGGTCCTGGGCCTTGACCGCGCGCGCCATCGACCCAATGTGAAGCTGCCCGCCGGCCAGCTCGACCTCGGTGCCGCTGATGCGAGGCGAGCCATCGCGCCGGACTGTGGCCATCGTGAGGTGCTTGCGCGACGTCATCAACGACCGCAGCCGTGAGGCGAACTCAGGCACTGTCGCTTCGAGTTCGCCCCAGCTGGCCACCGCGATCACGATACGGCGCGTCGTCGACCGAGCTGTGATTGGATAATGTGCGCGGCGACTGAATGGCGGCGGCTGGCACGAGGGGGAAACAAATGGCTGGGCAGATCGAGCTGGGCGGAATCCACCACATCCGGCTGACCGTCACCGACATCGAGCGAAGCCGGAAGTTCTACACCGAGCTGCTGGGATTTGAGGTCGTGGCGGAGGCGCCTGCCTCCCGCGACCCGAAGTCGGATCCCAGCTACCCCGTGCTCTGGGGTGGGGTGGTCATGGCGAGAGCCAATTACCTCCTCGGCCTCCGACCGGTGGCTGCCAAGGGCGACACCTTCGATGAGGATCGAGTCGGCCTGGACCACCTAAGCTTCAATGTCGAGAGCAGGGCAGCCCTCAATGCCGCGATCAAGGTGCTCGACGAGCGCGGGGTGAGTCACGGCGAGGTTCGCGAGCTGACGTCGTTCGGGATTTGCGTGCTGCCCTTCCGAGACCCTGACAACATCCAGCTGGAGATCACCTCACCGCTTTAGGTCAGGCGACGGGGTCTCCGAAGCGCTCCGCTGAAGCGACGTCGGCGAGCCCCTTGCGCTTTTTCTTGCCCTTCCCAAGCTTGCGTTTCGGGTAGCCGAACGGGACGACCGCGAGTACCTCGTAGGTGTCGGGCACCCCGACCTTGGCGCCGACGGCGTCGAGTCCCCCGAAGCCGGTCCAGTTGGAACCGACACCTTCGGCCCAAGCCACCAGGATCATCGATTGGATGGCGCGGCTCGCATCTGACACGCCGTACTCACTCTCTCGCTCGTAGGCAACGACGATCGCGGCGCCGGCGCTCGCGACATACCGTCCGGTCCCGATCAGGGCGCCGAGCTCGCGAAGGCCATCGCGGCTGGTGACCAGGACGAAGTGCCATGGCTGGAGATTCATCGAGCTGGCCGTCAGGCGGCCGGCCTCGACGATCCGGCGGAGCAGATCGTCGGGTATCGGCTGGTCGTCGAACTCACGGACCGCGAGAACGGTCCTGACCGTCTCGAAAACGGGGTTCGTCATGTCCGTGATTCTGCCAGTTACCGAGCCTTGGTTGGGCAGCGGCGGTCCGCAATACCTACCGGGGGTATAGTGGGAGCGTGCCGGGTTACGCGAAAGACAAGACCAAGCTTCAGCGTCGTTTGCGTCGCATCGAAGGTCAAGTGCGAGGCGTCGCGACGATGATCGCCGAGGATCGCTACTGCATCGATGTCCTGACCCAGGTCAGCGCCACGCGGGCCGCTCTCGAGAGCGTCGCGCTTCAGCTACTGGCGGATCACACCGAGCACTGCGTGGCTGAGGCAATCCGCTCGGGTGGCGGCGCCAAGCATGTCCGCGAGCTCAACGGCGCAGTGGAACGACTGGTAAAGAGCTAGCCGGCCTTGGTTGTGATCAGCGCCGTCGCGCACGCGTTGCAGATCTCGCTCTTCATGATTTGGGAGGTCCTATGGCCGCTGGCCCTCGGCTTCCTGATCTCCGCGATGGTCCAGACAGTGGTGTCGAAACGCGCCGTGGCGAGCACGCTCGGGCGGCCCGACTTCAAGGGGTTTCTCCTGGCATGCGGGTTCGGCGCGGCCAGCTCCTCCTGTTCCTATGCCGCCGTGGCGGTGGCGCGGTCACTTTTCCGACGCGGCGCCAACTTCGTCAACGCGATCATCTTCGAGTTCGCATCGACCAACCTGGTCTTCGAGCTGGGGTTGGTTTTGCTGATCCTCCTCGGCTGGCAGTTCCTGGCCGCGGAGTTTGCCGGCGGCCTGCTGATGGCTGTGATCCTTTGGATCATCTTCAAGCTCACGCTCCGCCAGCGGATGGTCGACGATGCAAAGCGCCAGGCCGATCGCGGAATCGTGGCCTCGACGATGGAGGGACACGGCGAGCACGACATGTCGATAACCGACGGCCCTTTCCTCTCGCGGTTGTTCTCTGCACGCGCGTTCAGCGCCATCTCGCACTACTTCTTCATGGATCTCTACAGCCTGTACTTCGATATGGGTATCGGCTTCCTGGTGGCAGGGGCTCTGGCCGCATGGGTGCCGAGCAGCTGGTGGCAGGCTGTCTTCCTCGCCAACCATCCGGCCCTCAATGCGTTCTGGGGTCCTCTAATCGGTCCCATCATCTCGATGCTCAGCTTTGTCTGCTCGGTTGGAAACGTGCCCCTTGCAGTCGTGTTATGGAATGGCGGCATCAGCTTCGGCGGTGTGATCAGCTTTATCTTCGGAGACCTGATCATCCTTCCGATCCTCAACATCTACAGGAAGTACTACGGGGGCCGGATGTCCATTTACCTGCTCGGGGCTTCGTACGTTGCGATGGCTCTTGCGGGCTTTCTCATCGGCGGCGCGTTCCAGTTGCTCGGGTGGGTGCCTTCAAACCACCATGTCTCGGTGTTCGAGACGGCTCCGACCTGGAACTACACGACTTTGCTGGATATCGCCTTCATAGTGTTGATGGCCGCGCTGGCATGGCGCTTTTTTACGACCGGCGGCCCCGGCATGATCCGCGCCATGAGCCACCCGCCACAGGACCTTTCGACCACAGCCATCGACCCGGTATGCGGTATGTCGGTTGATGTTTCAACGGCGACAGAAACAATGACCCACGAAGGCATTACCTATTACTTCTGCTCCCCGGGGTGCAAGCAATCGTTTGCCGCGGATCCGGCGAAATACACCGGTGGCGCGATGGCGGGCCACAGCCACCACTAGCCCCTCGGCTCAGGCTCGTATCGCGCGCATCCGCAAAATCTTGTGTAGGCCGACGAATGGCCCTGCAAGGCGCAACATGGCGGGGAGCTGCGAGCTCACAGCGGTGCGCTCCAGGACCACCGGCTCGACCAATCGATAGTCGGCTCCTCGGTAGCGCAAAGCGCATTCGCCCGCGGCCAGGACGTTTCTCGTCCATCCAGCCTCCTCGCCGAACGCGAGGCCGATCCAGAAGAACCCGCCGCGGGGCAGGGCGCTCACCGGCGTCGTATACACGCGACCGGATCGGTGTCCGCGATGCGTGAGGATCGAGAAGTTGGGGGACCATCGCCTGCCGGCCAGACCCATGATTCGCGGGTTCACCTTGCCGACAAGCGGCCGGAGATACCTCTGAAAGATTGACATTCCTTCTCGATTTACGGGGACTGGTGCCGTTTGTCGCGCCTCACGATCGGTGGATTGCGGTGATGCCATTGGATCCTCCTCAGATTGGATTGGTATGACCAGCAGCAAATCGGCCCCATCGGTCTATAATATTCCATCAAGTGATTGATTGAATAGCCTAGCACCACCCAGAAGGAGAGGTCGTCCCAGGGCTGCGCCCGGCGCCGAGCCACGGCGCCAGGCACTCGTCCTGGCGGCATACAGGCGCGTGGCGGAAGCCGGCTTTGAGGGGCTGCGGACACGTGATGTTGCAGCCGAGGTCGGTGTGAACGTCGCGACTCTTCACTACTACTTTCCCACCAAGGAAGCGTTGATTCGCGCGGTGGTCGGGCACGCGATGGAGCGGTTTCGCACAACGTTCGCGCCTGGGCGCTCATCGGGCGCCCAGCTGGAAGCCCATTTCAACGGAGTGCGGCGCCTGGTTCGCGATGAGCCGGAATTGTTCGCGGTTATGGGGGAGCTGGCACAGCGGTCGGCTCGCGATCCCGCGATCGCCTCCATGTTCAAAGAGACACACGACACGTGGCACGCCACGCTTCGCGGGCTGCTGAAGCACGCTCGAGCACAAGGGTTTCTCGATCCTGGGCTGGACCCGGATGCGACCGCCGCGCTGGTCACTGCAACGTTTCGAGGCATGTTCATGCTGCCTCCAGCCTCAACGACGCCGCGTCATCTGGAGCAGGCGCTCAGCCAGCTGGAAAAGTTCATCGGCATTAAGGCGCGGGCGAAGCAGGCGTCCCCCGCGGAACCGCCACCGCAGTGAGCCAGGTTACGAACTCATGAACTTAGGCTCTATTCTTCACGGGTCTTCGCGACCGGCGCCCTCGACCGGGAGGACGATCGGCACGCCTCGCAGGTACGACCTGATCACGACCGTTCTGTTCGCCGGCCGCCGTCGCCGAGCGTTTCGCGCGCTGGCGGCGGTCTCGGGAGTCCGCCCGGGTGATCGGATCCTGGACGTAGGTTGTGGAACCGGCAACTTCGCTCGCATGCTCGCCGAAATGGCCGGTCCAGATGGCGCGGTGGTCGGTATCGACGCCGCCCCAGAGATGGTCGCTTACGCGACATCACGCTCTCGCTCGGACGCCAACTTGTCTTTCAAGGTTGGCAGCGCGGGCGCGCTCAGCTTTCCAGATTCCAGCTTCGACGTTGTGGTTTCCAGCCTGACGATGCATCACCTTGCTCCAGCCGAACAGCTGCCTGCCATGCAGGAGATGCAACGGGTCCTGCGACCCGGCGGAACGCTTTTGATCGCGGAGTTTCAGGCGCCAACCGGCCATGGCTGGAAGTTACTGCTCGGCCCAACTGGATTGACGGCGATGGGCCACGCGGTTCCCCACCTGGAGGGCCTGGTCGCCGTGACGGGACGCGCGACGATTCAGCGTGGCAGCGTGCCACCGGTTCTCCAGTACGTTCGAGCGACGAATTCCGATTCCCTTGGTGACTAAGCCGCTCGCGTCTCGAGCGCAAGCCGCACGCCCAGACCGACCATGACCGTTCCGGTCACTCCCTCGAGACCCTTGCGTACGCGGGCCCCGGCGGTGGTTCGCTGCACCCTGCTGACGACCAGCGCGTATGCGCCGAGCCAGGCGATGACGATTGCGTCGTAGCAGGCGACCATCGCGATGAGGCGGCTCGCCGAATCGCCCGGCTCGATGAACTGAGGCATGGCGGTGGCGAAGATAGCTCCCGCTTTGGGGTTCAGCAGATTGTTGAGCAGGCTCTGGAGGAAAGCGCTTCCGGCGCTCACGGTGGCGGGCGCAGCTGAGTCTGCTGCCGCTGCGGTTGATGGACGGAAGGTACCGGCAAACGTACGCAGCCCGAAGTAGACAAGGTATGCGGCGCCTGCGAGCTTGAAGACCGTAAAAGCGGCGTCCGAGCTTTCGAGCAGGGCCGCAATGCCAATGACTGAAGCCGCCGCCCACGCCGTGCTTCCGACTCCACGCCAACCGCGGACAGAGATGCCGACCTCGGGCCGGCCCGAAGCGTGTTGCGAATGATAAGCGCGGTGTCCGGTCCGGGCGTCACGATCAGGACAACAGCGACCGCGATCCAGGCAGCGAAGCGACCATCGAAGGGAACCGCCATCACGAACTAGCCGATCTGGAACGCGTCGTTGCGAAGAATCGGCACTCGAGCGCCGCTCTTTTCGATGCCATCGACCTCAACCTCAGGCCCACCCACCATGAAATCGGTGTGGACCGCCGACACGTTGAGTCCTTCCGCGCGATCGGCTTCGTCCACCGCGAACGCGAAGCCGTTGCCGAAGGCCATGTGGCAGGTGGCGTTCTCATCGAACAGCGTGTTGAAGAACGTGATACCGAGCTTGCCAACCTCAGACGACCCGTCGACCAGCGCCACCTCGCCCAGATGCGCGGCGCCCTCGTCGGCGGCCACCTGCGCTCGGACGACATCGGCGCCCTGGCTTGCCTCGACCTTGGTGATCCGGCCGTCCTTGAAGACCAGCTGGAGGTCGCTCACCAGCGCGCCGCCGACGTCGAGCGGGCGGGTGGACCGCAAGGTGCCGTCCGCACGTCGCCTGTCGGGCGAGGTGAAGACCTCTTCGGTTGGAAGGTTCGGCACGTGTGAGATTCCGAAGCTCGTGTGAAAGTTCGCGCACTTCCATAGTGATCCTCGCAGCAGGCCAACCGTCAGGTCGGTCCCCGGCCCTCGGTAGTGGAGGACATCGAAATGCCGTTCCGCCAGCGCACTCGCGATGGCGTCAAGGCGTTCGATATGAGCGCGCCAGCTTGACACCGGGTCGTCGGCGTCCAGGCGCACCGCCTTTTCCACCGCTTGCCACAGCCTGTCCACGTCAGGCTGGCCGAATATCTGCTCGGCCCAGGCCGCATTTGGCATCGCGACGATCGTCCAGTTGATCAGCTGCCTGCCGATCAGCTCGTTGGATTGCTTCTGCGCCGCAACTGCGCGCAGCTTGCCGACACGGTTCTGGTCAAGGTGGCGAAGCAGGTCCGGGCTTGGTTCGCCCGTGATTGCGATAAGCGCGCCGTTGCGCGCGCCGAGGTCCTCGAGGGTCGCCAGCTCGCCGGGCGGCGTATAGGTCAGCGACTCTTCAGGTCCGAGCTCGATGAGCGCTCGGTCGAAATGCCTGTCGCTGTAGCCGGCCTGGACGAACGATGCTCCGGCGCTATAAGCGGCCCGCGCGATCTCGCGCGCAAGGGGGGCGTGCTCGACCCGACCCCTGACCAGAACGTGCTGTCCGGGCTGGACGTTGGCGCCGACCTCGACCGCTAGCCTGGCCATCCGCTGCAGGCGATCTTCGTCTTTCACATTGACTCCTTTCGAAGGCACATCTTGATCCATGCGGCTGGTCGTCGGTCGAATGATGACAGCCGCGTAACGGCCAAAGCGACACCTCGACCTTGGCGTGATAAGCTGCCCGCTCGAGCACGTTTCGGGCTCGATCGATGGCCATCCGGCGTTCACTTCGGAGGGTTGGGATGCGGGGCAGGAAAATCGTTCTCGGGGCTGCAATCTTGGCCAGCTTGTCGGCCCTGGTCGCCGGACCGATGGTGATCACCGGAAGCGCAGCCAGCACGACGTCGCAATCGCTCTGCATCGGCCATCACCCGCAGGAGTTCGTCTGGTACACGTCTAGCTGCACTGGCCACGACGAACCGGAAATTGACCCACTATCCAACAAGGCCGGCTCGGCGCAGGACCTGACCTGGACGGTGGTTCTGCCGACGAACGGAGCGGTCCAAGTCGACTCGGTCGGGCCGACCTTCTGGATCGGCGGGACGGTCAGCGACCCGCACAGCCTGTTCGGCCAGGCGTTCCTGGAGCTGCAGTTCTACCCGAACAGCATCACCACGGGCTGCACCGCGGGGGGAGGCTACAACGTCATCTACGCGGCCAACACGTACACGGTGTGCTCGCCCGTTTGGGAAGTCTCAAAGACCGGAAACTCCGAGTCCGCGGCGTTTAACGCGATGCTGGTCGACAGCTCCACGGGCGGCCCGCTGACGATGCACGCGGGTGACACCATCACCGACCACCAGTACGTGACCGCGGCGAAAGACGGCATGCACATCACTGTCACCGACCTCACAACCGGCCACGCGGGCACCATCGTCCTGAACAGCAAGATCGACGGTCCTCTGATGCCCGCCTTCAGCGTCCAGAAGATTGGCAACTCGCTGGGCTGGGGCTTGGTCAATGACGCGCCGAACTCGCTGGTATGGGAGATCGGGCACACCGGCAACTACACGACGCCGGCCGGCCAGTTCTGCCTCCCAGGCAGCACGAAGAAGAATCCGTGCTACTCCTACGACGTTCCGACCTGGCTCAAGTTCCAGCCGCTTCAGATCAAAGGCGTCACGTTCGGAGACGGCAGCAGCGCTCAGGGGTGGTCGGCGGTCAGCGACTTCGGCGGCAAGGCTGAGGTCAACCAAGATTGTGGCGCCGCCAACTATGGCACGCCGTTCTGCACCTACCCCTGGTATGCGCTCAACGGAAAGGACAACGCCTTCACGTATGGGGGCGACTATCCCGGCACCACCAAGGACTTTGGTCAGGTGTTGCAGTTCCAGCAGGAGAAGAATTGCGTAAGCCCCGCGGGGCCATTCGCCCAGTACTGCTCCACCATCCTGCGCTGAGGCCGGCGGCCAGCTCCCTGGTCGCCGTCTGTCTTCTGGTCGCGGGGTGCGGCAACACACCGCCAAAGGTGAGCTCGGGCACGCCCGGATCTCCGTCTGCCGGACCGCCGGCGAGTCCCTTGTTCACGCTCAACCCCACGCGGTTCGGCCACCTGCCTCCAGCGATCTCCCCCAGCCTGCAGTCGCTGCCGATTAGCTGCACCGGTGACGTCGGCAATACGGATCCGGTCGCAATCGTGACCATCGTCGGCCGGGCAGGCGTATTTCTACGCGACTACCTGGACGAGGCAAACCCTCAAAACTTCTGCTCGTTCGGGGAGGGGGTGGTGGTTACAGAGATCCTCGACCCACATCATGTCGTTATCTCGAGCCCGGTGGCCGCCGTCGTCGAGCTGCCCTCGACCCAGGTGTTCGAGCTTGGCATCGCGGGCGGGCTGGTGGGTGTGGCACCCGACCTTTCGCAGGTGCTGTGGGTTTCGCGCACCAGCCCGCCGACATTGCACGACTCCTGGGATGCCGGAGACGTCCCAATTCAGACATACCCTCCGGCCGCGACCACGTGCGCAGATGTGGACACGGTCTCGCGCTCAGGCGTCTTCTCGCGCGATGGCCACTTCGGCTATGCGCTGTGGAATCAGGGCCCAAAAGGCGCCACCTACCTGAACGTTGTCAGCAGCCGGGCAGCGGCGTTCGCCTTGATTCCGCCGGCCGCGGGTTGGGGGCAGATGGGCGGTCCACGGATGGCTGTTTGGTCGCCGGTTTCGGATCAGCTCTTTTACGAGCAGCAAGGCAATGTCTGGCGCTGGAGCGCGGCGACTGGCGCCGCACGGTTCAGGACCAGCGTCAGCTGGATCGACCCCACCATTTCGCCGGACGGCAAGCGAATCGCTTACAGCGTTCGTGGGTCAAACGGGGTGTCGATAGTCCACATCATCGACGCGACAAGCGGCGCGGACCTGGGTACCGTGAGCACAGATGGAAGAAGCAACCCCTTCTTTTTGACCGACGACTTTATCTGGGTCAGCGCCGATCAACGTGGATGCGCGGCGGGCAACCGATCTACATTCGTATATGACCTACGCGACCAAACTGAGACTCAGTCGAGTCTCGCCCAGGTGTGGGCCACATGGCCAGCGACGAGTGCTCTTGGCGGCTGACATATAAGGAGATAGAGGAATGGCGGCAATCAGCAAGGCGGAAGCAGTCTGGAACGGCGACCTCACCAGCGGGAGCGGGCGCGTCACACCTGCGAGCGGGGCGTTTCCTGAGCTCCCCGTATCGTGGGCAAGCCGGGCGGAGAGCCAGCACGGCAAGACCAGCCCCGAGGAACTGATCGCAGCGGCCCACGCCGCCTGCTATTGCATGGCTTTTTCCAACGGCCTATCGAAGGCCGGGCACAAGGTCGAAGAGCTGAACACCACCGCCGAAGTCGAGTTCGTCCCTGGCACCGGCATCACCAGTTCCACGCTCACCGTGCGCGGCAGGGTCGCCGGGATCGACGAGGCTGAGTTTCAGCGGCTGGCAGAAGAGGCCAAGGAAGGCTGCCCGGTCTCCAAGGCCCTGCACGGCAACGTCAAGCTGAACCTGGAAGCACGCCTGGAGCAATAGCCGCGGCGGGTTATTGCTTGGCGGGTCCCGTTACTGCAGGAAAATCGACGATGCCCTGAAGGCGTAGCTCGCGCAGCTGCGATGCCAGCCACTTGTGCGGATCCTCGATTGGCTTGTTGCCGTCGAGGTAATCCCAGCATTTGCCACTGAGGTCGCGGCCCACCAGCAGCAGGCAGGTCGGGTGGTTCTTTCGCTGCCAGGCCTTCAAAACAGGATTCACGTAGATGCGGCGCGGTGGCGCGTGCTCAGGCACCGTTAGCTCGCCGGCGTACAGGTCGTCGCCGGCCTGCACGATCACCGCGCCCGCGGCCAGGGTGCCGCCAAGGTTCTCCACCTCTAGCTCGATGCGCTGGCCTGGCTGAGGCGGGGTGGTGAAGCTCACGCGTGGCGCTGGCCGGACGCTGTCTTCATAGCGCTTGGTCGTAAGCGCTGTCGCCTGCCTGGTCGCCATGTCCGCCCGTGTCGCGAAGACGGCTGCCCAAAGGGCGAGCAAAGCCGTCACGACACCTAACCCCACGATCAAGTTGTCCAGTTTCCCTACCCCTCACGTCTGAACGTCGCCCAAGCCGCAAACCGGCGAATGCCGGTGAGCGCAGATCGTACTCGGGTGCGCGCCAGAATTATGTCTCGGCCAGTCCCGGCGGCCTTCCGCCCGATGGGGTTGGTTTCCGCTCGTCGTAGCTTCGAAAAGCAGGCAGGGCAATGGCGCAAAGCACGCAGCCGATGACGCACAGGACGCCGCCCGAGAGGATCGACGTTCGCACGCTGAAAAGGGAGGCGACGACGCCCGCCTCGAAATTGCCCAACGTCGGACCAACCGAGTAACTGAGCAGCTCGATCGACGCCAGGCGGCCACGGAGCGAGTCGGGAATCGTCTGGTTCCAGATCACCTGCCGGAAGACCCCACTCGCCATGTCGGCGGCCCCCGCCAGCGCAAGAAACAACAGAGCTGCAATCAGCCCCGGAATGAGACCGAAGCCGATGATCGCAACGCCCCAAACGGTAGCGGCCACGAGCACGCCCAGCCCGTGGCGGTGAACGCGTCTCGTCCACCCGCTTGTGGCGGCAAAGCACAGCGAACCCACCGCGGGCGCCGCGTAGAGCAGGCCCAAGACGCCTGGACCGCCCAGGGTTTGCGCGATGGCCGGAAAAAGCGCCATGGGCATGCCGAACAGCATCGCGACGATGTCGACCACATAGGTACCGATCAGCTCGGGGCGGCTCCGTGCGTAGCGGAGCCCCTCGACCACTCGCGCGATGCTCGGCCGTGCCGCGTCCACGGGCGGAGGCACGGCCCGCATCAGCAGGAGGCAGACGAGGCCCACCACAAAGGTGGCCACGTCCACCAGATAGGTAACAGGGAGGCCGGCGACCGCGATCAACACTCCCGCCAGCGCCGGCCCGGCGATCATCCCCACAGTGCCCCGCAGGCTTCCCAGCGCGGCTGCGGCCTTCAACTCCTCACGTTCGACGAGGCGGGGAAGAAGGGCGTCTAGGGAAGGGCGCTGCAGCGCGTCGAAGGCGCCTTGAAGCGCCGCCACGGCGAAGATCAGCCACACCAACGGATGCGCCAGCAGAGAGTTCCCGGCGAGGACCAGGCTGCCGGCCATGAGGCCGGCTTCGCTGAGCAACACCATCGTTCGCCGGTCCGCCGCGTCGGCGAGCGCGCCCCCAAGCATCGCGAAGACCAGCAAAGCCGCGAGTTCGGCGAGCCCCAGAAAGCCCACCAGCAGCACGCTGTGCGACAGCTGGTACACCTGGAACGGAACAGCGACGACGGTGATCATGCTGCCGAAGAACGAGACCAAGCGCCCGATGAAAAGCACGCGAAAGTCGCGATGGCGCCGCAGCGGCGTGATATCGACGGTGGCGAGGTGGAGCCAGCCGCGCTGAGGCGACGTGGCGGGCGGCTCGGCGCCGGGAAGATGCGACATGGCGAGGGGCATCATAGGTGCGGCGTATGCTTGGGATGAGATGGAAAAAGCGACTTTTGCGGGCGGATGCTTCTGGGGTGTCGAGCACCTCTTCAACGAGGTTCCCGGCGTTATCGAAGCGGTTTCCGGCTACACAGGCGGCAGTCGCGACAATCCGACCTACGAGCAGGTGTGCAGCGGCAGGACAGGGCACGCGGAGGCGGTCGAGGTGACTTTCGACCCGGCCAAGGTCAGCTACGAAGAGCTGCTGAACGCTTTCTGGAACATGCACGACCCGACGACGCTCAATCGCCAGGGCCCTGATCACGGACACCAGTACCGCTCCGCGATCTACTTTCACAGCCCCGAGCAGGAAGCCGACGCGCGCCAGTCTGCGGAGCAGGCCCAGCGCTATTTCGACAAGCCCATCGTCACCGAGATCGTTGCGGCGCCCCGCTTCTGGCCCGCCGAGGGCTATCACCAGCGTTACTTCGCCAAGCACCCGGGCCACGGTTCATGCCATTGGGTCCGAGGCTGGGTGCCGGCAGAAGCCCCAGCCAGCGCTTAACTCGATTCCTGAGTAATCGAGGGGTTTGAGCCCTATCCTGTAGGCCGCTCGCTTGCATCGAGGGCCGCTGGGCTCCCTGCAAAGCGCCGCGTAGGAGGTGGCTGGTGCAGTGTGACCATTGCGCGCACGACGTCCCAGACGGCGTCTTCTGCACGCGCTGCGGCGCTCACCAGGGCACCACTGAAGAATCGGGCAACCCCAAGACACGAGAGCACCGCTACGCCGCGCACCCCGGCGAGCATGTGGCGCAACCGTCTGTAATCACCACCCTGTTTCCGCACCTCGGCCACCATAAGGTTCACGAGTTTCGCTGGGCTTTCACCGCCGGCCTGGCTGGCGTCCTGGTCCTCTACCTTGCCGGCCTGATCTCAGCAGCCATCCTGGTGGCGGCTTTCCTGGTCCCGGTCCTGTACCTGGTCTATCTGTACGAGGCGCAGGTTTACCGCGACGAGCCGGCGACGATCCTCGGCTTCACGCTCGGCGGTGGAATCGTCGTCGGGATCGTAGTCACGATCCTTGGCCGGGCGATCTACAACCCATTCGACTACAACCAGAACCCGCTCGGCAGCGCCAGCATCAGCGTCGGGGCCCTGTTGATCGTCGGCTTGCTCATGCCCGTCGTGCAGGAGGTGCTGAAAGCGGTACCCGCCTACTTCCTGCCCAACCGTGCGGAATTTCCCGAAACCGTCGACGGGCTCGTCTTTGGCGTCGCCGCCGGCCTTGGCTTCAGCCTGGCTGAGAGCCTCATCGGTTTCTCAAGCGCGCTGACCAGCCTCGCCCATGTCGCGCCAGGCAACTGGATCTATGACCTGGCCACGCTCGCCGTCTTCCAGCCGCTGATGCAGGGCAGCACCACAGGCATGGTCGTGGCCACCATCTGGCGTTACCGCCGCGGACGGCTCGGGGGTCGAGAAATCGGCGCCGTGGCCATGGCGGTGATCGCTCACATCGCCTTCTCGGGCGGAACCCTCCTGCTCAAAGACGCCGTCGTCAACCCCCTCGCGATTCTGATCTGGCAGGCGGTAGTGGTTGGAGCGCTGCTCATCTACGTCCGCTTCCTGCTGCACCACTCGCTGCTGGAGGAGGCCGCCCACATGGGCTTTGCGGAGACGGTTTGCCCCAGCTGCCACACCCACATCGTCGCCTCGGGCTTTTGCCCGAACTGCGGCATGGCGCTGACGGCGGCCCCGAACTCGATCAGGCGCAGCCGGCGCCCGCGCAAAGATTCAGCCGCCACTCGGTCGGGAGGCGAATAGATGGCGCTCACGTGCGCCAGGTGCGGAAGTCAGAACCCGGATGGCAACCAGTTCTGCCAGGCGTGCGGCACGCCGCTCGCGGTCGCTGCCATGCAGTCCGCGACTCCGCCCTCGGCGCTGCCCGGGCCGCCCTCGGCTCCACCCCCACCGCCCGGTTACCAAAGTCCTTACTACGCGCCGAGCGCGATGGGCCCTCAGCCGCCTGTTCACCGCACGCATTGGACGCTGATCATCGCCGCGATCGTCGTGCTGGTCGTGCTCATGGCCGGTTGCGGAACCGCGATCGCCTTGCTGGGCAACCGGAACAGCCCGGGCAACGGAAGCAACCCGGTCGGCGGCATCCTCCCGAGCCCAAGCCCTGCCGGCACCCCAAGCCCGGTGGGCTCGCCGCCGACCACGACCGCCGGGGGCACCGTGTCGAACAGCGGAGTCGCGTTCATCCTTCCTGCCGGTTGGACGGTGGTCAACAAGGATGACCAGAGCATCACCATCTCGGATGCGAATAGCACGGGCTCGATCACCATCGGTAGCGGCACATCAAATCCAGCCCAGAACGTCCAACAAAACAAGGACACGGTCGACAACTTCTTCCACAGCAAGTACCCCGACACGAAGACCTGTTCAGGCAGCAAGGCCGTGAACACCACGCTCAGCGGAGCAGCCGGAATCGCGTGGGAGCTCTGCTTCACGCTGACATCCGCGGGTCAGGGCATTCCAGCGGCGGCGCCACTGTTCGCCGGCGCCAATGCGGACGGCAGCGTTTACTACGTGGTCCTGATCCTGGCCACCCTGTCCGATGTGAACGGGTTCGTGAAGGCCGCGACTCCGATCCTAGATAGCATTCAATGGAAGCTGCAGTAGCGCCCGAGTAGACGCCAGGCCCCGTATCCCGGGCCTGTATCGTGATGCGGATGTTCGACCGCTGGGGCCGCTTTGTATACCGGCGCCGCTGGGTGGTGTTGGTCGTGTCGGCCGTCCTTCTCGGCCTGTCAATAGCGGGGATTCTTGCCGGCGGAACGTTGGCGGGCAACGGCGGCTTTGGCGCCAACCTTGCGGCCGGTCAAACGCAGAAGCTGGTCACCGCCGAGATTCAGCCCGAACAAGCTCCGACCGGTTCCAACATGGATCTCATCTTCGTCAGCAACACGCTGACCGCCACCGACCCGGCGTTCCAATCAGCCGTCGAGCAATCGATAGCGCGCCTCAGGGCTGACCCGCGCGTGGCGGGCATCGATAGCCCCTACAGCGTGCCGGCGATCGCCCAGTCGAGTTACATCTCCAAGAATTCGCACGAGGCGCTCGTGGTCGTCCACTTCAACGACAGCTCGGCCATAGCCCAGAACTTCGTTACGCAGATCGTGTCGGAGATACAGCCCAGCGCGGTGAAGGTGTACGCGACAGGCCAGGTACCCATCAACCTCGCCTTTAACACCACGCTCGAGCAAGACCTTAAGCGCGCCGAGGTCGTCGCGCTCCCGATCACCCTGATCCTGCTCGTGCTCATCTTTGCCTCGTTCGTCGCGGCCGTGCTGCCGATCAGCGTTGGAATCCTGGCGATCGTCGGCGGCGTCGGTGGCACGCTCTTCCTCGCGCGGTTCACCGACGTGTCGCAGTACGCGATCAACGTGGTGACGCTGATCGGGCTCGGTGTGGCGATCGATTACTCGCTGTTCATCGTCAATCGTTTCCGCGACGAGCTGGCGGCGGGCGCGTCGCGCGAGGATGCGATCGCGAAGGCGTTGTCCACGGCTGGACGCGCGATCACCTTCTCCGGCGTCACGGTGGCGGTGGGCCTTTCAGCGATGCTGTTCTTCCAGGGCACGTTCTTGGCTTCAATGGGCGCCGCCGGCGCGATCGTGGTGGCCGTCGCGGTCGTGTATGGCCTGACCTTCCTACCCGCGCTGCTCTCTGTGCTCGGGCCCAGGGTGGATCGCCTGCGACTACCGTTCCTCGGCAGGCGCAAGCCTGCGGGCACCGGCGCTTGGCACTCGATGGCCGTCTGGGTGATGCGGCGGCCCTGGTTTGTGCTCGTGCCGGCGCTGGCGATCCTCCTGGTGGCGGGTACGCCTTTCCTGCAGCTTCGCCTGGCCCAAGGAGATGTCGATCAGCTGCCTCCCAGTAACGAGGCGCGCCAGGGCTACGACATCCTGGTCAACGACTTTCCCGGTCAGGACGAGACCACTATCGACGCGGTGGTGTACTACCCGAATAGCAGCCCGCTCACCGCGGATCACGTGGGGGCCATCTACGACCTGACGCGGCGGCTTGCCGCCTTGCCTTACGTGCTGCAAGTCAACAGCATCGTGAACGTCGCGCCGTCCCTGACTCGCGCGCAATACCAGACCCTCTACTCAGGGCCGGCGGCGCAGCTTCCGAGCGCTCTTCGGCAAGCGCTCACGCTCGGCGCGGGCAAGCACATCGCCCTCATCGGCGTGGTCACCAACAAGCAGTACACGAGCGATGGGGCACGCTCGATAGTGACCGCGGTGCGAGCGCAGAGCGTGCCGGACGGCCAGGTGCAGGCCACCGGCGAGACAGCTTTGGACCTCGACATCGTCAACTACATCCTCCAGCGCACTCCCATCGCGGTCGGCTCGGTGTTGCTTGTCACGTATGTCGTTCTCTTCCTTCTCACCGGCTCGGTGATCCTTCCGTTGAAGGCAGTTCTCACCAACCTGTTCTCGATCTCAGCGTCGTTCGGAGCCATGGTCTGGATCTTTCAGGAGGGTCATTTCAGCCAGCTGCTCGGATTCACACCGCAGTCGATCGACCCGAGCATCCCAGTGATCCTGTTCAGCATCGTGTTCGGGATGTCGATGGACTACGAGGTGCTTTTGATAAGCCGCATCCAGGAGGAGTACCGGCGCACAGGTGACAACCAGGCTGCAGTCGCGATGGGTCTCGAGAAGAGCGGTCGACTCATCACCGGTGCTGCAGCGATCATGGTGGCGGTATTCCTCGCGTTTGCGCTCGCCAACGTGGTGATCATCAAGGCCATCGGGGTCGGGCTGGCGATTGCGATCGCTGTCGACGCTACAGTCGTGCGAATCCTGATCGTGCCATCGGTGATGCGCATCCTCGGTCGCGCCAACTGGTGGGCGCCCAAACCGCTGGCCATCCTGCACCGCCGGATCGGCGCCGGCGAGGTTCGTCCCGTCGTCGAACGGTCTGGAAGTACCGGCTAGAAATAGATAAGGGGCGCATTTAGCGCCCCTCACCAATTGGGGGAGTAGAGGTCTAGAAGTAGCTCAGCTGGACGGCGCTGGATTCGCCGGCGAGTTGGGCGTTGCGATCGGGACCGGCTGGCCTGGGCCCGCCGGAAAGCCACGGCGCTGTTGCGGATTACCGAAGAACGGGCCAGGTTGTCCCGGACCGCGGTGCCTTGGCAATACGCCAACGGCCGGCCTTTGTATAACGGATCCATTCACCGGCCCGAGGCGGTTCGAGGCGATAGCGGTGGCGATGCCCAGCACGACCCCGCCGACCAGCAGCGCGCCTCCGAGGATTCCGAGGGTTCGGTGCATCACGGCTGTGGCGGGCTTCCACGGAGTAAATCGCGAGAGCGTGTGAATTCCTCAGCGGTGATCTCGCCCTTCGCAAAACGGCGGCCCAGGATGTCTTCGGGGGTTTCGACTTTGGTGGCGGGCGGGCCCACAAAGGCGGTGCGGGGCATCGAGCGAATTGCCCAGATGACCAAGAGGACGATGCCGGCGACGATGGCCAGCCAGGACAATCCGCCAAGGATGGCGAAGAGGAAGCCATAAGTGCCTGGTGGATAGTGCGGCATGAACATCAATGAGATCCTCCAGAGACCACGATTCCAGGGCCACTGCCGATGCCGGTGTTCTGGGAAGGCCGCTGGTAGAAGCCATCGTCGCCCCCAGTGACTGGCAGGCCGCTGTTGTCGGTATTGGTGGTATTCCCGGCCTGTCCCTGAGCGCTGGCGGTGCCCGGAATGGTAGCAGCGCTCACCCAGGCGATCACGCCAACGGCCGCGGCCGATATGAGAGCGACCGCGAACGTCAGGTCGCGGAGCTTCTGGACAGCTAGGTCGCGGGCCACGGTCATCTCGGTTTGCCGTCTCACGGTGGGCATGTAGCGATCATCCCCTACCTGCCTGTACCCCGCCTGAGAGAAACCTTGGAATCCCCTCAGAGAATCTCACTCGATGGCTGAGCCAGCGGCAGCTCGACCTCGAACGTCGCGCCACCGCCATCGGTCCGCCTGACCTTCACGCGTCCACCGTGGGCGCTTACGACCGCGCTGACAATCGACAAGCCAAGACCGGCGCCGCCGCTGTCGCGGCTGCGACTGGGGTCGGCTCGATAGAACGGTTCGAAGATGCGCCCAACATCTCCCTCGGACAACCCCGGACCATGGTCCGCCACTGACATGCGCCCAAGACCGGCGTCGGTCGCCACGGCGACCTCGATCGGGCTCTGCTGTGGGGTATGAACGAGTGCGTTTCGCATGAGGTTGCCCATCACCTGGCGCAGGCGAGTGTCGTCGCCGGTGACGATCACAGGACCATTCGCGCTCAAGCTGATCTCGCGACGCGGGGCGACGACTCGCGCATCGGCCACTGCGTCATTGGCGATCGTCCGCAGATCCACTGCTGTTTTGTCGAGTGGCCGCCCCTGATCCAGGCGGGCAAGGACGAGGAGATCGTCCACGAGGCCAGTCATGCGGATCGCCTCCTGCTCGATGCGTCGGCGCGCCGACTCCGAATCGGTAGGGGATTCCGCCGCGCCACGTCGCAACATCTCGGCATACCCACGGATCGAGGTCAGCGGAGTACGCAGCTCGTGCGATGCGTCCGCGATCACGCGGCGCAATCGGTCGTTGGACGCTGTGCGTTCTGCGAACGCGGCCTCTATCTGGCTGAGCATTCCGTTGAGCGCAAGTCCAAGGCGGCCGATCTCAGTTTTGGGCGTGGCAGGCTCGACTCGGCGGGTCAGATCGCCGGCAGCGATGTCATTTGCGACCGCACCCATTCGTTGCAGCGGCCGCAGTCCGATGCGCACGATGAGCAGAGCGAGGATCACAGTCGCCGCAACGACTGCCACGCTGATCTTTAATTCAAGAACGAGCATCTGGCTAAGGGTCGAGAGCTCATCGGTCAGCGGAATGGCCAGTACGACGAAGTTGCCATTGAAAGTGTCCTCCGGCCAGTCGATCACCCTGTACTGCTCGACGCCGCCTGTGCCCTCGACCGTGTATGCGGGGCTCGGCTTGTCCATCCCGCTGTTGAGCAGCCTGTGAGGTAGGACGGGGAGTGCGTTCGACGGGGTCGCCCCGACCGTGGTGACGACCTTCGGCGTTGCGAGGAGGGTTCCGTTGGCGCTGACCAGCTCGAAAACTGTGCCTGGACGGTATCCGAATGAAGATCGCGGGCCTTCGTCTGGGCCACCGAGTACGCCGACCGCGGCTTGATAGTTACTCGTCAGCTGCCCATCGACGCGACTAATGAGAAATTGCTGAAGGAACGCGTAGGTGGCCACGTTCGATATGAGCAGCCCGATGACCACCAGCGAGATGACTCCAAGGAGAAGTCGCCCCCGGAGGGACAGGGTCATGCTCTTGGGGCGCGCAGGACGTAGCCGACGCCGCGAACCGTTTGCAAGAGCGGCGGCTCGAACTTGTCCACCTTGCGGCGCAGGTAGCTGATGTACGTCTCGAGCACGCTCGCGTCACCGCCGAAGTCGTAGTGCCACACGTGGTCGAGGATCTGGCTACGGGTAAGGACGCGGCCCGCATTGACCAGCAGGTAGCGCAGCAGGCGGTATTCAGTGTTGGTCAGGTCGACGACCTGGCCGTTCCGGCGGACCTCGTGACCTTCATCGTCCATCTCGAGATCGGCCAGCATCATCTTGCCGTCCTGGGATTCGCTGCCGCCATGCCTTCGGAGCACGACGCGGACTCGCGCCATCAGCTCTTCCACGCTGAACGGCTTGGTGACGTAGTCATCTCCACCAACCGTCAACCCGTGGACCTTGTCCTCGGTCGCGTCCTTTGCGGTCAGGAAGATGATCGGGACTTTGTGCCCGCCGGCGTTCAGCCTGCGGAGAACCTCGAGACCATCGATGTCGGGGAGCATGACGTCGAGGATTACGAGGGCAGGCGAGAACTGGCTGACAGCGGTGACCGCTCCGCGACCCGTGGCCGCCGTCTTGACGCTGAAACCCTCGTAGCGAAGCGCCATGGCCACGAGCTCGGTGATGTTCGGCTCGTCGTCGACAACGAGGACTCGTGCCCCGTCCCCGTCCTTGCTCACGGCGATAATGCTGCCTCCATTGTCTGTGAGTTTGCTGAGAAATCAGTGTGGACTAGCTTGGTTTTGGCCATCCCGACAGACGGTGGACCGATCCTGAGCGATCAACCAATCGCGCCGGCAGCCGCTCGGCCTCCAGCCATTGGACGGCCGCCCGGCCCATGACGATGGCCGCGGTGGAGGCGATGTTGGCGTCGACGCAGGACCCCGCGACCACCGTCGCGGTGCGCCAGGGGCCGTCGCTGGGAAGGCCGGTGGCCGGGTCGATGATGTGGTGGAGCACGACGCCGCCGCGGGTCCACCTGCGAACAGTGGTGCTCGACGTCGCGACGCCGCCCGACCTGATGCTGATCGTCTCCTCACCCTCGGCGATCGGGGCACCGCTGTCCTCGCTCGTCTGGATCAGCCAACCCTCGGCCGGCGGATCGCCGGCGACCGAGATGTCGCCGCCGAGGCTCACTAGGACTCCGCCGCGGGCGACCTTTGACTGTGCGGCCGCTGCCGACAGGTCGGCAGTGAGCGCTTTCGCCGTCGCGCCAAGATCCAGGTCGACCCCGTGCGGCAGACGCACTGTTCTGGTCTTTTCGTCGAAGACGATTGCCTGCCAGCCCGGAACGCGGCTCACGACGAGGTCGATCGCCCTGCCGTCGGCCGGCACGGCGGCGAAGTCCGAGTCGTAGCCGGCCAGCTTGACCGCCGATCCGACCGTCGGGTCGACCGCGCCTCTGGTCAGCCGTGCACCGCGGAGCGCCGCGGCTATCAGTTTTGTCAGGAGGGGGCTGACCACCACGTTGCGGCCCGGCGTCGAGTTGAGGCGGCTCAGCTCGCTGTCCTCGTGAAAGCGGTTGGCGGCCAGGTCGACTGCTCGTACGACCTCGTCAACCGCTGACTTGGCCGCTGTGAGATCCGGCTCGTGGGTGACGATCACCCGCAGCGAGCCGCCCAGAGCGCGGTCATCGGCGATGGCCACCGCAGTCCTGGGTTGGCTCAACTTCTTTTCGCGCTGATCGAAGGAGGCGGCCGGCGCACCACCCTTCTCAAAGCAAGGGCGAGCACTGGGCAGCTGTCGACAGCCTTCTGGGCGTGAGGCACGAGAGAACCTGGAATCGGTCCGGGCGAGATGATCGGGTAACCCCAATCGTCAAGTGAAATCCGCTCGGGAAAAAGCTCGGCGCACAACCGGCTGCCATCACATTTGGTCCTGTCGATCCAGAGCTCCGTCTGCGCCACGTCAGGAGGCCCGCCGGCCGCGCGCGCCCGCTGCGGCGGCGAACTCCGGCTCGAAAACGTTCAGCGCCGATTGCAAGAACGCGACTGCGCCATCCGGGTGGCGGCATGCGCCGCGTCCTTTGACCATGGCGGTCCATCTGTGCAGCTGGGGCAGGTCGCCGTTGTCCGCCTGGCGCGCTGCGATTCGCGTGGTTGCGGCCGACAGGCTTCGCAGCCCGAAGAAACATGGCCCGCATTGGGCGGCGCTCTCGTTGGCGAGGTGCTTCATGATCCGGGCCGAAACGTCGAGAGGGTCGGACGACTCATCGAGGACGCTGACGACTCCGCACCCGAGCGAACCACCAGCTGCACGAAGGCCGCTGGGATCCAGGATCATCGACCCTGCCTGGTCAGCGCTGATCCAGCCGCCGAAGTAGCCGCCAAGGAGCACGGCGCGCGCCTTTCCGCTCGCGCCGCCGGCCAGCGCCAGCACCTCGTCGACGCTGCAGCCGGATGCAACCTCGATGACTCCGGCCTTCGCCACCGCACCGCTCACAGTTAAAAGGATGGTCCCGGCTGCGTCGTTCCGGCCGAGCGACTGAAACCAGGCGTCGCCGTAACGCGCGATAAGCGCTGCATGCGCCAGGCTCTCAACGTTCTGCACCAGCGTCGGTCGTCCGTCCACGCCCCGCTCGAAAGGTCGGGGCGGAACTGCCTGGGGAGCGGCGACGCCTGAGTTGACAAAGTTGACGACGGCGGTTTCCTCGCCGGCGACATAGCTCGGCGGCGCGCCAAGGAGGGTCAACCGGGCGAGCTCGGCCGGCGGCCGTTCGGCGAGGGCGCGGGTGATGGCGGCGGCCGCTGCTCCGTGGGCCTCACCTATGTAAAGGAGCGTCCTGCTCGCGCGGACTGCTTCTGCGGCAAGCAGCGCGCCGTCGATGACGAGGTGCGGCCGCAACGCCATCAGCGTCCGATCCTTGCGGCTGAGTGGCTCGCCCTCGGCTCCATTAGCGATCACAACAGCGGCACCCCTGGCGCGGCTGGCGACCGACCTCCATTTGACCCCGACGGGGAAGGATGCGCCACCACGCCCGACCAGCCCGCTCCTCTCGAGGGTGTCGATGAGCGCGCGGTCGCCGCGAGGCCGGTGGCCGAGCCGCCCGGTATGGTCGCGAAAGCTCTCAGCTCCCGCGGATGATGGCGGCCCTGAGAAGAGGCTGAGCAGCGTCACTTCTCCACTTTCCTCGAAACGCGCTCGCGAAATCGTGCTCGATCGGCCGCGAGCGGGTCGGGCGACCTCATCAGCAAGCGCGCGCCGACCGAAACGACCACGGCCGAGATGCAAACGACATCGATCCAAAGCATCCATGTAGACAGCTTGTCAGTGCCCGTGCCGAAACCGTGCACGACAGCGATGGGCCACGAGGCGTACGACAGCCAGTGGATGGCGCGCCATGCAGAGTGGCCGATCAGTCCACGAACGAGGCTGGTAAGGGTGATCGCGATGAGCAGTTCAAACGCGATCACTCCGAGGCCGAGCCAGAAGGTTCGGTAGTAAGACGAGAACGGAATCACCGCGGCCAGCCACCCGAGATGGGTGAACGGATCCACGACGGCGGTGACGATGTGCAGCGCAAGGAACACCACGGCAGTCAGTGCGAGATTGCGGTGGAGGCCGGTGGTCAGGAATCGTGGCCAGCTCGGAACCTCAAAACGAAGGGAGGACAGCACGCCCAACACAACGACTGCGCTGAGCAGCACCAGAGAGACCGCTCCGGCGCCCCTGGTGGTGTACCAGAGGATGGTGTCATTCATCTGGCGCGGCTACGAGCCGCCGGAGACGGCGACGCCTGCGCCCGACGAAGAGCTGACTGGGGTTGCGGAAGCCTGGACGCCGGTGGAGATGGTGCCTGAGGTCGAGGAGGTGTTGCCCGAGCTCGCGCTGGCTCCCGAAAAGGCCGTGGTGTTGCCAGGGATTGTGTATGCGCTCAACGTGCCGAGAATGCCGACGCCCGCGATGGCGCCGTAAGCCAGGCACGCCGTCAGCCGGTTAAGCATCCTGGTCGCGGCATCACGAGCCTGAATTCTCTTATCAGTGGCGCTTTTCATGATCCCCACACTGGCTCGCTGCACTTGAACCTTCCTGTGAGAAACGTGTGAGTTTGCTGAGAAGTAACGCGCCGCCTCATCGGATCGTGCGGCCTTCTGACAGTAAACTCTGGATCGTCGCCCTCGTAGCTCAGGGGATAGAGCAGGACGGTCCTAACGTCAAGGTCGGGGGTTCGATTCCCTCCGGGGGCACCATTTTGACCACCGCCGTCCGGCCATCCCGCGCGTCAGGGTTTGGGTGTGACCCCGCCGATCAGCGGGGGCAGGTAGGGCATCGGATCGGTCACTTCGTCGTTGACCCGAAGCTCGAAGTGAACGTGGGGTCCCGTCGCCAAACCGCTCATGCCCTCGAGGCCGATGCGTTGCCCGCGCGTCACGCGGTCGCCGACGTTCACAGCCGTTTCCGCCAGGTGCCCGTACAGGGTCATGATCCCGCCTCCGTGGGCGATGATCACGTAGTTGCCGTAGCCCACGTTGGTGTGCGCCACAGCCACGACGACCCCATCGGCAGCGGCGGTCACCGGAGTGCCGTAGGGGGCCGCGATATCAATACCGGTGTGGAAGTGGGGGTATGGACCCAGCGGCGGCTCGAGAAGAAGCTCGCTCGGGCCAAATGGCTGGGTGATCCACGCGCCCGCAATCGGCCACGAAAGCCTGAGGCCGGGGAGCGTGGTGCCTGGCGGAAGAATGCGGGTCACCATCGCGATGCCGGCTCCCACCTGGCCCTGGTTCCAGGCTGCTTGATATGCCATTTGGATCAGCTGTTGCTCCTGCTGCTCGAGCAGCGCCGCCAAAGCTGCCGTCACGACGGGTGGCTGGCTGGTTAGACCGGCCTTGGCCGACGTGAGCTGTGCCATCAGAGCGCCGAGCTGAGTGGTGATGTCGTTTTGTTGGGAGATGGCCGAGCTCAGGGCAGTCAGGTTCGCACTCAGCTGGGCGAGCACCCCGTTCTCGGTGCTCAAGGCCGCGAGCTGGGCGGTGTTTTCAACCTGGAGCTTGGCCATGTCGGCTTCCAGCGAGGTCTCGAGGTCGTTCGCGCGCTGGCTCGCCACGATCAGATCCGCTGCGGCGACCAACGCGTCGTGGAGGTTGCCGGCTTGCGCCACCGCGACCAGCAGGGAGTCAGGCTGCCTCGAGATGGCGACGGCGAGCGTCGCAAGCTCGGCCTGCTCCATGTCGATCTGGCTCTGCGTGTCGGTGATGTTGGTCTCCAGCTGGGTTACCTGGGCCTCCAGCGCGGCGATTTTGCTTTCCTCGCTCGCGATCTGTGTATTGAGGTTCTGCTCGCTCGCGGCCGATTCCAGGAGGGCAATGCTCAACTGCTCCTGGCTCGCCAGCGCCCGAGCGACATCGCCGCCGAGCCGCTTGCGCAACTTGTCGTAGGCGGCCTGGTTTGGATCGGGCGCCGGGGGGCAGGTGAAGCGCGCGCTCGATGCGCCGGATCCGGTCTGGTTTGGGCAGGTCGCGTAGCTCACCGAAATTCCGCCAGGTATCAGCAAACCGAAGAGGGCGCACAGAGTGACCAGCCGAGCGACAGTTCGCTTCATGCGCGGATTCGCCGGAATCCGAGCATCGCCGTCAGCGCTCCGAGCGCAAGGCCGGCCACGATGACGGCGGCGGCCACATAACGCACGGAGTCCGGTCCAACCCCTGGCAGGACGAGCGAGTAGGTGTGCGACCCCAGGCCGGAGGCCAGCGTCCAGACGGCAAGCACCGCAGCAGCCGCCACCGCGCCTGCAAAAGCGCCTGTCACCAGGCCCTCGGTGACGAAGGGTCCGCGCACCATCCAACCCCTGGCGCCGAGCAGGCGTATCACTGTCACCTCGTTCTGCCGCGCGGCGGCGATCGCTCGCATCGAGTTGGCCGCAACCGCATAGGAGACCAACGCGAAGAGAAGCAGGAGGCCGCCGCCGATGCCGCCGATTACGAGGGCGATGTTGCGCAAGCGGTTATAGGTGTTTGGGTCATACGACGTCGGGTACGTGGGGTCGACCGCCGGGTCGCCAACCACCTCTGCTGCTACAGCCGCCACCTCTCCGACCTGTTTGACCTGGACATCGAGGCTGGCCGAGAACGGGTTGGAACCCGTGAGCCCGGCCAGGGCGCCCAGCCCGGGTTTGTTTTCCGCGTCCTGGAGCGCTTGCTCCGCGCTTATCTCGGTCACGGTGCTCACGCGGGAGTCGGCGCGCAACCTGCTCTCCAGGGCGCCCACCGCTGACGGCGAAGCGTCGTTCGCGAGATAGATCCTGACTATCGATGCCTGGCTGGCCTGCTGGCCGGCAACCGTGGCGGTCGAGATGCCGACCAGCGCGAGCATCCCGCAAAGGACCAGCGTCATCGCGATCGAGCCTAGCGCGGGTGCCGTTAGCCGTAGGTCGCGAGCCCAGCTGCTCAGGCCGCTGAGGACAACCATGCGGAAACTGTTGTCCACCAGCGCGATGAGCCTTCGCCACAGCGGCAACCTGGCGTCCACGGCATGCCCGTTCTTCAGCGAGCGATTGGTCGCCGGAGCGACGCGCCGCCAGAGCGAAAAGCCGAAATGCTTGCCGTTGGAACGCGCTCGATCGCGGCTTACCAGCTGCTCTCCGCTCGGCAGCCGCAGGACCCGGTGCGCGGCGAACGTGGGACGGTGGGTGGCGACCACGACCGCGGTGCCATTGGCTGCCGCGTCCTCGAGCAGGCGCATCACGATCTTGGCGTTGTCATCGTCGATTGACGCAAGCGGCTCGTCAGCCAGGAGCACCTTTGGCCGGCCGGAGAGCGCGCGGGCGACGGCCACCCGCTGCCTTTCGCCTGCCGACAGCTGGTGTGGATAAGCGCCGCGCCGGTGACCCAGGCCGAGGCCCTCCAGCGCGTCCAGCGCCCGCCGCTTGATGGTTCGATGCGGCACTTCGGGATCGCCAATTTGCATTGCGAAGATGAGATTTTCAAGGGCCGTCAGGCGAGGCAGGAGGCGCTGGTCCTGGTAGACAAACGCGACGTCACGGCGGATGCGGCCGAGCCCGCGCCGCCACCAGCGGTGGAGCCCGCGACCTTCCACCCAGATCTCGCCCCGGTTCGGCCGGAGCTGACCGTGAATGAGGCGCAGCAGCGTGGTTTTGCCGGAGCCGCTAGGCCCTGTGACCTCGAGAATCTCGCCAGGGGCGACGGAGATGCTGATGTTGTTCAGCACCGCGTTCTTGCCGAAGAGCTTGGAAACGTGAGTCACCTTGACGACCGGCGAGGGCGCGACTGTGCCATTGGCGCCCGGCCCGTGCGCAGCCGCCACCCCATTTGTGGCTCGAGCGCCTTTGGTGGTTGCCGTTTGGATTCCCACCCTTTCCCGCCCACCAGATTAGTCGAAGCAGGTGGCCGGCAGGAGAAGGTAAGCGAACAGAGTTACGGCAACAAATTGCCGCCGCAGCTGACGAGCCTCCGGAGCTGGACCCTCGGTCTAGCAGCCCATCAGAGAGAGCGGTGCGGGCGCCACCGCGGTCGAGAAAACGCCGCCGGACGGCGTGCTCGTGGCCAGCCGGCTGCAGTCGCTGTTCGGGGTGACTGACTGGTCGGAGAAGGCCCCGAGCACCGTCACCTCCCCGGTGACTCACGCGGAATGTAGGCGACGGTGGGGCGTCGCCGGTGTTCCCGCGAGCCTGGAGCGTGAAGGCGCCGGTATCGGAATCCGCTCAGTCCGATTGGCCCGCCGGCGATTCCAGCCAGGGCCGAGGCTTTGCCGCCAAACGCTTCGTCGGAAGGATTAATTCGGCGGAGTGAGCTGATGCCGGCCCAAATGGCGAAGGGAGCGAAGATGCCGAAGAGCAATGGCGAGACGACCTAGCGCGAGCGCTCGGCTGGCCGAGCGCTCCACGGGTCTGCGCGATCACATCTCTACCAGAAGGCTCCCTTGCCGAGAAGGACGTACAGGATCGGGCCGATGCCCCAGATGAACGTGATGATGATCCAAAGCACCTTGCTCAAGCCGCCCAAGTCCGAGCGCCCGACGATGTTGATGACGCACAGCACCCAGACGATCGGATGGAGGAAGATCGCCAAAAGGATCTCGATCAGCAGCTTCATCTACACCCTCTCTTGAGCTTTCAGCGCGCCGCGTTTTGCCAGTGATTCCAGCGGGTTTGGGATTGCGGGCCACCCGCCCTCGGGAGAGAATGTCCCGTCGCTTGCCTGCTCGTAGCGCGTCTTCAATTGTCCACTTGCGACCTGCTTGACCGCATGCACAAACCGGACCACCTCAGCCTCGTCGTTATAAGGGGCCAGGCTTGCGCGCACCGCGCCGGGTAGCGCGGTTCGCCGATCGGCCGCCACCTCGTCTTCGACTTCCTCGACCGCTGCCTTGCTCATTTTGAGGAGATGGAAGACATAGGGATTGGCGCAGAAGCAGCCATTGCGCACGGCCACCCCCCATTCGTGGCTCAGCGCCGCCGCTGCCAGACCGTGATGGACGCCGTCGATCACGAAGCTGGCCAGGCCCAGCCGTTCCGGTTCCCCCGCCGATCCAGTGCCGCCGAGCACCGTCACGCCGGGGATCTCGCTGAGCGCCTGGAGAAGGCGCTGGCCGAGCACGGTCTCGTGTTGGAGCATGTCGTCGAAGCCGAGCTCCAGCAAAGTCTCGATCGCGACACCCAGCGCCACCGCGCCGATGACATTGGGCGAGCCGGCCTCTTCACGGTCTGGTAGGTCGGCCCAGACCGTGTCATCCCACGTGACGATCCTGATCGCGCCGCCGCCCATCACCTCGGGCGTGCCGGAGAAGAAGTCGCGGGGGGCGACGAGCACACCGGCGCCGTAAGGCGCATACATCTTGTGGCCGGAGAAGGAGACGAAATCGAGATGAGCGGGGTCGTCGGCGGGACGGATGTCGATGCGTCGATGCGGCGCGAGCTGTGCGGCATCAACCGAGACCAGGGCGCTATACCGATGGGCAAGCTCAGCAACCTCGTGGATGGGAGAGATGAAGCCCGTGACGTTCGATGCCCCGCTCACCGCGACCAGGCCGATGCGGCCGTCACTTTCCTTTAGAGCTTTCTCGATGGCGCCGAGGTCGATGTGGCCGTCCGGAGTCAGGCCGACCAGCAGGTGGCCGCTGCGGTGGCGCCATGGCAGAAGGTCGGCATGGTGTTCCATCTCCGTCACGAGCACCTGGCGGCCGTCGAGTCGGGCCTGCTCTGCCGCGATTCGGTTGAGGGCGTCGGTGGTGCCCTTGACGAAGATGACGACCTGGCTCCGGCCGTCAACGTTCAGGAACTCGGCGACTCGCTCGCGGGCTTGCTCATAGGCCTCGGTCGCCATGCGCGATTTGTAGCCGGTGCCGCGATGGACGCTCGAGTAGAAATCCGCGAAACCGGTCACCGCATCACGGACACGCCGCAGCGGTGGCGTGCTGGCGGCATTGTCGAAGTTGATCCCAATGACGGTGCCGCCGCCGAGCACCGGCACTGGCAGATCGACTCCGGCGAAGTGTTCCCGCCAGCGGCCGGAGTGTGAAAGGGGCACTTGCCGACTAGCCTACCTCGATTCCGTCAGCCTTACCGAGCGTGCCGTGAGAAGGGCGTTCCTGTATGGGTGGCACAATGTCATGGGCCTAGATGGTGTTGTTCACACGAGGATTAGCTTGAAGCCGGACCGTAGGCTGCGAAGAATGGCTGTCCGCACCGAGGGCGCGGATTCCAGCCTGGCCGCTCGCGAGCTGAGCTTCCTCGTCAGGCTGGCGCAGGCGGCGGCCTCGACCCAGCGGCCCGACGAGCTGCTCGAGCTGATCATCCGCGAGGCCACGTCCGCCATGGGCACCGACGTTTGCTCCCTCTATCTCGTCTCGGCCCGAGGCCGAGACCTTCTCCTGACAGCAACGAACGGGCTGAACGAGACGATGGTGGGCAAGGTCGTGATGAAGGTGGGGGAGGGCATCACGGGCTGGGTCGCCGATACTCGACGGCCCGCTGTGGTGGCCGATGTCAGCAAAGAGCCGCATTGGAAGTGGGTCCCAGGCCTCGATGAAGACCGGTTCCATTCGATGTTGTCGGTGCCAATTGAATCCGGCCCGCGGCTGGTGGGCGTTCTCAATGTCCAGACGGCACACCGGCGAGATTTCGACGCCGGCGACATCGACTTTCTGCTGGCGATCGCCGGCCAGGTGGCGGGCATCCTGGAGCGCAGCGAGCTGCAGAGGGCGATGGAGGTTCAGCTCGCCGAAATCCAGCTCTCCCACGACATTCATGAGCGCTTCACGAAACTCTCGCTCGAGGGCGCCGGCATTCAATCGATCCTCGAGGTCATCGGATCGCTCGCGGGCGGGCGTGCCGCCCTGTATTCGGCCGCCGGCTATCGCGTGCGCGGTGCCGGCGAAACCACCGACGGGATGCCGCCGCGAATCCACGTGCCCACTCCGCTGGCGCAGGCGGGGGCGCGTGAAGTGCGCATGAATGCCGGCCGCCCGGCGCGCGCCATCGACCTGGTGCCGGTTCGTGCCGGGCCCGATGTGCTCGGCCTCCTGGCGGTCGGAGTCGACGAGAAGACTGTCGATTCGCCCGGGCGGCGACGCGCGCTCGAGCACGGCTCGACCATCCTGGCGCTGGAGCTGGCCAAGGAGCGCGCGGCGGCGGAGGTGGAGCGCCGGCTCCGGGGCGATCTCGTGGAGGAGGTGCTGGCCGGCGGGCTCGAGGGCGATGAGGCCGAGAGGGTGGCGCGCCAGGCGGAGCGACTTGGGCACCGGCTACCCCAACGCGCGTGGGTAATGGTGCTCGAGCCAGATGACGACGAGACCGAAGCGGCTCTGACGGCGCCCGGACGCCAGGACCGGCTGGACTCAGCGCTCAGCGGTCTCGTCCGCTCGCGCCTGCCCGACGCGTTGACCCTAGTGCGGTCGGCCTCGGCGGTTTTTCTGGTGCCCGACGAGGTGGCGTCCGACCTCGCGGCGATCGAGAAGCTCGCTGCCCAGATCCTGGCCGGAGCCGCTCCGATCATGAAGCCGGGTTCGGCATCGGTTGGGATCGGCAACCTCGCGAACTCGGTTGGTGAGCTGGCCAGATCCCACCTCGAAGCCAGGCAGGCGCTGCGCCTGACGCGTCGGGCGGGCGGGCGGGGCCGGGTCGCCTCCTACCGCTCGCTAGGCGCGTTCCGCCTCTTGCTAGAGGTGCAGAGCCCGGATGCGCTGCGGCGCTTCGTCGACGAGCTGCTCGGGACGCTGCTCAGCTACGCCCAGTCGCGAGACACGCCGCTACTCGAAACGCTGGAGGCTCTGTCGGCGGCGCGGTGGGTGAGGCGCGCGGCCGCGCGAAACCTCGGCATCCATATCAACTCGATGAGCTACAGGGTCGAGAGGATCCAAGCATTGACTGGGCTGCAACTGGACGACCCGGAAACGAGGGTAGCTATATCGATCGCCCTTCGTGCTCGAACAATGCTGGGCATGTAAAAAGAAAGGCCCCGGCTCGGTGCCGGGGCCCTTGTCTTGAGGTTTCGCCTCAGCTACACGTCGGCGTAGAGCATGAACTCCCACGGGTGAGGTCGCAGGGCAACCGCGTCGACCTCGCGCTTGCGCTTGTAGTCGATCCACGTCTCGATGACGTCCTTGGTGAACACGTCGCCTTCGAGCATGAAGGCGTGGTCCTTCTCGAGCGCGTTGAGCGCCTCGGCGAGGGAACCGGGCACTGACTTGATCTTGGCCTTCTCGGCACCGTCGAGCTCGTAGATGTCCTTGTCCACCGGCTCCGGCGGCATGATCTTGTTCTTGATGCCATCAAGCCCGGCCATCAGGCAAGCCGAGAACGCGAGGTACGGGTTGGCGGCTGGATCTGGCGAGCGGAATTCGACCCTCTTGGTCTTCGGGTTGGTCGAGTACATCGGGATGCGGACGCACGCCGAGCGGTTGCGCTTGGAGTAGACGAGGTTGATCGGCGCTTCGTAACCGGGCACGAGGCGCCGGTAGGAGTTCGTGGTCGGCGCGCAGATAGCCAGCAACGCTGGCGCGTGCTTGAGCAGGCCGCCGATGTAGTGCACGGCCATCTCGCTAAGCCCGGCGTAGCCCTTGCTGTCGGCAAACAGGTTCTCCCCGTCCTTCCAAAGGCTCTGGTGGATGTGCATCCCCGAGCCGTTGTCCTGGAAGAGCGGCTTGGGCATGAACGTTGCGACGTAACCGTGCTGCGCTGCGACGTTCTTGATGACGTACTTGAACACCATCATCTTGTCGCCCATCTTGGTCAGCGTATCGAACCGCATGTCGATCTCGGCCTGGCCGGCGGTGCCAACCTCGTGATGCTGGACCTCGACCTGGACGCCGGCTTCGATCAGCTTCAGCATGATCTCCGACCGCAGGTCCTGCTGCTTGTCTGTCGGCGGGACCGGGAAGTAGCCTTCCTTGTGGCGTGGCCTGAATGACAGGTTCGGCTCGGAGTTCTTGCCCGAGTTCCAGATGCCTTCCTCTGAGTCGATGTAGTAGTAGCCGCTGTGAGCGTTCTGGTCGAACCGCAGCGAGTTGAAGAGATAGAACTCGGCCTCAGGGCCCCAGTAGCTGATGTCGGCGATGCCTGACCGGCGGAGGTGCTCCTCGGCCTTCCTGGCGATGAACCGACCGTCGCGGCTGTAAGGCTCGCGGGTGATCGGGTCGATGACGTCGCAGATCAGGAAGAGCGTCTTGTGCGAAAGGCACGGGTCGATGGTGGCGGAGTCGGGGTCCGGGATGAGCAGCATGTCGCTCTCATCGATCGCTTGGAACCCGCGAATGCTCGAGCCGTCGAAGCCCAGGCCCTCCTTGAAGCTGTCGACCTCGAGCTCGCTGAGCGGCAGGCTGAAATGCTGCCACGTACCTGGGAGATCGATGAAGCGGACGTCGACCACCTCGACGCCCTCAGCCTTCGCGCGTTCGATTACCTCGCGCGGGCTGGTCTTGCTTCCGGCCTTTGTCGCTACTGCCATCACACCCTCCTGAACCTCATTTGATTTGACGAGCTCGAGGTTCATCGTAGAAATCCAGGGCGCGACCGATTACGGTCAGCCCCCACAAAGAAATAGGGGAGTTCCATGTGCGGATCACACGACTAGAGTTGTGCACAGGCCATGGCCTTCGTGAGCTGGACGCGAGGCAAGCGGTGCAGCCTCTGTCCGGCGCTCGTGGTACCCGAGGCGTAGCGCCGGGTCACGCCGCGCAACCAATCCCTGGTCTGCCTGTCTGTCGAGAGAGCCGTCCAGTCCCCAGCCGAGTGCCCCACGAGCGGTGAAGTAGTCGGCAAAACAGGCGGAGCCCTAGCGTCGGGCGAGGCTGCGTTCGAGCAAAGGACGCTGGCGCACCTGCTCTGCACCTCCCAGGTCGGGCAGATGGCCCGCCAGGTGCTGCTCGCTCCGGTCGTCGATTGGCCAGCGCGTACCGCGTACGAGATGCCCTAAAAACACTCGTCGCGACCACGTGCGAACCCACCATGGTGGGGCGGCAATCGCCGTGTAAGGCGTACGACTTAAAACAAATACGCGTCAGCGCCCTGCGGAGCGCTGACGCAGCTCAGTCGATGGTTGCGTCTACCGCGCTTCGGTGGCGAGGGCGGTCAGCAGCCTGGGGTGGTAGGCGTTGAGAACGTTCTCGTACTCGACCATCAGCTCATCGCTAGCGTCCATGGCATCGCGCTTGGAACCCGCTTCGACCTCGAATTTCAGCGTGTAACGACCGGCGTGGCCAGAGACCGGCTCCAGCTCGATAAAACCAGGTAGGCGGGAGAGCGAACGGACGTCCGGATCGGACTGTGAGAGCGGCCTGTCGACCTCTAGCGGGACGGAAGCGAGAAATTTCATTCGAACACGATAACACGAAGTTACGCGGGCTCAAATTGTGTGAACCACACGTGGTTTTCCGCCAAATATGCTCAGACACATACGAAAACTCAGCTGGCGCTGGCAAACAGGACAGTGACGCCGCGGGCCTCGTCAAACGCCAGTGGGATCGCGGAGGCACCGGAACGGGTCAACGGCAAGAGCGGCCCGCCCACGATCGGTATACGTGTCCAGGTCGCTGAGTCCCAAGTCCAGGTGGTGGTCCGGCAGGCTGTGCGGTCGCAGGCTGAGGTGTCCGGCTCCACAAGCATGATCGTGGCGCGCACCCGGTCATAACCCATTGTCCCCGCGGCGATTGCCGGCTGCGTGTGCTGCTGCCAGCGCGTGCCGTCCCAGGTCCAGGTGTAATGGCTTCCCACGTAGACGAGCTGGTGGTGAGCGTTGTCGTAGACCAGGTGTGCGTCAGGTCGGGCGTCGCCAGGGTCAATTCCGGACGCGATCTCAGTCCATCTGCTGCCGTCCCACAACCAGGTCGCGCCGAAGACGGCGAAAACCATAATGTCGCGACCTTCGTCGTAACCGACCTCGAAGGCCGACGAGTCGGTCGCCGAACCCGGCACCGGAATGTTTGGACCGCCAGGCAGCGGCAGCACGGCCCAGTCAGCCCCCCCCCAGGTCCAGGCCTTTCCCGCCCCGTTGACATACACCACGCGCCCGAGCCTGGCGTCGAAGAGCATCGCGCCTGGGCCTGCGGCCGTTGGGTTCGTTTGGGTTTGACGCGCGGTCCAGGTGCGGCCGTCCCACGTCCACGTGCGGTTGACCTGGGCGACGCATCCGCCCTGGAAGCCCATCACCATGCTGGCGCACCCGTGATCCCAGAGCACGATCAGGCCGCGTGAACGGTCGTAAGCCATATCAGCGGCGTTGCTGGACGGGCCGGTCGATGGCACCGGCCGAAACGTGTAGGCGTTGCCATCCCAAGTCCACAGAGTCGCGGGCGCAGTCCGCGCGGTTCCGTAAAGGGGTGGCGTGGCCGGCTGCCCTCCACGAATCGACAGCCAGCTCCCGATCGAAGCGCCAACCAACAGCGCGGCGATGCCGAGAATCGCGAGCATCCGAGAGCGGAGTCCGCGATTGGACCACGCCCTCGCAGGGCTAGAGCTGGATAGCTGCGTCGGCCACATTCAGCGCACTTTAGAGCCGAGCTTTAGCTCGCGTCAGCGTGGTGACTCACCGGTTTGCAGGAGCACCGGTTTGTGTCAAACACCCAATACCTACTCGGGCCTTTCCGGTCAGAAGCACCGTAGGAGGCGGACCCTGGCCAAACCTAGGCTGCTCCATCAAGCGGATCGCAACGTAGCGAAACGCCGATTAGCTGGCAACTACCGGGGAGGAGGAACCATTTGGATCATTCAATTTTTCTCGATATCGTGCCCGCGCCTTCGTGGCTGGACTCCGGCCACACCGCTTGGCAGTTGGTCGCGGGGACCCTGGTCGGGCTCATGAGCGTTCCGGGACTGGCGATCCTCTATTCGGGGCTGATGAAGCGCAAGTGGGCGCTCAACTCCGCCCTCATGGTCCTTTATGCATTCGGCGCGACGCTCGTCGTGTGGACGTTCTGGGCATACAAGATGTCATTCGGGACGCAGCTCACGGATGTGCTGCATTTCATCGGCACGCCCGGCACGATTCTGTCTCCGTCCGATCTGCAGGGCCAGGCCGTGATTCCGCTTCTGGTTGGCGCGATCCCCCCGCTCAAGTTCCCGCTGTCTTCGCTTGTGTATTTCCAATTCGTGTTCGCTGCCATCACGGTCATCCTGCTTGCAGGCTCGATCCTCGGCCGGACCAGCTTCAAGGCGTGGATGGTCTTCGTTCCGGTCTGGATCACGGTTGTCTACTCGGTCAACGCATTCAGCATCTGGGGCGGTGGCTGGATCGGCGCCTTCCCCTCGTGGTTAAGTGGGGTCGCCGGCGCAGGGGCCCTCGACTTCTCGGGCGGATACGTCATCCATGTGGCCGCCGGCATATCGGGCCTGGTGGCGGCTTCTGTCATCGGTCCGCGACTGCTTACCGATCGTGAGAACAACCGACCTAGCAACCTGATCGCGGTGATCACAGGTGCCGGCCTGCTCTGGCTGGGCTGGAACGGGTTCAACGGAGGGGACCCGTATTTTGCGGGTGCCGACGCCTCTTCGGCCATCCTCAACACCAACCTGGCCGCCGCGACGGCCATGATCGCCTGGATGCTCCTCGATGTCTTTATCGTAGGTCGGGTAACGGTCGGTGGCCTTGTCAACGGAATGGTGGCCGGCCTGGTCGGCATCACGCCGGCCGCCGGTTACGTAGACGGCTACGGTGCTTTCGCGATCGGCATCGCAGCCGGGGTCATTCCCTTCTTCACCTTTAACTACCTGGTCAAGCTGCCGCCCTTCAACCGCATCGACGACACGCTCGGCGTCATGCACACCCACCTCATTGCCGGCGCCGTGGGCGGACTCATGGTCGGACTGCTCGCCAACCCCAACGTGGTCGTCTACCCCGGCACCGGTTCGACTGCCGCGGTGGCGGCTTCAGGATTGTTCTTCGGCAACCCAAAGCAGTTCGTTGCTCAGATCATCGGGCTGGTCTTCATCCTGGTCTGGGACGGAGTCCTGACCTTTGTCATTCTTAAGCTCATTTCGATCTTCATCCCGCTGCGGCTCACCGAAAAGCAGCTTGAAATTGGAGACGAGGCCGTGCATGGCGATGCCGCCTACGAGCTGATGCCGGTGCCGCCATCGGTCCATCCCATGCCTGACGGCCACGCGCCAGTGGCGATGCCGACGACCAGCTGACGCGACAAGCCCGTAAACGAAAGGCCGGGACCCATGTGCGGGTCCCGGCCGCGCATCTCGATTTAGAGAGCGGGTTTGACTTCGGCCTGGATTGTTGAGATCGGTTCGCTCGGAACGTTCTTCTCGATCCACTCTCGGATCGGGTTGGCGCTGCCCGGGTAGCCGACCATGCGGTCGACCATCTTGCCGCCCTTGAACAGTGCCAGCGTCGGCATTGCCATCACTCCGTACTGGATGGCGATGTCCTGGTTTACGTCGACATCGATCTTGCCGATCGTGAGTTTGCCCTCGAACTCGGCCGCCAGGCGCTCCAGCGCCGGGGTCATCATGCGGCAGGGGGGACACCAATCGGCGTAGAAGTCCACCACCACAGGAAGGCGGGCCGAAAGGACGTCCGCCTCGAAAGTCGGTCCATCGAGGTGTTTGAGGATTTCCATCTCAACTACAAGTGATGCATCCCGGGCGCTATTCCGCCACAGTGTTGTCTGTGGACGAAGCGCTGACAGCCGAAATCGTGGCCGCCGAGTCGACTCTCAGGGGACCCTCTCCCGATTCTTGGTTCGACCGCCTTGACGGGGAGAGCGACAGTCTGGAAGCCGCGCTGGGATGGGCGCTGGAGCACGACCAGGAGCAGGGTCTAAGCCTGGCTGCGGCACTCTGGCCTTACTGGATGGCGCGGGGCAAGGGCCAGGAGGGACGGGATTGGCTGGGCCGTCTGCTCGACGCTTCCGAGTGGGGCGAGCGGACGGAGGCGAGGGCGAAGGCGCTGTACGGAGCCGGCACGCTGGCCTTCTTCCAGAAGGATCGTGACCCATCGCTCCGGTTCCATACCGAGAGCCTGGCGATCGCGCGGGAGCACCGAAACCTGCGGCTCGAGGCGGACGCGCTCATTGGCCTCGCACGAGTCTCGCTGCTGGATGGCAACGCCCTCGTGATGCAGCAGCATGCGCAAGCCAGCCTCGAGGCGGCTCGTGCGGCAGGCGACGAGCAGCGGGTGGCGACCGCTGTCGAGCAGTTGGCCGAAGCGACCCGGCTCGGGGGCCAGGCCGCAATCACATCTGTTCTTGACAAGGAAGCCGCCGTCCCCCAAGCGCTTGATGAACCGGAGTCTCCTCCCCCCGCATAATCGAGTGGTGTCGACCGCTCAAGCCGCCGGGTCACCGTCGCAGTTCGGCTTGGCGCTGCGACAGTTTGGCGACCGGCTGTTCGAGGCTGCGCCCGGCCTCACCACCTGGATCCTTCTGCTCGCGCCTGCCTGGATCTCGATCATCTTCCATTCGACCGGCGCGCTAATCGTTGCGGGAGTGGTCCTCGTCTACGACGTGTACTGGTTGTTCAGGGCGGTGACGGTGGTGGGCGGGATTTACAGCACCATGCGCCGCATGCGCCTCGACATGAAGAAGGATTGGTTGGCCCTGTGTATAGATGAAGCGGCACAGGGCCGGAACGACCCCCTCCAGTACACCCACCTTTGCGTGATCCCGACTTATACGGAGCCGTACCACGTGCTCGAGCGGACGGTGCAGGCGATAGCGGACTCCAACTATCCGTCGCACCTGAAGATGGTCGGGATCATCACCCGCGAGACCGACCTTCCGGGCTGGGATAACGTGGCCCAGCTCAAAGAGAAGTTCGCCGGTCAGCTCGGCGGTTTCTTTCATATCAAAGATCCGCTCGAGCCCGGGATCGTCATCGGGAAGTCGGCGGCGATGAACTGGGGCGGCCGCTGGATGGTGCGGGTGCTGACCGAGCAGGGTCTCGACCTGAGCAAGGTTCTGATCACGGACCTTGATTCGGACTATCGGGTCCATCCCCAATACTTCGCGTGGATCAGCTTTCACCATGCCCGCGAGCCGCTGCGGGATTATGCGATCTGGCAGCCGGTGCCCCTGTTTCACAACAACATCTGGGAGGTGCCGATGGCGGTGCGCGTGATGTCGGCGATCACGTCGCAGTGGCAGATGTTCCTTCACTCGCGGCCGCACCGCCTCGTCGCCTTCAGCAGCTACACCTGCAGCCTCGAGTTCGTCCAGCGCGTGGGCTACTGGGACAAGGACGTCATTCCGGAGGACTCACGGTTTTACTGGAAGGCGTTCTTTGCGTTTGGGGCGCGCTTCCACGTCAAGTCCGTCTACCTGCCGATCTACGGCGACTCGCCCAACTCCCGTGATTACGCATCCACCCACATGAGCCAGTACAACCAGATCAAGCGGTGGGCCTGGGGCGTCACGGACGTCCCCTACGTGTTGATCCGGCTCTTCAGACACAAGGAGATCTCACGCTGGCTGCGCTTCCGCCGCTTCTACAACCTCTTTGCGAATCACCTCAACTGGGTGTTCCTGCCACTGCTCCTGATGTTCGGCGCCTCGGTTCCGCTGTGGGTCAGCACCGACTTCTCGCTCACCGACGTTGGTCAGACCTTGTGGTCCGCTTCGAGCGTGCTGCTCTCCACCACCCTCTCGATGGTGATCTTCTTCATGTACTTCGAATACCTGATCCTGCCGCCCAAGCCGAAGAGCTGGCCGCTGTGGAAGAGGATCGGGGTGCACATCCAGTACCTCGCATATCCGGTGATCGGCCTGGTCATGAGCGTGGTCCCAGCGCTGGAAGCGCACACGCGACTGCTGCTAGGTGCCTACCTCGAATACAAGGTGACGGAAAAGGCTTAAGCCGGTCGCTACGCTCCGCAGACCGGGCTGTTGACGATCCACGGTAGGCAGAACTGCGGGCCGGCCAAGGCCCATACGGTCAGCAGCGCAACGAAGGCCAGGAAAAGGACAAAGATGGTGCCTGTGTAGACGTTGCGGCCGGGGACCGGCCAGCTCGTCCAGGCCAACCGCTTGGCGATCCTCGGGCCGCCGATCCCATCGATGAACGGCCAAAGCAGAAGCCAGCCCACGAATACACCCGGCATGACTATCGCCATGAACACCTCTGGTCCGAGCTTCAGGAACTGGAATAGCCAGAGGAAGTACCAGTCCGGCCTGGGGATGGTGACAGCGCGCGGATCGGCAGCCGCCTCGAGCTGAAGGTTCTTCTGGACGAAGAAGGCAAGCAGGCCTACCGCCACCAGCATCACCACGGCGATGATCGGATAAGGCCAGAAGTGGTCGGGGAAGAACGGGTGCGTGTCCTCGTCGGGCATGTCGTCGGCGAGATGGTGGCCGGCGGCACCCATGAGGATGGGGAAGAGGGCAAGACCGACAAGGACGGGGTAGAGGATGTTGTCGGGGCCGATGGGCAGCCGTTTCCATTCGGGCTCGAGGACATGGCCACCGCCGTGGTCGACCTCGATGATCGGGATCACGGTCGCGGCAGTGGCTGCGCCCGGTCCGTCCTTCGGAGTGATCTTGTCGGTCATCACATGGGCGCCGAGATGCCGTGCGCGCGGATGAAACGGAAGTGGACGTACATGAGCAGGGTGATCAGCGCAGGGAGCAGGAAGACGTGGAGGGTGAAGAACCGCTGCAGCGTTGGTGGACCAACCACCGCTCCGCCCTGCAGAATCTCTCGGATCAAGGCGCCGACCTGAGCTGGCGGCGTCAGGCCGCCGATCTTGATGGTCACCTCGGTCGCGAAGTACGCCTTGCTGTCCCATGGAAGGAGGTAGCCGGTGAGTGAGAACGCCAGGATCAGCAGAAGCATGATCACGCCCACCATCCAGTTCAGCTCGCGGGGAGCTCGATAGGATCCGGTCCAGTAGACCCTGGCCATGTGGAGCAGGACCATGATGATCAGGATGTTGGCGCCCCAGAAGTGGATGCCGCGAATCAGCCACCCGAGGTAGACGCTGCTCTGGATGAAGTTCACGCTGTTATAGGCCGGCGAATTTCCGATCACGCCGGCGTCGGGAACGTAATAAAGAGAAAGCAGGATGCCGGTCAGCAGCTGCAGAACGATAAGGATGAAGACCATTCCGCCGAAGCAGTAGTAGAAGGCGTTGGCAAAGTTAGGGACCCTTTGATAGAGGGCCTCATCGACCGCCTTGGTGAACGGGTAGCGCTCGTCGAGCCAGGTCACCACCGCCAGCTGGATCTCGCGGGGGTGGGGGATTGCCATCTGCTCTCTTTAGAACCCCAGGATGATCCCGTCGACGTCGATCGTGGTCGGGTCAGGCGCCTGCGTCCACGTGAGGTGCGAAAGTGGGTAAGCCGCGGGGCCGCGAAGCACCGTGCCGTCGAGGTGGAACCGCGAGCCGTGGCATGGACAGTCAAAGCTCTTGGCGGTCGCGTTCAGGGCGATCGAGCAGCCGAGGTGCGAGCAGTTGATGGCAAACACGTCGACTTTGCCCTGGTTCTTGACGACATAGCCGCCGAAAGCCAGCTCGCCCGGAGCATTGTCGCCGCCGCCGTCGGCCATGATGAACGCCGAGTTCGGGCTGGTCGGGGCGTCGAACTTGATCGCGTCGCCGTCATTCAGCTGGCTCAGCGGCTTGCCAATCGATACGGTCAAAGACGCCTTCTTCTGGCCTTTCGGGGGCGCTGGCCAGAGGAAGACCAGGATCGGGGCCAGGCCGGTGACGACGGTTGCGGTCAATAGACTGGCCATCCACCAGCCGAGGAAGGTTCGGCGGGTCAATCGCGGCTGAGCCGTCGGATCTGCCATCCGAGTCGAATTCTAGCGGGCCGGGTTAGCTGACCGGTAGTGGGGGGAGGCCGACCGCCTTGCGGACCTCGACCATCGTTTGCCGTGCGATACCGCGTGCCTTCTCGCTCCCCTCGTCGAGGACGCCTGTGACCGTCTCCGGCGAGAGCTCGGCGCGTACCTCACGAAACGGCTTGAACGTCTCGATCATCTTTTCGGCGAGGATCTTCTTCTTCTCTCCGCAGCCGATCTGGGCCTTGCGGCAAAGGTCCCAGTAGTGCTGCCAGTCGTCGAAGAAGAACTTGTACAGGGCGCATACGTTGCAGGTGCGTGGATGGCCTGGCTGCGTCATGTAGGTGCGCTTGACGTCGGTGACCATGCTCTGCACCTGCTTGCGGATGACGACAGGGTCGTCGGTGACGCCGACGATGTTGCCCACCGTCTTCGACATCCGCTGCTTGCCATCGGTGCCGCGAATCAATGGCGATTCGGTGAGCAGCGCCCTGGGCTCGGGAAATACCGGCTCATACGTGCGGTTGAATTTCCTGACCACCTCGCGGATCAGCTCTAGGTGCGGGAGCTGGTCCGTGCCGACGGGGACCCCTTCGCCCTTCACGATCACGATATCGGCGCCCTGGAGAACCGGGTAAGTGAGCAGGCCAAGGTTCACGTTGTCGGGGTGTTTCTTGGCCATCTCCTTGAAGGTCGGTGTACGCAACACCCAGCTGAGCGGCGTGACCATCGACAGCAAGAGCGAAAGCTCCGCAACCTCTGGCACTTTTGATTGCTGGTAGATGACGCTGCGCTTCGGATCCAGACCAACCGCGATGAGGTCTGCGGCGAGGTCGAAGATCTTGCTCTCGACCGTGTGGCCGTCGGGCTCGGTGGTCAGCGCGTGGTAATCGGCCACAAAGTAGTAACAGTCGTACTCGTTCTGCAGGTTGACCCAGTTCTGCGCGGCGCCCAGGTAGTTGCCCAGGTGGAACCGCCCGGTAGGCCGCATGCCGCTCAAGATCCGCATTCGATCCGCCATGTGACCCCGAACTCTAGCGGTACCATGCAGCCAGTTGCCAGATCACGACGCCCCACCGCCGGTCCCGCAAGCCACCACTGCCGGCCTTGGTTCACGGGCACTTCGCAATACAGCCCTGATCCTCGGCGCGCGGGTAGTCTCGCGATTGATCGCCCTGGTGACGGTGTTCGCCACCGCCGCAAGCCTGCAAGCCTCGCGCTTCGGCATCTTCAACACGGTGGTGACAGTGACCGCACTGGTGTCGCCGGTATTCGTCGACCTCGGGTTCAACGTCCTGTATCAACGCGAAGGCGCACGCCAGCCGTCCGAGATCGAGCGCTACCTACAGAACCTGATGAGTGCCCGCCTGCTCCTCGCGGTTGTCTCGCTGCCGGTGCTGGCCATCGCTCTCTATTTCCTCGGCCTGAGCAACCTGCTGATCCCCGGCTACGTGCTGATGGTGTTGACTTCGTACTCCAACCTGCTGCGCTACACGCTCTACGCGCTGCAGCGCCTCGGCTACGAAGCCATCGCGATAGTCCTCGAGAGCCTGCTGCTGCTCGGGCTGACCTTGTTCGGGGTGTTCACCCATCAGGGGGTCGTGTATTTCCTGTGGGCTTACGTGGCGATGTATGCATTCGATTGCGTCTTCTTTGCGGTGGTGCTCCTCGTCTTGAAAATCGCGCGGTTCCGCTGGCGCTTCGAAACGTCGCTGCTCACGCGGTGGTTCTGGATGGGCCTTCCGTTCGCAGTCACCTTCGTCCTGACGACCCTCTACTGGAAGCTGGACGTGCCCCTTCTCCAGTTCTTCAGGGGCAGCACAGAGGTCGGTTGGTACTCGCTGGCCTACAAGCCTTTCGAGGCGGTGCTGTTCGTGCCGATCACCATGTTGGGGGTCGTACTTCCGGCGTTGGCCGTGTATCAGCGCGCCTCGCCGGAACGTCTGAAGTCGGCGGTGGTGATGTTCTTCAAAGCGCTCCTGATGCTGGGCTGGCCACTATCACTTGGCGTGGTCATCCTCGGCCGACCGCTAGCCGGCCTATTGCCCAACTTTTACCCGGAGTCGATTCCTGCCCTGCGGATCCTGGCGCTCGCTTACGCGTTTGCCTTTGTGAATAACGCATTCATCGGTGCTCTGACAGTTGTGGACCGCCAGGCCTCATACGCGAGAGCTGCTGGCGCCAGCATGATCGTCAACCTCGTCTCCAACCTCATTCTCATCCCGCCGTTCGGCTATATCGCAGCCGCGTGGACGACAGTGGTGACGGAGATCGTTCTGGTCGTCATAGGTTGGTGGATGACCGGTAAATACCTGGGTAACCTCCATCTCCTCTCGGCCTCTTGGCGCCCTATCCTCGCCGGCGCCGTCATGGGGGCCGTGCTGTTTCCGCTGCGCGACGTGCATGGTTACCCCGTCGTCATGGTCGTTGTGCTGGGGATGGCTGTCTACGCTGCGGCGGTGATTCTGATCAGGGCTCTGACTCGCGAAGAGATCGACTTTGTGCGATCCGCCCTCAGGCGACAGTCGTGAAGCCGGTCTTCCTGAAGCCCCGCGGCGCATCCGAGCCGGTGCAGTGGGAGGAGATCGCAGTCGATGCGCCCGAGTTCGGCCCGCAGACCATGTTGGACGAGGCGCAGTTCGCGGCCATCGACGTCGAGACGACAGGCAATGCACCGTTTCTGGTCCTCGAGCTCGGCGCCGAGCGATTCAAGCTGTCTGGCCCGCTGTCTTTCTTCGACACTCTTGTCGATTGCCGCGCCCCGATCAACCCCTACGCCAAGAAGCGCCATCACATAGACCGGTCGATGTTGATCGGCGCGCCCGAATTTCGTGACGCGAGGCGGGCCTTCCTTCGATTCGCACAGGGCGCCGTCCTGGTCGAGCACAGCCACGATGCCTTCGACAGCTGGCTCGTCGGTCGCGGCCTGGAAAGCCCGCTGACGCATCCGATCATCGACACGTCGGCGCTCGCGAGGCTCGTGTTGGACCTGCCCAAAGGGCAGACGCCCGGGCTCGCCAGGCTGGTCGAGGAGCTAGGCCTCGACGTCACCCCAGCACACGCAGCCCTCGACGACGCTCGCGCCACCGCGATGGTTTTTCGCGCGCTGGTCGCTCGCGCCCGCAAGACGTTTGGCTGGGCGACGGTCGGCGAGATCCTGGCCGTGCTCCCGCGCCCGGTGGTCGACCGGACCGCGGCTAATCGAACAGGGCCATCTGCAGGTCGGGCTGCGGGTGCTCGAGGCCCGACAGCCCAACCCCAATCAGGCGAACCGCCCGCGATTCGACGTGCGACTTCTCCAGCGCCGACCGCGCGGCCCGAAAGATCGTCTCGACGTCGTCGGTCGGGCTCGTCCGGCTCACCTGGCGGCTCACCAGCCGGAAGTCCGGAAGCTTGAGCTTCACGTAGATCGTCCGCGCACGGACACCCTCGGCGATCAGCCGCTCGACCACCCGATCCGTGAGCTCGCGAAGCGCCTTGTCGAGCTCGGCGCGATCGCTGACGTCGCGTTCGAAAGTGATCTCGGCGGAGATCGTCTTCGCCGGCTTGCTGCCGTCAACGGGTGCCCGGTCGCGGCCCTGGGCGAGCCTCTGCAGGACAGCGCCGCCGACCCCCAAAGACTGAACGAGGCGTTGCGTCTCAAAAGCGGCGAGCTCGCCGACGTTACGGACGCCCATCTGGTGCAGCCTCTCCTCCGTTTTGGGGCCCAGACCGGGAATCGCGCCGATGGAAAGGGGGGCGAGAAAATCGGCCTCCGTGCCTGGTGGCACTAGCACCAGGCCGTCTGGTTTCCGGGTGCCGCTCGCCACCTTGGCCACGAGCTTTGAGGTCGCGGCGCCAACCGATGCGGTCAGGCCGACCTCCGTATGGATCTGGAACTTGATCCTGCGCGCGACCTCGTCAGGGGTCGAGGTGCCGTGGCGAGTTCGCGCCGTCACGTCCAGGTAAGCCTCATCGAGGGCGACCCCCTCGACCAGCTCGGGCGAGGTGAACCGGCGAAAGATCTGGTGGATGAGCCGGCTCGCCTCCCGGTAGCGGGCGCCTTCGGGATTGACCACCATAAGCTGGGGGCATAGCTGTAACGCCTGGTGAAGCGGCATCGCTGAGCGGACGCCAAAGGCGCGAGCCTCGTATGAGGCCCCCATCACCACCGCCCGGCGCGATCGCCCCGCCACCGCCACGGGAATCCCGCGGAGCGTGATGTCATCTCGCTGGTGGACCGAGGTATAGAAGGCGTCGAGGTCAACGTGGAGGATGGTGCGCGGCCAATTCTCGGGTCGGGGCATCTGGGTGTCCCGGCCAGTCTGCCACAACAACTTGTGGGTTACTTCTGTTTGGTGCGCTCCTTCTTGGCCCTAGCGAGACGCAAGCGTGCCGACGACATTGGAAAAGACGGTGGCGATCTGGTCGCCCACGGCGTCAAGGCTCGCGGCCACCACCACTGAGACCACAACGAGCACTCCCACGAACGCCGCCACCAGCCCGATCGTCACCCCGACCGCCGAGCTGTCCCCGCCAGCGGGCTTGGCCGGCACCCAAGCGGTGGCCGGCCACCGCCAGTGGCCGTCAGCCGACACCGCCGGCTTCCACTCCGCCCCGTCCCACCACCATAAGCCGTCAGCCGAGAACCGCGCCAGCGCTTGGGGCGGCGGTGATCCGCCCAGCGGTTCAATCATCGCGCCAAGCACAGGATCGCCCGGTTGCGCATCCAGAACCACCAGTAGAATCCCCAACGCAGTGAAGGGCGTAATCCTCGCGGGCGGAACCGGCAGCCGGCTGCATCCCCTGACGCTGATCACCAACAAGCACCTGCTCCCTCTCTATGACCGGCCGATGATCAGCTACGCGATCGAAGCCATGGTCAAGGCGGGCGTCTCCGAGATGATGCTGGTCACGGGAGGCACGCATGCCGGAGAGTTCCTGCGCCTGCTCGGCAATGGCAATGAGTTCGGCATCGACAGGCTCTTTTACGCGTACCAGGAAAAACCCGGAGGGATCGCGGAGGCTCTCGGTCTCGCCGAGAGATTCGTCGATGGCGACCGAGTAATGGTCATGCTCGGCGACAACATATTCGAATGGTCGCTTCGCGCCTGCGTTGAAGCCTTCGTCGAGCAGTCGAAGGGGGCTCGGGTCGTCCTCACGCACGAGGCAGACAAGGAGCACCTTAGGCACCTCGGGGTCGCTCACCTGAATGGCGCGCGGCGGATTCAGCACATAGTCGAAAAGCCCGATGACCCTCCGAGCGAGTTCGCGGTGACCGGCGTCTACTTCTACGACGAGACCGTGTGGCGTGTGCTCACCGAGCTGAAACCTTCCGGCCGCGGCGAGCTCGAGATCACAGATGTGAACAACTGGTATCTCGCCAGGGGCCTGATCGAATACGACATAGTCGATGGCTTCTGGGGAGACGCAGGCGAATCGATGCAGGCGTACTACCAGGTCCAGGACTTTGTCCGCGCCAACGGGGTGAACCGGGAGCGATGATTTGGGAGCTGTGATCGACGGTGTAATCGTCAAGCAGCTTGTCACTCACGCAGATGAGCGCGGATTCTTTCGCGAGGTGATTCGCGAGTCGGACGGTTTCTTCGACCAGTTCGGACAGTGGAGCCACTCGCTCATGTACCCGGGCTCTACGAAGGCCTGGCACATACATCGGAAGCAGACCGACTGGTGGTATGTCATTGGCTCGCTCAAAGTCGCGCTGTATGACACGCGTGAGGGATCGCCGACCGTGCGCGAGCTGATGGAGCTGCTGATGGGGGACCACAACCCAACCTGCCTCAAGATCCCTCCCGGCGTTGCCCACGGCTGTCGCGCGCTGCAGCTGAGCCACCTGCTGTACGTCACCTCGAGCGTTTACGACCCCGCGGACGAGGGCCGGATTCCACACGACGACCCCTCGATCGGCTACGACTGGACAGCAGGCCCCGCCATCAAATGAACGTCCGCTCGCCGAGGCGCCTCCTTGTCGCGGGGGCCGCCGGATTTATCGGCTCCAACTTCGTGCGCCTCCTGCGGGCAACCAGGCCGGAGGTCGAGATCACGGTCCTGGACAAGCTCACCTATGCGGGGAACCTGGCCAACCTGGCCGAGTTCGAAGGTCAGCCCGGCTACCGATTCGTGCAGGGCGACATCTGCGACGACAAGGTCGTGCGGACCCTCGCGAAAGAGGTCGACGGCATCGTCAACTTCGCAGCCGAAACACATGTCGACCGCTCGTTGATCGACCCGTTCGCCTTCATCGAGACCGATGTTCGGGGGACGGCGGTCCTGTGTGAGGCGGCACGCGACTTCCGCCACGAGGTGTTCCTCCTGGTCAGCACCGACGAGGTGTACGGCGAGGTCATGGAAGGGCGCTCGAAAGAGGACGACCCGTTCCGTCCGCGCAGCCCGTACTCCGCCTCCAAGGCGGGCGGCGAGCACATCGCTCACGCTTACGCGGCGAGCTTCGGCCTGCCCTTGCTGGTCACTCGAGGCTCCAACACCTACGGGCCGTTCCAGTACCCCGAGAAACTGATCCCGGTGCTGGTCACCAACGCGATCGACGACCTCCGACTTCCGCTATACGGCGAGGGCAAGGCGGTGCGGGACTACGTCTACGTCGAGGACCACTGCCGGGCGATCGACCTGGTCTTGCACGCGGCGCCTTTGTCACGCGGTGTCTACAACCTCGGCACCGGTCGGGAGTCAAGTGGCAGACAGGTGGCCGACGCGGTGCTCGACATCCTCGGCAAGCCCAAGAGTCTCATCGAGTTCGTCGCCGACCGTCCCGGCCACGATTACCGCTACGCGGTCGACGTCACGCGCATCACGGAGCTGGGTTGGGAGCCGGTGGTGGATTTTCGCGACGGGCTTTTAAAGACGGCAGAGTGGTACCAAGAACACGAGGACTGGTGGAGGCCACTGAAGTCAGGCGAGTACTGGGAGTACTACAAAAAGAACTACAAGCCCAAGAACTAGCGGGGCAGGCTTGGCGGGGGTCTCCCTGGCGATTCCGTGATTAGCCCGCAAATGGACTTGGCGGCATTGGGCGCCAGGCTTCGCCGTCCCACCAGAAGTTCGAGTCCTCTGAGCGCTGGGCTGCCGGCGGGACCTCACTGGCGGCGTTTCGCCAAGCGGCGCCATCCCACCACGAAAGGCGGTCTTCCGACATCACAAACGGACCTTCCATGATTGGAGGCGCCACCGCAACAGAGCCCGCAGCTGCCATGGGAACGGCGATCGCAGGTGGGGTCGCGGCTGCCTGCGGCACAGTGATCGAGGTCCCCGAAACAAACCCGGGAGGGTCCTGCGCAGGGATGGCCTGAAGGGCCGGCCGGCGGCGCGACCACAGGATGAATCCACCGGCTCCGATCAAGCCAAGGAGGATCAGGACGCCAATGACGAGGCCGACGGTCTTGAGGCCTGCAAATGGCGAGGTCGTCACGACCTTGGATTCGGGCCATTGGTCCGGCGGGATCGTATACGGAGGCGCTGCATCGAACTGCTTCTTGGCTTGTGTCGCTGCCACCGTCCCGAGGTCGTTTTTGCTGGACCGGTAGGCCACGAACAGGATGTCATTGCCCTTGGCGAGCACGAATTCGTCGCCATAGATCTTGTGGACCTTGTCGATCAGCATGGCGCCGTAATAGGTATCAATGCCCGCGACCGTCAGCGCCTGCGAATAAGTCGGGTCAGCTTTATCGGCCGCCTCGGACAGCCGCATCCACGCAACTGCCCCCTTCGCCCCGGCGAAGGCCATGACGGCCTCGACAAAGACGTGTGCGCTGCCCGGTGCCGTCCACGTGCGTCCGAAACCTGCGACGAAACCATTTTGGGCAAGCAGGTTCGCCGTCGCCGCCGCATTAGGTGCCGAGGTGCCCTCAGCGTATTGGGCGGCGTCGAACGGTCCTTCGACGATGCCGGGCGCCGCTTTGGGCTCCTCCTTTAAGGTCGTGCCTGGCGGCTTGATCAGGATGCCGTCCAGCCCCGGTGACGGCGTCGGCGCAGCGAACGCGATCGCTGAGTGAAGAAGCAAGATCGCGGCGACCCCGTTGCAACAGAGCAGGCGCCTCAAGGCCTCAATCCTACTTGTTCGCTCCAAAACGTCCTCCAATTCCGCGCCAGTACCATTTCATGTATCGCGGCAGCCACTGCCATAGCTGGAATCGGCTCTGTCCCGCCGTGCGATCGCGCCACGTGGTCGGCACCTCTGCAACGCGCATTCCGAGGAGGTGTGCTTTGACCGTCAGCTCGATGCCCAGCTCGAAGCCGCCGGTCGATTCGATGGTCACCTTCTCCAGGAGGCGCTTCGAATAGAGGCGGAAGTTGCTGGTGGCATCGTGCACCGGTATGCCCGCAAGCCAGTGCAGCGAGAGGCCGGCGGTGCGGGACATCGTGCGCTTGAGCAGTGGTCCACCGAGCTGGTGGCCGCCGCGCATATAGCGCGATCCCGCCACCACGTCCGCGCCGCTCCGTGCCAGCGCATACATCGCGTCGATGTCGCCGGCGTCGTCTGAACCATCACCCATCGTCACCAGGACAAAAGGCGCACGCGCCGCTACGAGCCCGGATTTGATTGCATTCAAAACGCCGCGCCCGCTCGTGTTTCGGTGCGGTTGGAGCTCCGGGATTTCAGCCTGCAGGCGTTTGACGACGGGCACCGTGGTGTCCTCGTCAAAGTCGTACACGACGAGTACCTCCATTGGCCGAGTGCGCGAGCGCTCGACGATACCGCGAAGAGTCGGCACCACGTTCTCGCCCTCGTTGTAGACGGGGATGACGATGCTCAGGGCCGGCGTTGCGGCGCCGGCGTTCAGAGTCGACCTGCTGCGATCTCGTCCCGCACCCAGGGGATGACCTCGTCGAGCATCTGGTCCAGGGACGTGGTGGCCTCGAATCCGAGCAGCTCTCGCGCCTTCCTCACATCCGGGACACGCCGCTGCACGTCGTGCTCGTAGGGCGGATCCGAGATTAGCTTCAGCGGCTTTTGGGGCCCATGTACCTTCAGCCAGATCTGCTCGGCGAGCTCGCGCACCGTCGTCGACTTTGCAGTCGAGAGGTTGAAGGATTCGTTCAGCGCCTTATCTGATTCCATCGCGAGGCGGATGCCGCGCGCGAGGTCACCCCCGTAGGTGTAGTGCCGGACCTGGCTGCCATCGCCGAGGATGTGGAGCGGACTCTGGCCTTTGATTACCTTCTGACATAGGTCGGGAACCACATGACTCATCGCCAGCTTGACGTTGCCGCTCATGACCTCGTGATCGCGTAGGGCGCGCCTTTCGCCGATACCGACGCAGTTGAACGGCCTCACGATCGTGAACGGAAGCTTGTACTGCTCGTACGCGCCGCGAGCGAAATACTCGGTCGCCAGCTTTTGAAATCCGTATGTCGACCGGGGGGGAGGGCTCGTCAGCTCGGCGCCTTCGGGACTCGGAAAGACGTCCGCGGATTCGTAGACCATGCTGCTGGAGATCACAGTGATCTTGCGCAGCCTGCCGCCGCGATTCGCGCTGATCGCCGCATCAAATGTGGCCGCGCTGATCCTCTCGTTCTCAGCGAGGAGGTCGTAGGCGAACTCGTGAAAATACGAGATGCCGCCGATCATCGCCGCGCCCGCGACCAGGTGGTCGCAGCCCATGGCGTGCTCGATCAGCAGTTCGATGTTCTTCGCGTCGCCTTCGACGAGCTGGTAGTTGGGGTTGCTGTCGTAAGAGCGCGTGATGGCCCCGTACTTGCTGTAGTTGTCGACGCCGACTACCGCGTAGCCGGCCTCGAGAAGCTCGGCCACGAGATAACCGCCGATGAACCCCGCGGCGCCGGTGACGAGGGCTTTCAAAGCCGAATCGGACCCGTAATCCCCCAGATGTCGATGACGTCGCGGCCCTTGAGGTGCAGCTTCCTGTAGGCCTTGTGAGGCGCGGCGATGATGAGGATGTCCGAATCCTCGAGCACCTTCTCCACCGGGACAAACGTGGGGTCGCGGATAAAGGGGTCGGTGCACAGGACGTGCGCGCCCTTGAAGGCGGCGAGCTTCCGCAGCTTGTAGCTCAGAGACGCACGCGGATCGTCGGACTCGCCCTTGAAGGCCATGCCGAGGATCCCAACTGTCCGCCCGGTGAGGGGATGGCGCGAGTTGAGCGTGTCGACTATGTAGTTAGGCAGGCCCTCGTTGATCTGCATTGCCGCCTGGCCCATCGGAAAGTGATCGGGCGTGAACGCGGAGAGCTGCATCGTGTCCTTCAAGAGGCAGGGTCCGGCGGCGAATCCTGGACCGGGCAGGTCGGCGGCGCGCGGATAGTCGTGCCTGATCGCGTCCAGGACGTTGTTGTAGTCGACACCCGAGCGGTGCGCGATCTGAAAGAACTGGTTGGCGATCGCGAATTTCATGTAGCGCCAGGTGTTGGTGAGGAGCTTCGCCAGCTCGGCCTCGAGCGGATTGGTCCGCACCACGGTCACGCCGAGCGGCTTGAACAGCTTGCTCGCCTTCTCGAACCCGCGGTCCGTGGTGGCTCCGATCAGCTGGGGCAGGCTGCGCATCTCTTCGAGGGCATGGCCTTCCGCTATCCGTTCCGGGCAGAACACGACATCGACGTCGAGGCCGAACGCTTTGAGGCGCCTCTCCACCGTTTCGGTAGTGCCTGGAAAAACCGTGGAACGCAGGACCACGAGGCAGCCGTCCTTCAAGTGCGGCATCAAGTCATCGAGCACCTTGTCGAATACGCGCACTGACGGATTCATGAACTCGTCGATCGGCGTCCCGATGACGAGGATCACGGTGTCCGTCCGTGAGAGTAGGCCCGGATCGGCCGAGAGCACGAGCCGGCCGCTGGGAAGCAGCTTGCGAAGAAGCTCTTCGGCGCCGTTCTCGAGGAAGGGAATGTTGCCCGATCGAACCTGCTCGACCTTGGCCGCATCGATGTCGTCGATGCCGACCAGGTAGCCGCTGTCCGCCAGCGACAGCGCGAGCGGAAGGCCCACGTGGCCGCAGCCGCCGACGACGACGACGTCAAGGTGGTCCATGGCCGCCAAATTATGATGGCTCGTTGGTGGCCCCATCCCCGCCTTGAGCAAACCAGAGGTTGCAAAACGCAGCAAGGCGGGACCAACGGTTCTCCTCGATATGCGCCCGCTCCAGGGTCCGAGCGCCGATCGCGGGATCGGAACTTACGCCGCCGGGCTCCTCGGGGGCCTGATCGCGGAGGGGTTTGACTCGAGGCTCACCCTGCTGCTCGACGCCGACCTGCCTGAGCCCGTGCTGCCTTCGGGCGCCTACAGGCTCGCCGGGTCGCGGCGGCGCTATCACGGCCAGCTTTCCACTTATGAGGAGGCGGTGGCGCTGGGGGCTGACCTTCAGCGCCTCCAACCCGGCCTCTATCACGCCATCGACCTGCGACTTCCCGGTCGGTCGCCCTGCCCACTCGTGGTCACGCTGCACGACCTCATCCCCTGGGCGTGGGGTGGCCCGCGGATGCGCGGTGAGAGGCTTCGATTCTGGCTCGGCAAGCGCCTGCTCAAGCGGGCCGACGCCGTCGTGGCGGTCTCGAATGCGACCGCCGCCGACGCCCAGCGTTTCGCGGCAGTCGACCCTGAACGGATCACCGTCGTATACGAAGCGGCCGATCCAATCTTCCAGCCCCGGCCCGGGGCTGGCGGCAGGGTCAAAGAACGGTGGAATGTTGAGCCAGGGTATCTGCTGTATGTCGGCGCCCTCGATGCGAGGAAGGACCCGGCCGGCCTGCTGCGTGCCTGGTCGGCGGCAAAAGGCTCCGTGCCGGGGCTGCAGCTCTTGGTGGCGGGGGTTCCGGGCCGGCAGGCGCCGCCGGATATGCCGGGAGCGACGATCGTCGGGCACGTCGACAAAGCGGAGCTGGCCGACCTCTATACGGCGGCCGGGTGCCTTGTGTTTCCCAGCCGCTACGAGGGGTTCGGGTTGCCCTGCCTCGAGGCGATGGCCTCCGGATGTCCGGTGGCCGCGTACGACAACTCCAGCCTGCCGGAGGTGGTCGAGGCGGCCGGCGAGCTGGTGGAGGACGGTGATGCAGAGGCCCTGGGCCAGGCTGCAGCCAAGCTGTGCGCAAACCCGGATCGGGCTCGGAAGGCTGGTCTGGAACGCGCGCGAGCCTTCAGCTGGCGCAAGACAGCGCGCCAGACGGTTTCCGCATATCAAGCCCTGCTGAGATAATCGCTCCGCTTTGTCCAGGGTCGCGGTCATCGGCGCGGGGTATGTCGGCCTGACCACCGCCGCGTGCCTGGCTGATCTCGGCAACGACGTGATCGTGGTCGACATCAACGCCGCCAAGATCGAGCAGCTCAAGCGCCACCATGTGCCTTTTTATGAACCCGGCCTGAGCGAGCTGGTCGAGCGGAACTGCAAGGCTGGTCGACTTACCTTCACCACCGCCTATGACGAGGCGGTGCCGGGAGCTGAGTACGCGATCATCGCCGTCAGCACCCCGGAGGGCGAGGGCGGTGAGGCGGACCTTTCCTACGTCGAGGCGGCGGCAAGGTCGATCGCCGACTGCATGGACGGGCCTCTAGTGGTGGTCAACAAGTCAACGGTGCCCCCGCTGACCGGCGACATGGTCTCGAGGGTCCTGCGCCAGCGCAACGGCAGGCACCGAGCCGAGGTGGTCTCGAACCCCGAGTTCCTGCGCGAGGGTTCAGCCATCCAGGACTTCATGCACCCCGACCGCGTGGTGATCGGCAGCCACGACCCCGCGGCCGCGGCCAAGGTATCCGAGCTCTACGCTCCGCTCGACGCTCGGATCCTCATCACACCAAACATCTATACCGCGGAGATGGTCAAGTACGCCTCGAACGCCTTCCTGGCCGCGCGCATCTCCTTCATCAATGAGATCGCCAGGATCTGCGAGCGGGTCGATGCCGACGCCAAGCTTGTGGCCGAGGGCATGGGTCTCGACAAACGAATCGGGCCCAGCTTCCTGGACGCCGGCATCGGTTATGGCGGCTCGTGCTTCGGCAAGGACGTGAAGGCGCTCGCCGCGCTGGCAGAGCGCTTTGGCTACCATCCCGACCTCCTGAATGCCGTCATGGACATCAACCGGGATCAGCGGATGCTCGCCATCGACAAGTTGCGGGAGTGCCTGGACACGCTGCAGGGCCGGATCGTGGGGCTCCTCGGGCTTGCATTCAAGCCGAACACCGATGACCTTCGCGACGCACCAAGCCTGGACATCGCGAGGGTGCTGATCGCAGCCGGCGCTGAGGTCCGAGCCTACGACCCGGCTGCAATGGGGCGGGCGCGAGACCTGTTGCCAGACGTCGAATACTCGGCGGACGCCTACGCGCTCGCAGATGGCGCCGACGGCCTGGTGCTGGTCACTGAGTGGAACGAGTTCCGGCATCTCGACCTGGCCCGGGTGAAGGCCTCAATGCGGCAGGCGGTGCTGGTCGACGGGCGAAACATCTACGACCCGGCGATGATGCGCGGCCTTGGTTTCACGTACCGGGGAATCGGCCGCGACTAAGCCGCGGGCGGTGGTGTCGGGAGGAGCCGGGTTCATCGGCTCCCACCTCAGTGGGGCCTTGCTGGACGCTGGGATGAGCGTGTTGGCGCTTGACAACCTTCTCACCGGGTCGCCGGACAACGTGCGCGACCTGCAAATGCAGCCCGACTTCGAATTCCGCAAGGCCAACGTCAACGACGAGGTCATCGTCGATGGCGACGTGCGCTACGTCCTCCACTTCGCCTCGCCCGCCTCGCCCCCCCAGTACGATGCCAACCCGATCCACACGCTCAAGGTGGGAACGCTCGGGACCATGAACATGCTTGGGCTCGCGCGCGCCAAAGGCGCCACTTTCTTGCTCGCTTCGACCTCTGAGGTGTACGGCGACCCGCTGATCCACCCGCAACCTGAGACCTATTGGGGGAACGTCAACCCGGTCGGCCCGCGTGGTTGCTACGACGAGGCCAAGCGGTGCGCCGAGGCGTTTGCGATGGCTTACCACAGAGCCCACGGCGTGGACACCCGCATCATCCGGATCTTCAACACTCACGGCCCGCGCATGCAGGTGCTGGATGGCCGGGCGGTGCCCAACTTCATGGCGCAGGCGATCAGGGGCGAGCCGCTGACGGTTTATGGCGACGGTTCGCAGACTCGCAGCCTCTGCTACGTCTCCGACCTCGTGCGCGGAGTCCTCGCGGCGCTCGAACGCGGCGATGAGCTGCCGGTCAACCTCGGCAACCCCCAAGAGGTGACGGTCCTCGAGCTCGCGCAAACTATCGTCCGGCTTGCCGGCTCGAAAAGCACCATCGAGTTCCGCGAGCTGCCGGTCGACGATCCGAAGCAGCGCCGCCCAGACATCAGCCGCGCTCGAAGTCTGCTGGGCTGGGAGCCCGAGGTGGCCCTGGAGGACGGTCTTGGCCGGACCCTCGAATACTTCCGGTCCGTCGTATGACCACTCCCGAGCACCTCAAGCAATACGTCCGCAACGTTCCGGGCTATCCGGAGGCGGGCATCATCTTTCGCGACATCACGCCTCTGCTTGCGCGCAAAGCGCTGTTCCGCGAGATCGTCGACCTCATGTCCAAGAGCTGGAGCGATGAGCCGCCGGACCTCGTGGCCGCCATCGAGGCTCGGGGGTTCATACCCGGAGCCGCCATCGCCGTGAAGCTCAACGCGGGGTTCGTGCCGATTCGAAAAATCGGCAAGCTCCCCTGGAGGACGATCAGTGAGAGCTATCAGCTCGAGTACGGCACCGACCAGCTCGAGCTCCATTCGGACGCTGTCGAATCGGGCCAGAGGGTGCTGATAGTCGATGATGTACTGGCGACGGGCGGCACCGCCGCTGCCGCCGTTCGCTTGATACGCAAGCTTGGTGGCGATGTCATCGGAGTGCAGGTTTTGATCGAGCTTGAGGATCTGGGCGGTAGAAAGCGGCTGCCCGATGTGAAAGTGGTCAGCGAGATCGTCTATTAAGGAGAGGCGGCGCATTTGAAAGTCAGCTCCAAGGGAAACGACGTCAAAGACTTGAACCTGGCGTTGCAGGGCCAGGACCTCATTGACTGGGCGGCGCGCGAGATGCCGGTCTTGAGCCTGATCCGCGCGCGGTTCTCGAAGGAGCAGCCGCTCAAGGGACTGAGGCTCGCGGCATGCCTTCATGTCACCAGCGAGACCGCCAACCTGATGCTGACCCTGAAAGCGGGCGGCGCCGACGTGGTGCTGTGCGCCTCAAACCCGCTATCCACGAACGACGCCGTCGCCGCGGCGCTCGCGTCGCAGCACATGATCGGCACATACGCCATCCGCGGCGAGGACAACGACACCTACTACAGCCACATCGAAGCGGTGCTTGACCATCGCCCCGTGATGACGATGGACGACGGCGCCGATCTGGTCTCGGTGCTGCACAAGTCGCGCCAGCGCCAGCTTGCCGACATCGTCGGCGGCACCGAGGAGACCACGACCGGCGTAGTGAGGCTTCGCGCGATGGCCGAGCGGGGTGTGCTGCGGTATCCGATCGTGGCCGTCAACGAGGCGGACACCAAGCACATGTTCGACAACCGGTATGGAACCGGTCAGTCGACCATCGACGGCATCATCCGTGCCACCAACGTGCTGCTCGCCGGCAAGACTTTTGTCATCGCCGGCTATGGCTGGGTCGGTCGGGGCCTGGCATCCAGGGCCAAGGGACACGGCGCTGACGTGGTGGTCACCGAAGTGGATTCGGTGAAGGCACTCGAGGCGGCGATGGATGGATTTCGGGTGATGACGATGGGGGAGGCGGCGCGCGACGGCGACATCTTCGTCACCGTCACTGGCGACGTGAACGTCATCGACCGCCAGCACTTCGAGGCGATGAAGGACGGCGCGATCCTCGCCAACTCGGGACATTTCAATTCAGAGATCAACCTCAAGGCGCTGGACGAGATGACGACTGGGGTGCGCCAGGTCCGCCCGTCGGTGCAGGAATACAAGCTGGGCGACGGGCGCCGTTTGCATGTGCTGGGCGAGGGCCGGCTCATCAACCTGGCCGCTGCCGAGGGTCACCCGGCGGCGGTAATGGACATGAGCTTTGCCAACCAGGCGCTGTGTGCGGAGTACCTGGCCAAGAATGCGAGCACGCTGCAGAACAAGGTTTACGACGTGCCCGCCGACATCGACGCCGAGGTCGCCCGCCTCAAGCTCAAGGCGATGGGCATCGAGATCGACACCCTCACCGAAGAGCAGCAGCGCTACTTAACTTCTTGGGAAGAGGGAACCTGACAAACGTTCGGGCCTGCTCGGCGCACGTGGGTGCTGGGCGGAGGCGGCGCTAGAGGCGCCGCCCAGGTCGGGGTCCTGAACGGGCTCCTGGAGGCGGGGCTCGAGCCGCCAGTGGGCATCGTCGGGACAAGCGTTGGAGCTTTGAACGGCAGCGCCATCGCTGCCTACCCCTCGCTGGCCGGGATCATGATGCTGCGCGAGGTCTGGCTCTCACGCCAGGCCCTCACTGTGTTCCACGCCCATCCGCTCGGGGTCATCCTCTCAGGCCTTCGCCGCGACCAGCTGAGCGCCTTCCCCCAGGAAAACGTGCGGCGCCTCATCGACAGGGCCCAAGCGCTAACCGGCATGACCACGTTCGAGCAGCTGCGCGTCCCCCTCGCGGTGGTCGCGACCGACCTCAACGCAGGCAAGCCTGTGGTCTTCCGCTCCGGCCTGCTGACCCCAGCGCTGCTGGCGTCGACCGCCATCCCCGGCCTTTTTCCCTCGGTCAAGATCGACGGCCGCGCGCATCTTGACGGCGGCGTCGTCGACAACACGCCGCTGGATATCGCCGTCGAGGATGGGGCGAAGGAGATCCTGGCGATCAGTCTGATGGGAGGGGGCGAGTACGAGATGGCGCCACACAGCCTGCCCGAACTCATCGCCCGCACGCTGCAGCTGTCCTTGCACCACCAGATGCTCGCCGACTACGAGCGGCTGCGGGACCGGGCCCGGATCGTCGTCCTGTGCCCGATCACGGCCCCCACGGCGACATGGGAGATGAAGCGGGAGCACATCGAGGCGGTAATGGAGTCGTCGCGGGCGGCGACAGCGGACCTGCTGGCGAAGCGAGGGACCAAGGCCTTACGGCACTCGGGGATCCACTACCTGGACCTGAGGTCGGGTCCCCGGCCCGGACACTGACCTTCCCGCTCGCAGGGGAGGTCGGCGAGCCAAAGCGTCGGCGGGTGCGGATGTTCAGTTCAGCACAGTCCGCGGAGGTACTATCTCCACGTCCCAGAGGTATGAACCTGGCGCCTGGGGGTGGGCCCAAACGGTGGCCTGTCTTTGCCGGCGTGGGAGATTCAAAGGAGGACCCATCCATGTCCAAGGAGCCCGCCTACAGCGTCTTCACGTCGGAGTCGGTCGCCGAGGGCCACCCCGACAAGCTCGCCGACCAGATCTCGGACGCCATCCTCGACGCGATCCTGGCCAAGGATCCGCTGGCCCGAGTGGCGTGCGAGGCGGTGGTGACCACCGGCCTGGTAATCGTGGTCGGGGAGATCACCACGGACTGTTACGTCGACATTCCCCGGATCATCCGGCAGACCATCCGGGAAGTCGGTTACACCCGCGCCAAGTACGGCTTCGACGCCGAGACCTGTGGCGTCATCACCAGCATCGACGAGCAGTCGCCCGACATCGCACAGGGAGTCGATGTGGGCGGGGCCGGCGACTCCGGGATGATGTTCGGCTACGCCTGCGACGAGACCCCCGAGCTCATGCCCCTGCCGATCACCCTCGCGCATCGCCTGGCCCGGCGGCTCGCCGAGGTCCGCCGCAACAAGACGTTGAGTTACCTCCGGCCGGACGGCAAGGTCCAGGTGACAGTTCGCTACAGTCCTGAGGGCAAGCCACTCGGCGTCGACAACGTCGTTCTGTCTGCACAACACCACGAAGAGGTCGAGACCGACCAGCTGCGCTCGGACATCGCCGAGCACGTGATCGATGCGGTCATCCCGGCTGAGCTGAGAGAGGGTGGTCTGCGCTCCTTCATCAACCCGACCGGCCGTTTCGTCATCGGCGGCCCCGTCGCCGACGCAGGGCTTACCGGGCGCAAGATCATGGTCGACACCTACGGCGGCTACGCCCGTCATGGAGGAGGGTGCTTTTCCGGCAAGGATCCGACCAAGGTCGACCGCGCCGGCGCATATGGAGCGAGGCACGTGGCCAAGACCATCGTTGCGTCTGGGCTGGCGAAGCGCTGCGAGGTGCAGATCGCGTATGCGATCGGCGTCGTCAAGCCCGTGGCGATTCGCGTCGACACCTTCGGCACCGGAACCGTGCCCGACACCACGCTTGCGACAGCGGTGAGCAAGCTGTTCGACCTGAGCCCCCTGGGGATTATCAAAGAGCTCAACCTGCGGCGACCGCTGTTCCGGTCGGCCGCGGTGTACGGCCATTTCGGACGCACGGACATCGATGCCCCCTGGGAATCAACGACGCGGGCAAAGGAGCTCGCGGAAGAGGTCGGTTGACGGCCCGCCGATCGCAGCGAGGCGACAAGACTGTCGCGGTGATCCCGGCCGGCGGGGCCGGGACTCGCCTGTGGCCCCGTTCGCGCCGCTCGACTCCGAAGCACGTGCTGCCGCTTGGCGATAGCGGCCGGCCTTTGCTGCGCGAGACGTACGACCGTGCTTCCAAGCTGGCAAGCGAGGTGTTCGTGCTGACGGAGACTGGCCAGCGCGACATCATCCAGAAAGTTCTGCCCGAGATCGACGCCGCGCACCTGATCCTCGAGCCGGCCGCGCGTGGCACCACCAATGCCTATGGGCTGGCCGCGCTGACGCTGCGCGAGACTCACCCCGATGCCGTGATGCTGGTCATGCCGGCCGACCACGTGGTCAGCGGTCGCGCCGGGGTCTCGAAGGCGGTCCGGGCCGCGGTCCGGGCCGCGGCCACCAGCGACAGCCTCGTCACCGTCGGGTTGAAGCCCAGGTTCCCATCGACTGGCCTCGGCTACATCCACGCACCTGGTCGGATGACGGACGGCGCGCTGCGAGTCAAACGTTTCACCGAGAAGCCAGATCTCGCGACCGCGAGGCGTTTCATCAAGGCGGGCGGCTACTACTGGAACCTCGCGTGGTTCTCGTGGCGCCTGCAGGTATTCATCGGCGAACTCGGCCTTCACGCCCCGCGCCATCTGGCAGGCCTCGAGAAGGTGATGGCGGCTCGGGCCGCGGGCGACGAGGCGACTGCCGCCGCTGTCTATAGGCGGCTCCGCGTCGACGTGATCGACCGCAGCGTGATGGAGAAGACCAGCCGGCTGCTGCTCGTCCCGGGTGATTTCGAGTGGGCCGACATCGGCAACTGGGCCGAGTTGGGCGACCGCGTGCGCGCCGACGTCCACGGCAACTCGGTCGAGGGTCAGTCGATCCTGGTCGACACCACCGGGAGCCTCATCCTCGGATCGCGGCGCCTGGTGGCGGCGATCGGCCTCGACGACATGATCATCGTCGACACCGAGGACGCGCTGCTCGTGTGTCCGCGCTCGCGCGCCCAGGACGTTCGCAAGGTAGTCGACGCTCTGCGGCGTGCGGGTAAAACGGGTTATCTGTAGTTAACTTGACAGAGGCATGAGCAGCTCGAACCAGATCAAGTTCGGCACCGATGGTTGGCGCGGCGTCGTCGCTGACGACTTCACCTATGCCAACGTTCGGCGCGTCGCCCAGGGCACCGCCGAATACATGCTCTCCCGCACCGCGGATCCCCTGGCGGTCGTGGGCTATGACTGTCGATTCGCTTCGGAAGAATTCGCTCGCGCGGTGGCCGACGTGTTAGCCGCTAACGGGGTTCGAAGCCTCATCTTCGACCGGCCGTCGCCGACGCAGGTCGCGTCGTGGACTGTCATTGACCGCAGGGCCACCGGCGCGGCGGTGATCACCGCTAGCCACAACCCCTACCTGTTCAACGGGGTGAAGTACAAGCCAGAGACCGGGAGCTCCGCGCCCAGCAGCGTCATCGCCGACCTCGAGCGGCGCATCAACGCGGTCCAAGAACCTCGGATGCCTGACGGCGACAAAGCCGCTGGCCTGATCACCGTCTACGATCCGCGCGCGTCGTACTACGAGCAGATCGGACGCATGGTCGACCTCGCCGCCATCAAAGGTGCGGGTCTTCGAGTCGTGCACGAGTGCATGTACGGATCCGGCTACCGATACATCGCCGACCTGCTCGCTGGCGGCACCACCAGCGTGACCGAGCTGCATAACGAGCGCAATCCGTTCTTCGGCGGGATCAATCCGGAACCGATCCCACCCAACATCGATGCAGCGGTTGCGGTCATGAGGGCAGGCGGTGGTAACCACCTCTGCATCTGCACCGATGGAGACGCGGACCGCGTCGGCATCATCGACGAAACCGGCCGTTTCATCACCCAGTTGCAGGTCTTCGCATTGCTGATGCTCTATCTGTTCGAGGTCAGGGGCATGGGCGGCCCCGTGGTCAAGACCATCAACATGACCTCGATGGCCGACAAGCTCGGCGCAGAGTTTGGGGCTGAGGTGTTCGAGGTTCCGGTTGGTTTCAAAAACATCGCGCCCAAGATGATGGAGTCGGACGCGGTGCTGGGCGGGGAAGAGTCAGGCGGTTATGCGATCCGGGGCCATATCCCTGAGCGCGACGGCATCCTGATCGGCCTGCTCTTCGCCGACATGATCGTCAGGATGGGCAAGCCGCTATCCCAGATCCTCGCCGACCTCGAGCGGCGCGTCGGGCCGCACGCGTACAGCCGCCACGACATCCACCTCGCGCGCGAGACATACGACTCGGAGCGCAAGCGCATCCTGGACCTGCTGTCGGCCAACCAGCCCGCCGAGGTCGCGGGCGTCAAGGTCGCACGCGTGCGATCGGACGACGGCTTCAAGTTCTACCTTGAGGACGGCAGCTGGGTCCTGCTCCGGGCCAGCGGCACCGAGCCACTGGTGCGGGTCTATTCGGAGGCGGCGACGAACGCCGACGTCGACGCACGGCTAAGCGCGATCGAGGACATCGTCGGCTTGAGATCGCATGCCTGAGCAACCAAGGCCTGTCGCCGAGTCGCGCGTCGACAAGCCGTGGGGCTACGAGCTTCGATGGGCCGTTACCGACCGCTATCTCGGCAAGGTCCTTCACGTCAACAAGGGCGAGGCGCTCTCTCTCCAGTACCACGAGCACAAGGACGAGTACCAGTACCTCGTGAAAGGCAGCGTCGACATCGAGCTTGGCGGACCTGACGGCACCCTGACCACCTGCCGCATGAAAGCCGGCGACACGCTTCACATCAGGCCTGGCACGCGTCATCGCATCACTGCAGTCGAGGACAGCGACATCTTCGAGGTGTCCACGCCTGAGGGAGATGACGTCGTCCGCCTCTCCGACCGCTACGGGCGTGCCATCACGTAGTCCCTTGCCGACGCTTAGACTTCCTCGGGTCGAATGAAGATCCCGCCCTCACCTGAGAAGTCGCCGCCAACCGCGAACGCGGTGCACCTGGACCGCGACCGCAGCTTCCTCCTCTTTGCGGGCGCCGTGCTCATGGCCATCGCCCTCGCTTTCAAGTCGGAGCTGCTTGGCGAAGGGCAAGTTTGGGTGCTCGCGCTGGGCCTGGTGGTGGTGGCGGCACCGGCGTTGCTCGGTTATCTACGCGGGACCGAGGAATTTCCGAGGATCGAGCACTACATCCCGGTCGCCCTGGGGGCCGTCACGCTGGCGGGCCTCGCCGGCGGCCGCGACAGCGCCGGCCATCCGATCGTCGCCGAGCTGTGGAAATATGGGCTGATCACCGCCGCTTTTGGCGCGGGGTTCGTGATCTCAGCGCGACTCGATTACCTGCGCCTGCGCGGCGCCGAGAAGCGCGGGCACATGTTGCTGCAGGAGGCGATCCTCATCCTTGTCCTGGCCGGGGCGTACCTGGTCGTCGTGACGATCCCTTTCAACATCATCCTCAAGCTGCTGTGGATCTTCACCATTACCTTCCTCGCGTCGTACCGCAGCTTCCGGATCAATGGGACGGCGATCGCGCCGCGGCGCGCGTTCATCTTTGCGTTGTTCGTCGGCCAGGTCGTCATGTTCCTGGCCTGGGCGATCCTGGCCCTGTCGATTTACCTCAACCTGAACGAAGGGACCTTTGCAGTCATGCTGCTATTCGCCTGGTACATCAACCGCGGTCTTGTCAGGCACACGGTCGAGGACAGCTTCACGCGCAATGTGGTCGTCGAGTACGGCGCCTTCGCCGCGTTCCTGATCTTCCTGTTCGTGTCGAGCTACCAGCCGGGCCGATAGCGCCAGGCCGGGCTTACATTCCCAGGTAGGCTCGCTGGACGTCCTCGGAGGCGAGAAGCTCCTTGCCTGTGCCCGTCTGCACGATGTTCCCGGTCTCGAGCACATAGCCGCGGTGGGCGACCTCTAGCGCTTTGAACGCGTTCTGCTCGACCAGCAGCACAGGCGTGCCCTGCGAATTGATCTCGCGCACGATGCTGAAGATCGTCTCGACGAGGATCGGAGCTAGGCCTAGGGACGGTTCGTCGAGCATCAGGAGCTTCGGCCGGGCCATGAGAGCACGGCCCATCGCCAGCATCTGCTGCTCTCCACCTGACAGCGTGCCCGCGATCTGGGTGCGTCGCTCCTGCAGTCTTGGGAAGAGCGTAAAGACGCGATCCATGTCGGACGTGATGCCGGGTTTGTCGTTGCGTGTATACGCACCCATGAAGAGGTTGTCGACCACCGTCATGCGCGGGAAGAGTCGCCGGCCCTCGGGTGACTGGCAAACCCCCATCTCGACGATCTTTGACGGCCCCGTGCGGGTGATGTCGTGGTTTTCGAATCGGATGGTTCCCGACTGCGGATGCATCAACCCGGAGATCGTGCGGAGCGTCGTCGTCTTGCCTGCGCCGTTGGACCCGATGAGCGCAACGATCTCGCCCTGCTCGACACTGATCGACACGCCGCGCAATGCCTGGATGCGTCCGTAGAACGCATCGACCGAGTCGAGCTCGAGTATCGCCATCCAGCTAGGCCGACTTGCCCAGGTACGCTTCGATAACCCGTGCGTCCTTGCGGACCTCTTCGGGAGCGCCCTCGGCGATCTTCTCGCCGTGGTCGAGCACCACGATGCGCTGGGAGATGCCCATGACCAGCTTCATGTCGTGCTCGATGAGGAACACGGTGATGCCGCGGTCGAGGATCTTTTCGACGAGCCGCATCAGCTCAACTTTCTCCTGTGGCGTGAAACCGGCGGCAGGCTCGTCGAGGAGGAGAAGCTTGGGGTCGGTGGCCAGAGCACGCGCGATCTCGAGGCGTCGCTGCTGCCCATAGGGAAGGTTGCGGGCGTATTGGTTCGCCTGATGCGCTATGCCGACGAACCGGAGAAGAGCCAGCGCTTCCTCCGTGACGCGCTCCTCCTCTTGCCGCTCAGCCGGCAACTTGAACAGTGAATCCCAGAGCTTGGCGCGCATTCGGACATGGCGGCCGACGCGCACGTTGTCGAGAGACGACATGTAGCTGAAGAGCCGGATGTTCTGGAACGTTCGCGCAATGCCCAATCGAGCGACGGTGTGAGGCCTGGAGCCGGTGATGTCGCGACCGTCGAAAACCACGCTTCCTGACGTCGGCTGGAAAAGACCTGTGACGTTGTTGAAGAGCGTGGTCTTGCCGGCGCCATTTGGTCCGATGAGGGCGAAAACCTCGCCGCGCTTGATGTGAAGGCTCACGTTGTCCACCGCGAGCAAGCCGCCAAATCGCTTGCTGAGATTGGTCAGCTCGAGGATGTTGTCGGCACCGGCTGGCTGGCTCATGAAGAGTGGCTCGCCTCGACTGCAGCCTCGTCTTCCTGGACGGCCACATGCTTGAGCTCCTGCTCGCGGACGCGGCTCGGGAATATGCCCTGCGGTCGCAACAGCATCATCAGCACGAGGATGAGGCCGTAAACCAGGAAGTTGATGCGCTGAATCTCCTGGGCCAGGCCAGGCCAGTTGCCGTTCGAATTGTTCAGCGACGAAAGGCCAACGGTGTTCGCGAGTGATTCGAGTGCCGGCGGCAGGGCGGGCAAGAAGCTGTTGAGCACGAAGTAGATGACGAGGGCGCCCACGATGACACCGGGGATGTTGCCCATGCCCCCAAGCACCACCATGACGAGCACTGTGATCGATACGAGGAACAGAAAATCGTCAGGACTCACCAGCCCGAAGCTCGCACCGTAGTAGGCGCCTGCGAACCCGCTGAACGAAGCTCCAATTGCGAACGCAAGCAGCTTGGTGGTCACCGTGTTGATGCCCATCGCGGCGGCTGCCACTTCGTCCTCACGAATCGCCATCCAGGCGCGGCCCAAACGCGACCGGTACAGGTTGCCGACGAGGATCACGGCGACGATGATCGTGATGACGATCAGGACGTAAAAGGCGATCGGATCGTAACCGAAGCTGAAGCACGGCGCGAACTTCGTGGAGTTGGTCAGCTGCCGGCAAACGTCCGGCTGGATGATGGCAATGTTGTTGGCGCCTGCCCACGGGCCGGTGATCCAGGCAGGGAGGCTCGGCCTGTCGATGCTTCCGATGGCGTTGATCCCATTTGTCCATTGCGGGAGGTTGTAGGAGAGCTGCGGCACGATCTCGCCAAAGCCAAGGGTCACGATTGCGAGGTAGTCGCCGCGCAGACGCAGCGTGGGGAAGCCAAGGAGCGCGCCTGCTCCGGCCGCCGCCACCAAGGCCGCGAAGATCATCAACCAGAACGGGAGGTGGAAGCTCTGGTGCAGCGGAGAGGAACCGAGCTGAGAGGACGAAAAGAGCGCGAACGTGTACGCGCCGATCGCGAAGAAGGCCGCGTACCCAAGGTCCAGAAGGCCGGCAAACCCGACCACGACGTTGAGGCCGATGGCCAGCAACACATACGTGCCGGCGTCTGCAGCTTGCGAGATCAGGGCGGAGCTGCCGGTCGCATACAGCACGGCCGACGGGAATGCGATAGCCAGGAGCAGCAGGACGCCATAGATCACAGCATCGCGATCGCGTATTCGACGCCGGCTCAAGCCGCCAAGGAAACCAGGCTTACGGGCTGCTGGTTGGCTCATTTTTCGGGCACCCTCATCCCGAGCAAGCCGGTCGGCCGGAATACCAGCACACCGATCAGGATCCCAAAAACCACGACCTCGGTCCACTTCGAGCCGATGTACGAATCGCTGTAAGCGGAAATGAGCCCGATGAGCAGCCCCCCGATGGCTGCGCCCGGGATGTTGCCGATGCCGCCGAAGACGGCGGCCGTGAATGCGATCAGCCCCGTCCGGAATCCCAGGTTGTAGAAGATGTTGTTGTAGTACAGGCCCCAGATCATGCCGCCGGCGCCCGCCAGGAGCGCACCGATGAAGAAAGTGGCCGCGATCGTGCGATTGATGTCGATCCCCATCAACTGCGCCGCGTCGCGGTCCTGCGCTGTGGCGCGCATCGCCTTGCCGAGCCTTGTCCGGTTGATGAAGAGGGCCAGCAGTGTCACCAGGATCGCTGCCGTGACGACGACGAAGACATCCTTGAAGCCGATGAAGACACCGTCGATGGTGGTCTGGAAGCCGGGTCCGTGTGGAAGCAGGTCCGGAAAATGGACGGTGGCCGGACCCTGCCACAGGAACATGACCCCTTCGAGCACGAAGGACATTCCGATCGCGGTGATGAGAGGGGCCAGGCGAGGCGCGTTTCGCAGCGGCCGGTACGCGATCCGCTCGATGCCGATGTTGATGCCGCCCATGATCAGCATGACCACTGGAAATACGACCAGCAGCGCCACCAGGTTTACCGCGGTGAACGAGTTCTCGTTGTACGAGAAGAAGCCGAGGATCGCCGCGCCGATGTATGCGCCCATGGTGAAAACGTCGCCGTGCGCGAAGTTGATCAGTTCGATGATGCCGTAGACCATCGTGTAGCCCAGGGCCACGAGTGCGTACATGGAGCCGTCCGCGAGCCCGAAGATCGAAATCTGGATGAAGGCGGTTGGACCGGTGATGGCCTCATAGGCCAGGCCGATGATGGCCAGCCCGCAGATGAGGAAGAAGCCGGCGTCGGGGAGGCTCAAGCCGGCCACCCTCAGTGAACGGACTCGCGTTAGAGCCGAGGCACCGCTCACCGCCTTGCGCGCTTCCAGTGCCCCCCTCCTTGACGTTGATGACGAGGAGGCCCGCATTGGGCCTCCTCGTCGGCTATCGGGCTAGAAGATTAGCCGGCGGTCGCGTAGTTGACCTGCGCCTTCCAAACGTAGCAGTCGTTCGGGTGGAGCTTGCCGCAGACGCCGGTTGACTTGGTCGGGTCGGTGACCGTCTCAACCTGGTAGATGGAGACGATCTTCAGGCTGGTGTCGCCGTTGGCGTCGAAGTTGTAGGTGCCGATGACGCCCACGAAGCCGGTGGTCTTGGCCATCTCGGCCCTGACCTGCTCGCGGGTGGGTGTGGAACCGTTGGCGTCAGTGATTGCTCGCCCGATGGCGGCCATCAGCGCGTTGGTGGCGTCGTACGCCTGCATGGTGTACCCGCCGAAGTCATTGGCACCGGTGAAGGCAGCCCGGAAGGCTGCGATCGTGGCCTGGGCGCCGGGGATCTGGGTGGCGTCCGCGCCGGCGGACGTGGAGGCCATGGCCAGGTCGTTGCTCCCGGCCTCGTCGATGCAGTTGGTGGTCTCGATGCCGTCACCGCCGGCGAACGGGACCGACCAGCCGATGTCCTTCATCTGCTTGGCGGGGATGCATATGTTCTGGTCGTCGGTGCCGCCCGCGTAGACGCCCGCGGCGCCCCCGTTCTTGAACTTGAGCAGGATCGACTTCCAGTCGCTGGTAGTCGCCTTCTGGTACTCAGAGTGCTGCGTCGTGCCGCCCAGCTTCTTGAACTCGGTCTCGAATGCGCCCGCGATTCCGACACCGTAGACGGTGCTGTCGTCGAGGATGCCGATGCTGTGGACGCCGAGCGTGTTGTACATGTAGTCGGCCATCGCCGGGCCCTGGTAGTCGTCAGTCGTAACAACCCGGAAGTAGTTGTTGGGGTTGCCGTTACGCAGATTCTGCGGGTGGTATGTGCAGGTCGAAAGGTCTTTGGTCAGGCACGGGTTGGTGTTGGCCGGGCTGATCATCGTGAAGTGGGCCGGAGCCGCGATCGGGATCTCGGCTTCGGCGACAGCTGAGTTGTAAGGACCGATCATGCCCAGGAACTTGGGATCGCCCAGCATGGTCTGGACGTTCTGGACGCCGGCGTCGGAGGAGTAAGCGCCCTGCCGGCAGTCATCGAATCCTGTGAAGGCGATCGTGTAGCCGTTGACGCCGCCAGCGGCGTTCTTCGTGTCGACCGCGAACTTCACGCCGTTCTGGGTCGCCTGGCCGCCAGTGGTACAGACCGGAAAGTCTGAGCCGATCTTGATGGTGCCCTTGCTGGCGGTGCCGGTGCTGGTGGTGCCGCCGCAGGCGAATGCGAACAACGCCGCCAATGTGAGGACTACGAGTCCCCTACCTCGAACCATACGGTTCCCCCTTTGTATTGCTTGGGAAGCTTCGGACGGCGTTTCCTCAGTCTCCCCTCACTCGCCGTCCTCTTCCCAATCTTTACGATCGGGGCGAGAGTGCGCCGACGACGAGTGCGGCCACATGGGCCGAACCGCTACTCCAGTCGGAGACTATACCCCCTGCAACTCCAAGTTCAAGGTTGGAGTGAGTCCGGCGCCAAGAATTGAGACCAGCCCGGGTCAATAAGGAAGTTTGGTGCTGTAGTCTTCGGCGCCCACCCAGGGCCATGGGGCCGCCGGATCGGAGCTCTGGGCCTCGAAAATCGAGACGATGCGGTTGGTGGTATCCCCAGCGGAATCGAATCCGAACGTGCCGGTGACGCCGGCGAAAACCGTTGTCGCGGCCAGCTTTGCGACGACCTCCGCCGGGCTCGGGAGCTTGCCCCCTGCGGCTTTGATCGCTTTGTCAATGGCGTCGTACAGGACGGCCGCGGCGTCGTACGCCAGCATCGTGTAGGGGCCGTAGTCGGTTGGGCGGGGGTATGCCGCTTTGAAAGCGGCGATCGCGGCCTTGGCGCTCGGAGCCTGGTCGGGGTCGATCGCGGGCACCGTGGCATAGATCCCCGAGGCGCCGGCTCCCGCATCGCGGACGCAGGTTGGGTCCTCGGCGATGCCATCCCCACCGAGAAACGGCGCCGCGGCTCCCAGCGCGCTTGCCGCCTGGGCTCGGATCGAGCAGGAGCGGTTGGCTGCGACGCCGCCGAAATAGACGGCCCCAGCTCTCTCACTCTTGGCCTGGCTGAAGAACGCGCTCAGATCGCGGCCCGCCGCGGGTGCGAAATCCTGGTAAACGACGACCAGGCCGCCCAGCTTGTTGAACCGCGTGCGAAAGCCGTCGGCCAGTGCCTGGCCGTATGCCTCGTGGTCTGACAGGACCGCCACCCTGAGAAGCTGCAGGTTCTTGTACGCGAAGTCGGCCGCGGCCGCGCCCTGGAGATCGTCGGTGGTGGCCAGCCGGAAGAAGGTGTTCACCTTGTCCGGCCGCAGGTCGGCGGGCAGAGGGAGGCCGACCTCGTTGCAGGCGACAGCTTTGTGGGCTGGGCTGAGGCCGGCGGGAACGAATACAGGCTTGGTCAGGCACTGATCGCTGGCCGAGGGGCTGATCATCGCCAGGCCGGCCTGGTTCGCGACCGGTATGGCCGCCGTGGCAACCGCTGAGTCGAATGGTCCGATGACGCCCAGCACGACTGGGTCGTTGACGAACGCCGTGATGTTCTCGGCTCCCAGCTTTGCGTCGTGCACTCCGTTGATCGCATCGTCGCGGGCATTGACCGCAACGGTGAAACCGTCGAGCGTGGGGTGCTGCTTCACGTAGAACTGCACTCCGTTGAGCGTCGGCGTGCCGGCCCGCCCTTCGATGCCGGACAGAGGCAGGTCGACGCCGATCTCGATGCCGGCCTTCGGCCCCGCGCCGCCACTCGAACAAGCGGCCAGCGGCAGGAGGGTGAGAATGCCGAGGCACACAATCGACCTCAGCGATGGTTGCACTCGGTGATTGTCGCCGCAGGTGTGGGCAAGGTGTCGCCTGCCCGTAGAACTTATACTCGTGATTCCCTCAGCCAGACCCATAGGAGCGCGCCCGTTGAAGACCGAGTCCGCAGAGCACCTCAAGCCCCGCTCGCAATATGGAGACGAGGCGGTTCAGCTGGCAATCGCCGGCAAGTGGGATGAGGCGGCAAAGCTCAACAAGTTCATCATCGAGAGCTTCGGCACCGACGAGGAGACGCAGAACCGGTTGGGCAAGGCGCTGTCAGAGCTCGGCAAGCTGAAGGATGCCAAGGCCGCGTACGAGGTCGCGCTCAAGCTCAACCCGATGAACTCGATCGCGAAGAAGAACGCAGCGCGCATCAACGCGTTGCTTCACCAGAAGGAAGGCCTCAAGGTTGGTGGCACCAGAGTCGACCTCAACCTGTTCGTCGAGGAGATGGGTAAGACCGTCATCACCACCCTCGAGAATCCTCCCGGGTCCGACATCTGCTCCAGGGTTGCTGCTGGCGATGTTTCGGAGCTGAGGATCGATGGCGACGGTGTGGTCGCCGAGACCTCCCGCGGAGTCAAGCTCGGCTTGCTCGAGGCCAAGCTCGCACGCCGGTTGATCAAGTTCATGCGCGGAGGCAACCGGTACCAGGCGGGCGTGATGTCGTGCGAAGGCACGGCCGTCAAGCTCATCGTTCGCGAGACCTACCAGGACCCGAAGTTCGCAGGCAAGCCGAGCTTCCCGATGCGCCGCAAGCGCGAGGTCGAGTTCAGGCCCTACACCAAGGAGAGCCTGCTCGCTCGGGAGGTCGAGATCTTCGCGGGCGAGGACGACGAGGAGACCATCTCGGATGCCGTGGTTGAGGGCGGAGAGATCGAGGAAGGCATGCACGCGGTCGACGACGACGCCGAGCCTCTCGACTTCGTGGAGAGCAGCGACGGCGGCGATGACGACGAGGACGACGAGGACGATGACAGCTGATCGACGGTCGGTGGCCCGAGCCCGGAGGTCTCTTCACCGACCGTAGTTCGGCGTCTCCGGCAGTTCCGTTAGGCGGCGTTCCCGGGTTCCGCGATCTCCTTCCCAACGAGGCGGAGGCGTTGCGTGCAGCCCAGGAGTCCGTCCTGGGCGAGATGCGCCGCTGGGGTTACCGCCACGTCATCACCCCGATGGTCGAGAGCACCGATGTGCTGGAGCTCGGCCTCGGCGCCGAGCAGCGGCGCCGCCTTTTCAAGTTCACCGACGCCCGCGGCGAGGTCGTCGCGCTGGTCAGCGAGCGCACGGTACCGGTGGCGCGGGTGGTCGCGGGGAAGCTGCGATCGGCGCCGCTCCCTCTGCGCCTTTGCTATGCAGGCCCGGTGCTCTCGACCGATGAAGGGCGCTTCCAGCAGAGGCGAGAGACGTACCAGGTCGGAGCCGAGCTGGTTGGAGCGTCGGGGGCCGTGGCCGACGCCGAGGTCATCGCGCTGGCGGCGCGTTGCCTCGAAGCCACCGGCCTGCGCCGCTACCAGGTCGACGTCGGCCACTCCGAGTTCTTTCACGGGATCATGGACGCGGTCAAGCTGCCGGCTGACGTCAAGGTGGCGGTGCGAGCTGCCCTGGCTGCGCGGGACTTCGTCGCCCTCGAGGAGTTGCTAAGCCACACCACCCTGCGCTCGGCGGAGCATGAGCTGCTGCTGCGCTTTCCGGCATTACGGGGCGGCTCTGAGATTCTGAAGGCGGCCGGCGGGCTCGTGCGCAACCGCCGCTCGGAGCGCGCCCTCTCCGAGCTCGGCCGTGTCCTGGAACTCCTGAGCATCCACGGGCTGGGCGACGTCGTGAGCCTCGATCTCGGAGCGATTCGCGACTTCGACTACTACACGGGAATCATCTTCGAGGGCTACGGCCCAGACCTCGGCCGCCCTGTCGCACAGGGCGGTCGGTACGACGGGCTGCTGGCTCGCTTCGGCCGGCCGGCGCCGGCCACCGGCTTCGTCGTGCAGCTCGACCTCGTCTGGGAGATGCTCACCCGCGCTGCCCGCCCGCCAGAGCTGCCGCGACTCGACGCGGCCATCGCATGGGATCCGGCTGGGCTCGCGACGGCGTTGCGCCTGGGCTCGAGGCTTCGGCTGTTCGGCATGCGGGCGGTGGTCGACACGCAGCCGAGAACTCACAACGAGGCAGTCGATTGGTGGCGAGCGGCGGGCGCCGTCAACCTCGTCCACTGTCACACGGCGACCTCTACGTCGTGGCTGGCGAGCGGTCGCCGGAGGCTGAGGCTGCCACCGGAGCAGGTGGTCGGGCGCCTCATGGGTTCGCCAGCATGAAGAAGGAGAGGGTCTCGATCGCGATCCCGACCGGCGCGCTGCTGCCGGGCGCGCTGAAACTCCTCGGCCGCTCGGGAGTGGCCAGGTTGAATGGGGCAGAGCTGGGCCGCCAGCTGCTCGTGGACCGGACGGCAGTGCGCGTCATCCTCGTCCGCCCGGCCGACGTCCCGGCCTACGTCGACCACGGAGCTGCCGACCTCGGCATCGTCGGCAAGGACGTGCTGTGGGAGTCGCCGGGTGCGCATTACGAGCTGGTCGACCTTCGGTTTGGGGGCTGCCGGCTAGTGCTTGCGGTGCCTGCCTCGTCGAAGCTGGCCGGTCCCGAGACCTGGCCGCCGCTGTTCCGCCTCGCGACGAAATACCCTCGAACCACCGCCTCCTGGTTCGAGGCTCACGGTCAGTCGGTTGAGATCGTTCGGCTGCATGGCTCGGTCGAGCTGGCGCCGCAGGTGGGACTCGTCGACGGCATCGTCGACCTGACCGCGAGCGGCCGCACCCTGCGCGAGAACCAGCTGCGCATCGCTGCCGTCCTCGGGAGCTCCACCGCGCGTCTCATCGCCAACGAGGCCAGCCTGAAAACGCGCACGGCCGCCGTGCAGTCGCTGGTCGGGCGCCTGCGCGCTGCCGCGGATCACCGGGCTCGTGGCGCGGCCGCGTCGCGAGTGGCGCGATGAAACGGTTTGACGCCGGCACCTGGACCGCATCGCCCCTATCGCGCCGAGGATTGGAACTTTCGCGTTTTGCAGCCGAACGCCAAAGCGTGATGGAGATTTGCGCCCGCGTCGCCGCCAGCGGGGATGACGCGCTTCGCGCTTACAGCGCGAGGTTCGATGGCTGGGCTCCGCGAAGTGATCAGACGTTTGAGGTTGGCGCGGGCGAGACGGCCGCCGGCGCCGGCCGCCTTCGCCACGCGGATCGCGCTGCACTCGAGTTTGCGGCTCAACGCATCCGCGATTTTCATTCGCGGCAGATCGAGGCGTCGCCGGGCGGCTCATCTGGCCTCGAGCTGCTCACCCGGCCGGTGCGTCGAGCCGGCCTCTACGCGCCGGGCGGCCGGGCCGCCTATCCGTCCACCGTCCTGATGGCCGCCATCCCGGCTCGGATCGCCGGTGTTCGCGAGGTGGTCCTGGCGACACCTCCGCGCGCCGATGGCACGGTGCCCGACTCGATCCTCGCCGCCGCCCATATCGCGGGCGTCGACGCCGTCTACAGGCTGGGCGGAGCGCAGGCGATCGCGGCGATGGCGTACGGCACCGAGTCGATCGAGCGCGTGGACGTGATCGTGGGCCCCGGCAACCTCTACGTCAATCTGGCCAAGCGCGAGGTTTTCGGAGCGGTCGGGGTGGACGGCATCGCGGGACCGACCGAGGTGATGGTGATCGCCGACGCAGGTGCTCGTCCGGATTTCGTCGCCGCCGACCTGGCCGCTCAGCTCGAGCACGATCCTCTGGCCATGGCAGTGCTGGTCACGGACTCGGCAGCGCTTGCGAGCCGGGTCGAGGAGGAGTTCGACAACCTCTTGCTGGGCCTCGAACGGGCCGACATCATTCGCGCCGCGACCTGCATCGCCGTCGTCGTTCGCGACCTCGACGAGGCGATGAAGATCGCGAACGAGTTCGCTCCGGAGCATCTCCTGATTGTTACCGAGGACGCGGCGGCGCGCGCTCGACAGGTTGAGAATGCCGGCGCGGTTTTCGTTGGGCCTTATGCCACAGTTCCGCTCGGTGATTACACAGCCGGTCCGAACCACACGCTGCCGACGTCGGGTGCCGCGCGTTTTGCGTCGCCGCTTGGCGTGCGCACCTTCATGAAGCAGATGAGCGTGTTGAGCCTCGACCGCGCCGACCTCGATTCGCTGCGCGAGGCCACGGTGCGCCTGGCCCAGATGGAAGGGTTGGGCGCCCACGCACACGCCGTGGAGGTGCGCCTTGAGTAGAAGAGCCGACGTCACGCGCAACAGCAAGGAGACAAAGCTGCGTGCCAGGGTCGACCTCGAAGGCAACGGTAAGGTCAAGGTCGCCACAGGTCTCCCATTCCTCGACCACATGCTCGAGCAGGTGGCGCGCTACGGCGGATTCGACCTCGACCTGCGCGGCTCCGGAGACTTGCACGTCGATACGCATCACCTCGTCGAGGACGCGGGCATTGTTGTCGGCCAGGCCCTGTCCCAAGCGCTCGGAGACCGTGCAGGCATCACGCGCTTTGCTTCCGCATACGCGCCCCTCGACGAGGCGCTGGCGCGTGTGGTGATCGACCTGGGCAAGCGGCCCTACCTCTCCTACAACGTTCCGCTGCGGGGGCGCATCGGCACTGTCGAGTCGGAGGTGCTGGAAGAGTTCTGGAAGGCTCTGTCGATCCACGCGGGGGCGACCATCCACGTTGACGTGATCAGAGGACGGAATCGCCACCATATCGCCGAGGCCACTTTCAAGGCGCTGGGGTTGGCCGTGCGGCAGGCGGTGGCGGCGGGCGGCGGGCCGGGGGTGCCCTCGTCCAAGGGACTGCTGGGGTGATTGCGATCGTTGACTACGGGGTCGGCAATGTGCGCTCGGTCGAGCGCGCACTGGCTCATTCAGGCGCTTATCCCTTGATCACGGCCGATCCGGACCAACTGGACGAGGCCGACGGCATCGTGTTGCCGGGCGTCGGGGCGTTTGGGCCGGCGCTCGAGAAGTTGACAGCGGCGGGGTTGGGCACCCGGATCATCGAGCTCGCCCGGCGGGGGACGCCGATCCTCGGGGTGTGCCTTGGCTATCAGCTGCTGTTCGAGGAATCGATGGAGAACGGGAAGCATCGGGGGCTTGGCCTGCTGCCGGGCACCGTCCGCGAGGTGGACGGCAGCGAGGTCCTGCCGGTGATCGGGTGGTGCCGCGTCACGCACACGGACCACACGCCCTTGTGGGAAGGCATCACGGACGGGTCGTACATGTACTTCGTTCACTCATACACGCCAGATTCGACCAAGCATTCGGTGGGCTCGGCAGAGCACTCGGCCGCGGCGGCGTCCGCGCGGCGCAACGTAATGGGCACGCAGTTCCATCCGGAGAAGAGCAGCGCCGACGGCCTCCGCGTCTATGAAAATTTTGTGAGGCTTTGCGAGTGAGCCAAGCGCCCGTTCACGCTCGCGTCAGTCGGGCCTTCTGACGCGATGCCTGCGAAACGGATCATCCCGTGTCTCGACGTCGATGACGGGCGTGTCGTCAAAGGGGTTCAATTCGCGGAAATGCGGGACGCGGGCGACCCTGTCGAGCTGGCCGCACTGTACGACCACGAAGGCGCTGACGAGATTGTGTTTCTCGACATCACAGCGTCGTCTGACGACCGGAAGATCATCCTCGACGTGGTGGCCCGCACTGCGGATCAGGTGTTCATCCCGTTGACCGTCGGCGGGGGAGTTCGGAGCGTCGAGGACATGGCCGAGCTGTTGACGCACGGGGCGGACAAGGTGTCGGTCAACACGGCGGCGCTTGCCGAGCCGGAGCTGATCGCGCGGTGTGCTGAGGTGTTCGGATCGCAGTGCGTCGTGCTGGCCATCGATGCGCGGCGACGAACCGAGGGGGAGGGATGGGAGGTGTTCAGCCATGGGGGGCGGCAGGCGGCGGGCCGGGATGTCGTGGAGTGGGCGACGCTGGCAGAGGGCCTGGGCGCGGGGGAGATATTGCTGACGTCGATGAACCAGGATGGGACGTATGAGGGCTACGACGTGCAGCTCTTGAAGGCGGTCAGCTCTGCGGTTCGGTTGCCGGTCATCGCGTCGGGGGGTGCGGGCAACGCGGGGCACATGTACAAGGCATTAACGGAGGGTGGGGCGGAGGCGGCGCTTGCCGCGTCCATCTTTCACTTTGGGGAGGTGCGCATCGCGGGGGTGAAGCAGGAGCTGGCGTCGCGGGGGTTGGAGATCAGGCGATGAGACCGGATTTCTCGAAGGGATTGGTACCGGCGGTGGTGCAGGCTGAGGACACGGGGAAGGTGTTGATGGTCGCCTACATGGATGAGGTGGCGTGGGACAAAACGAGGGAGACGGGGCGGGCGTGGTTTCACTCGCGCGAGAGAGGATTGTGGGAGAAGGGGGGCACCTCGGGGAACTTCATGGAGGTGGTGGAGGTGCGGTTGGATTGCGACCTCGATACGGTGCTGTTGCGGGTGAGGGCGGCGGGGCCGGCTTGTCACACCGGGGCGGAGTCCTGCTTCTTTAACGAGGTGGGGTAGGGCGGGGCGGCGGCGGCCCGGGCGCGCCGTGGTGGTTCGGCGCAGTGTGTTGACGGACTGGGATGAGGTGTTGGCGGCCGGTCCGGGGACCACAGGCGGGTTGCGTGACGGCTGGGACAGCCGTGGTGGTGGCGATCCAGCGCGGGTTGCGTATCGCTAACGGAGGTTTTGGGCCTGCGGCTTGGTTCCCCTGCACTCACCAGAACAGGGAAACCAACCAGCTCGAGCGATCTGGCGTTAACCCTGCCAAGAATGGGCACGACACCCCACCGCCAGATGTCGCCGGATGGCAAGTTCTACTGGGATGAGGAGCGTTGGGTGCCGGTGGCGCCCATGGTTGAGGAGGGATTCGCGGGACATAAGCACCGCGCCTTGCGCCATGCCTTGCTCGGTTGCCTCGGACTCATAGCCTTGGTGGTCTTCATCGACATCTAAAGCTCGCTGGCCAGCCAGCCGAGCCGGTGACGCTCTAATTGCCTAGCACCGTCTTGCCACGCGGATGTTTATGCAGTCTCGTTGTATACTCATGCGCTCGTGGGCAAGATGGTAAGAGCTGCTGTCGCTGGGGCCAATGGCTACGCCGGGATGACCCTTGTCTATCTCCTGGCCCGGCATCCCGGCGTCGAGTTGGCCCAGCTGACATCTCGCACGTTTGCCGGCCGGCCATTCGCTGCAGTATTTCCCGTGCTGGATCTGAAAGGCACATTTCTCTCTGATCCCGAGCTAGACGGCATCGACGTCGTGTTCAGCTGCCTGCCACATAACGTCGGAGCGAGCAAGGCCCAGGCCTGGCTCGCCGCTGGCGCCAGAGTTATCGACATGAGCGCCGACTTCCGTCTAAAGGACGTGGCCGAATACCCCCGGTGGTACAAGCAGGTGCACCCCGCGCCGGCGCTCCTTGGCAAAGCGGTACTTGGATTGCCCGAGCTGCACGAACGAGAGCTCAAGACCGCTGATCTCATAGCGGTGCCTGGCTGCTACTCGACCGCCTCGATCCTGGCGCTCGCGCCCGCCGTCGCAGCCGGAGTTGTCGGCTCCGACATCGTCGTGGACGCCAAGTCGGGAGTCAGCGGGGCGGGGCGTTCGCCCGGCATCGGGACTCATTTCAGCGAGGTCAACGAATCGATCGCTGCCTACTCGATCAACGGCCATCGCCACCTTCCGGAGGTGACCCAGGAGCTCGCGGCCCTGAATCCGAATCGGCTGCGCGTCACCTTCGTGCCCCATTTGGTGCCGATGACTCGAGGCATCCTCGTCACGTGTTATTTCGACCTCAAGGGCTCGGTCGAGGAGCTGCATGACGCCTATGTCGAGTTCTACGCCGGCCAGCCGTTCATCAAAGTCCTCGACCAGAGCCCGACGACCAAGCTGGCCAGCCACTCGAACCTGTTCCTGGTCAACGTTGCGGCTCAGGGCGAGAAGGCCGTGGTGACGGGAGCGCTCGACAACCTGGTCAAGGGCGCTTCTGGCCAGGGCGTGGAGTGCTTCAACATCGCCTTCGGCTTCGACCGCAAGACCGCGCTGGAGCTGCCCGTCCAGTGGCCGTGACCTTCGCGCATGGCTTTCGCGCCGGCACCGCCGCGTGCGGGATCAAGGCGTTCACGACCGGCGCCACCGCCATCCCCACCGCCCAGCGCGATGACCTCTGCGTCATCCAGTCCGAGCATGGCTGCGATACCGGCGGGGTATTCACGACCAACAAAGTGAAGTCAGCCTCGGTGGTAATCGATCAGCTGCACCTACAGCACAACCGTGTTCGCGCGCTGACGATCAACTCCGGCAACGCGAACGCGTGCACCGGCGCTCAGGGGTTTAAGGATGCGCTGCTCATGGCCAAGCTCACGGCCGACCGGCTGGACCTCGACCCGCACCAGGTGCTCGTCAGCTCGACCGGCGTCATCGGTCGCTACCTTCCGATGGCTGCGATCAAAACGGGCATCGCCGAAGCGTGCGCACAGCTCAGCCCCGACAGCGGCGACCGCGCAGCCCGCGCCATCATGACCACTGACACGGTGCCCAAGACCGCGCAGCTCGAGGTCGACATCGCGGGGACAACGATCCGCGTCGGCGGGATGTGCAAGGGCTCCGGGATGATCCATCCCAACATGGGCACCTTGCTCGCTTACATCACAACTGACGCCGCAGTCGAGTCAGGGTTGATGGCGAAGCTGGTCAAGCCAATCGCGGATCGCAGCTTCAATCAGGTCACCGTCGACGGCGACAGCTCCACCAACGACACGTTCCTGATGCTGGCCAACGGCGCCGCCGGGAATCCCGCGATCAGGGCCGGTAGCGTCGAAGCGGAGCTGTTCGAGAACGCCTTGCTCGAGGTTGCCCGCCAGCTCGCTCGCGCGGTTGCCAGCGACGGCGAGGGAGCGAGCAAGCTGATCAGCGTCCGCGTGGTCGATGCCCTGACCGATTCGGACGCCCGAACCGCCGCCCGCGCGGTAGCCTCTTCAAGCCTTGTCAAGACGGCGGTCCACGGCGGCGATCCCAATTGGGGCCGGATCGTGTGCGCGCTCGGTTACAGTGGCGCGGAGCTGGCTCTCGACAAGCTTCACCTCAGCGTGGGCGGGCTGGTCGTATTCGAACGGGGCGCGGGGGTCAACGTGGACCTCTCGGCCGTGCGGCGCGCGTTCGAGCAGCCCGAGATCGAGATAGTGGCCACCCTTGGGCTGGCGGACGGCCGCGCCGAAGCCTGGGGCTGTGACCTTTCGGAGGAATACGTGCGAATCAACGCGGACTACACCACATGACGCTGACCGTCGAGGAGCGCGCGAAGGTCCTGGTCGAGGCGCTGCCATACATCAAGCGATTCCACGGCCAGATCGTGGTCGTCAAGGTTGGCGGCAACGCCATCGAGCAGGCTCGCGACGAGACGTTGCTCGACATCGTGCTGCTCCGCTACGTCGGTATGCAGCCGGTGCTCGTGCATGGCGGCGGCCCCGAGATCACGGCGATGAGCGAGCGCCTCGGCATCAAGGCCACCTTCAAGAAAGGCCTTCGGGTCACTGACGAAAAGACCATGGAAGTGGTGAAGATGGTGCTGACCGGAAAGGTCAGCCCGGACATCGTCGCGAGCATCAACCGGCTCGGCGGCCAGGCCGTGGGCATGAGCGGCGAGGACGGACCCTGCATCATCGCCGAGCCACTGAACGAGGCGCTGGGCTTCGTCGGGCGCGTCACGCAGGTCAACAAGGAGCCGATCACTGCGCTTCTTGGCCGCGGCTACATCCCCGTCATCGCATCAATCGGCCTCGGCTACGACGGCCACGCCTACAACATCAACGCAGACACCGTCGCCGCCGAGCTCGCTGTCTCGCTCAGGGCCCACAAGCTCATCCTCCTCACCGATGTCCCCGGCGTCCTCGGCGTGGACGGCAAGGTTGTCGCAGTGCTCTCCAAACAGGACGCGCGTGAGCGGATCGACTCCGGCGAAGTCACAGGCGGCATGATTCCCAAGCTCGAAGCCGCCCTGCGCGCTCTCGACGGCGTGCCCCTCGCCCATATCGTCGACGGCCGCACGCCTCATGCGCTTCTGCTCGAGCTTTTCACCGAAGCGGGCATCGGCACGATGGTCACTCCCTAAATCAATGCCGAACACCCCCGAGCTCGCCGAGCAGTACCTGATGCACACCGGCCGGCGGCTGCCGGTCACGTTTGTGCGCGGCGAGGGCTGTTTGCTCTACGACGAGGACGGCAAGGAGTATCTCGACCTCGTCGCCGGGATCGCCGTCAACGTCCTGGGCCATGCCCATCCCGATCTCGCACGGGCGCTCATGGGTCAGGCGCGCACCCTGATCCACACTTCCAACCTCTACCACACGCGGCCCCAGGTCGAGCTCGCGCGACGCCTGGTGGAGCTTTCGTTCCCTTCACGCGTCTTCTTCTGTAACTCAGGCGCCGAGGCCAACGAAGCCGCGATCAAGATCGCGCGCAAGTGGGGCGCGAAGAACCGCGAGGGTGCCTTCGAGATCATCACCGCCGAGGGCTCCTTCCACGGCCGCACCATTGCCACGGTCACCGCCGGCGGCCAGCACAAGTATTCGGACCCCTTCAAGCCGCTGCCCGACGGTTTCGTGCACGTGCCCTACAACGACCTCGAGGCGATCAAGGCGGCGACCACGGAAAAGACCGTCGCCGTGATGCTCGAGCCGGTGATGGGGGAGATCGGCATCATCCCCGCCGCCAAGGGCTACCTGGAAGGCGTGCGCAAATGGTGCGACGAGAAGAACCTGCTGCTGATCCTCGATGAGGTCCAGACCGGGATTGCGCGCACCGGCAGGTGGTTCGCCTACCAGCATCACGGCATCACTCCCGACGTGATGACACTGGCGAAAGGCCTCGGCGGCGGCGTCCCGATCGGCGCTTGCCTCGCCGCGCCTAGGGCTGACGTTTTCGAGCCCGGCGACCACGGATCGACCTTCGGCGGCAACCCGCTGGCGTGCACGGCGGCGCTCTCCGTGCTGGCGGTCATCGAGCGCGACGGCCTGGTCGGCCACGCCGCCGAGATGGGCGAGCTGCTGAACGGAGTTCTTCGAGGCCTCGGCGCCAAAGAGGTGCGAGGGCTTGGGCTCATGCAGGCCGCCGAGTTTGCCGAGCCCCACGCCAAGGCTTTCCAGCAGCACTGCCTCGAGGCAGGGCTGATCATCAACGCCGTCGACGAGAACTCGATCCGCCTCGTGCCGCCGCTGATCATCACCGCGGCAGAGATCGATCGAGCCCAGGCGGTCATGCACAAGGTCCTCGACGTCGGGTGACCGCCACCAAGGGACAGCGCCATCAGGCGATCCTTGCGCTCGTAAACCGCGGCGGCGTTCACACCCAGCAGGAGCTGGCCGAAGCGCTTGCCAGGCGTGGCTTGCGCGCGACGCAGGCCACGATCTCGCGCGATGTCCAGGAGCTCGGCCTCGTTCGGTCAGTCAGTGGTTACCGCAGCTCTGCCGCGCTGGTCCGCGAGCTGGTGTTGTCGGTTGAGCTCGTCGAGCCCGTGGCCGTGATCAGGACGCCCCCAGGCACCGCGAACCTGGTCGCGCGCCGCATCGACGAGGCGTCGCTGCCTGGCGTCGCCGGTACCGTGGCCGGCGACGACACCATCATCGCCGTGCTGCGCAAGCGGGGGGCGGGCAAGGCGCTCAAAGACCTCCTGGCCCACGTTGAATAAGAAGCTCGTCCTCGCCTACTCGGGCGGCCTCGACACGTCGGTGGCAATCCGCTGGCTGAAGGACAAGGGCTGGGACGTGATCGCTTTCACCGTCGACCTCGGCGAGAACAAAGACCTCGACGCCATCCAGGCGCGGGCGTTGAAGGTCGGCGCTTCGGCAGCCTACGTCGCCGACGGCCGCATCCCGTTTCTCGAGCTCTTCGTCTGGCCTTCGCTGCAAGCCGGCGCCGTTTATGAGAAGGAATATCCGCTGGCTACCGCGCTGGGCCGGCCCTTGATCGCGGCGATGATGGTCGAGGTGGCGCGGCGCGAAGGTGCAAATGCGATCGCGCATGGCTGCACAGGCAAGGGCAACGACCAGGTGCGATTCGACGTCACCACCGCCGCCCTCGCGCCGGAGCTCGAGGTCGTCGCGCCGGTGCGCGAGTGGGGGATGAACCGCGATGACGAGATCGAGTACGCAAACCAGCACGGCATCGAGGTTCCGGCAACGATTCGCTCCCCGTACTCGACCGACGAGAACCTGTGGGGCCGCTCGATCGAGGCCGGGGTGCTCGAGGATCCCTGGGCTGAGCCACCGGCCGAGGTTTATTCGTGGACTAGCGATCCACGCCAATGCCCCGACGAGGCGGCATACGTCGAGATCGGTTTCAAAGAGGGCCTGCCGGTCTCGCTCGACGGTAAAGCGATCAGCGCGCTGGACCTGGTAACCGCGCTCAACCAAGTTGGCGGCGAGAACGGAGTCGGCCGCATAGACCACCTCGAGAACCGGCTCATCGGCATCAAGTCACGCGAGATCTACGAAGCGCCCGCCGCAGTGCTCTTGCTCCAGGCTCATCAGGCGCTCGAAGACATCACACTGCCAAAGGAGGTCGCGCGCTTCAAGGACCTGGTCGCGCAGCAGTGGGCGCAGATGGTGTACGACGGCCTGTGGTTCAGCCCGCTGCGGGATGCGCTGTACGCGTTCGTGGTCGAGACGCAGCGCCACGTCACAGGGGACGTGCGCCTGAAGTTGTTCAAGGGCTCGTCGCACGTGGTGGGACGCAAGAGCCCCCAGCAGCTCTACCAGCTGTCGCTGGCGACGTACGGCAAGGGCGACGTATTCGATCAATCGGCGGCCGCGGGCTTCATCAAGCTGTGGGGGATGGGGGTGCGCACGTCGGCCCAGGTTCAGGGTCGCCTGCATGCGCGCGGCGTGGGCAATCTGCTGGGTGAAGTCAAACGGCTAGGAAAGTAGCCGGCGAAAGCGGCAAGCTTTGGGGCGGCCGCTTCGAACGGCGCCTTCTGCCCGAGCTCGAGCGCTTCTCCTCATCTCTCGACGCCGATTACGAGCTCTATCCCTTTGACATCGCCGGCAGCCTCGCCCATGCTCGCGGCCTTGCAGCCGCCGGGATCATCTCCGCCGGGCAGCTGGCCGCCATCGAACGAGGGCTGCGCCGCGTCGGCAGAGAGCTGGACGCGCGAACCTTCGCTTTCCAAGACACCGACGAGGACATCCACTCTGCGATCGAGCGCCGGCTCACCGAAATCACGCCGGCCGGCGCCGCGTTGCACGCGGGCAGGTCTCGCAACGACCAGGTCGCGCTGGACCTCCGTCTCTACTGCCGCGCCGCCGCCAGCGAGCTGATGGCCGAGATCGCAGCGGTCGTCGAGGCCCTCGGCAGGCAAGCCGACCGCCACGCCGGGTGGGTTATGCCGGGTTACACACACCTTCAGCGCGCGCAGCCCGTCACTGTTGGCCACCACCTCCTCGCCCATGCGGAGCCGCTGCTACGCGATGCGGCCCGAGTCCGAAACGCCTATGACTCGGCGAGCGACATGCCGCTTGGTTCTGGCGCTCTCGCCGGCAGCACCTTGCCGCTGCTCCGCAGGGTAGTGGCCAAGGAGCTCGGGTTCCTGCGCCTCACCGGCAACAGCATGGATGCGGTTGCGGACCGTGACTTCGCCCTGGACCTCGTTTACGCCTGCACGACCGCGGCGCTCCACTTGAGCCGCCTCGGCGAGGACGTCGTGCTGTGGGCAAGCTCCGAGTTCGGCTTTGTCAGGCTGGGCGATGAGATCGCGACCGGGTCGAGCTTGATGCCGCAGAAGAAGAACCCGGACATCGCCGAGCTCTTGAGAGGACGGTCGGGGCGGGCGATCGGCAGCCTGGTCGCGCTCGCGACCGTGTTGAAGGGCCTCCCCCTTGCATACGACCGCGACCTCCAGGAGGACAAGCCGGCGTTGTTCGCGGCGGTCGACAACGCTCTCGATTCCATGCGAGCGGCATCGCTGCTGGTGCAGCACCTCGAGTTCGACAGGGCCCGCCTGGGGACTGCCGCCGGCGATCCGGGCCTGCTGGCCACCGATGTCGCAGAGGTGCTGGTCCGATCGGGCAAGTCCTTCCGGAAGGCCCACCAGGAGGTGGGACGGCAGGTTCGTGGGGGCACGATGCGGGCGCCCTGGGACGCCGATTCATCGCTTCGAAAACGGGACCTTGTCGGGGCGCCGCACCCAAGGCGAGTAGCTGCCCGTGCGGTTGAGGTCCGGCGCCAGGCCGCGGCGCTGTTGGCGTGGAGCCTGGACCACCCCGCCCCTCTCCCGCGTTAACTGACCTAGAGTTCGGGCCTGATGCTGCTAGCGGTTGACGTCGGCAATACGAATGTGACGCTCGCCCTGTTCGAGGGCGAGCGGCTGGTTGCCGACTGGCGGATCACGTCCCACCACGAGCGCACCGCCGACGAGCTCGCCGTGGAGCTCGGCCAGCTCTTCCACCTGCGCGGCCTTGACGTGACGGTGGTCGATGGGGTCGTCATCGCGAGCGTCGTCCCCAACCTCAACCCGGCCTTGATCGAGGTGTCCCGGCGCTACCTGAAGTGTGACCCGGTGATGGTGGGGCCGGGTACCAAGACCAGCGTCCGAGTGAGGTACGACAACCCCAAGGACGTGGGGGCAGACCGCATCGCCAACGCGCTGGCCGCGTTCACCAAGCACGGCGGCCCGATCGTGGTCATCGATTTCGGCACCGCCGTGACCTACGACGCCATCAACGCGCAGGGCGACTACCTGGGCGGTGCGATCGCACCCGGCGTGGAGATCTCTCTCGACGCCCTGGTTTCGCAAACCGCCATGCTCCGGCGCGTCGAGGCGGTGGCGCCAGACTCGGTGATCGGGCGCAACACAGTCGCGTCGATCCAGTCGGGTTTGGTCTGGGGTTTTGTCGCCCAGGTCGAGGGAATGGTCCAGCGGATTACGGCTGAGCTCGGCGGCTCGGCCAAGGTAATTGCGACCGGGGGCCAAGCGGCTCTCGTCGCCGGCCTGACTCCGGTTATCGAAAGCATCGACCCACTCCTTACTCTTGAGGGCTTGCGCCTCATCTACCTCCAGAACTCGGACGGCAGCGTTAGATAGACAAGGCATGACCAACGCACCCGACTTCAACATCTACCTGCTGGGCAGCTTCGACCACGCCGGATTGGAAGCGGTCCTGGCCGAGTTCGGCCTCAAAGGCACCCGGCTGGAAGACACGACGACGATCATCTCTCCGGCGCTGATCCTGCTGGGCACCGGTCAGAGCGCCCCCCAAGGCCTCACCGACATCTCGGTGGCTTTCCCGTCTGACGCATCACCAGCCGCGCTGCGGCAGATCCTCCATGTGGAGATGGAGAACGTGGTGCTGAAGCAGTCTGTGAGGCAGCTCGAGGAGCGGGCTCGCCAGCTCGAGGAGCAGGCTCGCCGCCAGCACCGGCAGTTCGAAGATGTCATCGGCATCGGCAACGCGCTTTCAGCTGAGAGGGACATCGGGAAGCTCCAGGAGCTCATCCTCACGAAGCTGAGCCAGCTGACCAACGCTGACGGCGCAAGCCTGTGGCTGAAGGAGGTTGGTGACGATGGGCAGACAAAGCTGCGTCTCGCCTGGAGCCAGAACAGCTCCATCGACAGAAACACCTACCAGGACTTCAAGGTGCCAGTGGACGAGAAGAGCGTGGTCGGATACACGGTCACCGTTGGCACGAGCCAGATCTACGACGACGCGTACAACCCGCCGCCGGGAAAACCGCAGGGCGGTAAGGGATTCGACGCGCAGTACGGCTATCGCACGAAGTCGATGCTCACGGTGCCGATGCGCAACTACAACAACGAGGTGGTCGGGGCGGTCCAGCTGATCAACGCTAAGCGAAACTTCGAGACCAAGCTGACCGTCGCCACTGTTCCGGACGAGGTAGTCAGATTCAGGCACGAAGACCTCGAGATGATCGAGTCGATCGCCAGCCAGGCCGCTGTCGCGATCGACAAACAGACGCTGTTAGATTTGAACCAAGCCGCCTTTGACGGATTCGTGAAGGCCAGCGTCGCTGCAATCGAGCTGCGGGACCCGGCCACCCGCGGCCACTCGCAAAACGTCGAGAAGCTCACTACCGGCATCGCGCTCGCCGTCATGGACATCGCGGTCGGCAAATACAAGGACGTGCACTTCACCGAGGACCAGTTGAAGGAGCTGCACTACGCATCCTTGCTTCACGACTTCGGCAAGGTCGGCGTGCGGGAGCGCATCCTGATCAAGGCGAGGAAGCTGTTCCCGTACCAGCTCGAGTGGATCCAGTCGCGATTCGAGTCCATCGAGCGTTCGGTGCAGGTCAAATATGCGACCGAGAAGCTTGATGCCATGCGACGTGGGGGGGCGAGTTCAGCCGTCCTCGCGGACATAGATCGGCGGCTCGAGGAGGAGCTCGCGAAATACGCTAACTGGGTCCAGGGCATAGTCGCCGCCAACGAGCCGAGCGTCCTGCCGGAGGACAAAGCCTCCATTCTCGAGGCCTTGTCCGAGCAGACCTACCTTGATATGACGGGCGTCGAGCACCCGATGCTCGACCCGCAGGAGTTCCGCTTCCTGAGCATCCGCAAGGGCACGCTTGACGACGAGGAGCGCCGCGAGATCGAGTCCCACGTGACTCACAGCTGGGAATTCCTGAGCGAGATCAAGTGGCCGCCCCTGATGAGGGGCATTCCGCAGATCGCGTACGGGCACCACGAGAAGCTCGACGGTTCGGGTTACCCGCGCGGCCTGCGCGGGGACGACATTCCGACCCAGGTCCGAATGATGACGATCTCGGACATCTATGACGCTCTGACTGCGCATGACCGCCAGTACAAGCCGGCCGTGCCGGTGACGAAAGCGCTCGACATCCTTACGAGCGAGGCGGGGGAGGGCAAGCTCGACGCCGACCTGCTCGACATCTTCATCACCAAGCGTGTCTACGAGATCACGGCCAACAGATGAGGGTCAAGTTCTGGGGCACCCGCGGCACCAGGCCGACACCCGGCCGCCGCACCCTGAGGTACGGAGGCAACACCACGTGCCTCGAAGTGCGGGACAAGGACAACAACCTCATCATCGTCGACTCCGGTTCCGGCATCGCTGAGCTCGGCAGCGGGCTCAATCAATCCGAGCCGCTGCAGGCGCACCTGCTGATCACGCACACGCACCTCGATCACATCCAGGGCTTCCCCTTCTTCCTGCCCGCTTTCGTGCCCGGCACGCACCTGACGATCGTCGGGCCGTCCGGCTCTGCGAAGTCGCTGCAGGCAGCCTTCGCCGACCAGATGGATCCCGCGTACTTTCCGGTGCGCCTGGATCACATGCCGGCCGAGATGGAGTTCATCGAGCGCAACCCTGGCGAGACCTTCGAGGTCGGGGCCTTGCGAATCACGCCTCACCTTCTGATGCATCCGATTCCCACGTTTGGTTATCGGATCGATGAGGGCGACACGCGCTTTGCGTTTGCAACCGACAACGAGATCGCGCTGTTCGCGAACAACGAGAACGGGACCCTGAAGGACCTCGCGAGCTGGTGCAAGGATGCTGATCTGCTGGTCCACGACGCTCAGTACAGCCGAGAGGAGTACAAGACCCACGCGGGCTTCGGGCATTCGACGTACGAGGAGGCGCTCGAGCTCGCGGAGCACGCGGGGGCCAAGCAGCTGGCCTTCTTTCACCACGATCCGGTGCACTCGGACACCGATATCGACGGCCTCATCGAGGAGGCGCTGGGCAACCACCGCGCCGCGGGCGGTGCCAACATCGACGCCTTCCCAGCAGCCGAGGAGCTGGAGATAGCGCTCTAGCCCTTACGCTTTCCGATCGTGACGGACGAGAGGAACTCCGATCTTCCCGAGGAGATGGTCGACCGCCGCGAAAAGCTGGAGCGGCTTCGCGCGGCCGGCGTCGATCCATATTCGCGCGGGTTCAAGCCCACCCACACGACGCGTGAGGCGCGCGAGCTGCTTGGTGAGGGTGACCGAAACACGGAGGAGGTCTCGGTCGCAGGGCGATTGATGGTCAAGCGCCTGCATGGCGGCTCGGCCTTTGCCGATCTGCAGGACGGCATTGGCCGCCTCCAGCTGTTTGCCAGCCGCGACATCCTCGGTCCCGAGGCCTTCGAGCTGTTCTCCGACCTAGACCCGGGCGATGTGATCGGCGCCAAGGGGCCGATGTTCCGCACACGGCGCGGTGAGTCAACGGTCGAGGTGCACGCGGTGCAGCTTCTGACCAAGGCGCTGCGGCCGCTGCCCGAGAAGTGGCATGGCCTCAAGGACATCGAGATCCGCTACCGCCAGCGATACGTCGACCTGATCGCGAACCCCGAGGTGCGCGAGGTGTTTCGAGCGCGGACCAAGATCATCACCGGGCTGCGGAGCCTGCTCGACCAGCGGGGGTTCATGGAGGTGGAAACGCCAGTGCTGCAGGAGGTGCCCGGTGGCGGCCACGCGCGGCCGTTTCTGACGCACCACAACTCGCTCGATCGTGACCTCTATCTGCGGATCGCTCTCGAGCTGCACCTGAAGCGCCTGCTGGTGGGCGGCTTCGATCGCGTCTACGAGGTTGGCCGGGTGTTCCGCAATGAGGGGCTGTCGCCGCGCCATAACCCGGAGTTCACGATGCTCGAGTGCTACGAGGCGTACGCCGACTACGACGACGTGATGCAGCTGGTCGAAGACCTCATCACGGCCTCGGCGAAATCAGCCGGCCGCCCGCTAGCGACCACCTATCAGGGCGAGACGATCGATCTGACGCCTCCGTACAGGCGCGCGCGCATGGCCGACCTCGTGCTGGAATTCACCGGGCGGCAGGCGGTAGGCAACGAGCTCAACGACCTGTTCGAGGAGCATGTGGAACAGAAGCTTCGACAGCCCACGTTCGTCATCGACTATCCGATCGAGATCTCCCCACTGGCGCGCCCCCGTACAGATGACCCCCGGTTCGTGGAGCGCTTCGAGCTGATCATCCTTGGCCGGGAGTATGCGAACGCATTCACTGAGCTCACTGATCCTGTCGATCAGCGCGCACGATTTGAGGGACAGGCGGCCAGGCGCGCCGCGGGCGACGTCGAGGCGCATCCGATGGATGAGGATTTTCTCCGCGCTGTGGAGTACGGCCTCCCGCCATGCGGTGGTCTTGGGGTTGGGATCGACAGGTTGGTGATGTTGCTGACGGACCAGCCATCGATTCGCGACGTGATCCTGTTCCCGGTCATGAAGCCGGAGGCGTAGCGTGCTGCCGCTCGAGTTGATTCGCAAAGACCCAGAGCGCGTTCGGCGCGCCGCGGCGCTGAAGAAAGAGGATGCTCCGATCGACGAGATTCTCGACCTGGACCGCCAGTGGCGTTCCCATCAGAACTCTGCGGAGACGATCAAGGCAGAGCAGAACCGCCTCTCCAAAGAGTTCGCGAAGTCGCGTGACGAGCCGCTCAAGGAAAGGCTGCGCGAGATGGCCGAGCGTGCCAAGGCGGAGCTGGCGGAGGCCGACGCGATCAAAGCGAGGCTGGACGATCTCTTGCTCCGGGTGCCGAACATCTTCGACGAGTCGGTGCCGGTTGGGGAGAGCGAGGCCGACAACGTGGTCCTTCGCGAGTGGGGCGCGAAACCTGATCTGGGTTTCTCGCCGCGCACGCATTACGACCTCGGCGAGGCGCTGGGCATCATGGACTTCGAGCACGCTGCGCGCGTGGCCGGTTCGCGTTTCGCATTTCTTCTGGGGGAGGGTGCGCGCCTGGAGCGGGCGTTGGTTCAGTTCATGCTCGACGTGCACACGCGCGAGCACGGCTATACGGAGGTGCTACCTCCCATGCTTGTGAACAGCGCATCGATGGTCGGTACGGCGAACCTTCCAAAGTTCGCGGACATGGCTTACAAGATCGAGAACGAAGACTTGTGGCTCATTCCGACTGCTGAGGTGCCCGTCACCAACTTTCACCGTGAGGAGATCCTCGACGCGGATCAGCTGCCGCTGAAATACGTTGCGTATGCCCCCTCCTGGCGCACCGAAGCCGGCGCTGCTGGCAAGGACACACGCGGGTTCATCCGGCTGCATCAGTTCTCCAAGGTCGAGCTCGTGAAAGTGACCACTGCCGAGACGTCGATGGAAGAGTTCGAGAAGCTGACCGCGGATGCCGAAGACATCCTTCAACGCCTTGGACTCCACTACCACACACTGCTCATGTGCACCGGTGACATGGGGTTTGCGCAGTACAAGAAGTACGACCTCGAAGCATGGTGCCCGGGTCTGGACCGGTTTCTCGAGGTGTCGTCGTGCTCGGTTTTCAACGACTTCCAGGCGATGCGGGCCAACATCCGTTACCGTCCGGCGCGCGGGGCGCCACCGCGATTCGCGCACACTATCAACGGCAGCGGTCTTGCGCTGACGCGCACCATCGACGCCATCATGGAGACGTACCAGAGGTCCGACGGAACGATCATGGTGCCGGAGCCTCTGCGGCAGTACATGGGCGGGCTGGAGGTTATCGGGGCGCGCTGAGTTCCTAGAATCCGTGGTGCGCGCGGAGGGGTGGCCGAGTCCGGTTGATGGCGACAGTCTTGAAAACTGTTATAGGTGCAAGCCTATCCAGGGTTCAAATCCCTGCCCCTCCGCCAGCGCAAATCTAACCTGCGGACTGGGGAACGCTCGACTGCTCAACTCACCAACGGTCGACTGGCAGTGTGCCCACCAGGCCGTCGGGCACAGACTTGTCGCCCTTGGTCGGAGCTGGCCGACTGATCTTCGACCTTCGCCTGACGAATAGGACCACTGGCACGATGTAGATCAAGACGAGTAAGCAGTAGGCGCCGATAGCCCATGGACTCATAGCGTTCTCTTGTGAGCATAGCCGTTTCGGATCGCCATAGACTGGTACTCGGTCCGTTCAGTAGGCGCCCATAGCTCACCGAATTGCCCGGCAATTGAAGGACTGTATTGGTCGCGAGTGGCCCTGAGTTCGCTTGCATTTCGGTAAGGAGAAGACATGAAGCTCGGTCTGCACATCCCGTCGACGACCTGGGAGGGTGGCGCACCTCGACTCGGCTCAAGGCTGGCCGAGGTCGTTGAAGCCGCGGAGTCGGCCGGCTTCGAAACCATCGATGTATCCGATCACCTCTGGGGGCACCCCGCCACGGGCGGAGTGGAAGCGGGCCAGATCGAGGCGTACACGACGCTTGGCTTCATCGCCGCGCATACCCAGCGCGCGCGCCTATGTGCTCTTGCCACTGCCGTTTCATACCGGCACGCCGGCCTTCTCGCCAAGATGGTGACCACCCTCGATGTCCTCTCCGGCGGTCGGGCGATGCTTGGCATAGGAGCCGGCGACTATGAGCAAGAAGCGCTTGGCCTTGGGTTGCCGTTTCCACCGTTGGGCGAGAGATTCGATCTCCTTGAGGAGACGGTTCAGGCCTGTCTGCGGATGTGGGAGGATGATAAGGGCACCGACGAGTCGTTCGTTGGAAAGCACGTACGAATCGAACGCCCGTTGAACGTACCGCAGAGCCTGAGCCGGCCGCATCCGCCGATCCTTATCGCCGGCAGCGGGGAGAAGCGGACGCTACCCCTGGTTGCCCGTTACGGTGACGCTTGCAATCTGCGGCCCTCGCCCGAGATCCCGCGCCAGCTCGAGTTGCTGCGCCGTCTATGCGAGAAAGAGGACCGCGACTACGACGCGATCGAGAAAACCGCTCCCTTCGGCTTCGATGTCGGTCCGGATGGATCTAAGGTTGGTGAGGTGATCGGCAGGCTTCGCTGGCTCGCGAGCATGGGCATCCAGTCGGTCTTCGGCTGGGTGGTGGGAGTGGACCAGATAACGCCGCTTGAAATCATGGGGCGTGAGGTGATCCCGGTCGTGGCAGAGTTGAAAGCAGCGTGATCCTGATCACGGGAGCCACCGGGCGTAACGGATCCGAGCTGGTTCGCCGGCTCTCGGCGAAAGGCATCCAGTCGCGCGCCCTGGTTCGAAACCGCGCAAACGCGCAGCCACTTGCGTTGCTGCCCAACGTCGAGATTGTCGACGGCGACATGGCCCGCCCGGACTCGTTGACCGAAGCGCTTCGAGGCGTCGACCGAGCAATGCTCATTTCATCATCGGACCCGACGATGGTCGAGACCCAGTCCAGCTTCGTTGAAGTGGCCCGAAAGGCCAGCGTGAAGCCCGTTGTCAAGCTCTCGGCTGCAACCGGAAAAACCATCCGATAATGGACGTTCCTCCAGAGGAAGCCAATAAAGCTCGGCTCGCTGCAGGGATGCCTCCATCCTTGCCGAAGGCCTGGACGAGCTCTTCGCCGAGCGGCGCGAGGGAAAGGAGTCCAAGGTGTGGCCGACCGTCAAACAGGTCTTCGGGCTGGAGCGACCACCTTCGACGAGTTCGCCTCACACAACGCGGCCATCTTCCGCGTCGAGCAGCCATCGCCGAGGAACTGAGCTCTCCATAAAAGAGGCGGGCCCTGGTGGACCCGCCTCTGGTCACGATCTTTAACTCACGCCGTCGCGCGGCGCTTCTGCATGGCGAACAGGCTGCCCACCGCGAGGACGACGAGGACCCCGATGATCCACGCGGACCAAGCGAGTGATGTCACGGCGGTGAAGCCGAGTGCCCACGGGCTGACGAAGAGAATTACGGCCAGGACTGCCGGGATCATCACGAGGCCGCCTGCGTCCTTCACCGCCGCGTTCCGCAGGCCGGCCAAACCTAAAAGGACACCGAGCACGTACGCTGCCGATGCAGCAACCCCCTGCGATGTCTCGCCAAACACGAATGGAGTGACGAATGTCACCACTCCGAGCCCAACGACTCCCCAATATTGCCAACGCCTCCATGTGGTGGCCATGGCACTAACCTCCTGGGCACGACCTCGTCGCACTGGGATGCGGTGGGCGCGCCCTCCGCGGGGCCCGCATCACAAATTAGTACTTGCGTACGCAACCAATTATTCCCCAGGCGGAGATTGAGGCCAAGCCGCCGGATCATGGCCGATGTTGGGCACGCTTCCGGTTCGCCAGTAGACGGAGTTGCGTCTCTGCATGAGCTCCTCGTCGACCAGAAATCGACGGAGGGCAGCGAAATCCCAGTGTCTCCGGCCGATGATCTGGTTGACCTCCGCCTCCGGGTAGTGTCGCCCTGGCTCGAAATCTTCGACCAGCCAGCGCAGCACTGACAGCCGCTTTTTGTGCTGGGACGGAATTGCGAGCAGCCGGCCCGCCGCGTCGACAAAGTTTTCTACGACGCGCTCATCGAACTCGTCCAACTACTTGGTCCTGCGTTGGACCACGACCTTATCCAGGCCCAGCCAATCAGCGAGCTCCTGGAGCTCGCCTTCGACGGTCCTCACATCTTTGCCGCTCGTGCCGCGCTCCAAGTGAATCTGCGGCACCCGCAACGTTGAGGACTCTCGGTCCGCCTTGGCATCGAACCTGCCAATGAACCTGTCGCCGTCGAGCACCGGCAGCACGTAGTAGCCCCAACGCCGCTTCGCGGGCGGCACGTAGATCTCCAGCAGGTAATCGAATTCGAACAGCTCCAGCAGGCGGCGGCGGTCGTGGATCAGCCTGTCGAATGGAGACAGCGTTGCCGTCCGGCCCTCGAATGTGCGTCGCAGCAGCTTGGGATCGACGACCCACTTGCCGGCGATGCCCTCGACTTCGACGGCAATGCCGACGCCGGCTATGGCGCCCGGCGAAGGTTGATTGGCCGTCCCCAGGTACTCGGTCATCGTGAAATTGCGGCCAAGGGCCGCCTGCCGCGCGATCCCGAGCGAGCGCAGACGCTTTTCCGCACGGATTCGAATCGCCTCCTCGGTGCTGATCTCAGGTTGGCCCTCCGGGTGCACCCGATGCGCGAGATCCCAGAGCCGATCGTTGCCTTCGCGCCCAGAGATCGCGATCTCACCCTGTGCCGACAGGAAGTCGAGCATTTGCCCTGTGGTGCGGCCGTCGTTCCAGCCAGAAGATGGCCAGGAGGCCACTGCCGCGCGGTCTTCGAGCTGGCGAGATCGGAGCGGCCCGCGCGTCTCGAGCTCGGCCAAGAGATACGCGCGGAACTCCGCATTGGCTGCCATCCACTCCTTGATGCGGCCCGACCAGACGGAATGGCCGGGTGGCCAGGCCGCCATCACGGCCCGATATACGGGGAAGTCAGCCGTGGGGTAGATGAAAGCGCGGTGCTCGAACAGGGACCGCTTGACATAGGTGAGGCGGGCGAGGTCTGAGGGCTTGAAGCTCTGGCCCAAGCGGCTCCACAGCACAAGTTGCTCGGTTCGCGCCACCGCAGCGGTCGGATCGAGCTGGAGAAAGCCCAGCTGGTTCACGACCTCGACGATGGTCTTCGGCCGCCGGGCATCAAGCATCTGGGCCATCACGGCAAGGCGGCGCGCCCGCTCACGTGTGATGCGCGCGACACTTGGGGCGCCCGGCTTCTTGTTACCCGCAGGCGGCAACCGTCGTTTGCGTTTCATGGACTTAAAAGATATGACGCCGTCCGCTCGTCCCGTCCTGTTCTCGGGGGCAATTGCGACAGTTTGTGCGGTGGCGGTCGCGCTGGCGGTCGTCGCGGGTAACCGGCCCCAGGTGGTGGTGGCAGCGCCCGCCGCTCTACCGCAATCGACCTCGACTTTTACGCCCGGTGTTTTCGCCAGCGGGGACGCCACGGTGTCGACGAAGCCGGACGTCGCTTTCCTGACGGTCGGTGTTCAGTCGTCCAAGGCGACCGCAGCCTCGGCCCAGTCGGACCTCGCGAGCAAGGCGGCCAAGCTCATCGCGAAGGCCAAAGCGATTGGTATCGCTGACAAGGACATCAGCACCTCCGGCTACTCGGTGAACCCGAACTACGTTGGCTCCAACACCAACATCGACGGCTATGTCGCCTCGGAGCAAATCTCGCTCAAGTGGCATAACGTCGACACCGCAGGCAGCGCGCTCGACGCCCTTGTTCAATCTGGCGGGGCCACCAACGTGAGCGTTGGGTTTGGCCTTGCGGACCCGAAGGCGGCGCAAGCGCAGGCTCGCGCGCTGGCGATCGCCGACGCCAAGACCAAGGCCCAGGCCATGGCTGACGCAGCAGGCGTGAGGCTCGGTCAGGTGATGCGTGTAAGTGACATCTCTTCGTACGGGACCACGCCGATGCTCGGGTACGCCGCGGGGTCTGCTGCCGGACAGGTCTCCACACAGATCCCCGTGGGCCAGCTCGACGTTGAGGTGACGATCGAGGTGGATTTCGCGATTATCTAGAGGCCAGTGAAGAGAGTTACGGCGCCGCTGGCGATCAGGACCAGGCTCCTGGCTAGGTCCATGTTGAGCCAGCCGCGCCGAAGGATCCCAAGTCCATGGGCTCGATGGTGTGAACGAGCTTCGGCTTGCGAGGGTCGGGCTTGACGTCGAAGACGTAGATGCGCGACGAGCGGAGGCCGGGGACCAACAGGTAACGGCGCTCGACGTGGGGTGCGGCGCGTACGGGCACAGAGCCGAGCTGCACGCGTTCCAGCCGAAGTGGTGCAGCTCGTCGCCGACCTGTGGCATCTCCACGCGGCCGGCCTGCTTGCCGAAGTTCGCGGACTTGAGGTCGACGTCGAGGGTCACCAGCGCGTCAGGTTCTTTCGCGGTCGGGTCGAAGGTGACCATGTAAGCCAGCGTCTCGACGGGAGCTTCCCCGGCGAGGCGCGGCGACGGATAGAAGGTCTGGTCTGGTCTGAGTAGGTGGTCGCCATCTGCATCTCCTTTCAGGCGCCCGGACAGGGCAGCGGATTTGGAAAGAAGAGGTCGTATATCGGCCCGGGGGCGTGCCGCGCCGGGGTCTAGCGACCTACCGGGTACCGAAGCAGTGCGGGAGCTCTAGCCTTCGATGCGCGGGGAACTGAAGGTCGATCGGCACCGTGGCTAGGAGTCTAGGTGAACCCAAAGGCGTCACGTTCTCGGCGCCGTGACTTATGGTCGCGGGATGATCAAGCCGTATCCGGACCGGCCGTTCCCCGCATTCGTGCGTGTCCTGGGCGACCTCCTGACCATTGCGTGGACCGTCGCTTGGGCCTGGTTCGGGTGGCTGATCTACCAGACGGTGCTGGGTTTGCAGGTGATCGCCGACGGGATCACCAGCACTGGGTCCACGTTCAATGCGTGGATCGCGTCGTTCCGCAGCGCGGTGCCAGGGGGGATCCCGCTCCTCACCAATTTTCTGCTCAACGTGGCGGACACGTTGCGCAGGTATTCGGGCGATCAGCTGTTGTCGGCGGGGCACCAGATTCATCAGGCGATATTCCAGCTCGCTATCGTGCTCGCGATCTTCGTTGCTCTGCCGCCGATCCTTCTGGTGCTCGTGCCGTATGGCGCGTGGAGGTGGCGGGACATGAGGGAGATCGGGGCGGCCCTGGCGTTCGTGCGGATCGCGTCGTTGACCGGGCGAGCTGACCAGGCGCGGGCCGTGCTCGCTTACCGGGCCGTGTCCACGCTCAGCTTTCGCCAGCTGATGTCGGCGAGCGCCGATCCAGTGGGGGACATCGCCGAGCGCCGTTACGACAAGCTCGCCAATGCGATGTTGATCCGGGCGGGCCTTGATCCGGCCCGGCTGGCGCCATCGGACCTGCCGGAGTTGCCCGCGCATCGGGGAGATTAGTCGCCGGCAGTCGGTATGGTTGTCGCCATGTGTCGAAGCATCAAGACGCTGCGCCATGCCGACGTCGTCGCCACCGATGAGGAGATCCGCGCGGCCGCGCGCCAGTTCGTGCGGAAGGTGAGCGGGTTTCGGGAACCCTCGAGCAAGCACCAGGTGGCGTTCGAGGGAGCGGTCGACGAGATCGCGGTCGCGTCGCAGCGCCTTCTAGAAACGATCTCCGGCAACCTGGTTCGCCGAACCGCTTAGAGCTGGCAGCCTCGACAGAAGTTCAGGGGCTCTCGATTTGAGCCGATCTGGCTGATCCGGTGGCCGCACCGCGGGCACGTCTTGCCTCCTTTCATATGGACGGCCATGAACGAGCGGTCCTGCTTGGACTCCTCGTAGTTCGGGTTGGCGAGGATCGCCTCGACCGCCCTCGCCAGAACCTTGGGAATGGCCTCGAAGAGCGCCTCCTCGTCAGCCGGTTTCAGCGACGCGCGCCGCCGCAGCGGCAGCAGCCGCGCTTCGAACAGGATCTCGTCGGAGTAGGCGTTGCCGATCCCCGCCAGAAACTCCTGGTTTCGCAGCAGATCCTTCAGCTCGTCGCGGAACCTCCGCAGCCGCTTCCGAAATGCCTCGATCCCCATCTCGGTGACCGAGTCCGCCTCGGGCCCGACCAGGGACCACCCAGGCACCTCCATGTCCAGATCGCTGACCCAGTAGATCCTGCCCATGTCGCGGAAGTCGAGGTAGCGCATCTCCTGCTTGCCCTCGACCCGGATCGTGAACACTTCCGTCGCGGGGGCCGGCGTCGACCCGTCGGCCATCTGGAAGCGGCCGCCCAGCATGGGGTTGATCACCAGCCACCTCTCGGCCCCGCCGGCGCCCAGCTCGGTACCAAAGACCAGATGCTTGCCGCGCCTGATCAGCGAGACGATCCGACGGGCGGGCAGCTCGTTAGCGAAGTTTTCGACGGGGTACCGGAGCATATGGGCCTTCTTCGGGTTGACCGTGGCTCCCGTTATCAGCTTGCCCTCGAGGCGTGGCGCGAGGCGGATTCGCAGGGCCTCCAACTCCGGCAGCTCGGGCATGCAGCCAAGATTACGGGCCTCTGTTTGACGAACGGATATGCCGGGTAGCCTCAAATCATGAAGTTGGACAAGTTCACCGAGAAGGCACACGAAGCCCTACAGGACGCTGCGGAGCTTGCCAGCGGACTGGGCCAGCAGGCGGTCGAGCCCGAGCATCTGCTGCTCGCGCTCATCCGCCAGTCCGAGGGTGTCGGGCGCACGCTGCTCGAGCGTGCCGGTGTCTCGGTGCAGGCCCTGGAGCCTGCACTCGTCTCCGCTGTCGAGCGGTTCCCCAAGGTCAGCGGCGCTGGCCAGCCCTACCTCAGCCCGGCCCTGACCAAGGCCCTCGAGCAGGCTGAGCACGAAGCCGAGAAGCTCAAGGACGAGTACATATCAACCGAGCACCTGCTCCTGGCGCTTGCAGATCACAAGGCGCTGAACGAGGCCGGCGCCAAGCACGACACGTTGCTCAAGGCATTGCGCCAGATCCGCGGCACCCAGCGCGTCACCGACCAGAACCCAGAATCGAAATACCAGGCGCTGGAGAAGTACGGCCGCGACCTGACCAAGCTCGCCGCCGACAGCAAGCTCGACCCTGTCATCGGCCGCGACGAGGAGATCCGTCGCGTCATCCAGGTGCTGTCGCGCCGGACTAAGAACAACCCTGTCCTGATCGGCGAGCCCGGCGTCGGCAAGACCGCGATCGCGGAGGGCCTCGCCCAGCGAATTGCGCAAGGCGACGTTTCAGAAGGCCTCAAGGGCAAGCGGGTCATCGCGCTCGACCTCGGCTCATTGGTCGCCGGGACCAAGTTCCGCGGCGAGTTCGAGGATCGCCTGAAGGCGGTCTTGAAGGAGATCGAGAGCTCGGACGGGCAGGTGATCCTGTTCATCGACGAGCTGCACACGTTGATCGGCGCGGGTGCCGCCGAGGGTGCCATCGACGCCGCCAACCTGCTCAAACCGGCGCTGGCACGCGGCGAGCTGCGGGCGATCGGCGCCACCACGCTGGACGAGTACCGCAAGCACATAGAAAAGGATGCAGCTCTGGAACGGCGGTTCCAACCGGTCATGGTGTCGGAGCCCACGGTCGAGGACACCATCAGCATCCTGCGTGGCCTGCGCGAGCGTTACGAGGTTCACCACGGAGTGCGCATCAAAGACTCCGCCATCGTGGCCGCAGCCGTGCTTTCACAGAGGTATATCACCGACCGGTTTCTGCCGGACAAGGCCATCGACCTCATCGACGAGGCAGCCGCCAAGCTGCGAACCGAGATCGATTCGCTGCCGGCTGAGCTCGACGAGCTCGAGCGCCAGATCCGGCAGCTGGAAATCGAGCGCCAGGCTCTCAAGAAGGAGACCGACAAGGCATCCAAGGAGCGCCTCGCTACCCTGGAGCGCCAGCTCGCGGAGCTGGCTGAGCAGCGCACTTCGCTGCGCTCGAGGTGGGAGCAGGAGAAAGAGGTCATCGGCAAGATCCAATCGCTCAAGGCCAAGATCGAAGAGGTGCGCACCGAGGCTGAACGTGCCGAACGGGCTGCCGACTTCGGCAAAGCAGCGGAGCTTCGATATGGCAGGACGGTCGAGCTCGACAAGGACCTGCAGGCCGCCAACGCACGGCTGGCGGAGCTGCAAGGTGGGCACGCCCTGTTGAAGGAGGAGGTTGACGAAGAGGACATCGCCGAGATCGTCAGCCGGTGGACGCACATCCCAATCTCGAGGTTGATGGAGGGCGAGGTCGCCAAGCTCATCGAGATGGAGGAGCGGCTGCACAACCGCGTCATCGGTCAGGACGAGGCGGTCAGCGCCGTCGCCAACGCTGTCCGCAGGTCACGCTCGGGTTTGTCAGATCCAAATCGCCCGATCGGTTCATTCCTGTTCCTCGGCCCGACCGGGGTCGGCAAGACCGAGCTCGCCAGGGCGCTCGCGGAATTCCTGTTCGACGGCGAGCAGGCATTGATCCGGCTCGACATGTCGGAGTACCAGGAAAAGCACACGGTGGCCCGGCTGGTCGGCGCCCCGCCCGGCTACGTTGGCTACGACGAGGGCGGGCAGCTGACAGAGTTGGTTCGCCGCCGCCCCTATGCGGTGGTCCTGTTCGACGAGATCGAGAAGGCGCATCCCGACGTGTTCAACGTGCTGTTGCAGATTCTCGACGACGGTCGGCTTACCGACGGTCAGGGCCGTACTGTCGATTTTCGCAACACGGTCCTGATCATGACCTCCAACCTCGCGGGCCAGCTGATCCAGGAGATGTCCGGCCGCAGCTTCGAAGACGTGCGTGAGGCAGTCAATGGAGTGCTACGCGAACACTTTCGCCCCGAGTTCCTGAACCGCGTCGACGAGGTGGTCGTCTTCAAGCCGCTGACCGAGCAGCAGCTGACCAGGATCGTCGACATCCAGTTGGCGCGGCTGGAGAAGCGACTCGCGGATCGCCGGATCAAGCTGGTGGTGACGGATGCCGCGCGCAAGCTGCTCGCCCAGCGCGGCTGGGATCCTGTCTATGGAGCTCGCCCGCTCAAGCGCGCGATCCAGCGCATGGTCCAGGACCCGCTCGCGATGATGTTGCTAGAGGGGAAGTTCTCCGAAGGCGACGCCGTCGAAGTCGATGTCGCGGGCGGCGAGCTGAGTTTCGACAAGGCCAAGAACGCAGCTCCCGCGGCCTGAAGCCGACTAGCGGGCCGCGGCGGTGATCAGCTGCTGCAGACGGTTCCGTTCGCCGGCAGGGTGAGGTTGACGAGGTACGTGATCTCGGCAACCGTGGCGCACACGCTGACGCCATAAGAGCCATGGCCGTTGCCGTTGCGGGTGAGCAGGACTGATCCGGCGATCTGCTTTTGTGCCGCGACCGCCCACGCGTAGGGGGTGGCCGGATCGTTGGTCCCACCGACCAGCAAGATCGGAGGCGCGCCGACCACATTCAACGGCCCGGACTGACCGGTTGGCTTGGCCGGCCAGTAAGCGCAGGGTAGGTTGGAGTACTGGAACGAAGGGCCAAAGAACGGCGAGGCCTGCGCATACGCGGCCGCCTCACTGTCATAAGCGGAGAGATTGGTCGGTGAGGGGTGATCGAGGCAGTTGACCGCATAGTTGGCCTCGATCTCGTTGTCATACGTACCGTTCGAACTCCGTCCTAGGTACGAATCCGCGAAGCTCATCAAGAGGCTGCCCTGGCCTTCGTCAGCTTGCGTCAGCCCCATGTCCAGGTCCGGCCACGAGGCCTGGTCATAAAGCTCGGCGCCCACCGCGGTCTCGAATAGGGCTCGTGTCAGCTGCCGGTTGCCGACGGGCATCGGCGTGGTGTCCAGCTGCTGCATGAGGGCATTGATCTTGGTCGCGGGATCGCCAGTTTGTGCAAAGGCACAGCGAGGTGCAACCGACTTGTGCGCGCTGCAGTCCGCCAGGAAGGCATCGAGGTTCTGCTGGAAGGCCGCCGCCTGCGAGATGTTGAGGGCATCCGCCGAGAGTGAAGGGTCGAGGACCGCGTCGAGCACTAGTGCCCGGATGTGGGTGGGAAACAGGCTGGCGTAGTGCTCGCCGAGGTAGGTCCCATAAGAGAAGCCGAGATACGTGAGCTTGTCGTCGCCCAGCGCGGCGCGCATTACGTCCATGTCGCGAGCGGCGCTGACGGTGTCGACAAACGGTAGAACTCTGCCGCTCAGCTGTTCGCAACCGGCAGCGAAGTCTTTGTCAGCCTGGACTGTCGCGGCCTTCTCCTGCGGATCGTCGAGGACGCCGTCGAGCGCGACGAACGTATCCATGTGCGGGCCGTCGAGGCAGCGGACAGGCGCGCTGCGCCCGATGCCCCTGGGATCGAATCCGATCAGGTCAAAAGTTCGGTTGAGGAAAGCCAGCGCCGGTGCGAAGGCGACGAGAAAGTCGATTCCCGATGCACCGGGGCCGCCGGGATTGACTAGCAGTGAGCCGATGCGTTGGGATGGAATCGTCGCCGGCTTGCGGTTCATGGCGATGGCGATGGTCCCCGCATCTGGATGCGCGTAATCGAGAGGGACCTGGACGGATCCGCACTGGAAGCCTCCGCCGCAGTTCGTCCATGCGATCTTGCCGGCCACAGGAGTTGGGGCTGGCGATGCAGCTGCGTTTGGCGTGTTTCGCGAGCAGGCGCTGATCACGACGATGGAAGCGACGAGCAGTGCAATCGCTCGGGGACTCACCAAACGAGTCTATCCGCACAAGAGTTGAGCCTAGGGTGGCGAGATCGTCAGCTTACGCAAGGCGCAAGCGGCAAACCCCACTTGTCGCGCAGCTGGTTCACGCGCATTGCGGACTCGTGCACCTGGGCTCGATCGAGCTGACCTGAGATGACCGCGGACTTGATGGCGGTCATTGCCTTGGTCTCGTAAACGGGGTCGCCATTGCTTAGCAGAATCAGGTCGTTGCCCGCCGCCACAGCCATAACGGCTGCTTGTGGCAACGAGTAACGAGCGCCGACGCCGCCCATGCTCAGCGAGTCCGTCATGATCACGCCCTGAAAACCGAGCTGGGTCCGTAATCGACTCACGACTGCAGCGGAGAGCATCGCCGGAACGTGCGAGGCTCCGAGGCCCGGCACATACACCGCTGTCGTCATCACAGCGTCCGCACCGGCCGCGATGCCGGCCTTGAATGCGGGCATTTGCACGCGGGCCCATTGCGCTGCGGTTTCGCTGTCCGTGGGGATGGCGACATGAGGGTCGCCCGCTGCACCACCCAGCCCGGGAAAGTGCTTCAGGGTCGCGCCGACGCCGCCGTCGTGGAGGCCCTTGACCGCCGCTGCGACCAGTGGCGCGACAGTCGCCGTGCTGGATCCGAACGAGCGATCGCCGATGACGAGGTCTTTCGGATTGGTTCGGACGTCAGCGACAGGCGCCAGGTCGAGGCCGACGCCAAGCTGGCGAAGGCCGGCGCCTACCCGTCGCTCCTGGGCACGAACGTTCGCGGCACCGCCGGCGCCGACGGCCAGCTGGGATGGGCCAGCAAATGACGCCTTCACCTGGTTCACCTGCCCGCCTTCTTCATCGAGCATGACCAGGAGCGGATGGCCCAGGCACGCTTCCGATGCGAGCGCGCGCAGTTGAGTCGTCCACACCTTGAGGCCGGCAGGGGTTTTGAAGTTCGAGGCGAACAGCAGCACCCCGCCAACCCGCCCTTTCATCACGAGCGATCGAAGCGTTGGCGAGATCGTGGTGCCGCTTTGTGCCACGACGAGGATCGAACCGATGTCGTTCTGCAGGCTGGCGGCGTCATTTTGGGCATTTGGCGTGGGGGATGCGGCCGGGGACGGGGAGGTGAGGACCACGGTTCCGGTGGGTAGGTCGGCGCTCAGCGGACCGCGGCGCCAATCACTGACGACGTGAATGACGGCAGCGACGATCGCCACGACTAGGATCATGGCGATGAGATGGCGGCGGAGTGCATGCGTCAACGCTTGTGGAACGCGCCTCCATCAGGAGTCATTACGGGGTTGTCAAAATAACGGAAGCGAGGGATTTCGCACCACGCTCAATCGGCCAGACCAATTATCAGGAGCGAGGACCACATGAATGCCGATGCCTTCCGCCATTTATTCGATTACCACTTCAACGAGAACCGCACTGTCTGGGACAAGTACGTCACGCCGATGTCTGACAAGGAGTTCACGCAGGACGTCGGGTACTCACACGGATCAGTGCGAAATCAGATCGTGCATTTGATGAATGTCGATGAGGCGTGGTTCATCGGACTCCGACGCGTTGAGTTCGAAGAGGGGCCCGATCCCGCCAGCTTTGCGGATCGGGAAAGCCTCCGCAAGCATTGGGATGGCGTTGAGCAGCACATGCGCGAGTATCTCGCCCAGTTGCGCGACGCCATGCTCTTCGTGAAGCCGTTCGCGGAGGGGGAGGACAAGGACCTGATCCTGTGGCAAGTGCTGATCCAGGTCGCCAACCATGGCACCGATCACCGCGCTCAGGTGCTCAGGCTGCTGAACGACCTGGGGGTGAAGACCGTGTCGCAGGACTACATCTTCTACGCGTATGACCATCCTGTCGAAGCGACAAAGGCGCCTTCGACCTCAAACTAAGCTCATCGGGCCGAACGCCCGTCACCGATCAGACGATACTGGGCCGGCACTCTTGGGCCGGGATCGGAAGACCGACCACAACCCTCAATCAATCTTGGAGTGGAAGAAGAAGCGCTCTTTGCGGTCATCGCTGCCGCCGTTGAACCCGAGGCGTGAGTCAACTCCCCAGATCCCTTCTGCAATGCACAAAAGGAGGAAGAGCCCGAGCGCGATATACGGCACCATAGATTTAGCTTAGTCCGGTTTCAGCCAACCGGGGAAACCGCGTCCCGGCAAACCTGGGGAGCCCGCGAGCGTCGTCAGGATCCGCCAGACAGGTCCCGGTCCTCCATCTCCCACGCGTGGTCGAGCATGTGGTAGGCGGAGTGCCTGATCACGTATTGGACCGTCCAAGTCCGCGCCGCTGCCCCTCGGGCGTTGCAGTCACGGATCGCGGCGCAGAACGCCTTGCGGTGCGCACGTAGTTCGTCGGGGCGTTCCCGGGCGTCAAGCGGCGTGATGACGCCGACCTTCTTCGCGAACTCGTGGATCTCGGCGCCGTTAGCGTGGCGGACGATCTTATCCCGATCGCGCCCGCCTCCACGCGGACCCTTCCGGAGCTCGGCGGAGACGCGAGAGGCGACGTCGTCAAAATAGGTCCAGCTTGCCCGCAGGAGGGCGATCTTCCGCTCGCAGGCGGCGGTGCTCATTGGCTCCTGCTCGGGTCCGGCCGACCTGGCCGACAGACCGTAGAAGTCGGTCATGCCGGTGCCCTCGAGCCTCTCCACGACAGCCATCTCCCCGGCCTTGCGGAACTCAACGGCGAGGCCGGCACGCTCGGCGACCTTCGCATATCGCGGGCGGTAGGCGGCGAGCACCTGGAGCGCCTCCTCCTCGGTTTTGCCGCTCCTGTTCCAACCGGGCCAATCGAGCGCGACGGCGACGGCGACGGGCTTCTTCCGCCCCTTCTCGATCATGACGCGGATCGTGTCGTTCATTTGCGCCACCCTAAGCCACGAAGGTCGGGGCGCGCGGCAGCATCGCGCAGCGGCGGTGGCGACGCGCGGGCGAGCAACCGTGATGGCCCTGCAATTCCCCGCCCCGGCCAAACACCGGCGGCCCTTTGCAAGTGGCGGGAAGGGAGGGTCACCTACCGTCGATTGGCAGTACCGGGTCCGAAATCGCCTAATGCAATCGGCACTTAGAGTTGGTTCCGCAAGCATGGGCCACCGGATTCCGCTCTCGAGGATGACCTTCTGGGGCGCGTGGCGGGTGGGGTCGGAGACGTGCTTTCGTACCTTGGTCCCACCTTTGGCTGGTTTGGCCCGATTTACGCCGACGGGGACCTCTGGGCCGCGATCGTCGTCGGCGCAGCGATCGTCGCGTTCCCTCAGTACATTGTTCTGCGGCTGCTGATAGGCCACTCATCGCCCGCCGGCGCGATGTTGATACCCGTGAGCGTCGTTGGGGCGCTTGTGGCTGATCTAGCGATCCTACGCCTCTGCCGAGAGGATCACAAACGCGCTGTTTTCACTCGGCGCGATTCAGGCATTGAACCCGGGCGCATTTCTCAATGTGATCTTTGGCGTCGAGAACGTCACGCCTTCCGCTGTCCTCGGCCTGGCGCAGGGGCTGCTGCTGGCCAGGGTCTTCGTGGCAAGATCGACGGTCTGGTTGTGGTTCGGAGGAACCCTGGTCGCCGCGGTCGTCACATTGATCGTGGCCCAGATTCTATTCATCGGTGATTCCAACCAAACCAGTCAAACAGCCTTTGACCTGTTGCTGCAGATCGCGATCCGCGGCGGACTTTATGCTGCGGTGACCGGCATCGTGCTGGTTACTCTGTCCCGGCGGGATCACAAAGGCGCAGCGCCAGAAGCCGACTGAAAAGAACCCGGGTGGACCTTGGCGCGGCTAACCGGGATGCCGGGTGAAGGGACAGCCTCGCACTCGTACTTCCAAATGGCGGGAAGGGAGGGATTCGAACCCTCGAGGGAGCTTTACACCCCCTACCCGCTTAGCAGGCGGGTGCTTTCGGCCACTCAGCCACCTCCCCGGGCCATCGGGATCGTCGCTCGATTCTATCGGCCGTGACCTCTCCGCATACTTAGTGCCCGATGGAGGCACCAGGAGGCCCAGGAGCACCCCCGATGTGGGGTCCCGGTCGCAAGATGGCGTTCGGGGCGGCCCCTGGTTCGAAGAGCAAGCTCTGGTACACGCTCGCTGACGGAGCCCTCAGCGAGGTCTTTTTCCCCTCCATCGACAGGGTCGCGTTGCACGAGCTTCGCTTCTTCGCCTCGGCAAGTGGCGCTCCGCCTGTCGATGACGCAGGCGATGGCCAGCACACTGTCAAATGGTTCGCACCTGGCGTTCCAGGCTTCATCGTCGAAAGCACCCATCACGAATACCGACTCACCAAAGAATATTTTTCGGACCCTGAAGAAAACGCGCTCCTAATCAGCGCGACCTTCACCCCCGAGCTCCCTGACGTCCGTCTATATATGCAGGCGTCGGCTCACTGGCAGCCCGGCAGCGAGGGCAACTTTGGCCAAGTCCTCGACACGCACCCGCCCGCTCTGTTGATGCGTCAACAGGACGTGTGGATCTGCATGGTGGGACCGTTCGCGCGTGCAACCATCGGCTACTTCCAGAGCTCAGACCTCCAGGTCGACCTCCATGACAGCGATGGTCATCTCTCCAACCTGTACGAGCGAGCTGGGCCAGGCAACGTCGCCGTCGGCGCAGAGCTAGGCATCAGGGCCGGCTCGTTCCAGATCGCCATCGGTTTCGCGCACACGCGCGCTGATGCCGAAGAGGTTGCGCGTCACGTCCTACAAAAGGGCGCGGCGAGCGTGCGCGGTTCATTCGAACGCGCATGGAGAACCCAGACCGACCTCCCTCTAGCCCTCAGCAAGGTCAGCGGCGACGAGGGAGCTCTCGCCAGCTCATCCCTCGCCGTGATTCGCTGCCTCGAGGACAAATCGCACGCAGGCGCATTCATCGCCGCTCCGTGCTCGCCATGGGGGGAGAGCAACCACAACGGCAACCACGTGTATCACCTCGTGTGGCCGCGCGACCTGTGCCGAATGGCCACCGCACTACTCGACGCGGGTGACACCGCCGCTGCCCTTCGCGCTTTTCGCCACCTGCAATCGCGCCAGCGTCCCGACGGCGGTTGGTTTCAGAACTGGTTCGTGGATGGAACGCCACACTGGACGTCGACCGAGCTCGACCAGGTCGCTCTGCCCATCCTTCTCGCGTGGCGCCTAGGCGTCGCGGGATTCCTGGACCACGACCCCTATCCAGTAATGGTCCGGCCGGCCGCACAGTTCTTGATTCGCGAAGGCCCGCTCACCCAACTGGACCGCTGGGAGGACCTGGGTGGGCTCTCGCCTTCGACTCTGGCCGCCTGCATCGCCGCCCTCATCGTCGCCGGCGAGTTCGCGCACGAAGCGGGTGAGCACGTGGCGGCCAGCCACCTTCGCGCCGTCGCCGATTACTGGAACGATCGAGTGGAGACTTGGTGCTCGACTCCGGCTGGCCAGTACGTCAGGCTCGCCGGCGATCCCGATATTCGGCCGACGGTGGGGGCCGTCGCACCAGAGTTCTTGGAGCTGGTGCGATATGGCTTGCGGCGTCCGAAGGACGAACGCATCCTGCGCAGCCTGCAGGGAGTCGATGGCACTTTAAAGGTGACGCTGCCTGCCGGGCCCAGCTGGCGCCGCTATGCCGGCGATCTGTACGGCGAAAAGGACGACGGGTCGCCATGGGATGGCAGTGGCCGCGGCCGCGCCTGGCCTGTGCTCACCGGTGAGCGAGCGCGCCATTTCTTTTCCATGGGCCTGCCCGCAGCCGAGATGGTGCGCTCGCTCGAAGGTTTCGCCGGGCCGGGGCTCATGCTCCCCGAACAGGTGTGGGACGCGGCCGACATCCCAGCCAAGGGCCTCTACTTCGGTCGCGCCACCGGCTCGGCCTCGCCTCTTGGTTGGGCCCACGCGGAGTACCTGGAGTTGTTGGTGACGATCGCGCTGGCCGGTTTCCCCGACATCGTTCTGCCCGCGCGGCGCCGTTACACCGAGGGGACGGCACAAGAGCCGGCGTTTGTCTGGACGCACCGGCACCAGATCACAAGGCTCGCACCCGGACGCCGCCTCCGAGTTCAGCTGCCGCGACCCGGTTCGGTCCACTACTCATTCGACGACTGGAAGACGTTTGCCGAGGTCGAGGCGATCGACACGACGCTTGGCGTCTGGGTGGCTGAGGTCCCGTCAAACAAGCTCGTCGCCGGCACGACGTTCGCGTGGACGGCGCATTACATGACCGGCTGGGAAGGCAAGAACTACACGCTGACGGTGGGCTAGCGCCGATGTACCGCTCTTCCTAGAGTCCGCCAGCGCTTCTGATAGTCCGCTAGCGCTCGTCGGGCGGCTCCAGGTCGTCCAGTCGAAGCTCGTTCGCGCTGTCCTCGTCGAACTGGCTGTGCAGCTCGCCGCAGTCCGCACAGCGGTAGTACTCGCCGACGAAACCCTTGTGCCACACCGCGTAGCTGACAACGCCAGGCTCCTCAACGAGGATCTCCTGCTCGAGCCGGTAGATCACCTGTTCCCAGCCGCCCGCCTCGAGATCGTCGTCGAGGATCACCAGGCAGTACGGGTGGGGCTCGCCCCAGATGACTGTGACCTCGCCTCGGCGCTCGTCCTCGACGTTGACTATCGACCACGCCTCCGCGCCCTGGCCGCGCGTGCTGCGGACCAGGCGCAGCTGAGCCCAGAACCGCTCCGCCGATTCGCGCTCGGCCTTGTCGTGCTCGGCCTGCGCCTCCTGGAAGGCACTCCACATTCGCAGCAGGTGGTTGCGAAACCGGTGATAGGTGGGAAGCAGCTTGGGCTGCTGCTTGGGGGATCCGATCAGCTGCTCGAAGGCATGCTCGAACGCCGCCTCGACGCGCTCCTGGCGGTCGGCCACCTCGGGCGCCCAGGACTCGTCCTCCGACAGCCGCATGCTCTCGTTGAGCACAACCTCGAAGTCCAGCCAGTCATCGCCGAACTCGGGCACGAAAACGCTCTCGACGAGGTCGGCCAGCCGGTGCTCCTCGAGCAGCGCCGGGCTCACCTTGCCCCGCGCGTCGGGCCAGCCCTTCCAGCCCATGACGTTGTGGATCCAGTAGTCGAAGATCGTGACTGCGTACTGCAACGCGGCCGGCGAGGACCAGATCTCGGTCGGCCAGGTGCGCTTGCCCGTCCGCACCTTGTTGTACAGGGCGATGACCTGCTCTTCGTCCAGATATTCGGTTTCCATCGGCTCTCCACTATAGGAATAAGCGGGAACCGACCCGAAGCGGCCCTAGGAATAAGGCCTGAGGGTGCCTGGGTATAGTGAATTGAGATGGCACAAGGCCGCAGCTTCACCCCCGACCAGGTCTCCCGCTACGCGCGGCACCTCATCCTGCCCGAGGTGGGCGGCGCCGGCCAGCGCAAGCTGCTGGGCTCGAGCGTGCTCCTGCTTGGCGCGGGCGGCCTCGGCTCTCCGGCGTCCATGTACCTGGCGGCGGCGGGGGTCGGCAAGATCGGCATTGTCGACTTCGACACCGTCGATGCCTCCAACCTCCAGCGCCAGCTGCTGCATGGCACCACGGACATCGGCCGCCTCAAGGTCGACTCCGCCGCCGAGACGCTGCGCAACCTGAATCCAGATGTCGAAGTGGTTCCGATCAACGAGCACCTCAACTCAGAGACGGCGATGCGGATCTTCGCCCCGTACGACGTCATAGTCGACGGCACCGACAACTTTCCCACTCGATACCTGGCCAACGACGCGGCCCATTTCCTCGCCAAGCCTTTGGTGCACGGCAGCATCTTGCGGTTCGAAGGGCGCCTGGCGATGTTCGATTCCGCCAAGGGCACCGGCTGCTACCGCTGCCTTTTCCCGGAGCCCCCGCCGGCTGGGGAGGTGCAGAGCTGCGCCGAGGCCGGCGTGTTCGGAGTGCTGCCCGGGATCATCGGCAGCATGATGGCCTTCGAGACGATCAAGTACCTGTTGAACATCGGCCGCCCGATGATCGGGCGTTACCTGCTGTTCGAGGGCGAGGACATGACCTTCCGCGAGCTGAAGCTGCCCCACAACAAGGCCTGCCCGCTGTGCGGCGAGCACCCGACGGTTACCGGTCTCATCGACTACGAGGCGTGGTGTGGCACGCTGGCAATGGAGCCTTCGCAAGCCCAGGCCAGCTAACCTCTCTTCGGAGAGATGATCCAGCTCGACCGCCTCGACAAGACCCGCCTCGACCAAGCCCGCGGCATCGTGCGCGACCTCGGCTCGGTGCTCGTCGCATACTCGGGCGGAGTTGACTCGACCCTCCTGCTGAAGCTCGCACTGGAGGAGCTGGGCGACCGCGCGGTCGCGGTGTTGGCGAGCTCCCCCGCGTACCCCGAATCGGAACAAGAAAAGGCGCGCGGGTTGGCGCAGTCACTGGGCGCCCGACTGGTCGAGGTGACGACGAGCGAGGTCGAGCTCGAGGCGTATGCGCGTAACAACCCGGACCGTTGTTTCCACTGCAAGGAGGAGCTTTTCGACACGCTGGAGCCCGTCCAGCGCGACCTCGCTCTCGCGCACCTCGCTTACGGCGCGACCGCCGACGATGCGGGCGATCACCGGCCGGGGCATGGTTCGGCAGTTCGCCGCGGCGTGCGCTTCCCTCTGCTCGAGGCTGGGATGGGCAAATCCGACATCCGCGCGGCGGCGCGAACCCTTGGCCTGCCGAACTGGAACAAGCCCTCCTTCGCCTGTCTGTCGTCGCGCATCCCGCACGGAACGCCGGTGACGGTGGCCGCTCTGCGCCAAATCGAGGCCGCCGAACACGCGTTGAAAACGATCGGTTTCCGCCAGGTCCGCGTCCGGCACCACGGCGATGTGGCGAGGATTGAGGTTGAAGCGGAGGAGATACCCAAGCTGGTCGACGAGCGCGACCGCGTGGTCGAGCTGATACGGGCGGCGGGCTACAAGTTCGTTGCGGTCGACCTGGAGGGTTACTCGACCGGCAGCCTCAACCGGGTCTGGAAAGCCGGTCAGTAGCAGCCTCACGAGTCAGCGCGACGTCGTCCTTAGCCTCGACGAAGGCACCACGGGTGCGACAGCCGTGGCCGTCAGCATGGACGGTCAGGTTCGGGGCAACGGTTATTCGGAGATAACCCAGCACTACCCCAGGCCCGGATGGGTAGAGCAAGACGCCGAGCAGATCTGGTCGGCGGTCCAGGTCAGCGCTCGTCGCGCCCTCGAAGCGGCAGGCGCCAAGCCAGGCGATGTTCGCGCCATCGGGATCACCAACCAGCGAGAGACGCTGGTCGCATGGGACAGGAAAACGCTCAAACCCCTGACGAACGCCATCGTGTGGCAGGACCGTAGAACCGCAGGCGAATGCACGCGATTGCGCGCGGCCGGGCATGAGGAGCGCGTGCGCGACATCACAGGCCTCGTGCTGGATCCGTACTTCACAGCCACCAAGCTGGCGTGGGTGATGAAGAACGTGAAGGGAGCCTCGGGTGCGGCGCTGGGCACCGTCGACAGCTGGCTCGTGGCTCGCTTGTCGGCCGGGCGCGACCACGTGACCGATGCATCGAACGCATCGCGCACCTCGCTGTTCGACATCGGCCGTGGCGTGTGGAGCGAGGAGATGGCGACGCTGTTCGGAGCCCCCCTCGAGAATCTCCCTGAAGTTCGTGACTCGAGCGGCGACATCTCGCGCAGCGATCCGGCAGCGTTCCTCGGCATCGACGCGCCGATCAGCGGCATCGCCGGCGACCAGCAAGCCGCCCTTTTCGGCCAGGCGTGCACGACGGTCGGCATGGCGAAGAACACGTATGGGACCGGTTCGTTCGTGTTGATGCAAACCGGAGTGCAGCGGGTGCCATCGAGAACGGGGATGCTGACCACCGTGGCGTGGCGGCGCGCCGGCGTGCTCAGCTATGCGCTCGAAGGCGCAATCTTCATCACCGGCGCCGCGCTGCAATGGCTGCGGGACGGCCTGCGCATCATCGACAGCGCTTCGGAGGCCGGCCCGCTGGCGGCCTCAATTTCCGACAGCGGCGGGGTCTTCTTGGTGCCTGCCTTCGCCGGACTCGGCGCGCCGCACTGGGACGCTTACGCGCGCGGCACCATCGTTGGCCTGACGCAGGGCAGTGGGCGCGCGCAGATCGTGCGGGCGGCGGTCGAAGCGATGGCGTATCAGACACGTGACGTCGTCGAGGCGATGGAGCAGGATGCCGGCGAGCCGCTGCGCCAGCTGCGGGTCGATGGCGGTGCGGTGGTCATGGACGTCCTGTGTCAGTTCCAGGCCGATCTTCTCGGCATCCCGGTGAGGCGCCCGCGCCAGACGGAAACGACGGCGCTGGGTGCGGCCTTCCTGGCCGGGCTGGGGGCCGGGCTCTGGAAAGATGACGATCTGGCCGGGCTCTGGAAGCTCGACCGCGAGTTCGAGCCGAATATGTCTCGCGACCAGGCCGACAGCCTCCAGGCCGAATGGCGCCGAGCGGTCGAACGGAGCCGAGCATGGTCGCTACCCGATAATCAGTAGCGCCGTGAGCACAACCGAGACCTCCGCCCAGGCCCAGCCGGTCACCTCCAGGCAGCCGATCCTCTATGCCGACCAGCTGTGGCGCCAGCAACGCTTTTTCGCGGGCTTCCTGGTGGCGGTCGGCGTCGGCATGACCGCCCTTTTGCTCTTCAAAGGCCAGCTCACGTCGACCGCGAACCTGATCTGGGCCCTTTACATCCCAGCCGGCCTGCTCCTCGGGTGTGCATTCCTCTTTTACAAGTACCGGAGCTTCGCAGAGCCGTTGGATGAAGGGTTCAAGGTCTCCGCCCTGCGCTCGAGCGTGGTCATCCCGTATGAGAGCATTCGAAGCGTCAAGGTGCAGCCTCTCAGTCTTGCGTTCCTGGACAAGAGAAAGCGGATGGTCGCGCCGATGATGAGGGCGCTGATGGACAAGCCGGCCCTCTTCGTCAGGCTGCGCAGCGACGATTCCGAGCTTGCCGCGATCAAGAAGACGCTCGGCGGCCGTGTCGCCTACGACGACATGATCGCCCTCCCGCTGAAAGACGCCGATGCCTTGTCATGGGAGATCAGCTCTCGGCTGCCGGATCGCCTGGGCCAGAACCAGGGTGGGGGAAGGCGTCGCAAACGGCGGAGGTGATTGAGCCGCGGGCCGACGCGGTAGTTCGCCGGCACTTCGACCGCTGGGACGCGATCGCGCTCCTGGCACTCACCGTGGTCGCGTTCGTTCTTCGCTTCTACAGCCCGATCATGCCCGACTTTGTCCTGCACCCGTTTCAAGGTCCGTTCATCACCAACTGCGTTTCGAACACGCCGATCGATGCCAAGGGCGATCCGGGGACCTTATGCGGGCTGGCCTATCCCTTCAATCGGGGCTACCCCGACGCGAATGGCAACCTGTCGCCGAGCAACGGCCAGGTTTTCGACGAGGTCTACTTTCCAGTCGACGCGTACGACGACATCAAGGGCATCGAGCTGTGCCGGCCGTCAACGACCGATTGCCGCTTCAACTACTTCGATCCCGAACCGCCTCTGGGCAAGATGTTCATCGCAGCGGGCGAGTGGGGTTATGGCTGGTACCGGGCGCACTTCGAGGGCGCCAAGGGCGACTACATCGACCTTGGTTTCAACACATTCGGGTGGCGGATAGCAGCCTGCATCTTCGGAATTCTGTGCATCCCGATGATGTATCTATTCGCGCGGCGCCTATGGCCGAACCGCCTCTTCGCGATTGCAGCTGCAACGTTCGTCTGTTTCGACGGCATGTTCTTCGTCCAATCTCGCATCGGCATGATCGACATCTTTCCGATCTTCTTCATCCTTCTGGCTTACTTCCTGTTTCTGGTCCATATCCAGAGCCGTACCCCGCGTTCGTCGTTGATATCGCTGGTTGCGGTCGGGTTGGTGCTCGGTGTCGGCATCGCCTCCAAGTGGATAGTGCTGGCCGCAGCGGCCTCCATGATCTTTCTGCTCATCGCTCGCGCCCTCTGGCACGGCTTTCGGCGCACACCGGACGAGCATGTCGTCCCTGGCGGGGCCCCCTCACGCCTTTACCTAGCCGTTGCCATCCTGGCTTTCCTCGATATCCCCGTCCTCATATACGTCGCCAGCTGGATTCCATTCTTCGAGCGAGGGCAGTTCGCCACTCACTGGGACCAGCTGTTCACGCATCCATGGATGGTGCTGGGCGATATCGGCGACTACAACTACGAGTCATACCTCTACCACGCGACCTTGACGGCGACCCATCCGTACGGCTCGCCATGGTGGTCGTGGCCCTTCCTGTCGCGCCCGGTTCTTTACTACGCGGAGTACACGGGCCTCGGGACTGACCAGTGGACCGGGCAGCCGTTGGTCGCATGGATGTCGAACCTTGGCAATCCATGGATCTGGTGGACGAGCCTGCCTTGCGTGCTGTCGCTCCCGTATTTCATCGTCCGGCACAAGAGCTTCCCAGCCGCGCTGATCCTGCTCGGCTTCATCACGCAGTACCTGCCCTGGTCCCAGATCACCCGAGTGATTTTCCTGTACCACATGTTCGGCGGGCTGATCTTCATGATCCTGGCGCTGGCGTTCGTGCTCGCCCAGCTGGCCGAACGGGTGCCGCAAGCGGGTAAGAAGATCCTGATTGGACATCTCGCCGTGGCAGTGGCGTTCTTCCTTTACTTCTATCCGGTGTGGACCGCGCTGCCCATCTCGAACTCTGCCCTGTACCTTTCTCCGGGCACTCCGATCTGGGGCCCGAAGATCTGGTTGGAGCACTGCCCCCCCAACCCGGCTGCACCGGTGAGCCCCGCGTTGTGGTGCTGGCAGTGATGGGCGCGGACACAGTCGCCACAGCCCCCGCGCTCCCGGGCGAGAGGCCGATCGTCCTACTGGTGGCGGCGACCGCGGTGCTGGTGTTGCTTGGACTTCCGTTCCTGCTCATCGGGCCGGCCGCGATCGTGCTTGTCGGCTGCGTCGTCGCGGGTTTTGGGATCACGTATCTATGCGGAGCCGATCTGGTGCTCGAGGAGCGGTTCGCCTACGGCACGGTGATCGGTGCGATGGCGGTGGCCGCCGCCGGCTTCATCGTTTCAATGGTGGTCCGCGACGTGACGGTGGTCACCGTCGTGATTGGTTTGGCCGTCGCTCTCGTCGCAGGCGCCGGCGCAATGATCTCCGCGCGCGACCGCCTCGCACCTGACTTCGCCGATGCAGTAGCTCGTTGGTGGCGATCGCCACGCAGCGACGGCCACCCGTGGCCGCTGGCCGCTGTCGTCCTCGTTTGTGGCGCCTGGGCGCTGCATTTCTTGAGCCAGGCCTATGTGTACAAGGCCGACGGACTCTGGGCGGGCTACGTCAACATCTGGGGCGATTGGGCCGCGCACCTGTCATTTGCGGGCTCGTTCGCGTACGGCCACAACTTCCCGCCGCAGTTTTCTATCGACCCGGGCAACCACCTCGGCTACCCGTTCATGATCGATTTCCTCGCGGCCACCCTGGTGCCGTTCGGCACCAGCCTCACCTCGTCGTTGGTCTTGACCAGCGGCCTGCTGGGCCTTGCCCTTCCTGCCGTGCTCTATCTGGCGGCCCAGCGGTTTGCGGGGGGTCGCGCTGCTGCCGCCATCGCCGTCTTTGTCTTCCTCCTGAGCGGCGGCCTTGGATTCATCTATCTGGTCTCCGACATTCAGCACGGTGGTCTCGGGACGCTCCTCCATCTGCCGCGCGAGTACACGTTGAACCGCGACCTCAACTACCAATGGCTGAACCCGGTGCTCGCGTATCTCGTACCGCAGCGCTCGACTCTCTTCGGCTTCAGCCTCGCGCTCATCGTGCTCGTGCTGCTGTGGATGGCGGTGCGTGAGGGGTTGGGTTGGCGGACGTTCCTGTTCGCCGGAGTGGTTGCGGGCGCGATGCCCGTCTTCCACGTCCACGCCTACGGCACCGTCGTTGCGTTGGCGGTCTTCTGGGCGATTTTCAAGCGCCGGCGCGGGTGGCTCGCATTCTTCGTCCCCGCGCTCGCCATCGGCGTGCCACTGGTCTTGTGGATGCTGCCGCCAGCCAACAACAGCCTGTGCGGCCAGGGGCCAAGCATCGGCGGCTACTGCATCGAGATGGGGTGGCTGACGGGCGGCGACTTCTGGCCCTGGTTCTGGATCAAGAACACCTCTGTGTTCATCCCTCTTCTCATCGCCGCCCATTTCGCCCAGCGCTGGTTTCCGACCCGCTTTGGGAAGTGGTTTGCGCCGATGTGGCTGTGGTTCCTCGTCCCCAACGTCATCGTGCTGCAGCCCTGGGACTGGGACAACACCAAGTTCTTCATCTTCTGGGCGCTCCTGGGTAGCGTCATGGTGGGAGGGCTGCTCGCGGGGTTGTTCAAGCGCGGACCAGCAGCTGCGGTATTGGCCTCGGTGCTGTTGGTCCTTCTGGGCTTGTCTGGCGCGCTCGATCTGGCGCGATCCTTGGATCCGACAGTCAGCTCCTACCAGTTCGTTGACGCGAAAGGGCTGCAGGTGGCGGACTGGGTGCGTCTGAACACGAGCCCTGATGCTGTGTTTGCTGTGGCTGATGAGCACAACAATCCCATCCCCACCTTGTCGGGCCGCCGGATCTTGGTGGGATACCCGGGCTGGCTCTGGACATACGGGCTCGCCGACTACGTCCAGAAAGGCGCCGACCAGATCCTGATTCTGCAGGGCGCCCAGGCGACGCCCGACCTGGTCGACAAGTACGGGATCAGCTATGTGCTCATCGGCCCACAGGAGCTGGCGGAACCTCGAAACGCGAACATCGCGTACTGGAATGAGAACGGCACCCGCGTGTACACCAACGGCGAGTACTCGGTCTACAAGGTCTCCCCGGGTTTTTAGGGGGCGGGGACGCCCATCGGGCGCTCGGGGCCGCTGGGCCTGGGGGTCTCTGGCTTGGTTTCGCTGCGGGCTTCCTGCGCGTTTTCCAACAGTCGGGCCACGCGCTTTATCTCGCGATCGCTGCGGTCGAGGCGGTTGACGATCTGAAGCAGGATCTCGTCCTGGTGCATCAGGTGGTTCATCAGGGCCTTGAGCTCCTCTTCGGCTTTGACGTTGAGCTCGTACTCGTGCTGCGCGCGTAGGCGGTCGCGATCGGCCTGACGGTTAAACGCCATAAGCACCAGTAAGAGCCACGCTGCGATCTCGAAGGTGAGGACGAAGTTGAGGAACTGGAAGGGATAGGGGTCCCAGTGCCTGATGAGGCTGAGTGCGTTGAGCACGACCCACACCAGCATCAAGGCAAGCTGGGCAAGGACGAAGACCCAGCTGCCCACCAGCCGGGTGAAGTCCATCGCTATGCGGTCGGCGAGCGTCAGCCTTCGCTCGGTCTCGCGGTTGAGGTCGCGAACCGGCGGGTGGTCGTGCTGATGCTTGATGAGATCGCGCGCGATGTCTTCGATTTCTCGGCCGATTGACATGGGTCTTTCCTCTGTGGGTTGCCGCGTTGTTGATGCGGACCCGACATAGCTTGGCTTAAAAGCACCCGCGCTGGCTACAGAAAGTAAGCAGCGGGGTGTTTTCAGCGGTAGTCGTGGGAGCGCTGGCTGGGCCGCGGCACCCCTTCGAGGGCCTGGATGTGGGAGGCCAGAACTGACCAGACACCGTCTTGTCTTTGCATCACGCCGTCGATAACCAGGATTGGCTTGCGGTTCGCGACCTGGCGGTAGCGGTCGAAGACATCGGGCTTGATGGTCACGTTCACCTGCCCGAACTCGTCCTCCAGCGTGAAGAAGCGAATCTTCTTGGCCGTCGAGGGGGCCTGGCGTGTGATCACCAGGCCAGCGACCCGCACGGTCCGCCCGTTCGGGATGGCGGGGAGCTGGGTGCTCTCCAGGGCGCCGAGGTCGGCCAGGCGGTCGCGACAGAAGTGGATCAGGTGGTGGCCGGTCGAGAGATCGGAGATGCGGTACTCGAGCTGGTTGACGTCGAACTCGTCGAGGGCCGGGAGGTCGGGGGCTGTGCCGTTCAGCCGCAGCTCCGATTGGGACTGGATGCCGCGCCTCAGGCCGCGGCCATGCCATCGCTCCTGCCAGCCCCACAGGAGCTCGCGCCTGGGTTGGCCGAGCGCGTCGAAAGCGCCGACCATCACGAGGTTGCGCACCGCGAGGGGGCCGATGGGGCCGCCACGGAGGCGGTCGATGAAGTCGTCGAAGGACCTGTACCCGCCGCGCTCGCGCTCTGCGACGATCGCCTTGCGTCCGTCCTCGCCAAGGTCTCGCACGTAGTTGAAACCGACACGCATCGCATGCTCGGCCTTAACCGGCTGGGTTCCAACGGTTTCGAAATCGCCATACGTACGGTCATGGCGTGCAGGTTGGGGGTGGGAACCTGCCGGGAGGAGCGTGGACCCCGCGATGGGGCCGGCGGCCATTTTGATTGGCTCGGGTAGGCAGCGGACGTCAGAACGGTTCACATCCACCGGCAGCACCTTGACGCCATGGCGTTTCAAGTCCTCGACCAGCACGCTCGGGTGGTAGAACCCCATCGGCTGGTTGTTGAGCAGACCGCAGCCGAACTCGACAGGGTGATTGAGCTTGAGCCACGCCGTTTCGTAAGCAGTGCGGGCAAACGCGGCGGCATGCGAGCGGCAGAACCCGTACACGGCGAAGCCCTGCACCGCCGCGAACAGCTGGTCAGCGACCTCACGGGTAACCCCATTGGCCAGGCACCCATCGATGAACCCGCCCTCGAGCGATGACATCTCGACGTGGTTGAGATGTCGGGTCATCGCTCTCCGGAAGCCATCCGCCCCGCTCGGCGTCATGCCGCCGACGGTCATCGCGATCTCGATGATCTGTTCCTGGTACAGGATCACCCCAAGAGTGTCCTTGAGCACCCGCTCCAGCAGCGGATGCGGATAGGTGACCGGTTCGCGACCCTGCTTCCGGTTGATGTAGGGGTGGACAGCATTGCCCTGGATCGGCCCTGGCCGGATGATCGCGACCTCGACCACCAGGTCGTTGAAGCTGTTGGGCCGTGTGCGGGGAAGCGTCTGCATCTGCGCGCGCGACTCGATCTGGAAAACCCCGATGGTGTCCGCGGCGCTGCACATCTCGAACACCTTCGGGTCGTTGAGCGCGAGCTGGTCGAGGTCAGGCCGCAGGCCCTCCCTGTCCTTGATCAGCTCCAGCGCCTCGGCGACGACCGACAGCGTGCGCAGCCCGAGCATATCCATCTTGATCAAGCCCAGGTCTTCGACGTCGTCCTTGTTGAACTGGATGACTCGCCGGCCCTCCATCGTCGCCGGCTCGACCGGCACGATGTCGACGAGCGGCTCTCCCGTGACCAGCATGCCGCCGTTGTGGATCGAAAGGTGGCGAGGAAAATCGATCACCTCGCGGCACAGCTCCAGGAACTGCTGCCAGCTCTTCGGGCGCATCTCCGGTGGCGGCACCGCGCCGGTCATCGAGTCCTCGACCTCTTCGGTGAACCATCGATCGACGCCTTTGGCGAGCCGGTCGAGCAGCTCGTTCGAGAAGCCCAGCGCCTTGCCGACCTGCCGGATCGCCATCCGCGGCTGAAAGGTGACGACGTTGCACACCATCCCGGTCCGCTCCCACCCGTACTTCTCGTAGATGTACTGGATCACCTGTTCGCGGTGCTCAGTCGAGAAGTCGATGTCGATGTCGGGCATGCTCGTCATCTCTTCGTGCAGGAAGCGCTCGAACAGCAGGTTGTGCTCGATGGGATCAACGCGGGTGATGCCGAGCACGTAGGCGACGATCGAGTCGGCCGCGGAGCCCCGGCCCTGGCCCGGCACGCCATGCTCGCGGGCGAAGCGCATGAGGTCCCAGTTGATGAGGAAGAACTCGGCCAGCCCCGTTTTCTCGATCACCTCGAGCTCGCGCTGGAGACGCTTGGCTGCGTCAGGGGTGATCGGGCGGTAGCGGTCGCGCATGCCCTCGAAGCACAGCTTGTAGAGGAATGAGAAAGGCGTCTCACCCGACGGCACGGGATAGCCGGGAAAGCGCACCTTGCGGAAATCGAGATCGACCTCGCATTGCTGTGCGATCTCCCAGGGATTGGCGAGCGCTTCCGCATGGCCTTTGAAAAGAGGGCGCATCGCCTCGCCGCTCTTCAGGTGATGCTCGGCATTGGGGAACAGGTGAGGGCGCGCCTCATCGAGGGTCGCGCGATGGCGGATCGCGACCATCACGTCGTGCAGCCGCCTTCGTTCAGGAACGTGATAGTGAACCTGGTTGGTCGCCACGACCGGAGCCCGGCAGCGCCTTGCCATCTCCGCCCGACCTTCCAGCACCCAGTGGTCTTCGGGCTGAAGGTGGTGATGCAGCTCGCTGAAAACATTTTCGCGGCCAAGGCCTTCCTGCAGCCCACGAAAGCGCCTCTCCTCGTCGGTGGCGCTGAGGTAGAAGAGGTCGCCGCGGTGCTCGGTGACGGTGGCGAGGGTGGTGCGCGCCTCGCCCTTCGGCTGGTCGGCGTGCGCGAGGCTTAGCAGGCGGCAGAGATTGGAGTAACCATGCAGGTTGCGAGCGAGCAGAACGACGTCCTGGCCGTCGACCTCGAGCGTGGCGCCGATGAGTGGCTTGACCCCGACCTTGCGACATGCCTGGAGAAATCTGACAGCGCCATACACGCCGCCACGGTCGGTGATCGCGAGCGCGGACATGCCGAGCTCGGCTGCCTGGAAGGCAAGCTCGGCGGGATGTGAGCCACCGTCAAGGAAGGAAAAGTTGGAGTGGCAGTGCAGCTCGACGTAAGGATTCATGCGTGGGCTACCCGAGGTAGCCTGGCGACGAATTTTGGGGATTGCCATCTATTCATAGGGGGCCTACGTTGGTGGCGGCCCCGAAGGAAACGTGCGAGGGATCTGGCACCAGTCGCAAGACAGATGCCGGAGCCAGCGAAGCGAACCAGCGGGGTCAATTCTTTTTCTGGAGGATTTCCCCTTTGCTCCCCGACGATGAGTTTCTGCGCGCCTTCTTTGGCCTACCCTGGCCAACTCCGAGTTCCGCCACCGCGACCACGTACGCCTGGCGTGGCTCGCCGTCAGGCAAGGCGTTGAAGCCGCTGAGGCAGTGGTGACGGCCGGCATTCGCAACTTCGCGCAGCCCAACAGCCACGGCCCGCTCTACCACGACACCGTGACCAGGTTCTGGGTGAGGCTGGTCGGCCACGCGGTGGCGGCGCGGCCGGAGATATTGGACTTCGACGAATTTCTGGCCACGTTCCCGCTGCTGCTCGACAAGAACACCCCGCTCCGGCATTGGAGCCGCGAGGCGATGTTCGCGCCCGAGGCGAGGGTGGCGCGGCAAGACCCAGACCTGGTGGCGCTCCCCTTCTGACCTTTCAGTCATAGACCCGCTCCACGAACCACTCGTCGCTGCTGAGGTCGTGGTACAGCTCGCACAGAAGCGTGTTGTTGAGCAGTGCCTTCCAGTACTCGCGGATGACGGGCTGGTTCCACCACTCCGTCTCGACCTTCCAACGTGCGATCGGGTCGATTGAGCCGCTGAGCTCCCCCGTGATGAACCCGGGCGTGCCATCGGCATTCAACGTCATCTCGACCACCGCGGGCGGCGACAGCAAGCGGGTCATGCGAACCGGCGAGTGGGGAGGGGGGAGGAGAGCAGCGCCGGCCTCGGCTGGTGAACCACCTCGTCGCCATAGCGTTCTTGCAGCCGCTCGAGCGCGGCGATCACCTCTTCGCTGGTGCCATCACCGCCCGCCCACAACCGCAGCTGCCGGCGGCCCGCGCCCTCGAGGATCGGCAGCTCGACCCACAGCTCGGTGATCGGAGCGTGCGGCTGCCACTCCTTGATCCACGAGCCGATGAGTCCGAAGAGCTCCGACGCGCTGCTGAGCGGGTGGCGCACCAGGGAGTCGCGCTCTTCCGGGCTGCCTGATTCGAACACGAGTCGCACCCGCACCTGCTTGGCGCCCGCGCCACGCAGGCCGAGCTCGGCAGCAAGGTCGCCGCAAAGCGCGCGGGCGACGAAGAGCAAAGCTTCGCGGTCCTCGACCGCCGGCTCGAACTGGCGGCGCGTGCTGGTGAACATGGGTGGGATCCAGGGGATGAGCAGGTCGGGCTCGAGGCCTCGCGCGAGCAGGACCGCGTGCCTGCCGGCGCGTCCGAGCTGGCTCTCCAGCTCACGTTGACCGAGCGCCGCCACGGCGCGCAGCGTGCGCAGGCCGAGCAGGTCCAGGCGCTCGAGCTGCTCCTCATCGAGTGGCAGCTCGTGCGGTGACAGCGGCGCGAGGAACTCGCGGGCATCCTCGATGCGCATCAAGCGCCCGGGCCGTGCGCGTGCGGCGGCGAGCCGTGATGAGAAAGGACCTGGAGCAAGACCGAGCCTCGGCTCACGGCCGATCGCAGCGCGTAGCCGGCGCCGTGTCTCGCGGATCGATTCGCCAGGCTTCGGCACGCCGCTCACGTCCAACCACGCGAGGCCTTCGACTCGAACCTCGACGACGGGGGCGAGGTCGTAGAGCGCGGCAGAGATCAACTCGCGCAGCTGCATGGCCGCTTTCGGGTTGGGAAGAACAAACGTCGCTTGCGGGCAGAGGTGCTCCGCCTGGCGCAGGGGCATCCCCGGCACCACGCCAAACGGCAACGCCTCATCGGAGGCGGCGACGACACGTTCTTCCTCCTCCCACGCGCCTACGACGACCGGCCTCCCATAGAGGTCCCGTCGTTGGGCGAGCTCGAGGTTCCCGGTCAGACCACAGCAGATTCGCATTCCAGCTCCGCGGGTTGAAGCTGCGTTTCCGAAACACGGTGCTGGAGGAAGAGCTCGGCCCCTTGGGGATAGCGGATCTCGAGCTCGGATTCTCCGACGGGAGGCGCCACCCGATTCTTGAGGCAGCGCGCAACTGTGCGCAGTCCCACCAGCTGGCCCCGCTCGATGATCCATTCCGCCCGCGAGAAGCCGAGGCTCAGGCTCGAGGCATGTGTGAACGCACGGCCCGGCGCTTCGACCACACCGATCAGCACAGTCCCCGAACGATTCGCTCCCGTTTCCAGTGGCCCGAGCCACGACTCCGGGATCTCGCCCATTAGAAGGATGAAGCCGGCCCCGGCCTTGGCCAGCGCAGTCGCCGCCTCACCCGCGTGGTCCGATTGCAGGCGAACCACTGTGAGCGAGCGCAGGTCGGGATCAAACGCGAGCAGCGGCCACGGGTCGAATCCAATTCGGTTGTCGATCACGACTGTGTGGGCGAACTCGTGCGAGGCGCTCGCGAGCAGCGCCAGGGCGAGCGTGTGCTTGCCGCAGGTTCCGCAGCCGGTCAGGAGTGTGAGCCGGCCGCGGGGCAAACCTCCAATTCCGGTCAGGCGGTCGAGTGCAGTGCCACTCGACCAAGGCTGCGGGGGCGGCAGCTCCGCCGCTCTCGTCAGCGCCTGGCTGCCGAAGCGAACCCGGATCGCGCTGATGGCATCGTCGAGTTGGGAGTCCTGCATCTTTTTGAACCTCCGGGTGAAGACGCAGGGGAAGAGGAGGTAGTTGAAAGGCTATCGAACATATGTTCGTAAGTCAAGCCTCCTTCTTATATGTGGTGGAGGCGGTGGTGTTGGTCAACGCCAGCTCCCCGGCTGGATTCCTGCCTCAAGGGAGAGGGAGAAAAAGAAGGCCGGGGCTTTCGCCCCGACCCTGACCACTACTTCTTCTTCGCGGCCTTCTTGACCTTCTTTACGGCCTTCTTCACTGCTTTCTTGACCTTCTTCTTGGCTGCCATTTTTATCATCTCCTTCTATTGATCTGAAGATTTGCGAGAAGCTCGCGCGCTTCGACGACTCATCGAAAGAGGAGAGCCGGGGCTCCACAGAACCCCGGCTCGCACGAACTACAAAACGAAAAAAGAAGTTGTTACTACTTCTTCTTCGCGGACTTCTTGGCGGCCTTCTTGGCAGCCGGCTTCTTTGCAGCCTTCTTCTTAGCAGCCATCATGCATTACCTCCTCTTCGCTATTTTTACGACCCGAAAAGTTCCATCACTGAAACCCTTCGGGGTTTGCCGCAGAGCCTCATCGATGAGGTCTCCGTGACATTGGCGGTTGTGCGAAATGGGTCGCGCACTTGTCGCCTCTGTGGTGGCAACCACGTGTCGCAACGCCATACAAGTTGTTTAGATACCGGAATGTCACGCGTACGTCAAGGGGTTGATAAGATTTTTTTTATGAAGTGTCCGGTGAAATGCTTCGAGTGCGGCACTTTCACGATGCACCTGGACCTCTCGCAAGACCATCAACACATCGCATGCGAGCGCTGTGAAATTATCTGGTGTGCCGTGTGCATAAGTCGTGTCGAGGTCAAGATTTCGCGCGAATGGTTGGCTCAGCAACGCACCGCGCAACTCAACTAAGCCCTTTTCCTCAATGAGAGTCGTCCTCGGTCACGGCGCCTCGGGCGACGCGGCGTCGATGAAGCCTTACGTGGTCGGTTTCAAGCGTCGCGGCATCGATGCGACGGCCGTTGACCTCCCTCGCGGGGGCGCCGAGCGCGCCGTTCCCGTCTTCATCAAGGCGTCGGGCCGTGGGCACGAGGTGATCGGCGGCGGCCAGTCGTTTGGAGGCCGCGTCGCGAGCATGGCGGCGATCGAGGCGGACTTCGGAGGGCTGATCCTCTTCTCTTATCCACTCCACCGCCCGGGGTTCATCGACCAGCTGCGGACCGATCACTTCTCATCGATCCACTGTCCGACCCTTTTCCTCAGCGGTGACCGCGATCCGTTCGCCCGTATCGACCTGCTGAAGAAATGGGTGAAGACAATTCCTAACGCGAGGCTCGAGATCTTCGAGGGCCAGGGCCATGGCCTGCTTAAAGTGCTGGACCAGGCCTTGGACGTCGCAGCGAACTTCCTGAAAGAAATCAAATGACGGCGAGCCAGCACATGGTCAAGGCCAATGGCCTGCGCTTTCGCACGATGGTCGATGGGCCCGCTGCCGGAGACATGGTCATCCTCCTCCACGGCTTTCCAGAAGGCGCTGAATCCTGGTCGAGGCAGGTCGACGCGCTGGCACGTGCCGGTTTTCTCGCCGTCGCGCCCGACCTCCGTGGTTACGGACTTAGCGACGCGCCCGAAGGTGTCGAGAGCTATTCGATCGATCACCTCGCCGACGACGTTCGTTTCATCATCACCTCATTCGGAAGAACCGCAGCGCATGTCGCCGGCCACGACTGGGGGGCGATGGTCGCTTGGTATTTCGCAGGCAGGCATCCGGAGATGACGAAAACCCTGACAGCGCTTTCCGTGCCGCATCCAGCCGCCCTCGCAGCCGCGAGCCGCGGAGACAAGGACCAGCAGGAGCGCTCGCGCTACGTCGGCCTTTTCCTCATGGAAGGCAAGGCCGAGCAGGTGCTCGCCGAAGACGACTACCGCAGGCTCCGTTCCATGTTTTCGCTTGGGCCCAACCCGGACGCGGTCCCTCGCAGCCTGGTCGACCACTTCACCCGGTCGGTCAGCCGGCCCGGCCGCCTGACCGCGGCGCTCAACTATTACCGCGCCAACCTGGTCGCGGGTGGCGGTGCATGGGAATTCCCGATTCGCGTCGGGCCGATCACGATGCCGACCGTCCTGCTCTGGGGCGACCAGGATCCCGCCCTCGGGCGCAGCGCGGCCCTGGCCACCGCGCAGCAGGTTGAGGGCGAATACCGGCTGGAGGTCCTGGAGGGCGCCGGCCACTGGCTGCAGTTCGAACGCCCGGCGGAGGTGAGCGTCGCCCTCACCGCCGCCGCCAGCAAGTAAGCTGTTCGCGATGCTCCAGCGGGAAGATCAGGAGCGGCGCCAGGTCCTGCGCCGGCTCGACGACATCTTGGAGACCCTCGAGCAATTGAATTTGCACGACAAGACCGAGCTGACCGACTCCGCGGCCGAGCGGCTCGTGATGCTGGGAATCAAGGCGCCGCACAGCATTCCGATCCCCCAGCTGATCGAGCGGGTGTGGGCGATGCAGCAGCCGTTCCTCACCACGATCGTGGTTGAGCGCCGCCGCCGCCGTCGCCGGAAGATGGACCCACAGTTCTCGGGCGGCGCCGACCTTGCCTGAGACGTCGGCGGTCGCTTTCGGCTTTCGCCGGTCGCACTGAGCCCAGCCGACTGGCTCGCGCTCTTTCAGCGCATCGGCGCGTCCGTGCGCGAGACCGTCTTACCGCTGGCGGGTACTGAGGCCGGGCGCGTGCAGCTCACGGTCGGCGCCGGCGGCGACAGGACGATGGAGCTAGATCGCGCCGCGGAGGCCGTCGTGCTCGGCCACTTCGAGGGGGTGGCGGATGACGCAGAGCGATTCTCGGTTCTCTCGGAGGAGATTGGACTGCGAAGCTTCGGCGCCGACTTCCCCCTCATCCTCGTCGACCCCGTAGACGGCAGCCTCAATGCCAAGCAGGGTCTTCCGTTCTTTGGACTCATGCTCACGCTCCTTGACGGGCCGACGGTGGCCGACACCGTCGCCGGCTACGTCCTGAATCTGGTCAATGGCGAGGAATGGAAGGCGATCCGCAAGCAGGGGGCGTGGCGGGACGGTGAGCCGATCGAAGTCCAGCCTCCCGAGGACCGCGCCCGCATCCGGCTAATCGCGCTCGAGAGCAATCCGCGCTCCCTGGTGGCGGCGCAAGGCCTAGTCATGAGCTCGAGCAAGGTTCGCATCCTCGGATCGATGGCGCTCTCGATCGCACATACGGCCGCTGGCGCCTTCGACGTGTTCTGCGCCCCGATTCCGATGCGAGTCTTCGACATGAGCGCGAGTGTGCTGATCCTCGCCGAAGCAGGAGGCACGGCCACCGATGCGAACGGCCAATCCTTGAGCGGTCTCGCGTGCAACCTCGAAACGCGTACCACATTGCTGTGCTCGCCCAGCGCCGAGCTGCATGCGGCGGCGCTCAAGGCTATGCGAGCAGGCAAGTGAACTTCGCGCCGCCGACGACCGCCTTTGTGATTCTCAGCTTCGAAGGTCCCGATGAGTACAGCCAGGCCGGCGGGCTCGGAGTCCGCGTCAAAGGTCTTGCGCGCACGCTGGCGCAGCTGGGCTACGACACCCACCTGTTCTTCTGTGGCGACCCGGACCTTCCTGGCGAAGAGACTCACGAAGCCGGGCGCCTTCACTACCACCGGTGGTGCCAGTGGATATCGAAGCGCCACCCCGGCGGCGTGTACGACGGCGAGGACGAGAAGGTCCGCGATTGGAACTCGAGCCTGCCCCTGAGCCTCGTCAACCTTGTGATCGCTCCGGCGGTCGCCTCCGGTCGCAATGTCGTCGTGCTGGGCGAGGAGTGGCACACGGCCGCGTCGATGAACCTCATCTCCGACTCGCTGTACTACCGCAGCCTTCGTGACCGGGTCGTCATGTTGTGGAACGCCAATAACACCTTTGGGTTCGAGCGCATCAACTGGGGTGCGCTGGCCTTCGCCACGACGATGACCACGGTCAGCCGCTACATGAAATTCAAAATGTGGGAGTTGGGCCAGAACCCGATGGTCATTCCCAACGGCATCCCACGCTCTTCGATCCAGGACGCAGACCCAGCGATGGTTGCCGAGATCCGGTCCGCCGCGGCGGCCGACCACCTGTGTTTCAAGATCGGCCGCTTCGATCCCGACAAGCGATGGCTGATGGCGGTGTCCGCCGCCGGCTATCTCAAGCGTCACGGCGCGCGCGTGAAGTTGGTGATCCGCGGTGGGCGCGAGCCGCACGGCGGCCAGGTCCTATCGCACGCCGAGCACCAGGGCTTGACCCTGGTCAGCGTGAAAGCTCCGGGAGACCCCGCCGGTCTGGCGACCATCCTTCGTGACAACCCGGACGCCGACATGGTCAACCTCACGAGCTTCGTCTCCGACGATGTGCTCGGGGTCATCTACACCGCCGGCGACGCGGTGCTCGCGAACTCGGGCCACGAACCGTTCGGTCTGGTTGGCCTCGAGGTGATGGCGGCCGGCGGGCTCGCGGTGACCGGCTCGACCGGCGAGGATTACGCACACTCGTATCGAAATGCCCTGGTCATGGAGACCGACGACCCGATCGAGCTGGTGACGGGCCTCACCCTGCTGAAGCAGCGGCTGCAGCTGGCGGCGTCGATGCGCCGGCGCGGCCGGGTCACGGCGCGGCAGTACACGTGGGAGAAGGTGATCGACGAGCTTCTGCTCAAGGTGGACATCGCGGCGGCGCAGCAGGCGGTAAGGCTGCCGGCGGCTATACCAGGGTCGGCGAGGCCCCCGCGGCGGCCGCCGCGCAAGGCGGCAGCCACGCGTGGCTGAGAACCTCGTCGTCTATACGGTCGTGCATCAGCCACAAAGGCTGAAGCTGCCGGCGCAGGTCATCCCTCCAAAGACGTCGGCGGAGGCCGTGCCCGACCTCGTGTTCGACGAGCCCATGAACAAGCGCTATTTCGAACAGGTGGCGAAGTTTTCATATATCCCCGCCACCAAGATGTTCCGCGACCTGACCAAGCGTGGTTGGAAGATGTCGATCGGCTTCAGCAATTCATTCCTGCTCCAGGCCGAGGCGTGGGGGCCGAAGGTGCTCGATTCATTTCAGCAGCTGTGCGCCAGCCCGAACGTCGAGGTGGTTTGCGTAGAGCCGTACCACTCGTGGCTGTTCTACTTCGACATCCTGGCTTTCAAGGAGGCGATGGTCGGGGCGCGCAAGCGCCTCGAGGAGCTGTTTCAAAAGCCGGTGACGGTGACCGACACGACCGAGATGTTCATGTCGAACGACGTCTACTTCGCGCTCCAGCAGTGCGGCTTCACCGGCGCCTTCATGGAGGGCAGGCCCTGGCAGATGGGGTGGCGTGAGCCAACCCACGTCTATCGCTATCCGCTCCAGCGAATGGCTCTGCTGTGCCGTCATCGCGACCTGTCGGACGACGTCGGCTACCGGTTCTCCAACCGCGGCTGGTCCGAGTTTCCGCTGACCCCTGAGCGATATGCCGGCTGGATTCGCGAGACGTGGGGCGACGTGGTCACTCTGGGATGGGACTTCGAAACGTTCGGCGAGCATCACCATGCCAACACCGGAATCTTCACCTTCGTGCCTGCGCTCGCTGCCGCGTTAAAGAGTCGAAAGGTGAGGATGCTGCTGGCGTCAGAGTCGATCGCTGAGCTTGGCGACCGTGGTTTCGAGGTGCCGATCAACGAGTATGGAACCACATGGGCTGGCGAGGGAGGCATGGAGTTCTTCCTGGGCAACCACGCGCAGCAAGGCATCTTCCGCCTGATGCACCACGCCTACAACAAAGCCAGGCTGACCGGCGACCCGCGATTCGTTGAGATAGCGAAGTGGCTCTTGCAATCTGACAACCTCCACCTCATCCAGTGGTTCAGCAAGTCCGGTCCGGAGGCCGAGGTGAGCGCCTATTTCACGCCCGACGAGTGGTGGGAGCTGGGCGCGTTGGGCATCCTGCGCGAGCAGCAGCGTGTCTACGTCAACTTCATCCGCGCACTTGACGACGCGGCCAAGTAGAAACAGGCGGACCCGCCACGCTGGGATGATTGACAAGTGAAGCCCCTCCACGTCGCCTTTGTCTGGCACATGCACCAGCCGTATTACAAGGACGACCTCACGAACACGTACCTGCTCCCTTGGGTGCGCCTTCGCTCCGCCAAGGACTACTACAAGATGCCGGCGCTGCTCGACGCGTATCCCAAGGTGAGGGCGACCTTCAATCTGGTTCCCTCATTGCTGGCTCAAATCGAGGACTACGGCAAGAAGGAGTCGGTCGACCTGTTCCTCAACCTGAGCCGCCGCAATGCCGAGGACCTCTCAGGAGAGGAGCGCGAGTTCGTGCTCCGCTGGATGCGCGAATCTCCGCGGGCGCTGCGGGTGCAGCAGTCGCCACGATACCTCGAGCTGGCCTCGCGGCCTGTCGATGCCCAGTTCACGATCGGAGACCTTCGCGACCTGCAGGTGTGGTTCAACCTCGCGTGGTGTGACCCGGCGTGGGCCGAATCCGATCCACGCCTCGCCGAGCTAAAGCGCAAGGACCACGACTTCAGTGAGGCCGACAAGGACCCCTTGTTCGAGGCCCAGATGGAGATCATGCAGCTCGTCATCCCCAAATACCGCGAGCTCGCGGACCGCGGCCAGGCAGAGCTGACCTTCTCCCCGTACTACCACCCGATCCTTCCGCTGCTGTGCCACGTGGACTCGGCGAGGACCGCCAATCCACAGCTGCCGTTGCCCGAGCGCCACTTCTCGCACCGTGAAGATGCCGAGCGGCAGATCGAGCTCGGCCAGGGGTTGTTCGAGCGCCTGGTCGGCCGCAAGCCGGTTGGGATGTGGCCCTCTGAGATGGCGGTGGGGGAGAGCGTGGTCGGTCTGGCCGTCAAGGCGGGGATCGACTGGATGATCAGCGATGCCGAGGTTCTGGCGCGCTCGGTTGAAGGCAACCTGTCGCCAGAGCGTCTCTATCAGCCGCACCACGTCGACCGCGAGGGCCGCTCTGTGGCGATGGTGTTCCGCGATTCCAACCTGTCGAACGTCATCGGGTTCGACTACCAGCGAATGTCATCGATCGACGCAGCGCGAGACCTCATCGGGCGCCTCAACCGGATCCGAGAGCAGCAGGAGGATCGCGATTTCCTGGCGGTGATCGCGCTCGATGGCGAGAACGCCTGGGAGTTTTACCCGCGTGACGGCCACGACTTCCTGAATGCCCTCTACACGGAGCTCGAGGCGTCGCAGGAGATCGTCACCACCACCGTCAGCGACTTTCTGCAAGAGCACCCGGCGCAGCAGCAGCTGCACCGCCTGCACACCGGCAGCTGGATCGGCGCCAGCCTCGACACCTGGATCGGCGATCCCGAGCACAACATCGCGTGGGACCTGCTGGCGGAGACTCGCGATTGGCTCGAGGACCAGCTGCGCCAAAGACCCAAGGAATCCGAGCAGGCGGCGCTCGCTTGGCGCGAGATCCTGATCACCGAAGGCAGCGACTGGTTCTGGTGGTTCAGCCGCAAACACGACTCGGGCATGGACCCGATCTGGGACAACCAGTTCCGCCTCCATCTCCGCAACGTCTACAAGCTCATGGGGCAGCGGCCGCCGGCGCGCCTATTCCAGCCGATCATCGAGCGAGCCAGCACGCCTGAGCGCGGCGTGCCTTCGATCAGCATCAGCCCGACGTCGATCAAGGACCCGCTGTGGAGCCACGCCGGCTATTACCTGGTCGGCTCCGGCTTCGGCGCCCTTCACCGGCCGGCGGGAGTGGTCGAGCGCGTCTTCTACGGCAGCGACCACGAGCGCCTGTACTTCCGAATCGACACGCCCCGGACTCCGGCTGAGCTCGAAGCCCAGCACATCGAGTTCTGGATCTATTGCTCGGGCGCGCCGGCGGCTGATGGCGGTGGCCATTTGGACCTGCCGCTCCCGGTAGCCGCCGCAGCTGAGCTCGGTTTCGAGCCGGCGCACGTCATCCGGGTCGTGCCCAAGACCCAGGGAGGAGCCTCGGTCACGGTCGCCCGTGTGGTCGAGCCGCAGACCAAGGCCGAGCCTGAGACCGACTGGGAGGTCGCCGATCCCTTCTTTCTATCTGTCCCCTTCACGCACCTTGCGAAGAGAGAGGGGGACACGCTGGAGCTCGCGCTAGTCGTGAGTCGAGAGGGCCGCGACATCGAGCAGGTACCCCCCAACGGCTCGCTCGGCTTACGCATCCCGGGCGACCCGCAGCCGGTAGAGGTCAAGGAGTCCCGCCGGTTGAAGCTGCTCATCGCCACCGCGGAGCTGATGCCGTTCGCGAAGTCGGGCAGCGTCGCGGACGTGACCGCCGCGCTTTCCAAGGAGCTGCACCGCCTAGGTCACGACGTCAGGCTCGTGATGCCTCGGTACCGCCAGATCGACATCGCACGATTCGGACTCAAGCCTGTGCTGACCGATCTGCAGGTTCCGCTCGGCACGGAAACGCTCGCCGCCACCGTCTTCGAGGGCCGCTTGGGAGAGATCGTCGTCTACTTCGTCGACTGCCCCACCCTCTACGACCGCGATGGCATCTACGGGTTTGGTGACGACGACGCGAGGTCGGTCTACTTCAGCCGTGCGCTGCTGGAGATGCTCGTGCCACTGGACTTCATGCCCGACGTCATCCACGTGCACGACGCCTTCGCGGCGCTCGTGCCGAACCTGATCGAGCGCGTCTACGCGGACGGTCCGATTGGCGAGATCGCGAGCGCGCTGACCATCCACAACCTAGCTGAGCAAGGCAGGTTCGGTTTCGGAGCGCTGCAGCTCGCCGGCCTGGAGCGTTGGGGCCTGATGCGGGCCGGCATCCCGGGGCTCGATGACGTCGTCGACTTCCTTGCGCGAGGGATTCATTTCGCCGACGTCGTGAACACCGTCAGCGAGCGCTACGCGAAAGAGATCCAGACGCCGGAGATGGGGGAGGGCCTCGACGAGCTGCTGCGCGTGAATGCACACAAGCTGCACGGGATCATCAATGGAATCGACTACGAGCTCTTCGATCCTGAGCACGACCCCAACATCCCGCATCACTATTCGGCACTGGCGCCGGAGGCGAAGGCGCTCGACCGCGCGGAGCTCCGGAGCGAGCTGAAGCTGGCACACTCGGACCGGCCGCTGTGCGCGATGGTGTCGAGGTTCTACGACGTCAAGGGCCTGGATCTCGTCGAGCAGGCGATGCCCGCGCTGCTGGATCTCGGCCTGCAGGTCGTGGTGGTCGGCGCCGGCGACCGGCGCTACGAGGACATGTTCCGCCGTTGGGCCGCCGAGCGGCCCAAGCAGGTAGCCGCGGCGATCGGGTTCGACGCGGCGCTGGCGCAGCGCGTTTACGCCGGCGCCGACATGCTTTGGATGCCGTCCCGCTTCGAGCCCTGCGGTCTCGCGCAGCTGATCGCTTTGCGCTACGGCACCATCCCGGTGGTGCGTGCCACCGGCGGCCTTGCTGACACGATCAAGGATTACGACCCCGTGGCGGGGACGGGCAACGGATTCCGGTTCGACGAGTACGACGCTTGGCAGTTCTTCGGTGCGGTGGTCAGAGCGGCGGAGACGTACCGCCACCCCTCGCTCTGGGCGTGGCTGGTGCGCCGTGCGATGACCGAGGACGTCTCTTGGTCGCGCTCAGCGGAGAAGTACGTGCAGCTGTACCTCGCGGGCATCGGGGCGCGGCGAGAGCGGCGTGGCGTACCTTCGCCAGCCGCCCAGGTTGGAAAGTAAGGCGCCGGTAACGAAGGCCCGAGGCAGCCCGTTGGTGGTACGCGAAGCGAGTCCGAATTGGCATCGCGACTTAGGGCCTCGGTTCGTGCCAAATACGCCAGGTTTGAGTGATCGGCTCTACTGCCAGGGGCCGGAGTACGAACCTGGGATGCAGCTCCAAATCGTGTCGGAGTCATGGCTTCGACGCTAGGTTGGTCTTCCCAATCTGTCACCCGAATGTTCGGTTCGTCGGGTACGAGTCCACCGGCTCCGTCGGCAAGCAACGCGTCGAGGTCCGCAATCTGGTCGCCGGCTCCGTTCAAGTCCTTCCGGGAGTCCTCGGAAGTCCTCCTGTCAGACATGATGACGATCGAGGTGCATTTGACTCTGCAGTCGACGCGATCGGGCCTGACTACGGTCCACGCCACTACTACGTTTGCAACCTGATCACTGGTTCGGAGACTGTGCTCCCGACTGGTTTCGCGACCCTGGACGGCTGGCCACGCTGAGCGAATCTGGCAAGCGCCTTACCCGCCCCAGTCCGGAAGCAGCCGGAGCTGCTCTACCCGCCGCGCTCCCGGGGCGTACGCGGTGTTGAAGTAGTCGATCACCATCCGCCTCGCCGCAAACTCCGTAGCGATATGGCGGATCGATGCCCGCATCATCTCCACCCATCGCTGCGGGATCCCGCTCTCGTCCCGCTCGAAGTACGTGGGCACCACCTCGCGCTCCAGCAGCCGGTAGAGGTTCTCGGCCTCGGCCTGGTCGTCGACCCCCGGCCGGTCGAGCGTGGCGCCTGACGGAATCGCCCACCCGAGCTCAGGCCGGTAGCCCTCGTCCCACCACCCGTCAAGGATGCTTACGTTCAACACCCCGTTGGCCCCGGCCTTCATGCCGCTGGTACCGCTCGCCTCGAGGAACCGGCGCGGGTTGTTGAGCCACACATCGGCGCCGCGCACAAGGTGACCCGCCAGTTCGATGTCGTAGTCCTTCAAGAACGCCACCCGTGGATGCTGGCGCGCGAAGGCGACGACATCCGCGGCGATGTCCTTGCCCTGCTGGTCGGCGGGATGCGCCTTCCCCGCGAAGAGGAACTGCACCGGGTGCTTTGCGCTCTTCAGCATCTTGGTCAGGCGTGGCGAGTCCTGCAGCAGGAGGTTGGCTCGCTTGTAAGGCGCGAATCGCCGCCCGAACCCGATCGTCAGCGCGTTTGCATCGAGGTCGGCAGTGTGCTCCGAGCGCTTGTGCGCAAAGTCGAGCAGCCGCCGCTTCAGGTCCATGTGCATCGACCACAGCTCGGCTGCCGGGATCTCGAACACCGCCTCCCAGCGGCCGTCGCTCCCGTCAAGGTCCCACCAGTCGGGGCCGACGAATCGTCGGAGCAGGTTCCTGATCTCCGGCGCCAACCACGTCGGCATGTGGACTCCGTTCGTGACCGAACCGATCGGCACCTGGACTTCGGGCAGTCCTTTCCACGCGTCCTTCCACAACCGCTTCGACACCGTGCCGTGCAACCGGCTCACGCCGACCGCCTGGTCAGCCAGCCGCAATGCCGCGTACGTGGTGCACAAGCGCTCGCGCGGATCGCCGGGCCGCTGCCGGCCGAGGTCCATGAACCGATCGAAGCTGATGCCGACCTCACTGAGGTAAGGACCCAGCAGGTCCCACACCAGGCCTGGCTCGAAGTAGTCGCTGCCCGCTGCAATCGGGGTGTGCGTGGTGAACACGATCCCGGCGCGCGCAACGAGCCGCGCCTCTTCGAGTGTCATGCGGCGCGAGGCGCGCAGCTCGCGGATCCGCTCGATCGCGCACAAGAAGCTATGTCCTTCGTTGAGGTGGAAGACACCGGCCTCCATGCCCAGCGCGTTCAGCGCCCGCACTCCGCCGATGCCGAGGACTATCTCCTGGCGCAGGCGCCGATCCGGCTCTGGCACGTATAGGCGGTCGGTGATGGCGCGCAGGTCTGGAGGATTGGACTCGACGTCGGTGTCCAGCAAGAAGAGTGGCACCCTGCCGACCTGCGCCCGCCAGACCGCGATCTTGACCTTGCGGTCTCCGATCGGGGCTTCGACCTCGACGCCTTCCACCTTCCGCACCGGAAGGTCGATGCCGCGGTGCTCGGTGTACACCTCGACCTGGCGGCCGCCGGGGTCGATCTCCTGGCGGCCAAACCCCTGCCTGTAAAGAAGGCCGACCGCAACGAGCGGCAGGCCAAGGTCGCTCGTCGCTTTGAGGTGGTCGCCCGCGAGGACGCCGAGGCCGCCCGAGTAGATCGGAAGGCACTCGGCCAGGCCGAACTCGAGCGAGAAATAGCCGATTACTAGCGGCGCCTTCGCGTTCATGAATGCCGGATTCCGGTCGTAGTACTCGCGGTAGGCGGCCCGTGCCACTGCGAGGGCGGCCTGCGCCTCCACGTTTTCCATGGCCTTCGCCACCCCCTCCGCGCCGAGCTGAGAGAGGAGGATGACGGGGTTCTGCCTGGTCGCCTCCCAGCGCTCGGGATCCAGGACCCGGAAGGCAGCCTCGATCCTGGGCTCCCACGTCCACAGGAGGTCGTGGGCGAAGTCGTTCAGCTCCTCCAGCACCGAATAGCCGTGGTCGAGTTCTTCCAACATCGACTTACGATGGTATCGACTGCGATGACTGGGGCATGAAGGCGGTAGTCATGGCCGGGGGCGAAGGCTCTCGCCTCCGACCGCTGACGAGCCGCCAGCCAAAACCCCTGGTGCCAGTGGCTGGGCGCCCGATCATGGAGCACATCCTGCTGCACCTGCGACGCCACCAAATGCGCGATGTGGTGGCCACCGTGCAGTACCTCGGCGCTTCGATCCGCAACTATTTCGGCGACGGTTCTGAGCAGGGCGTGGCGCTTACCTATTCGGTCGAGGACTCGCCCCTCGGGACTGCAGGGTCTGTCATGCTCGCACGCCAACAGCTCACCGAGACGTTCGTCGTGATCTCTGGGGATTCGCTCACCGACATCGACCTCGCTGCCGCCACTCGATTCCACCGCGAGCGTCGCGCGCTCGCGACCATCGTGCTCAAGCCGGTGCCCAATCCGCTCGAGTACGGCGTGGTCGTCGTCGACGAGGGCGGTGCCGTGCAGCGGTTCATCGAGAAGCCAAGCTGGGGCGAGGTCATCTCCGATCTGGCCAACACAGGCATCTACATACTCGACCCTGCGGTGTTTGATTTCTTCAGACCTGGCGAGATCACCGACTGGTCGGGCGACGTGTTTCCCAAGCTGCTGAAGCAAGGCGAGCCAGTGTTTGGGTGGGTGGCTCCCGGCTACTGGGAGGATGTCGGTAGCCACAGCGCCTACGTCAAAGCCAACTTCGACTGCCTCGAGGGTCGCGTCAAGGTCGACATCCCGGGCGAGAGGGTGGGGGAATCGATCTGGGTGCACCCGGACGCCGAGGTTTCGTCGTCGGCGCGCATCGACGGACCCGCACTGATCTGTGCCGGCGCCAAGGTGCGCGGAGGCGCGTGGGTCAACGGACCGTGCGTGGTCGGCGGCTACACGACCATCGACTCGGGCGCGAAGGTCTCGAACTCGATCACGTGGGACCACAGCTACATCGGCGAGAACTCGCGCTTACGTGGCGCCGTTGTGTGTCGTTCGGTCACCGTGAAGAGCGGCTGCTTGCTCGAGGAGGGCAGCGTGATCGGCAGCGAGGTGGTGCTGGGCGCCGGCGCGACCGTCAATTCCAACGTCCGGATCTGGCCGAACAAAGAGGTTGAGCCGGGCGCTGTCGTGCACGAATCCATCATCTGGGCGGGTTCCTGGAAGCGCGGACTGTTCACCTCCTATGGCCTGACGGGCCTGACCAACGTCGAGTTCACACCGGAGTTCGCGGCCCGCCTGGGTGCGGCCGTCGGCGCGTTGAGCCCGAAGGGAACCGAGCTCGCGATCTCCCGCGACTACACGCGATCGGCTCGCATGATCCACCGCGCGGTGATCTCCGGGATGATCTCGTCGGGCGCCAACGTCACTGACCTCTCGGTGCTGCCCGCCCCGGTGGCGCGCTACTGGGCGCGACACACCCACGTGTCGGCCGTGCACGTGCAGACGTCGCCCGTCGATCCGCGCTCCGTGGACATCCGCATTTTCGACGACCACGGCCTCGACCTCGACAAGCGCACCGAGCGAAAGCTCGAGAGCCTGTACTTCAGGGAGGACATCAGGCGCGTGTCGCATTACGAGATGGGCAGGATCATCAGGCGGGATGGTCAGACGGATCGCTACGTGGAAGAGATCCTGAGCAAGGTCGACCTCGAGGCGGTGCGCGGGGCCGGTTTCAAGGTGCTGGTCGACTACAACAACGGGGCCGCGGCGCTGGCGCTGCCCAGGGTCCTCCAGGAGATGAACGCCACTGTCATCCCGCTCAGCGCGGCGCCCGCGGAGATCGTGGTTGAGCAGGATTCCTCGAGCTTCTCCGGGCACCTGCAGGAGATGGGCGTGATCGTGTCCGCAGTGAAGGCCAGGCTTGGCGTCTTCATCGACACGCCTGGGGAGCGGTGCTTCCTGATCGATGAGTCAGGCGAGGTGCTCGACCATGACGAGGCCTTCGCCGTTGTGGTGCAGCTCGCCCTGGGCAACAAGCCGGGGCTCGTGCTGGGCCCGGCTTCCAGCTCATTGGCGTTCTCGATGATCGCCGAGAACATGGGGAGTCGTTTTGTGCCGACCAAGATCACGCCAGGGGCGGTCCTGCGCGCCGCTCAGCATGCGGACACGGTGGTCTCGTCGGATGGGGCGGGTGGTTACTGCTGGCCCGACTTCGCGGTGTCCTTCGACGCCATCTTTACGACGGTGCGTCTGATGGAGCTGCTGGCGCATACGGGTGCGTCGCTGCGCAACTTGCGATCGAGGATTCCTGCGGTCGCGCACAAGGCGGCGGTCGAGTTCTGTCCTTGGGAGGTCAAGGGCCGGGTCATGCGTACGATGATGGAGAGGCATATCAAGGACAGAGTCGACCTAACCGATGGGGTCAAGGTGTTCGTCGAGGGCGGGTGGGTGCTTGTCGTGCCTGACGCCGACCGCCCCGAGTACCACATCATCGCCTCGACCCTCGACCCGGTGAAGTCGGCGACCCTGGTGGAGGAGTACTCGGCCCTCGTGCGCTCCGTGGTCACCGAAATGGCCCCCCAGGCCGAGGGCGTGGTCGAAACCTAGCTCTCAAATAAGATGGAGGCTGCGCGGGAGTAGCTCATCTGGCAGAGCGCGACCTTCCCAAGGTTGAGGTAGCGGGTTCGATCCCCGTCTCCCGCTCCAGTACCAA